>Ga0307411_10000825_pt1 | contig 11598 bp, 3 predicted proteins | sample DK1Ometagenome_2_FD_203712 | JGI IMG/M metagenome (GOLD analysis project Ga0307411, IMG submission 203712) | Maize rhizosphere microbial communities from greenhouse at UC Davis, California, United States - DK15-O-1 | ecosystem: Host-associated > Plants > Roots > Rhizosphere > Soil | place: USA...
CGGTGCGCAGGAAATTGAGATAGTCGGCACTGTGGACTCGCAGCAACGGCTCCATGCCGAAGTCCCGCGTCTCTTCGGTCGGACCAATGGCCGAGAGGATGGCGTCGACCCGGGCCGGATGCTCTGCCGCCGCGTGCATCGTCCCGTTGAAGAATTCGCCCGACGGCGCATGCAGCCGCTGCCGCTCGTCCCAGAAACTCCGCATCGGCGAGGATTTGCACTCGCGGCGCCCGGATGCAAAGGGGCCAACGGCCTTGCGGCATGTGGGAGCGTTCTGCCACGCAGGCCGTTGGAGCCGAAATGGTGAGGCAGCAGTGAGAATCGCCGATGCAATCCAGCGGTCATGAAGTGGCGCTCGTCACCGGCGGCGCCGGCTTTATCGGGTCCCATTTGTGCGACCGCCTGATCGGCGAAGGCGCCCGCGTCACTTGCCTCGACAACTTCCGAACGGGGCGTCCGGAAAACCTCCGCCAGTTCGAGCATGAGAGCCGCTTCGAATTCGTCGAGCACGACGTCATCGACAGCCTGCCGCAATGGCTTCGCCGCAGCCGGACGCGCTTCACGAGGATTTATCATCTGGCCTCCGCGGCCTCGCCGCCGCACTACCAGGCCGACCCCGAGCATACGATGCTCACCAACGTCCTCGGCACGCGGAACGTGCTGCGGCTCGCCGAGGAAACCGGCGCCCGGCTGCTGCTTGCCTCGACCAGCGAAGTGTACGGCGATCCGGAGGTTCACCCGCAGAGCGAGGATTATCGCGGGTCGGTCAACTGCACCGGTCCTCGGGCCTGCTACGACGAAGGCAAGCGCGCCGCGGAAACGCTCGCGTTCGATTTCGCGCGCGCGCGCCGCGCCGACGTCCGCGTGGCGCGGCTGTTCAATACCTACGGCCCGCGGATGCGCTGCGATGACGGGCGCATCGTCTCCAACCTCATCTGCCAGGCGCTGGCGGATGACGACATCACGATCTACGGCGACGGATCGCAGACGCGGAGCCTGTGCTACGTCGACGACACCGTCGAAGGCCTGGTGCGGCTGATGCGCAGCGAATCCGCGGCCGGCATGCCGGTCAACCTCGGCAATCCCAACGAGCTCACCGTCAACGCGCTGGCCGACCTCGTCGTGGGCATGACCGGCGCCAAATCCCGCACGGCCTATTGCCCGCTGCCGCAGGACGATCCGCGCCGGCGCAAGCCCGACATCGGCCGCGCGATCGCGCTGCTTGCGTGGCAACCGGCGGTGGACCTCGAGGCGGGGCTGGAAGCGACGATCGCGTGGTTCCGCGATGAGCGGAACCGCATCGTCCAGCCGCTATTTGCCGACGCGCCCATGATCGCGGCTGCGGAGTAGCTGCCCAACTCCAGCGCAAGCCCTCGCGACTCGCCGCGACCTTTCCGAGTCGCTCGCGTTCGCGGCGCGTGCCGCCGGCGCCAATCCCAATGTGGGACGGGCTCCGCCGACTTTTTGTGCGGAAATCGGCGGCGCACTGTTCGCCGCAACCGCTAGATGTGTCGGGTGCATAACCAATGTTAAAGTTTCGGTAACCATTTTGATTCAAGCAATCGTGTCCTTCCACCCAGCTAATCGCTTCGTAACAGCAGAGAGATGTTCTGCGGCGGTGATAACAAAGTTGTTGCTACCACCTAGCTAAAATCGCGGGCTTAGGCCCTTGCGGCACAGTAATGACTGTGCGGCTGGTTAAATGTTAACCAAGTTCTACTTGCCACATGATTCACAGTGCGGCGAAAAGCCGAGAAGTTGATTCTGTCATCGACTTGCCAATTGCCAAGAGTAGTGTTCTGCTTGCATGTCTTGAGGAACTGCACGGGCGGGGCGTTAACCCTTTCTGTTCACTCGGTAACCGCCCTGTGCTGCCCTCTTTTGCGATTTGAATCCCGCTCCGGCCGAGTGCCGGCGAGGGCGATGACAGGGGTGGATTATGCGCTACGATGACGCTTCGAACACCGGCTCCATGGCTGCCGACTCCGCGCCGACCGCGCGTCCGGATGTGGATGCTCTTCCGTCGAACAGCTTCGGTCCCGCCAGCGGCAACGCGATCACCGGCGCCGGCACCGTCAGCGGCGCTGCGGGCGCCGACATGGTGGGCGATGCCCCGGCAAAAGTCGTCGAGGTCAACGGCTCGGGCGGCCCGACGTCGGCATCCGGCGACGGCTTCCAGGCCGCCGGCCAGTACGGCGTCCTCAGCATGGATACCCAAGGCAACTTCAATTACGTGCGCAATGCGGGCACGCCCGACGGCGTCCAGGACGTGTTCGGTTATACCATCGCCGACGCGGATGGCTCCACCTCCGCCACCACGCTGACGATGAACATCGGCGAGGCGATCACGCTTCAGGCGCAGAACATCGTCAACCTGCCCGCCGGCGTCCAGATGTCGGACATCAAGGTCGTCGGACGCGACCTCGTCATCACCATGCCCGACGGGTCGCAGATGGTGATCCCCAACGGCGCGGTCTTCGTGCCGCAGCTGGTGATCGGCGACGTCGAGCTGCCGGCGACGAACCTTGCGTCGCTCCTCATCGATTCGGAGCCGCAACCGGCGGCCGGCCAGCTGCAGAGCAGCGGCGGCAACTTCGAAAATCCGGTTCCGCCGCTCGACCCCGGCGTGCCGCTCGGCGACCTTATTCCGCCGACCGAGCTGGCCTTCCCGCCGATCGACATCGAGGAGCCGGGCCAGTTCATCGATCGCGAGCCGGAGCTGATCATCGAACCGGTTGACGGCGCGCCTGCGGTCAATGCCTTCTCCGACGTCAACGAAGCGGGCCTTCCCGTGCGCGACGGGCCGGAGCCCGAAGGCACCGGCGAGGAAGCCGCCGCCGGCGACAACGGCGACAACAGCGAAACCACGACGGGCGTCATCAATATCACTTCGCCGGACGGCATCGCCGGCGTGACCATCAACGGCGAGCTCGTCACCGGCACGGTTGGCCAGGAGTTCGTGGGGCTTCACGGAACGCTGATCATCACCGGCTTCCTGCCCGATGGGGACATCCAGTACAGCTACACCCTGTCCGACAACACGATCGGCAATGACACGCACGACGACTTCGAAGTCATCGTCACCGACAGCGACGGCGATACCGCGACCGGCACGCTGACGATCGACATCATCGACGACGTGCCGATCGCGCGCAACGACACGGATGCGGTCGCCAAAGGTGACGACAGCACGGGCGGCAATGTCCTGACCGGGGTCGACACGACGAGCGGGGCCGCGGGCAAGGACTCGCCCGGCGCGGACGGTTTCAGCGGCGAGACCAACGACGACGTCGATGGCGTCACTGCGGTCCAGGCGGGGACCAGCACGACCTTTGATAGCAGCGACTCCGTCAACCAGGACGGCTCCGGCAAGGCCGTAGTCGGCACCTTCGGTACGCTGACGATCCACAACGACGGCAGCTATACCTATGTGCTGACCGGCAATCAGGGGCCCGGTGGCAACGACGTCTTCACCTATCAGGTCACCGACGGCGACGGAGACACCGACACAGCGACGCTCACCATCACGGTGCCGCCAAATTCCATTCCGGTTGCGAACAATGCCACTGCCTTTGTCGATGATGATGGGCTTTCGCTCGGCAATCACGACAGCGCCAGCGGTGACGAAGTTCAAAATCCCGATCCGGATGGTGACGAGAGCACCTTCTCCGGAACGCTGACGGCCAACTTCGGCACCGACGGGCCCGGCACCTTCGCGTTTGGCGCGGGAATGAACGGCACAATCGTCACGATTGGCCAAGAGCAGGTGATCTACAGCGTCGTTGGCAATGTGCTTACGGCGACCGTGGCGGCCGGCGAGGACCGGGCGGGTACCGAGCTCTTCACCGTGACCCTGAATGCGAACGGCAGTTACGATGTGGAGCTGCTTAACAACATCCTCCACACGGATGACGGCTCCAATACCGAGAATAACGCGAGCGCCGCGATCACCTTCACGGCGACCGACAACAATGGCGACCACGACGACGCCGTGCTGACCATCGACTTCGACGACGACATCCCAGTCCTTGTGGGCGAGGGCAACGTCAGCGGCGCGGTTGGCGAGGACACGCTGCTGGGCGGCAACCCCGACCTCGGGGATACCAAGACGACGACGGCAAGCGGCTCGCTCGCTTCGCTCGTCGATTTCGGCGCCGACCAGCCGGGTTCCTTCACGTTCGATCCGAGCGCCGTCACGAAGATGCTGGCGCTCAATCTGAGCTCGGACAGCGTCGCGCTCAAATATGCAATCGTCGGCGATTTGCTGATCGCCTACACTGGCGCGACCTCGGACGACGGGCGCGTGTTCACGCTGCAGGTGCAGGTGGACGGCGACTATCAGTTCACGCTGCTCGACCAGATCGACCATCTGCCGAACAGCCCGGCCGACAACGACGATCAGCTGCTGACCATCGACTTCGGTGACATCGTCGATGCGACCGACTCCGATGGCGACCAGGTCGACCTCGATGGCCGGTTCAACATCAGCATCGAAGACGACATCCCCGAATTCGTCAGCGAGCGCAGCATCACCGACGCCGTCGGCGAAGACGCGCTCGTTCCGGACGGAAATCCGGACTTTGGCGATACCAAGACGACGACGGCCAGCGGTTCGCTGGCGACGTTGGTCAGCATCGGCGCCGACCAGCCCGGCTCGTTCGTCTTCGGGTCGGATGCGGTGGCGAAGATGCTGGCGCTCAACCTCAGCTCGAACAGCGTTTCGCTGAAGTATGCGATCGTCGGCGATATCTTGATCGCCTACACCGGCGCGACCTCGGCCGACGGCCGGGTGTTCACGCTCGAGGTTCAGGCTGACGGGGACTATCAGTTCACCCTGCTCGATCAGATCGATCATTTGCCGAATGTCCCGGCGAACGACGACAACCAGCTGCTGACCATCGACTTCGGCGATATCATCGACGCGATCGACGAGGACGGCGACAAGCTCGACCTTGATGGCCGGTTCACGATCGACATCGAGGATGACATCCCGACGATCCCCAACGAGGGCAGCGTCAACGGCGCTGTCGGCGAGGACTCGCTTCCCGGCGCCAATCCGGATGCCGGCGACACCAAGACAACCGTTGCCAGCGGATCGCTTTCGACGATCGTCGATTTTGGCGCCGACCAGCCCGGGTCGTTCAGCTTCGAGGCGACTGCTGTGGCTGAAATGCTGGCGCTTAATCTCACCTCGAACAGTGTCGCGCTGAAGTATGCGATCGTCGGCGATACCTTGATCGCCTACACCGGCGCGACTTCGGCCGACGGGCGGGTGTTCACGCTCGAACTGCAGAGCGACGGTGATTATCGCTTCACCCTGCTCGACCAGATCGATCATCTGCCGAACACTCCGGCGAATGACGACAACCAGAACCTGGTCATCGACTTCGGCGACATCATCGATGCGACCGACGCCGATGGCGACAAGATCGATCTCGATGGAGCATTCCACATCTCGATCGAGGACGACATCCCGATTGCGCGCAACGACACCGACGACATCACGGGCGGCGGCACGACGGCGACGGGCAACGTCATAACCGGCGCGTTGACGACCACCGGCGTTGCCGGGGCCGATTCGGCCGGTGCCGATGCTCCCATCACGGTCGTGAAGATCCAGGGCGCCGGCGGCTCGGACGAGACCTTCGAAAGCGGAGTCCTGTCGATCGGCGGCGCTCATGGAACGCTCGTGATCGATGCGAACGGCGAGTACACCTACACGCGGACCGACAATCTCGGCGGCGTGCAGGACATCTTCACCTACACCATCCGCGACGCCGATGGCGACATCACCACGGCCACGCTGACGATCAACGTCGAGGACAACACCCCGACGGCGGGCGAGGTGAATGCCAAGGTCGACGACGACGGCCTGGCTGGTGGCAATCCTTCGGGCACCGGCGACATCAATGCCAACTTCGGCGAAGTCGGCGCTGGCTCAGCTGACGAGAAGATCTGGACCGGTACGCTGGTCAAGAGCGGCGGCGATCTCCCGACGACGTTCTTGTTCCAGGAGTCGCTGGAGTCGGTCCACACCGACACGCTCGGCACGGAAACGCTCGAATATGTAGTTTCGGCCGACGGCCTGACATTGCAGGCGTTCGTCGATGGCGGCACGCGCGACGGCACTTTGCTGTTCGACATCGTCATCACCAATGCGTCGACCGGTACCTACACGCTGACACTGCGCGACAACGTGCTGCACGCACCGGGCGGCAATGACGAGACCAGCGACACGCTGACCGTGCCCTATCAGGTCATGGACAGCGACGGCGACCTAGCCGCGATTGCGGGACAGATCCACATCGAGTTCAACGACGACACGCCCGTCGTGAATGAAGGCAGCATCAACGCCGGCGTCGGCGAGGATACGCTTGCCGGCGGAAACCCGGATGCGGGAGATACCAAGACGACGGTCGCCAGCGGCTCGCTGTCGAGCGCCGTCAGCTTCGGCGCCGACGGGCTGGGAGCATTCAGCTTCGAGGCGACGGCTGTCACCGAGATGCTCGCGCTCAACCTGACGTCGAACAGCGTTGCGCTCAAATATGCGATCGTCGGCGACACGCTGATTGCCTATACCGGCGCGACCAACGCCGACGGCCGCGTGTTCACGCTCGAGGTCCAGGCGGACGGCGACTATCGCTTCACGCTATTGGATCAGATCGACCATCTGCCGAACGCTCCGGCGAATGATGACAACCAGAACCTGACGATCAACTTTGGCAACATCATCGACGCGACCGACGCAGACGGCGACAAGGTCGATCTCGACGGCAAGTTCAACGTCGCCATCGAGGACGATATTCCGATTCTCAATGAGGGGACCGTCAATGGCCTCGTCGGCGAGGATACGCTTCCGGGCGGCAATCCTGATGTTGGCGACACCAAGACGACCATCGCCAGTGGATCGCTGTCGAGCGCCGTCAGCTTCGGCGCCGACCAGCCTGGGTCGTTCAGCTTCGAGGGGACGGCGGTCGCCGAGATGCTGGCGCTGGGCCTCACGTCGAACAACGTTGCGCTGAAATATGCGATCGTGGGCGACCTCCTGGTGGCCTACACCGGGGCGACCAACGCCGACGGCCGCGTGTTCACGCTCGAGGTCCAGAGCGACGGCGACTATCGCTTCACCTTGCTCGACCAGATCGACCATCTGCCGAACACGCCCGCGAACGACGACAACCAGAACCTGACGATCAACTTCGGCAATATCATCGACGCGACTGACGCCGATGGCGACAAGGTCGATCTCGACGGCAAGTTCAACGTCGCCATCGAGGACGACATTCCGACCATCGGCGCGATCGACGACGGCACGGCCAACAACCTTCCAGGCGCCCTGCATTCGTTCGGGGATCTGAACTTCAGCGTCGGCGCCGACCAGCCTGGAACGGTTACCGGCATCACGCTCACCACGACCGCGACTTCGGGCAACCGGCCGATCGTCACGCAGTTCGACTCGGCGACCGGTATTCTTACGGCCTATCAGGATGTCGGCCCGGCTGGATATGATGCGGGTGACACCACGGTCGTATTCAGGCTCACGGTTGATCCCGACGCGGGCACGACGGGCCAGTGGGAGTTCGATCTGGTCACGGCGCTGGATTCGGTGACGACTCCGGTCGACATCGGCGGTTCCTCGTCATTTGGCGCCGGTCCGACGCTCGGTCAGATCCTCGAAAGCGGAACCGGGACCGATCTGGCGGTCATCTCCGGCTATCATTCCAGTGGCACCTTCAACTTCGCCACATGGTTTGCCAACGGCACCCTCACCGAAGCCAATGTTACTGCAGCGGGCGTCAACGGCTCGACCGCAGGTTGGGGCGTCGATGACAATAACTTCGGCAACCAAACCGAGATCATGTTCTTCGATTTCGGTGACGAACCGCTGGCCGACCCCGACGGGACCGAAGCCTATGCGCCGCCGGCCACAAGCCTGCCGCAGATCAGCTTCGCGACGTTCGATTTCATCAATTACAAGGACGGCGCCGGCAACCTCGGTGACGACATCGCTTACGTTGTTCATCTGGTGAATGCGGATGGCACTCCGGCTGGGACGGTCAACGGATGGGTGCCGGACTCGGCGTTCGACGGCAGCAGCAACGCCGAGGCAACCAACTGGACGTTCACCGCGCCTTCCGGCAAGTTCATCGGCGACATCCAGTTCTACTCGGGCGCCAACCCTGACGGCAGCGTGCAGGATCTGGCACCGGGCAAGATCGACCTCGTTCGGGTCGGAGTGGAAACGACCTCGATCAACAAGAACCTGACCTTCGACGTTACGTTGTCGGATGCCGACGGCGACACGGTTTCGGACAGCTTCACGATCAATGTTTCGGACGGCAACTCGCCATCGACCCTGGCGGCGCTCAACGACAACCAGACGCAGCTGCGGACCTCGAACACCATGATCATGGCCGGCGCGCTGGCCGCTGCCGGGCTGGCGACGGAGCCGCTCGCGGCCGAGTCGACGCACGATCGGACGAGTTCGCGCGACGAGCAGGGCGGGACGCTGGACGATCAATCCGCGCTGAGGGTCGATTCAAAGCCCGAGGAGCATACGCGATCGGTCGATGGGCTCGACAAGGCGGCGGCCAAGGACTCGAAGGACGCCGCCGAGGACTTGAGGCCTGCGCACGAGGACGCCGGAGCGCAGGACAAGGGCGTCGCCACCGAAAATGCTCCGACGCACGCGGTGTCCGAGCTTTCGGCTGGCACCGATGCGCCGTCGCAGAGCGATGCCCAGGCGCCGGCCACGGCCATGGCCCAGGCGGTCGCAATGCCGTCCGCCGAACAGCTGGCCGCGGCCGGCAAGGGCGGCGACTCGAAGAGCGTCGGCGGCGACGACGCCAAGGGCGACGATGTCGGCAAGGTTCTCGCCGACGCGCTCCATGGCGGAGACGGCAAGGATCTCGACGCGCTGATCAACGCGGTTTCGGGCCAGGACAATGGCGCGCACAATGCGCACGATGCCCTTGCAACCCACGGCTCGGGCCACGTTTCAAACGGGGACATGGCGGCTCTTGCAGGCTTCTCAGGCCTGCATTCGCCGGACATCATGACCCAAGTGACTATGCACCAGGACGCAGCTCCGGCCCACGCCTGAGTTGTCCTTGAGGCAAGAGTGGCGGGGTCTCCACTAGTGGACGGTGGAGGCCCCGCAATGACCAGAAGGGGGTATCATGAGAAAGAAGCACTGGACGATCATCGTTCCCGGGGCGGTGCTGCTAAGCGCGTCACCTGCACTCGGAGTGGAATTGCGTGACGCCGTACAATCGGCACTGACGACCAACCCGGAAATCCGGCAGGCGGTCTCGAACCGCCTCGCGACTCAGGAAGAGCGGGTCCAGGGCCAGGGCCTGTGGTATCCCAGGGTGTCGGTGGAAGGTTCGGCGGGCGTGCGCAGCCTGCGCAATCCGACGCGGCGCAGCCTCGGCATCGCCAATGACGTGCTGTGGCCGATCGAGGGCATTCTCACCGTTGACCAGCTGGTCTACGACAGCGGCGGCCGCGAGGCGGAAATCCGCCGCCAGGCCTCCCGCACCGACGCCGCCGCGGCGCGCGTCATGGAGCGTTCGGAATTCGTCGCGCTCAATACGTCCCGCACCTACATCGACTATCTGCTGCAGCAGCGGCTGGTGGCGATCGCCCAGGACAACGTCACCTTCCACGAGCGCCTTGCCGGCGATCTCCGCGAAGGCGTTTCGAAGGGATCGATCAGCATCGCCGACCAGCAGCAGGCCGAAGAGCGGCTGCAGTCCGCGCGCGCCCGGGTGACCGAAGCGCGCGAGGACCTTGATACGGCGGCGATCAGCTTTCGTACGCTGACCGGGATTCCGGTCGACAGCGTGTCGATGCCGCCGGACGTGTCGCAATGCATGCCGGCGACCCTCGCCGAAGCCGAGGATCTGGCGCGCAACAACAACCCGCGCGTTCACGAAACCCTCGCCGACCTGTCGGCGGCCCGCGAGGACATCCGCGCGGCTCGTGCCGACCTCGGCCCGCGGTTCAACCTCGAAGGAACGGCGCGCGCCGGCCACGACATCGACGGCTTCGGCGGCCGGACGACGGACGTCGGTGCTCGCGCCGTCCTGCGCTGGGACCTCTATAACGGCGGCATCAAGGAAGCGAACGTGCGCGAGCAGCAGCATCGCGCCGACGAGGTGCATGGCCGCCTGTTCGAGCGCACGCGCGCGGCCGAACAGGACGTCCGCAACGCCTGGAGCCGGCTGGTCAACCAGACCGCTCTGGTGAGCGAACTGGAAACGCAGAGCCGGATTTCTGACGACTTGCTGCTGTCCTATCGCGAGCAGTTCAACATCGGACGGCGTTCGCTGCTCGACGTGCTCGACGCGCAGAACACGCGGTACAACGTCCAGGCCCAGACCGAGACGGCTCGGCTCGCCAAGCTATACGCACAATATCGCGTGCTTGCGGCCGAGAACCGGCTGGTCGACTGCCTCGGCGTCCAGCGGCCGGCAGCGGCCTATGGCAACGAGCGGGAGCGGTTCAACGTGAACCCGATCCCGCCGGCGGACCGCCAGGAGAACAGCATGCCGCTTCCGGCATTGGCGCCGACGCCGACCGCGGCCGCGCCTGCGCCGGCCGCAGCCGAAGCTGCCGCGCCCGCCGCGAGCGGTCGCTGAGAGTGACGGGGACGGGTTGTGAGCTTGATGCGTTGGCTTGATGCGGAGCAATCGCGCGAGATTGATCCCGTCCTCGAGTGCCTGACTTACCTTGCGCGTGAGGCGGACCGGCCATCGTCGCCGGTCCTCCTCCGCGCGGGGCTTGCATTGAGCTCCGACGGCAAGCTTCCGTTCCATCAGATCGAGCCCGCGCTCGAACAGGTCGGGATGCGGGCCGACCCGATCAACCGCAAGCTGAGGGGCTGGCCCACGGCCAAATGCCCCGCAATCTTGGAGCTGGAGGACGCGCGGGCCGCAGTGCTGCTCGAGACGCGCGACGCGGACGCGCTGCTCTACGCGCCGGGCGTTGCCGAGCCGATGTGGGTCAAGCTCGCCGAAATCGAGCCTGTCTACACCGGCCATGCGGTCGTCGTCGAAGCGGATCCGACGCGCGAGCGCGAAAACGAACGGCCGTGGGACGAAGCCAAGCGCCGGCACTGGTTCTGGTCCGAAGTGTGGAAAGTCCGCCGCGAATTCTGGCCGGTCCTGCTCGCCGCGCTGATCGTCAACCTGCTCGCCTTCGCGATGCCGTTGTTCACGATGAACGTCTATGACCGCGTGATCCCCAACAAGGCGGTGTCGACGCTGTGGGTCCTCGCGCTCGGCGTGATGCTCGCCCTGGCGTTCGACTTCATCCTTCGGCTCGCTCGCGCGCGGCTGATCGACGAGGTCGGCCGGAACCTCGACGCCAAACTGTCGCAGAAGCTGTTCGAGAAAGTGATGAACCTGCCGATGGCCGAGCGCCAGGGCAGCACCGGCGCCTTCGCCAAGCGCGTCTCCGAATATGAGCTGGTCCGCGACTTCTTCGCTTCGACCACCGTCGTGCTCGCGGTCGATGTCGTCTTCCTCGTCATGTTCCTCGGGCTCATCACCGCGCTTGCCGGGTGGCTCGTGTTCGTGCCGATCGCCGGCATCG
>Ga0307411_10000826_pt1 | contig 11575 bp, 5 predicted proteins | sample DK1Ometagenome_2_FD_203712 | JGI IMG/M metagenome (GOLD analysis project Ga0307411, IMG submission 203712) | Maize rhizosphere microbial communities from greenhouse at UC Davis, California, United States - DK15-O-1 | ecosystem: Host-associated > Plants > Roots > Rhizosphere > Soil | place: USA...
TGGTGCGCGGCGTTCAGCTGATCTTCGTCGGCGGCGCGGACACCGCGCAGCTCAAGCGCGTGCTGGAGCCCTACAAGGGGCTGCCGACGCTGACGATCTCCGACATCCCCGGCGGCATGGACGCGGGATGCATCATCAATTTCGTGACGGTGGACAACCGCATCCGTTTCGAGATTTCGGTCGGCAATGCGGAACGACACGGGCTCAAGGTGAGCTCGCGGCTGCTTGCCGTTGCACAGCGCGTGGACACGGGAAGGCACTGAATGACGATCCGACTGCGTTCGATTCGCACCAAGCTGCTGCTGATGGTGCTCGCCGTCAACGCCTGCACGCTACTGGCCGCCAGCGCGGCATTTTTCTATCACGACATGTCGGAGAACCGCGAGCGCGCGGCGCGCGAGCTGACCACGCTGGCCGAGATCCTCGGCCAGGGCAGCGTCGCGGCGCTGGAGTTCGACGACGCCAAGGTGGCCGCGGACAACCTGGGCCAGCTGCGCGGCGACGCCGACATCAACGCGGCCGCCATCTACACCGCCAGCGGCGCGCTGTTCGCGCAGTACGCCAGCCCGCGGGCGCCGCAAACCCGCGTGCCGCCCACGGCCCCCCCCGGCGGCGTGCGGGTTTCCAGCGAGAACATGACCGTGCTGGTGCCGGTCAAGTCCGGCTCGACGCGGATCGGCGCCGTCTACGTCGACGTGCGGCACGACGCGGCGCAGTGGCTGCACGACTACCTCATCATCTTCGGCCTGGTGCTGGCCTTCAGCCTGGCCTTCGGCCTGCTGGTGTCGTCCGGCCTGCAACGCCGCATCACCGGTCCCATCCTGGCGGTCGGGCAGGTGGCGCGCCGGGTCATGGAGAGCCGCAACTTCAGGCTGCGCGCCGCCAAGACCACCGAGGACGAGATCGGCGAGCTCGCGGAGTCCTTCAACGGCATGCTGCAGACGCTGGAGCACGAGATCGCCGAGCGCAGCACGGCAGAGCTGGCGGTGCGCACGCTGAACGCCGAGCTGGAGCAGCGCGTCGAGCGCCGCACCGCCGAGCTGGCCGTGCGCACACAGGAGGCGGAGGCCGCCAGCCGCGCCAAGGCCGACTTCCTGGCCAACATGAGCCACGAGATCCGCACGCCGATGAACGCCGTGCTGGGCCTGGCCTACCTGCTGGCCAACAAACCTCTGGACCCGGACGCGCTGGACCTCGTCCGCAAGATCCGCAATGCCGGGCGCTCGCTGCAGACCATCATCAACGACATCCTCGACTTCTCCAAGATCGAGGCCGGCCGGCTGGAGATCGAGGAGGCGCCGCTGCACCTGGACGGCGTGCTCGACAACCTCGCCAACATCATGGGCACCAATGCCGGCGACAAGGACCTGGAGCTGGTCATCGCGCCGGCGCCGGACGTCGGCGGCGAACTGCACGGCGATGCGCTGCGCCTGGAGCAGATCCTGATCAACCTGACCAGCAACGCCATCAAGTTCACCAGCCACGGCGTCGTCAAGGTCGGCATCACGCTGCTGGACCGCTCCGACAGCGTGGCGCGGCTGCGCTTCTCGGTCAGCGACACCGGCATCGGCATCCCGATGGACAAGCAGGCGCATGTCTTCTCGGCCTTCGCGCAGGCCGACACGTCGACGACGCGCCGCTTCGGCGGCACCGGCCTCGGGCTGGCGATCTGCCGCCAGCTCGTCGCCAAGATGGGCGGGGAGATCGGCGTCATCAGCACGCCGGGCAAGGGCAGCGAGTTCTGGTTCAACCTGCCGTTCAAGTGGGTGCCGACGCAGAACTACGAGCCGACCGTCATGGCCAAGCTGGAAGTGCTGGTGGCCGACGACAGCGACGTGGCGCGCGAGAACCTGGCGCTGACCACGCGGGCGATGGGCTGGGCACCGACGCTGACCGACTCCGGCGCCGCTGCGGTCGACCAGGTGCGCAACCGCTGGCGGACGGCCCAGCCGTATGACGTGCTGCTGCTGGACTGGCGCATGCCCGGCATGGACGGCCTGGAGGCCGCGCGCGCCATCCGCCGCGTGATGGAGGGGCAGGACGCGCCCATCGTGCTGATGGTGACGGCCTATTCCCACGACGAATTGCTCAAGAGCGTCGGCAGCGACCTGGTCGACGGCGTGCTCAACAAGCCCGTGACCAGCTCCTCGCTCTACAACAGCGTGGCCGAGGCGATGCGCCGCCGCGGCCGGCCGACCACGTCCGAACGCCAGGAAGCCGAGACGGCGCAGCGCCTGGCGGGCGTGCGGGCGCTCGTCGTCGACGACAGCGACATCAACCGCGAGGTCGCGTCGCGCATCCTCGAATCCGAAGGCGCCCGCGTGGAACTCGCCGAGAACGGGCTGGTGGCGCTGGAATGGCTGGCCGCTCACGCCGATGCCGTCGACATCGTGCTGATGGACGTGCAGATGCCCATCATGGACGGCTACCAGGCCACGCGCAGCCTGCGTGCCACGCCCGGTCTCGCCGACCTGCCCGTCGTGGCGCTGACGGCAGGTGCTTTCAAGATCCAGCAGGACGAAGCCCGGGAGGCGGGCATGAACGCCTTTGTCGCCAAGCCGTTCGCCGTCGACGAGTTGATCGCCGTCATCCAGCGTCTGGTCGGGCCGCGTCAGGCGGCCATGCCCGCGCCGGCTGTTCCGATGCCTGCCAACGCCCCGGCGGAGCCGCAGCCCGCGGCCGGCGACGCCTTGGAGGGCATTGCGCTGGACGAGGCCACCAAGATCTGGCGCGACCTCGCCGTCTATCGCCGCTTCCTGGCCAAGTTCGCCCGCGACAACACCGGCAGCATGGAGCAGCTGCGCTTGCTGCTCGAACAAGGCAACGCCAAGCTGGCCGGCGCGCTGCTGCACAAGCTCAAGGGCGCGGCCGGCAATCTGGCGCTGCCTGAACTGACCCGCGCCGCCGGGCGGCTCGAACGCCGGTTGATGGAGGGCGGCGACGTGCTCGCCGAGCTGGCGCCGCTGCAGGACGCCTTCGCGCGCGCCTGCGCGGCCATCGCCGCCTACACGGCCGAGGCCGGCAACGGCGAGCCCGCTGCCGTGCCGCACGCCCCGCACGCCCCGCACGCGGCGGCCGACAAGGCGCGCGTCAAGGCCTTGCTCGACGAGTTGCTGGTGGCGCTGGACCACGACAACCCCGACCTGGCCACGCCCGTGCTGCAGCAGCTGAACGGGCTGCTGCCCGGTGCCAGCCTCGCCGCGATCGGCACCAGCGTCGAAGACTTCGATTTCCGGCGCGCGGAACAGATGGCGCGCGACCTCGCCGCCGAGCTGAATGAGCAAATGGAGTAGGCCATGTCGACCCGACCCATCCTCGTCGTTGATGACGAAGCGATCAACCTTGCAACGTTGAAGCAGATCCTCGCGCCGCAGCATCCGCTGGTCTTCGCGCGCAGCGGCCAGGAGTGCCTGGCGGCTGCGGCCAAGCACCAGCCCGCGCTGATCCTGCTGGACGTGCAGATGCCCGAGCTGGACGGCTACGAAGTCTGCCGGCGCCTGAAGGCCGATCCGCAGACCGAGCACATCCCGGTGATCTTCGTCACGGCCCTGGCCGACATCGGCGACGAGGCCGCCGGGTTCGATTGCGGCGCCGTGGACTACATCGTCAAGCCGGTGTCGCCGGCCCTGGTGCTGGCCCGCGTGCGCACCCACCTGTCGCTGGTGCGCGCGTCCATGCTGGAGCGCTACATCGCGCAGCTGGAGGCGCAGCAGCTCAAGATCGGCCGCCTCAACCGCATCAAGACCGTGCAGAGCGGCATCAACTCCGCCATCGTGCGGCTGCGCGAGCGGCAGGCGCTGCTGGAGGAGACCTGCCGCATCGCCGCCGAGGACGGCGGCTTCGCGATGGCCTGGGTCGGCCTGTCCCACGGCCCGCTGGCGGCGCTCGACCCCGTCGCCACCCGCGGCCTGGATGCGCGCCAGCTCGACCGCCTGCGCCTGGTGCTCTCCAACGGCGGGCTGCCGCGCCGGCGCGCGCTGCCCTACCGGGCGCTGGACGAAGGCACTGCCGTCTACTGCAACGACCTGGCCCAGGCCGACTCCACCGACGCCGTCTGCGGCGACGCACTGGCCGCCGGTTTCGGCTGCGCCATCGCGCTGCCGCTGACGCCGTGGGAGCGCCCCATCGGCGTCATCATGCTGTACGCCCGCGACGCGCACCTTTTCGATGACGACGAGCTCAAGCTGCTCGCCGAGCTGGCGGGCGACATCTCCTTCGCGCTCAAGCACATCGAGCAGGAGGAGCGGGTGCACTACCTGTCACGCTTTGACGCCTTGACGGGCCTGCCCAACAACCATGTCTTCCTGGAGCACCTCGGTGTCGTCATCCAGTCCGCCGCGGCGGCGGGGCGGCCGGTGGTGGCCGTGGTGGCCAACCTGGCGCGCTTCAAGCGCCTCAACGATGCGATGGGCCGCCACATCGGCGACCAGCTGCTGCGCCAGCTGGGCCAGCGGCTGACGGCCGAGTTCTCACGCAGCCACAGCGTCGCCCGGGTCGCCGGCGACCATTTCGCGATCGCCGGGCCCTACAGCGGCGATGAGGACATCGCGGCGCTGCTGCGCACGCTGAACGACGTCGTCGGCAAGCCGGCGATGGCCAACGGCACCGAGGTCAGCCTGGAGGCCCACTTCGGCCTGGCCGTCTACCCCGACGACGGCGCGGACGCCGAATCGCTGTTCCGCAACGCCGAGGCCGCGCTGAAGCAGGCCCGGTTGTCGGGCGAACGGCACGCCACGTATTCCCCCGAGCTGAACGCCCGCATGGCCGAGAAGCACGAGATGGAGCGCCTGTTGCGCGAGGCGCTGGCGCGGCAGCAGTTCGTGCTTCATTTCCAGCCCAAGGTCGACCTGGTGCAGGGCGGCATCACCGGCGCCGAAGCCTTGATCCGCTGGCAGCATCCCGGGCGCGGCCTGCTGGCGCCGGGCGAGTTCATCTCTATCGCCGAAGAGACTGGCCTCATCGTGCTCATCGGCGAATGGGTCATCCAGGCCGTGTGCGCCCAGCAGGCCGCCTGGCGCGCGCGCGGCGTGCCGACCCTGCCGGTGGCCGTGAACCTGTCCGCGCTGCAGTTCCGCGAAGGCCGCGTGCGCCAGTGCATCGACCAGGCGCTGCGGGACAACAACCTCGACGCGACGGCCATCGAGCTGGAGCTGACCGAGACCCTGGTCATGCAGGACCCCACCGACGCCGAGCGCACGATGCAGGACTTCCGCCAGTTCGGCCTGCACCTGTCGCTGGACGACTTCGGCACCGGCTACTCGTCGCTGGCCTACCTGAAGCTCTTCCCCTTCAACTCGGTCAAGATCGACCGTGCCTTCATCACCGACATCTCCCGCGGCAAGGAAGACGCCGCCATCGCGCTGGCCATCATCGCCATGGCGCACAGCATGCACATGCACGTCATTGCCGAAGGGGTCGAGACGCTGGACCAGCTGCAGTTCCTGCGCCGCAGCGGCTGCGATCAGATGCAGGGTTACTACTTCAGCCGGCCAGTGCCGGCCGAGGACTATGCCCGTGCGCTGCAGGAAGGCAGGCGGCTGCAGCTGTTGTCGCCGTCCGGCATCGCGGCCGGGGACGCCACGGTCCTGCGGCGGCGCGCGCCGCTGGGCCACTGACCGCGCCGCCGCCTGGCGCGCAGTGCGGCGGGGTCAGGCGAACATCTGCCTGAACATGTCGGCGTTGCTCAAGCCGCCGGGGTTGCCGAGCGTCGAGTCGGAGGCGACGACCCAGCATGCCAGGTGGGCGAGCGCGTTCACCATGGTCGGCGTCAGGTAGAGCTGCGTGAAGGTGCCGTACAGCGGGAAGTCGTCGACGCTCTCCAGCGTCAGCAGGTCCCGGGACTCCCACGGCAGCTGGTTCCACCAGCTGCTGACCTGGTCGTTGTAGACCCACAGGATCTCCACCGGCTGTTGCAGCGCCGGCACGCCGAACCAGGAATTCGCCATGACCTGCAGCTGCTGGCGGACCAGCAGCGCGCCGCCGGCGCGGCGTGCCGCCAGCAGGCCCTGCTTGAGGGCGTCGAACGCGGCCGTCTCGAACACCTGGTTGTGGCGGTAGAGCCGCGTCGGCCCCTCGCCGGGGTCGTTGGCCGAGTAGGGCACATAGCCCTTGCCCGGCGCATAGGGTTGCAGGCCGAAGAGCGGCGGGATGTCGTCCGAGACGATGACTTCCCCGCTGAACGGATCACGGCAGACGCCCTGGTCGGTGTTGACGAAGACGATGAGCCGGGACACGCCCCGTGCGAGCAGCGCGTTGACGCCCAGGTTCTCAAGGCTGCCGGCATCTGCGAACCGGTAGTTCAGCGCGCCCTGGGACGTGCGCGCCCCGACGGGCCAGTACGCATAGCGCGGCACCAGCCCCTGGAAGTCGGGGTACTGCTCTTCAAGCATCTGCGCGAAGGCCGCGCTGCTGGCCGAGACGATGTCGCTGAGCGTGAAGGCGTGCGCCGGCGTCGTCGTCTGCACCAGGCCGGGGTCCGCGTCCTTCAGGAAGCTGCTGGCCATGACCAACGTTTCCACCAGGCCGCCGCCGACCGCGCCCTGCATGCCGCCCCTGGCCTCGAAGCTGGCCCGCACGCCCGCCATGAAATTGGCCTCGAAGGGGATCAGGTCGGCGTCCACGCCGTCGTTGCTGAACATGCTGGTGTTGAAGACCGGCACGGGCCGTGGGCGCTTGACGGTGATGAAGTCGTCCGCCGCCAGCACCGGGTTGCGTGCCAGCGGCCCGCGCGGCGCACGCAGGTAGGCGTTGGTCCACGTCACATGGCGGGGGTCGAACCCCTGCGCGTCGGGCTGCCACAGCTGGTAGTCCTTCAGGATCAGCTCGCCGACCAGGCCCTGCCACAGCTCGGAGTTCGCATAGCCGTACGTCTCCTTCAGCGTCACGAGGCCTTCCAGCAGCGCGGGCGGGTTGAGCCGGGCCGGCACCTGGCCGAGGTTGTTGGCGGACAGTTCACCCAGCACCGAGAGGCTGAGCTTGGCCGGGTCCAGCATGACGGCGCCGAGGAACTCGTCGTCGGTGATGTCCGATGGCAGGTAGGTGAAGAGTGCGTTGGCCCAGGTCCCGCCCGACACCGACGAGATGGCGAACACCTGCTCCAGCAGGCCGAGGTGCCGCAGGCCGCGCAACTGCCCCATGGCACAGGTCAGCGCGCGGCTGCCGCCGCCCGACAGGCACAGGCCGACCGCACCGGGGCCGGCTTCGGGGAAAAGCTCGGGATCGGCCGGTGCACCGGAACGCAGCGGCAGGATGTTTGCAAGCAGCGGTTGACTCATGGAGGGCTCCTTTGGCGCCGTCAAAGCGGTGGGCGCATCGAGCCGACGGCGCAAGCTCGGGTCGCCATGGCCGCGCGCGCGAAAAGCGGCGGCTCTCTAACGCAATAACGATGTGGAGGCCGAAGAAGCGACAGCCGTTCAGCGAAGAAGCCCGTCCTTCATCGATATTGATGAGAGCGGGTGCCCTCGACCACCGCCCGCCGGGGCGGCGGCAGGGTCAGTTGAAGCGCGCCCGGCACTTGATGCCGGCCGGGATCTCGCCCTTGGGGTTGGGCAGCTCCATGCGCACGCCGAAGGTGCCGCTGGCCGCGTCGACGACGCGGTCGACGATGGTGACGTTGGCGGTGTAGCGGCCGGTCAGCGGCGCCTCGGCGTCGACGCTGACCTTGTCGCCGCGCTTGACCTTGCCGTACATGCCGACCGGCAGCACCACCTCGACGCGCAGCGGGTCGGTCTGCGCCAGGCGCAGCACGGGCTTGGCGCCGTCGCCGGCCTGTGCCACCTCGCCGACGGACTGCAGCCGCTCGGTGACGACGCCGCTGATGGGGCTGCGCAGGCGGCGCTGCTCGACGGTCTCGCTGAGGCGGCGCTGCTCCAGCGCGGCCAGGCGCTGGTTGTCCTGCGCCTCCACGAGGTTGGCCTCGGCCACGCGCATCTCGGCGAACGAATCGTCGCGATCCTGCGTGGCGATGTAGCGCTCCTTGACGAGGGCGTCGCGGCGCTGGAACTTGTCCTTCGCCGCGGACAGCCGGCTGTCGGCGCTCTTGAGCTGGCCCTGCATGACGGCGCGGAACTTCGCGCCTTCCAGCGCGGCACGCTCGACGGCGGTGTCCAGCTCCACGAGCACCTGGCCCTTCTTGACCTCCATGCCGCGCTCGGCGTGGATGGCGTCGATGCGGCCCTCGACCGCGCTGCGCAACTCGACGCGCTGCATCGGCTCGATGAGGCAGGTGTAGGCCGGGTCGGCGCTCCAGGCGGGGGCGCTGCACAGCAGCAGGGCGAGCGAGGTGGCGGTGCGGAGGGGGGCGGTCATGGCGTTCATGTCGGGTCGCCGGAGAAGGCGGTCATGCGGTCGAGTTGGTGGTCCTGGCGCAGGGTCTCGCGCCGGGTGCGGGCGTGCATGCGCTCGGCGCGGCGCTGGGCGGCGGCGCGCGTGCGCTGCAGCAGCCGGGCGGTGCCGGCCGCGCCGGTGGCGTGGGCCCAGCCCAGCAGCCGGGCCTGCGTGCCGCCGTGCTGGCGCAGCAGCTCGTCGTCCAGCGCGACGATGGCGATGGCGGTGCCGGGGTCGCCCTGGCGGGCGCAGCGGCCCACCAGCTGGCGGTCGATGCGGGGCGACTCGTGGTACTCGGTCAGCACGACGCACAGGCCGCCGAGCTCGCGCACGCCGTCGCCCAGCGCGATGTCGGTGCCGCGGCCGGCCATGTTGGTGGCCACGGTGATGGCGCCGCGCTCGCCGGCCGCGCTGACGATGTCGGCCTCGGCGGCATCCTGGCGGGCGTTGAGCACCTGGTGCGGCAGGCCGCGGGCGCGCAGCAGCGCACCCAGCGTCTCGGAGGACAGCACCGAGCGCGTGCCCACCAGCACCGGCTGGCCGGCGCGGTGGCGTTCGGCGACGAAGTCCGCCACGGCGACCCACTTGGCGGCCTCGTCGGGCAGCAGCCGTGGCGCGAGGTTGACGCGCTGGCTCGGCCGGTGCGTCGGGATGGTCACGGTGGCAAGGCGGAACACCGTTGCGAACTCGGTGGCCATCTCGCGCGCCGTGCCGCTCATGCCGGACAGGCGCAGGTAGCGGCAGAAGAAGCGCTGGTAGGTGATGCGGGCCTGGGTGGTCGTCTGCTGGCTCAGCTCGACGCCCTCCTTGGCCTCGATCATCTGGTGCAGGCCCTGTTCCCAGGTGCGGCCGGGCAGCACGCGGCCGGTGTACTCGTCGATGATCTGCACCTTGCCTTCGGCGTCGACGAGGTATTGCTCATCGCGCAGGAACAGGTGCAGCGCACGCAGCGCCTGCGTGCCGAGGTGCTCGCGCTGGTGGGTGGCAGCCCAGGGCGCACCCAGGCCCGACGTGGCGGCGGCCAGCGCGGCGCGGCCGGCGTCGGTCAGGTGCAGCTCGCGGCGGGCGGCGTCGATGCGGTAGTGCAGGTCGCGCTGGAAGCTGGCGACGATCTCCAGCGCCTGTGCGTGCGCCGCGGCGTGGTCCACCTCGCCGGCCTGCACGGCCAGGATCAGCGGCGTGCGCGCCTCGTCGATGAAGATGCTGTCGGCCTCGTCGACGATGGCGAAGTGCAGGCCGCGCAGTACCGGCTGTTGCGAGCTGCCGGCGCCGTGCGGGCCGCCGACGAGCCGGCGCGCGCGCAGCTGGGCGCTGCTGGCGCGGCCGCCCATCGCCACGCGGTCGCGCAGGTAGTCGAACACCAGCTCCTTGTTCGTGCAGTAGGTGATGTCGCAGGCATAGGCGCGCACGCGCTCGTCGCGCTCCACGCCATGGGCGACGACGCCCACCGTCAGCCCCGCCTGGCGGAACAGCGCGCGGTTCTTGTCGGCGTCGCGGCCGGCGAGGTAGTCGTTGACCGTCACGACATGCACCGGCAACCCCGCCACGCCGGCCAGGCAGGCGGCCAGGCCGGCGGTCAGCGTCTTGCCTTCGCCGGTCTGCATCTCGGCGAGCTGGCCGCGCAGCAGCGTCATCGCGCCGAACAGCTGGGTCGGGTAGGGCAGCAGGCCCAGTGCGCGGCGCGACAGCTCGGCCACCGCCACCAGGGCCTCGCGCAGCGCGGGCGGGTGCAGCTCGCGCACGGCGTCCGGCGCCAGCCCGCGCAGATGGGCCAGCAGCGCGGTGTCGTCCAGCGCGCGCAGGCGCGGCCCCTGCTCAGCGAGCAGCGCGGCCAGCCGGGCGACCTCGCGGGCCGAGGCCGGTGCCAACTGGCGGCGCAGGCGGCTGATGAAGCCGAGCGCCCAGGCATCGGCCGCCGAGGGTGCACGGTCCTCGCGTTCCGGGAAGGCCGTGCGGGCCAGGCGTAGCGGGACATGCCGGACAAGCCGCCGCGATGCAGCGCGCCCTGTTTGGGGATGAGCTGCAAGGCGCGAACCGGAGCCATAGCTTGGGCTATGGCGAGGATTCGCAACGCCGCAGATCGCCCCAAACAGGGATGCGAGGCGCGCGAGGGGCTTGTTCGGCATGTCCCTAAACATGGAGCGTCGACAGGAAGGCGCGGCGCAGCGCGCGCCACATGCGCAGGCCGATGGGTTCGGCCGGGTGCTCGAAGCGCACGTGCACGCGGCTGCCGAGGAACTCGTGCGGCACCTCGGCCGGCAGGCGCAGCTCGAACTCGAACACCGACTCCAGCGTGCGCAGCCCCTGCTCGTCCTGCGGGTCGGTGACGAGCTGGCCACCGCCGCGGCTGCCGAGCACGGCGCTGGGCAGCTGCCGGCTGGCGGCCGGCACGCCGCGCAGCAGCGTGGCCGGCCAGACCTGCCCGGTCGCCTGGGGCAGGCGCACCTCGACCTGCTCCGTGATCAGCTTGACCGAGTCCACATCGGACTGCGGCACGACGACGCGCACCAGCGGCGCGTCGCCGATGCGCAGGTAGCCCACCACCTCGCCCTTGCGCAGCCAGCGGCCCGGCAGGTCGCTGGCCTTGTCCATCAGCAGCGTGCCGGCCGCGCCGGCGCGCAGCGTCAGCTGCCCGGCCTCGTCCTGCAGCCGGGCCAGCGCGGCCTGCTCGCGCTCCAGGTCCTTCAGCAGCTGCTGGGCCTGCGCCTGGGACACGATCCACGCGGCATCGACCTTGGCGGCGGTCTCCTCCACCTTGGCCGCCTGCGCCTGCAGGCGCGCGTCCAGCGCCGGCTCGACGGTCTGCACCACGGCCTGGCCCGCGCTCAGCGGCTGGCCGGGCTCGGCCAGCACCTGCTGCACGAAACCGGCCGTGGCCGCCCGCACGATGGCGCGCTCCGGCAGCCAGAGCACGCCCTCGGCATGGGTGTGATACGGCAGCGGCAGCACGAACAGCACCAGCCCCAGCACCACGGCGCCGGCCGCCAGCACGCGGCGCACCCGCGCCGTGCGGGCCGCGAAGCGCGGCGCCGTCATCAGCGCATGCACGGCTTTCACGACCGGCCAGACGAAACCCTGCACCAGGCTGACGGCGGCCAGCGCAACGCCGATGAAGAAGAACTGCTGCGCGATGAAGAGCGCGATGCCCAGCGACACCATCAGCCGGTAGACGGCCGACAGCGGCTGGTAGCCGAGGAACCAGCGCCGCTCGCCCGGCGTGGCGGCCATCGGCTCCTCGGGCACGACGCCG
>Ga0307411_10000827_pt1 | contig 11569 bp, 11 predicted proteins | sample DK1Ometagenome_2_FD_203712 | JGI IMG/M metagenome (GOLD analysis project Ga0307411, IMG submission 203712) | Maize rhizosphere microbial communities from greenhouse at UC Davis, California, United States - DK15-O-1 | ecosystem: Host-associated > Plants > Roots > Rhizosphere > Soil | place: USA...
GATGAAGGAATACAAGACGTTCGATGTCCACTACGAGGACATCGGTTTCGAGAAGCGCGGCCACGCCGCGTGGATCACGATCAACCGCGAGAAGCGCGGCAACTCGTTCCGCCGCGAAACGCTCGAGGAGATCCGCGACGCCGTCGAGCGTGCCGGCGAAGGCCCCGGCATCCGCAGCGTGGTGCTGACGGCGGCCGGCAAGCGCTTCTTCTCGACCGGCGGCGACGTCGTCGACTACAACACCCGTTACACCGACGACCTGACCGGGATGAAGTCGTACGAACGCGCGATGGAGCGCACCTTCTCGGAAATCATGCACTGCCCGAAGCCGGTGATCCACCGCGTGAACGGCGACGTCGTCGGCGGCGCGAACGCCTTTCACCTGGCGTCCGACTTCGTCGTCATGAACCGCACCGCGAAGTTCCAGCAGGTCGGCGTCGGCGTCGGCAGCGTCGCGGCCTTCGGGCCGACCCAGTGGTGGCCGCTGATGGTCGGCGACCGGCGCGCCCGCGACATCCTGATGGCGCTGAAGCCGGTCACCTCGGACCTCGCCGAGCAGTGGGGCGTGGCCAATGTCGTCTGCGACTACGAGCAGATGGACACCGAGGTCGAGAAGATCGTCGACAACCTCGCGCGCATGTTCCCCGATGCGCTGCGCTACACGAAGGTCGCGCTCAACCATCACAAGGAGCTGATGTTCCGCGAGATGACGCAGGCGCGCGAGTGGTGCACCCTGCACTTCCCGTCGATGGAATCGCGCTCCGGCTTCGGCGCCTTCTTCCACAAGAAGCCGATCGATTCGAACCCGAGCTGGCATGCCCAGGACACCGGCCACAACACGGTCGCGCCGTACGGCGGCTACAGCGTGCTCTGCCACTCGTGCGGCGCCGATCACCTGCCGGAAGATCACAAGTTCTGCGGCGTCTGCGGAGCGGACTTGAAGAAGGTCGCGGCGTGAGCGCTCCCGCACGGCCGCTCCGAAGGGAGCGCTCCTCCCGCCTGGCCGGACCGGCTGAAGGCCGAAGGGTGCCCTCATGAGCCACACGGACCGGAACTATCTCGTCACCGCGGCCGCCGGCGGCATCGGCGGCGAGCTCGTGATGCTGCTGCTCGGAGGCGGCGGTCGCGTGATGGCCTGCGACATCAGCGGCAAGCGCCTCGCCGTGCTCGAAGAGCGCGCCGGCGCGCAACGCGACCGCCTCGCGGTGCTGAAGGTCGACGTCGCCGACGACAAGGGCGCGGACCAGGCGGCGCACGCAGCGATCGAGCGCTTCGGCACCCTGCACGGCCTCGCCAACATCGCCGGCGGCATCGCCGGCATCGGCGAGGACGTCATCGACCGGCCGATCGACAAGATCACGCCGGAGGAGTTTCACGGGACCGTGCGGCTCAACCTCGACAGCGCGTTCTTCATGACGCGCGCCCTGGTGCCGCACTTCCGCAGCCGGCATTACGGCAAGGTCGTCAACGTCGCGTCGCTGGCCGCATTCGGCAACTTCGAGCACATGGGCAACGCCGGCTACGACGCCGCGAAGCTCGCGGTCGTCGGCCTGACGCAGACGCTCTCGCGCAGCCTCGGCCCCGACGGCATCCGCGTCAACGTCGTCGCGCCGGGCTCGGTCTACACCGAGAAGGTGCGGCAGGCGTTCAGCGCCGAGTTCGTCGAGATGCAGCGCAAGCGCATTCCGCTGCGCGAGCACGTCGGGCCGCTCGACGTCGCGAAGGCGCTGGCGTTCTTCCTTTCGACCGAATCCGACGCCATCAGCGGCGAGACGCTGCGCGCCAGCGGCGGCCTGCGCTGAGCGGCGGAGACCGCTGCGTCGGAACACAACGACAACTGGATGGAGACAGGTGTGAAGGAGACAAGCGTGAAAGCCACAGTGAAGGAGACAAGCATGCACTCGATCCTGAAGCGGGCGCTCGCCCTGGTCGCGGCGGTCGCCGCTTTCGGCCCGGGCATCGGGCATGCGCAGGACAAGCCGGCGGTCAAGATCGGCGCGGTCCTCAGCATGAGCGGGCCGGCGGCTGTGTTCGGCATCCCGGAGCGCGATTCGTTGAACTCGCTGATCAAGGAGGGTGGCGGCACGATGGACGGCCGCAAGGTCGACTTCGTGTTCTGCGACGACAAGACCAACCCGACCGAGGCCTCGCGCTGCGTCACCCAGCTGATCAGCGACGAGAAGGTCGTCGCGATCATCGGGCCCGGCACCGGCAGCGGCATCCTCGCCGCCGGACCGGTCGCGCAACGCCTGTCGGTGCCGCTGCTCGGCCCGGCCGGTACGGTCGCGATCACCGACAAGGCGAACGCGTTCTACCCGTGGATCTTCCGCATCGCGCCGAACGACACCGCGGGCATGGAGAGCCTGTGGAAGCAGATCGTCGCGAAGGGCGCGAAGAAGGTCGCGATCATCTACCAGGAGGACGCCTATGGAAAATTCGGCTCGGAGTTCGCTCAGAAACTGTCGAAGGATCTCGGCTTCACGATCGTCGAGTCGGTCGGCGTGCCGTACACCGCGACCGACCTGACGCCGCAGGTGACGAAGTTCCGCAATGCCGGCGCCGAGGCGGTCTTCATGCAGCTCTCGGTGACGTCGCTCGGCGCGTCGTTCCTGAAGGCGGTCAACGAGGTCGGGCTGAAGGTGCCGCTGTATGCGAACAGCGGCCTCGCGCAAAAGGGCTTCATCGATGCGGCCGGCCCGCTCGGCGAAGGCGTGCGGGTGCTGTCGATCGGAAACGTGGTCTACGACCCGACGCCGCCGGAGCAGAAGCTGGTCGCGATCATGGCGAAGAACGGCTTCAAGCCGCAGGGCTGGGGCGACCTGCTCGCGGGCAACGGCTACATGACGATCAAGGCCGCGCTCGCGAAGATCAACGGCCCGGTCACCGGCCAGGCGATGCGCGACACGATCGAGACCTTGTGCGGCTTCGAGACTCTGAGCATGGGCAAGGGCTGCTTCAGCAAGGACAACCACGACGGCTGGGCCGCCGACGCGACCATCCTGACGACGATCCGCGGCGGCCAGTTCCGCTCGGACGCGAAGTAACCCGGGCGGCGCGTCGGGGCGGACGGCGACGATGCTCGAGTACGCGTTCCGCGGCCTGCTGAACGGCACGGTGTACGCGCTGCTCGCGCTGCCGATGACGCTGTTCTTCACGACCGCGGCAACCGTCGACTTCGCGGTCGGCGCGTACGCGCTGCTCGCCGCCGCGGTGGCGACCGCGATCCCCGGCCCGGTCGGCGTGCTCGCCGGTCTGGCGAGCGCGCTCGCCGCGTCGTCCGTGATGGCGGTCGTCTACGTGCTGCTGAAGCGCACCAGCGAAGGCGGCATCCGGGTCGCGCTGGCGAGCTTCGGCCTCTCGCTCGCGATCGCCTCGATCGTGCTGATGGTGTGGGGCACCAAGCCGTTCGTGCGCCAGACCTTCATGACGATGCTCGAGTTCGGCGGCCTGCGCGTCAATCCGCAGGGCCTCGTCAACGTCGCGGTGTCGGTCGCGCTGGTCGGCGCGACCTGGCTCGTGCTCCAGCGCACGCAGCTCGGCCGGATGATGCGGGCCGCCGCCGTCAACGCACAGGGCGCCGAGCTCGCGGCGATCCCGGTGATCGGCGTGCAGTGCGGCACCTTGCTCGCCGGCGGCCTGCTCGGCGGCACCGCCGGCCTGCTGATCCTGCACAGCTCCGGGATGGACTTCACCGCGTCGCTCGGCCTCACCTTCATCGGCTTTGCCGCCGCGATCATCTTCGGCATCCACAGCCCGCTGCGCTGCCTCGCCGGCGGCCTCGCGATCGGCGTGATCGAGGCGCTGAGCGCCGGCTACACGAGCGGCATGGTGACTTCGATGCTGCCGTCGGCCTTCATGCTCGTCGTCCTGCTCAGCGGCCAGCTGCGCGCTGGGCGCTATAGCGGCGACCGCCCGTGAGCCTGTTCGGGAGCCGGCCCAACACCTGGATCATGGCCGGCGTCGGCGCGCTGGCCTGCGCGGTCGCGCCGCTCAACCCGGTCTGGCTCGACAGCGTGATCCTCACCGGCATCCTCGCGCTGATCTCGCTGTCGGCCGGCCTGAGCTTCGGCCAGGCCGGCATCCTGTCGATGGCGCAGGGCGCGTTCGCGGCGATCGGCGCGTATGCGACCGCGGTCTGCAGCACGCGCTTCGGCCTGCCGGCATGGGCCGGGCTCGCGCTCGCCATCGCGCTCCCGTCGGCGCTGGCCTGGGGTCTCGCGCGCATGGTCACGCGGATGCCGGAGCTCGCGGTCGCGCTGGCGACGCTTGCGCTGGCGACCCTGCTCGAAATCGTCGCCCGCAACTGGGACGCGGTCACCGGCGGCTATGTCGGCATCGCCGGCATCCCGCCGGTCGAGGGCTTCTCGGTCGGCTGGCGCTTCAACATCCTGGTCTGGGTGTTCGTGCTGCTCGCGGTGCTCGCCTACGAGAACCTGATGCGCTCCGCGCACGGCCGCGCCCTCAACATCGTGCGCCACGACCGCACGCGCGCGATGGCCGACGGCATCGCGGTCGCGCCGCTGCTCTCGGCGATGCTGGCCACGTCGGGCGCGATGGCGGGCGCCGGCGGCTGGCTCTACGCACACTACATCACCTACATGAGCCCGGGCTCGCTCGACACCCATGCGTCGATCTCGGCGCTGCTGATGGCGGTGGTCGGCGGTGCCGGCTACATCCTCGGCCCGGTGCTCGGCACCTTCCTGCTCAACCTGCTCGGCAAGCTGCTGCCGGCGCAGGAGGCGCAGGGCCTCTTCTACGGCGGCGCGCTGATCCTGATCCTGCTGGTCGCGCCGGCCGGGCTGCTCGGCTGGCTGCAGGCGCTCGCCGACCGCCGCACCGCGCGACGCGCTCGTGCGACGTCGAATGCGGCAGCGCCGGCCGCGCCGGCCGGCCCGGCCGCGCAGGCCGGTCGCGAAGCCGACAACCCGGCGCGCGCCGCGGAGCCCGCACGATGAGCGAGTCGAAGCTCGTCGCGCGCGACGTGCGGATGGCGTTCGGCGGCGTCGTCGCGCTCGACCGCGCCGGCGTCGAGGTGCACCCGGGTCGCGTGAGCGGCCTGATCGGCCGCAACGGTTCGGGCAAGAGCACGCTCTTCAACTGCCTGACCGGCTTCCTGAAGCCGACCGCCGGCACGATCGAGCTCGACGGCCGCGACATCACCGGCCATGCGCCGCACGAGGTGATGCGCGCCGGCATCGCGCGAACCTTCCAGACGCCCCGCATCGACTTCCAGACCACTGCGCGCGAGGCGGTGCTGTGCGGCCTGTTCCCGCGCGTGCGGCACGGCTTCCTCTCCTCGCTGCTCGGCCTGCCGCATGCGCTCGCGGAGGAGCGCGCGATGCAGCGCGAAGCCGACGCGGTGGTCGAGCGCATGCGGATGGACGACTGGGCCGCGCTCCAGGTCAACAAGCTCTCGATGGGCCGCGTGCGCAGCGTCGAGGTCGCGCGCGCGATCGCCGCCGACGCACGCTACCTGCTGCTCGACGAGCCGGCCGCCGGCATCGGCCGCGACGAGATGCGCGTGCTCGCCGACGAGATCCGCAGTCTCGCCGAGCGCGGCATCGGCGTGCTGCTGGTCGAGCACAACTTCTCGCTGATCCGCATGCTGTGCGAGGACGTCACCGTGCTCGACACCGGCGCGGTGATCTTCAAGGGGACGCCCGACGAAGCGCGCCGCGACGAGCGCGTGATGCAGCTCTACCTCGGCACCGCAGCGGCCGGAGAAGCGGCATGACCCTGCGCGTCGCCGGGCTGCACGCGGGCTACGGCCGCATCGAGGTCTGCCGCGGCATCGACCTCGAGGTCGCGGACGGCGAGTTCCTCGTCGTGCTCGGAGCGAACGGTGCCGGCAAGAGCACCTTGCTCGGCGCGATCGCCGGCTCGGTCGCCGCGCGCGGCACGATCGAGCTCGACGGTGCGTCGCTGGCCGGCCGCAACACGCGCCAGCGCGCGCGCGGCGGGCTCGCGCTCGTGCCCGAGGGGCGGCGCAACCTGTTCTCGCCGCTCACCGTGCAGGAGAACCTGCAGCTCGGACTGCGCCTGCTGCCGGCCGCCGAGCGCGCGCGCACGCGGGACGAGCTGTACGCGATGTTCCCGATCCTCTCGACGCGGCGCGGCCAGCCGGCCGGGCTGCTGTCGGGCGGCGAGCAGCAGATGCTCGCGCTCGCCGTCGCCCTGGCGCGCCGGCCCGCGCTGCTGCTGCTCGACGAGCCGTCGCAAGGCCTCGCGCCGCTGGTGCTGCAGAACCTCGTCGAGCAGATCGGGGCGCTGCGCAGCATGGGCCTCGCGGTGCTGCTCGCCGAGCAGAACCGGCGCTTCGCCGCGCAGCTCGGCGACCGCTACGTGGTGCTCGCGTCCGGCGAGATCGTCGGCGGCGGCTGCGGCGCCGAGCTGCACGACGCCGATCCGGTGACCGCGGCGCTGCTGGCCGCCTGACGACATTCTTCTTCTGCTTCGACGATGACCTGCATCCTCTTCATCCAGCCCGACGGGCGCGAGCAATCCGTGCAGGGCGATCCCGGCCAATCGGTCATGCAGGCGGCGATCGGCGCGCTGGTGCCGGGCATCGTCGCCGACTGCGGGGGCGCGTGTTCGTGCGCCACCTGCCACGGCTACGTCGACGAGGCGTGGGTCGACAAGGTGCCGCCGCCGTCGGCCGAGGAGGCCGACATGATCGATGCCGGCTGCCTCGACGTGCAGCCGAACAGCCGGCTGACCTGCCAGATCAAGCTGACCGAGGCGCTCGACGGCCTCGTGATCCGCCTCCCGCCGGCGAGCTGACGCGATGGACGCTGCGCCGGGTCGCCGGCTGATGCACACCCGCTGCATCGAGATGCAGGCCTATGCGCGCGACGACGGCCTGTGGGATGTCGAGGCGCACCTGCGCGACGTCAAGCCGTTCGCGTACATCGATCCGGGTCGCGGCGAGCAGCGCGCCGGCGATCCGGTGCACGACCTGCGCGTGCGCCTCACGTTCGACGAAGAGCGCGTGATCCGCGACGTCGCGGTCGAGATGGGCTCGATGCCGTTCGGCAGCTGCCACGCGGTGAAGGAGACGCTGCGCCCGCTGATCGGCGAGCGGATCGGGCGCGGCTGGCGCCAGGTGCTGAAGAAGATCCCGCGCAACACGACCTGCGCGCACGTGCACGAGGTGCTGGTGCCGATGGCGACCGTCGTGCACCAGGGCCTCTCGCTCGGCCGCGATCCCGACGGCAAGGTCGCGATCGCGCCCGATCCCGCGCTCGAGGCCCAGCCGTTCTTCGTCGACGACTGCCATTCGTGGCGCGCCGACGGGCCGGTCGTCGCGCACTTCTACCCGCAGTTCGCGCGGCGCCGATAGAGCGCTTTCGACAAGGCCGCCGACACCAAAGCGCACACACGCCGGCGACGGTTTGCGCTAGGCTCGGCCGCACCTGACGAGCGCACCCACTCCCGTTGCCGCTGGCCCTCTTCGATCTCGATCACACGCTGCTCAACGGCGACAGCGATCAGCTTTGGTGCGCCTTCCTGATCGAGGCCGGGCTGCTGCCTGTCCGGTGGCGTGAGTCGGCGATCGATACCGCAGCCCGCTACACGGCGGGCACGATCTCGCCGCCCGACTACTGCGGATTCTTCGCCGGCATGCTGGCCGGGTTCGCGCCCTCCGATCTGTTGCCGATCCGCGAGCGCTTCCTGCAGGAGGTCGTGCGGCCTCTCATCCCCGACGGGGTGCGTGCGTTGCTCGCGCGGCACCGGCAGGCCGGCGATCTGCTGGTCCTGACGACCGCCACCAATCGGATCGTCAGCGAATTGACGGCGGCCGATCTCGGCGTCGATCACTACCTCTGCACCGAACTGGAGGTCGTCGACGGCCGGCTCAGCGGCCGCACCCGCGGCACCGCCAACATGGGAACGGGGAAGCTGGCGCGCCTGCGCGAATGGCTCGAGGCGAACGGCGAAGCGGCCGGCACGCTGAAGCAAGCCGTCTTCTATTCGGATTCGATCAACGACCTGTCCCTGCTCAGCGTCGTCGGCCGGCCGGTCGTCGTCGATCCCGATCCGCGCCTCGAGGCCACCGCGCTGCGCAAACGCTGGACCGTGATGCGGCTGCATCGCTAGGCCGTTGCGAGTCGGGTCGAAAGGCGGAAGATCCGGCCATGCTGCTGGCGAACCCCCGGGCGACGCGTGAGGCCTATCCGCCCGACCTGCACGCCATCCTGAACCGGCAGCGGGCGGCCGAGAGCCGCCGCTGGTTGTCGCACTGGAGCGGCATCGCGCCCGCGCCGACGCCGCTGCACGCCCTCCCGGACCTCGCGCGCCGGCTCGGCATCGCCGACCTCTGCGTGAAGGACGAATCGGTGCGATCGCCGCTCGGCAGCTTCAAGGCGCTCGGGGCGCCGGTCGCGCTGGTGCGTCTCGTGCTGAAGCTGAAGGCGGCGCTCGACCTCGATCCGATCCGGTTGTTCGACGGCGCGCATGCCGACGCCGTGCGCGACCTCACCGTCGTCAGCGCGACCGACGGCAACCACGGCCGCGGCCTCGCCGCTGCGGCGAAGAGCCTGGGCTGCGCGTGCGTCATCGTGCTGCATGCGCACGTCAGCGACGAGCGCGAGGAGGCGATCGCCAGGCACGGCGCGCGCATCGTCCGCATCGCGGGCAACTACGACGAGTCGGTCCGCGAGGCGCAGCGCCTGGCGACGGCGAACGGCTGGCATGTCGTCTCCGACACCTCGTACGAAGGCTACGAAGAGATCCCGCGCGACGTGATGCAGGGCTACGGCGTCATCGCCGCCGAGCTCGAGACCCGGCTCTCGATGTCGCCTGCGGCGCCGTGCCCCTGGACGCACGTCGTGCTGCAAGGCGGCGTCGGCGGGCTCGCCGCGGGCATCGTCAGCTACCTCTGGGAACTGCACGGCGCGCAGCGGCCGAGCTTCATCGTCGTCGAGCCGGAGCAGGCCGACTGCCTGCTGCAGAGCGCGAAGGAGGGCCGGCCGGCGCGCGCGACCGGCTCTGTCGATTCGGTGATGGCCGGGCTCGCCTGCGGCGAAGCGTCGCCGCTCGCGTGGCGCTTCCTCGAACGCAGCGTCGACCTGTTCATGACGGTGCCGGACGCCGCCGCGGTCGCGGCGATGCGCACGCTCGCCGCCGGCAGCGCCCGCGACGTCCCGATCGTTGCCGGCGAGTCCGGTGCGGCCGGCCTCGCCGGGCTCTGCGCACTTGCCGGCACGACCGAGGCCGGACGAGCCGGCTTGTCGGAGCGCTCGCGCGTGCTGTTGATCAACTCCGAAGGCGCCACCGCACCCGCGCTGTACGCGTCGCTGGTGGGCGAGCAGGCCGAAAGCGTGCTGCGTCGGCAGCGCGAACATCCTTCGTCAAGAGGCCGCTGAACCGGTCGCGCGAACGCTCCGCGCTGTCGAGACCGCTGCGAACGAATCGAAGCCGGATCTTGGCGAACGAGACCGCGTTCGCTGCGAGATCGAGTACACGCCCGGGTTCGCGCCGACCGTGAACCGGGCCCCGCTCAAGCCCGGCGCTGCGGCAGCTTCAACAGCAGACGCGACTCGGCGACCATCTCGTCGGCGACCGCCTGCAAGGTCTCGACGAAAAGCCCGGCGATCAACGAGATGGGCCGGGTCTTCGACAGCAGCGCGCGCGGCCGGCTTTCGATCGAGGGACGGAACGGCCGCATCACCAGCTTCGGGAACGAGCCGAGCAGCATCGGGAACGGGTCGACCACCGCGATGCCGCTGCCCTCCTGCGCCAGCGAGAACGCCGACAGCGTGTGGTTGACGGTGAAGGCGATGTGGACCGGCAGCTTCTGCCGGCGCAACGCCTCGCGGACGGCCCAGCCGGTCGTCGTGTCCTCGGTGAAGGTGATCAGCGTCTCGTTCGAGATGTCCTTCGGCGCGATCCGCGACAGGCCGGCGAGCGGGTGGTCGGCGCGCATCACGCAGACGATGTCGGCCCGGCACAGCTCGTGCACGTCCATCTCGGGCCCGCTCTCGGAAACGTCGATGACGCCGACGTCGACCTGGTTGTTGGTCACCGCTTCGAGCACCTGCCGGGTCGAGAACGCCTTCAGGTCGAAATGGACCTTCCGGTGTTCGCGGTGGAAGCGGCCGATCGCGACCGACACGATCGACGACGACAGGGTCGCGACGGTCGCCACCGTCAGGCTGCCGGCGAAGCCCTGGCGGATCTCCTCGGTCAGCTGCTGGACCGCGTCGACGTTGCCGAACAGCCGCTCGACCTGCGGCATCAGGGTCTGCGCCTCGGGGGTGATCAGCAGGCGCCCCTTGATACGCTCGAACAGCCGCAGCCCGAGGCTCTCCTCGAGCGTGTGCAGGGTCTTCGTCACCGCCGGCTGCGAGATGTGCAGCAGGCGCGCCGCGGCCGAGACCGAACCGGTCTTGACGACGGCCCGGAACACGGCGAGATGGCGAACGTTCATCATGCGGTCGACCTCGCGCAGCCCATAACTTCCGGTTTGCTCTGGAACGAAAAAATTGTATTGGACTTCATACGGACCCACTCATAGAGTTCCTGGAAATCAGGCGCTCGGGCACGACGAGAACGCCGCTTCCTGGCAGGCCAACCATGACTTCCCCGACCCATGACGACTGGCGCGCGCGCGCCGAGACCCTCAAGATCGAAGGCCGCGCGTTCATCGACGGCGAATACGTCGACGCAGCCTCCGGCAAGACCTTCGACAACATCAATCCGGCCAACGGCAAGGTACTCGGCAAGGTCGCGTCCTGCGACGCCGAAGACGTCGATCGCGCCGTCCGCTCGGCGCGCGCCGCATTCGAATCCGGCGTCTGGTCGCGCATGGCGCCGGTCGACCGCAAGAAGATCATGGTGCGGTTCTCGGAGCTGATGGCCGGTGCGCGCGAAGAGCTCGCGCTGCTCGAGTCGATGGACGTCGGCAAGCCCATCACCAATGCCTTCAACGGCGACATCCCGAGCGCGATCGGCTGCATCCAGTGGTACGGCGAGGCGATCGACAAGCTGTACGGCGAGGTCGCGCCGACGACGTCCGACCTGACCGCCGTCATCCATCGCGAGCCGATCGGCATCGTCGCGGCCGTCGTGCCGTGGAACTACCCGCTCTCGATGGCGGCGTGGAAGCTCGGGCCGGCGCTCGCGTCGGGCAACTCGGTGGTGCTGAAGCCTGCCGAGCAGTCGCCGCTGACCGCGATCCGCATCGCGCAGCTCGGCCTCGAGGCGGGGCTGCCGAAGGGCGTGCTCAACGTCGTGCCCGGATTCGGCGAGACCGCCGGGCGCGCGCTCGGCCTGCACATGGACGTCGACGCCGTCGGCTTCACCGGATCGACTGCGGTCGGCAAGCTGTTCATGCAGTACTCCGGCCAGTCGAACATCAAGCGCATCGGCCTCGAGTGCGGCGGCAAGAGCCCGCACATCGTGATGGCCGACTGCCACGACCTCGATGCCGCGGCGCGCGCCGTTGCCGCCGGAATCTTCTCGAACGCCGGGCAGGTCTGCAACGCCGGCTCGCGCCTGATCGTCGAGGCGCCGATCCGCGAGGCGCTGCTCGAGAAGGTCGTCGCGATCGCGCGCGACCTGGTGCCCA
>Ga0307411_10000828_pt1 | contig 11556 bp, 9 predicted proteins | sample DK1Ometagenome_2_FD_203712 | JGI IMG/M metagenome (GOLD analysis project Ga0307411, IMG submission 203712) | Maize rhizosphere microbial communities from greenhouse at UC Davis, California, United States - DK15-O-1 | ecosystem: Host-associated > Plants > Roots > Rhizosphere > Soil | place: USA...
GCGAGCCGACGGAGCCGCCGAGTCCGGAACCGGGCCAGACGCTTCGGTGAGCTCCACTGCTCCAGGCGGCGTCGCTGGGCGGCGGCGCACAGGTACCAGAGATTGGATATCGAGATGGCAAAAAAATAGACGAGGCGGGTTGGCCTGCCAAGCGGCTACGCGTTGTGGGTCAGGGACTCGTCGGCGAGAGGGACGATCGTCTGAAATTTGCCGCTGGGAGCCAGGCGAAGCTCATCCACGGTCAAAATATCATAGCGGAACGCATCGCCAAGACGTTCCTGAAATCCACGGTGGATCGCATCCTCGACACCGGGAGACCACCCTTCGCAAGGAATGATCAGCACCAGGAGATCGCGGGCGCCGGTTTGCCTGACCTGGTAGCGCCTGATTTCGGGAATCGAGCCCATGATGGCGGAAACGACCACCGTGTTCAGCGAGCGGCCATCCGGCGCTCGAATGGTGTGTTGGGTACGACCCAACACCGGACTCATCAATCGCAGGCCACGGCCGCAGGAACACGGCTCGGACCGAAGGCGCGCGAGATCTCCAATGCGATACCTGAGCAGTGGCTGGGTCAAACACAGGAGCTGCGTCACCACCACTTGTCCGACCTCGCCAGGGGGGGCAGGGTGCCCTTGCTCGTCGAGGATCTCGGTAATCTGCGTGTCATCGTTGAGATGCAATGCCCCGGGCGCCACTGGACACTCCCAGCCGATGGGTCCCACCTCGTTGGCGGCGTAAACGTCCAGGGGCCGCCGGCCAAAGGCCTCTTCGGCCAGCGTCCTGCCCCGGCGACTCAAGGCCGTTCCGCTGGTGTAGACCACTCTGGGGCGGATGTCCTGAATGCCCGCAGCGACGACGGCCTCCGCGATCAGCTCCAGACCGATGCCGTACGCGCTCAGAAGCTGAGGCTTTATCCGGCGCAGTACCTCGAGCTGATGCTCCATGGAATCGAAGCTGGAAAGCTGGTACACCTGCAGAAGCCCGAGCTTGCGGAGAACTGCGGCCGGTCCCTTTCGGGCGACACTGCGTCCCGACCCGATGTTCACCTGTCGATCAAAGTTCCGCCGGCCATACGCGCGAAAGATGCGAGCCCAGGCGGCGGAAACCTGGGCCTGGTCCGCCGGAGACCGGTGAATCCGGAGCGGCTGACCGGTAGAGCCCGAGGTCGTGATCGTAACGGAGCCCTTGGACAGCGGGCGAGTGAGCAGCTCACCGCCCCGCTGCTGGAGCGTAGGCTTTTCCAGCACGGGCAAGTGACTCAGCCCGCCGCCGTCAACCAGATCCCGGAGAGTGAGTCCGGCAGCGGCAAAAGTCTCCCGATAATACGACGCGCCTGCTGCAGCGTGCACCAGCCGCTGCAGACGAGCACGCTGAAGCTCCGCCAGGCGATTTGGGGCAAACCATTGCTCTTGGCCTCGATTCCGGGTCTCTCGCAGCAGAGCCCAGAGTCCTCCCGCCGAGTCCACCTATACCCCCTGGCGAAGTGTAATATTCCCTTGCTCCTACAGATGTCGCTCATTACGATACGACATCGCTGTGAGTTAGCCCACATTGGTCCGGGACTTGCGGCTGCCTGCTGGGTTCGTGTCATCAGGGCCGCCGAGGCGGCATCGTGTGGCCTCCGTTCACCACATCGGGAGAAGTCGCGTGCGGTGTCTGGCGTTGAACGCCTCCTTTGAACCGCTCACTATGGTTCCGGTACGGCGTGCTCTCCGTCTGGTCATCGAGGGGAAAGCCGAGATCGTCGAATCGGACGACGGGGACGTCATCCGAAGCGAACGACTGGTGCTCCCTAAACCAGCTATCATACGCCTTGTCAAGTTCGTCCATGTTCCCCGCCGTTTCCGCCGCCAAGTCACCAACACGTTCCTCTTTGCCCGAGACGGGTACCGCTGCCAATATTGCCACCGCGGTCAGTCTGACTTGCGGCATCGCGAGTGTCTCACGCGGGATCATCTGATCCCGCTCTCCCGGGGCGGTGACAACGATTGGAAGAACGTGGTCACCGCATGCAGTTCCTGCAATACCCGAAAGGGCAATCATCTTCCGCAAGAGTGCGGCATGCACCCGGCGGTGCCGCCTCACGAACCTCACTTCGTGCATCTCTCCTGGGCAGTTCGTCGTCTTTCGGTGACCCAGGCCAAGTACATCAAGCTGTTTTATGGTGAGGAGGCGTTGCGGGCGCTGGGAGGTACCGTCTAGCCGTTCAACGAACCGAAAAGGGCGGGCTGCGTGCTTCCAGTCTCAGGCTGGGAAGCCCTGCCAGCCGCAACAAGAACCGGGTTGCCTCCCGCCCGAGGGAATTCCCCAGATTGCCATCCCGCTCGGCCGCCCGACCCATGTCGCCCGCCAGGAAGCGCTCCAACTCATCGAGATCGGAATCGGACAGGGTGGTCACCTGAAGACTGGCCGCGTAGTAGTAGCGCCCCGGCTCGGCGGGACGAACGTTGACCTGATAGGCGAACGCCAGCGCCGCCCCCAGGGCGTCGAGCGTCGCGTAGCGGCGCTCCTGGCGGGCGGCACCAACAAAGGTGACCAGAGTATACTCGTCCAGTAGCGGCTCATGCCGCACCAACACGTCCCACTCCGCCTGGCGTTCGAAGGTGTCGAACCAGGCCCCTCGGGACCGCCAGACCTCCACCCGATAATGCAGCCGCACAGGGAGACCGGACCGGAGGGCCGACAGCCATCGGCTGCTCCCCCCCAGCATGTTCTCCGATCGCACGATCGGCGCCCGAGATCCTGCCGGCGTGGAATCCGCAGACAACGTGAGGTGCAGGCGCACGTCTCCCGGATCTTGGGCCACCAGTGCTGGGGGACCGCTTGCTGAAAGGTGCCCCACCACTGCCAGCAGGTATCCTCCCCAACGCACAAACCGGAGCAGCCCATCCGGCGGACGCGGCACTAGAAGCGGCGCTGCAGCCTGACCACAAACTTCACTGGCTCGCCGGAGGACACGCTCTTGGCCAGGTACGCGGCGATTTCGCCCGCATCCAGCCCCAGGCCGACATCGAGGGCCCACTCCCGGAGCACCGGAAGCCGGTTGACCGGTACCTGTCCCGGGCCGCCGCCGGCCAGCCAGGCTTTGCCCGCATCACTGAAGAACACGAGATCGGCCTCCTCGATTCCAATGAACCGGCCAGGACGATGTCCCTCCCGCTCCGGCATTCTGTATCCCAGATTGAGTCCCAGGCGGGTCCGCACTTCGACCTGGGTGGCGATCACCCGGTCGCACAGCGCGGGATCAGCAGGGTCGTCGAACCCCACTGGCGCGCAGGTGAAGGCGCGAAAATCGAAGCCGGGCAGCAGATCGGGTCCGCCGAGCGAGACACGGCGTTGAACTGGAAGCCGGTCTCCCGCAACCCACCCGTCGGCGCGCACCCGCGCGTTCACCCGCAATCCCGGCGTCAGGCGAGCGTACCGGCGGACATCGAAGGACACTCGGTCGCTGGCGTAGCCGCCACCGCTGGGCGGAGTGGGCCGGATCACAGGCGGGAGCGCGACCGGCGCGATGTCATCGCTGGTGAGGTGCTCGAAGCGGCCCCGCATCAGCCATCCGGTCGTGGGCAGAATTTGGTCGTTGCGGGTGTCATACTCCACGAGGACTCCCGTGGTGAAGTAATGACCATCGTCAATCAGCGGATTGCGGCGCCACCGATCGCTGTTGCGGAGAAGGGACCAGGGATCGGTGGCTCGGACCGAGCGCTCCGCGTCTCGGCTGAGCGACACCTCGAGTCGAAGGGTGCCGGTGGGTTTGACGTAGGCCGAGCCGGCCACACCTTCCCGTTCGTAGTAGTCGCGATAGTCGCGTTGCAGCAGGAACGCTGACCAGCCGGATTCACCTCCGGACAGCGGCTGGTCTTCGACCGGCTCGACCTCGCTGTACAGACGGCCGCTGAAGCCGAACTCGGTGCGCCCGGCGAACCGCACGTCGGTTCGGGCGCTATAGCCGAAGTCGCTCCGCAGATCGGTGCTTTCGCCTGCAGTTCGAAGGATCCCGCGCATATCCAGCCGGGTATAGATGTTGGGCGAGGGACGGAATTCGAAGAGAGGCCCGAACATCACCGGCAGTCCCTCGATGCGGTTGTAGGTGCCGCCGGTGGAGAGCGACAGGGTGGTGCGGATGCGGCCCGCCTGAAACGTGGTACGGGCGGTGGCGATTTCACCCAGCGGACGGCGTCGCTCCCTCAGCTGGAGCAGCCCGTCACTTCCCCGGACCACAGGCGCCGCATCCCAATACACCCGCTCGCCGGCCGGGTGCTCGACCTGCTCGGAGCGGAGCAGCCGGCCTCCCACCACGAGGATCTCGCCTTCCACGGCCGACCCGGGTAGCAGGTAGAGGGTGCCGTTCGCAACCGCGATCGGCCCCGCCACACGTCCCGCCACCCGCAACGCGCCGCCGTACAGTCCCAGCTTACCCTCGAACCTGGTTCCAGCCGGGATCGTGACATCTCCCTGCATCCGGGTGGTGGAGGAATCGTTGTAGAAAGCGATGAGTTCGGCAACGAGATCTGCCGGCGGGCCTCCCCGCACGAAGGAGTCGGAAGGGCGTGCATCGGGATCGATGACGATGACGCTGTCCTGGCCCCAAAGCGGGCCGGCGAGCAGGAGCAGCAGCCCAGCGAAGGTCAGACGCATGAATGTTCTCGCAGCCGAAAAATGGATTACAGCTCGACCTCCGCGCTCTTCTCCACCCCGAGGCGGCGCATGCGCCGATAGAGGTTGGCCCGATCAGTCTGCAGCACGCGAGCGGCCTCGGCCATGTTGCCCTGCGCCTGGGAGAGGGCAGTGGTGATGAGGCCCCGCTCGAACTCGTCCAGCGCATCGGTGAGAGAACGGCCGAGCAAGGCCGACGGCGCATTGGTCGAACCCGAGGTGCTTCCCCCGCGCAGCACCTGTCGAACCGCAGTTACATCGATCACCGGGCCGCTCAGGATGCTGAGTCGTTCCACCAGGTTGGCCAGCTCGCGAATGTTGCCGGGCCACGAGTAAGCCGAGAGCGCGTCCACCGCTGCGTCAGTGAAGCTCACGGCGTGTCCCGGACGGATCCGCTCCGCCAGGTGGGACACCAGGGCTGGCAGGTCCTCCAGGCGCTCCCTGAGCGGCGGCAGCTCGATGGGGAACACGTTCAGTCGAAAGAACAGGTCCTCTCGAAAGCTTCCCCCGTGGACCGCATCGCCGAGCTGCCGGTTGGTGGCCGCAACGACACGGGCATCGATTTGCGTCGTCCGCTCGGCCCCGATACGCTGCAACTCGCCGGTCTCCAGGGTGCGGAGCAGTTTGGCCTGGGCTTCCTGACTCAGGTCGCCGACTTCGTCAAGAAAAAGCGTTCCGCCGTGGGCCAGCTCGAATCGGCCCAGCCGGCGCTCAGAGGCACCGGTGAACGCGCCCCGTTCATGCCCGAACATCTCCGATTCCACCAGGTCGCGCGGGATGGCGGCACAGTTGACGGTGACGAACGCACGAGTTCGCCGCCGGCTGGCGGAATGGATCGCCGCCGCCACCAGTTCCTTTCCGGTCCCGGACTCGCCCGTGATGAGAACGCGGGCATCCGTGGGGGCTACCCGGGCAATCAGCGCGCGCACCTGCTGCATGGCGGGTCCCTCGCCGATCAGCGTGGCGCGCCGGCCCAGCTCCGCCTGCAGTGCGCGGTTCTCCGCCCGCGTACGGTTCAGCTCGAGGGCGGCTCGGACGGTCACCAGAACCGCCTCCGGACTGAGCGGCTTCTCCAAAAACTGAAAGGCGCCCAGTTTCACCGCCCGCACCGCATCCGTGAGCTGGGCTTTTCCGCTCATCATGATGACCGGCGCGCCCGCCCCGCGGTCCCTCATCTGGCTGAGCGTTTCCAATCCGTCGGGGCCCGGAGGCATCAGCAGATCGAGCAATACGACATCGGGGTCCAGCTCGTCCAACATCAGCAACGCGGCATTTCCGTTGGCAGCTTCCGTCACCGCAAACCCCTCGGTGCGCAGCAGTGCTCCGAGCATGCGGCGGATGTTTGCCTCGTCATCCACCAGTAGAATCTGCGCCCCGTCGCTCATCTCGGCCCCATCCGCACCACGAACGTGGCTCCACCTCCCGGAGTGTCGGTGAGCTCGATCGATCCCCCGTGCATCTCGATGGTTTGTTTGACCAGCGCCAGCCCCAGACCGGTCCCTCCAGGCTTACCGGTGCAGTAGGGATCGAAGATCCGGCTTGCCATTTCAGGCGGCACCCCGGGGCCATGATCGCGTATCTCGACCCGAACGCCGCCTCCATCGAAAGGTCCCGCAATGATCTCCAGCTCTCCCCGGCCATCACAGGCTTCCACGGCATTGCGAAGAATGTTGCTGAAGGCCCGGCGCAATGGGTCATAGTGACCGGCGAGCGCGGGAGTTCCCGGATCGAGCTGCAGATGGGCCCTCATGGTTGCGGGAAGCGAGCTGCGGGCCAGCTCCGCCAAGAGTTCGTTGAAGTCGACCGGGGCCGCCGGCCCCTCCGGCAGCCGGCCGAACTCGGTGAATTCACGGGCGAGCTGCTCCAGCCGGTCCGATTCCGCCGCCAGCACGTCGATAGCTTCACGCTGGTCCGGACTGGCCGAGCGCGCCAGCTGAGCGATGGCCAGCCGAATTGGGGTCAGGGGATTTCGCATCTCGTGGGCTACTCGCCTGGCGGTTTCCCGGAAGGCTCGCAACCGCTCCGCTTCTATCTCCTGCGCCCGGGCTCGCTCGAGACCACCGGCCATCTCTCGGAGGGCGGTGCGAAGTGCCGCAAACTCCGGCGCGCCTCTACGGGGGCGGTCGGGCGGCAAAGGCTCCGTTCGCCGAATGTTTCCGGTCCATCCGATCAGTTCCTCGATCGGCCGGCTGAGCTGACGGGAGAGATGACCGCCGAAGCGGACGGAGGCGTACAGAAACGCCCCGCCGACCAGCAGGATGAGAAGCCCGAGGCCGGCGTAGTAGTAGCGATTAAAGGTATCAGCCCGTTGAAATTGTCCGATTGCGGTGTTGAGCTTCGTCGCGTGGTCCGCCAGGGCCCGGCGCTCCTCCGGCTGGAGGCGGGTTGAATCGATGCTGTGCAACAGGAACCTGCCCGATTCCGCCACGCCCTCGATTGCGTCGCGGGCGCCCGGCGCACGGGTCGTGGAGCGTATGGTCAGGCCCCAGCCCAGAATGGCGAGCGCTGTTGGCAGTGCTCCCAGCCCGATCAGTATCAACAGGATTCTTTGATGGAAGGAGAATCGCATCTCCTCTCAAGATAAGCCGCGAATCGGTGCCCGGCCCCACCGGCAACCAGCCCGAGCAGGGCAGCAATCCACTCGGACCTGGAGACCGAGTTGTAGCCCATCAGTGCCGGGATCAACGCCAAGCCGCAGGTAACCAGCAGGACCAGAGCGCCCCACTTCCAGCGCCGGGCGGCTGGAGCCGAATCGGTCCAGTAGCCGACCGGCAGGAGCCAAGCGGCCAACCACAGCATGGTGATGAACCGGGCCTCGGGACCGTAGGCGTACCGAAAGGGAGTCAGGAGACTCCAGCCGAAGCTGGGACTGAGGGACTGCACCGCCCGGTACTGCTTTCCGCCGACGGTCCATTGGGCCCACAGGGTTGATCCTCGGTCCCGGGCCCTGAGCTGGACCTCGGAGCCGGGCTGGCCGGTGAGGGCATTCGGCAGTCGGAGCGACGGTCGGCCCAACCGCAGACGCGCAGACCGCATCGGCGGCTGAAAAGCCAGGTCTGGTCCCGATGCCTCGACGGCGACTACCGCACCCCCAGGCCCCAGAACCTCGACCACCGGGGCCCGTCCCCCGGAGCGACCGGAAAGCAGTCGGGCATCGAGGTCGAACTGGCCCTTCCGGATTCTTCTGGCCAGCTCGGGGGAGACCGGCAGCGACTCGCTCGGCAGCGGCTCGCCCGCCAGTTCCGCCTCGATGACTCGGCCATCGAAGGGAGGCCGCCCGTGCACCGATCGAGACCAGATACCTCTCAGATCCTGAGCCGGGGCCCAGGGCTGCAGTAACGCGGCGCTTCCGACCTGGGTAGTCAGCCAGAGAAATGCTCCGGCCAGGGCAAGCAGGCGGGCCTCGGTAGCCCCAGGGTAGAGCAGGCGGCGGTGGTACGCACCAACAGCAGCCCCCAGCCAGCTGCCAGATGTATTGGTGAGGACGTCGCTGAGACTCGCATCCCGGCCGGGCACGACCCTCCATTGCAGCAGCTCAATCGACAGGGACAGCAGTGCCCCGACCGCAACCGCCGTCCGGGTCCGGACGCCCGCCAGCCGGAGTCCGAGAGCAAAGGGGACGAATAAGAAGACGTTGTTGATGACATCCACCCCCCCATGGTCGCCGCAGACCAAGCACCACCAGGGAGTCAGCCGCGAGGCGATGCTTTGTTCGGGGAGGGGGACGAGTGTCGTGGCGAGGATGAACAGAAGACCGGCGCCGGCCAGCACCCTTCCGATCCGAAGCGGCATGTGTCTGGAGCCCGTGGGTTGTGAGGTCACGCGCCACCGGTGGACAGCGAATTCAGCCGGAGGGCTATCCCGAGATTCGCCGGTCGGCCCGCGCGATCACTGGCGAGCCGAACCGGCGGGTAAGTCCGAGCCAACGGCCCGGGCGTTCTGCGGCCTTGCTCAGAAGGGAATGGTTGGCCAGACGGTGCAGAACCATGGGCAGCAGGAACTGCGGCTGCTCCGCCCGCACGATAAATCCCTGTGCGGCAAACGCAGCTTGGATTTGACCGGGGGAGAAGGTCATGAACCGTCTGGTGTTCAGCTCGATGCCTCTTTTCAGTGGGAAGAAGTGGGATGCGACGATGTTGGCACTACGGAGCGACGGGTAATCGATGACGACCGTGCGGGAGGCTACCCGGCACAACTCCGCAATGAGTCCGCGCCAATCCACACTATGGGGCAGCAGCCGGAGGCACACCACGGCATCGAAGGAACGATCCGGATAGTGCAGTGACCGTAAATCGGCCACCTCGTATTTGCAGCGCCCGGACGAGATCCAGGGTTGCAATCGGGCACTGCAGGAGGGGTCACTTCCGGCGACGGTGACTTCGTACCCCGCCTCGAGCAGGGGTGGGGTGATCTGGGCGTGTCCGCCACCCACGTCCAGAACCGAGGCCCCTACCGGCAGCGCACTGAGAAAGCTCAGGGTAATTCTGGTCTGGGTCTCTACGAACCAGCGGCCGACTGCACCGGTAAACCGGCGCGCGTAGTCTTCCGAGGAAGTGCCGATGTCGGCATCCTCGACCAGCCCATCCTGCTGTCGCCGTGAGCTTTCCGTGCTCCGCTGAGCAGCTGAACTCGGCCTGCCGTTGCCCGTCATGTCCAGAAACTAGAGTGCGCCGGGTAACCTGTCCACCAGGATGCGATGCGCATACTTGGCTGGCTGGATGGGTGGGAGTCACTTACAATCCGACCGGAATCGGGTGGGGATCTCGGGAGACACGGAAGCGAGTCAATGAAGATTCTGGTCACCGGTGGGACCGGCTTTACCGGGACGGCACTGGTCCGCCGCTTGTTGGATGAGGGGCATAGCGTAGTCGCGCTGGACTACAAGGAGGGCCTGCAGTGCGACGCGCTGCGGTCCCACGGCGCCGAGGTGCTGATCGGGTCGGTGACCGATCCTGCTGCCGTCCGACGCAGCATGAAAGACGTCGAGTTCGTATTCCATCTGGCAGCTGCGTTTCGCGAATTGAACGTTCCCAACTCGTTCTACGACGAAGTGAACGTCCAGGGAACTCGGGTCGTGCTGGAGGCGGCCCGCCGGGAAGGTGTGCGTAAGTTTGTGTACTGCAGCACCTGCGGAGTTCATGGGAACGTGGATCATCCTCCAGCCAACGAGGACGCTCCCATCCGCCCCGCCGATTACTACCAGCGCACCAAATACGAGGCTGAGCCGCTGGTCAAGCGCGAGGCCGGTGACATGGAGATTGTCATACTCCGTCCGGCCGCGATTTACGGTCCGGGAGATCCGGAGCGATTCTTCATGATCTTCAAGCGCGTCGCCAAGGGTACGTTCCCGATGTTCGGATCCGGTCGAACACTCTACCATCCTCTGTACATCGACAATCTGGTTGACGCGTTTCTCCTCTGCATGCCCTCAGGAGTTGGCCGCGGACGCGAATACCTGATCGCGGACGAGAAGTACTACCCGATCGAAGAGATAGTCCAGGCAGTGGCCCGGGCGCTGGATGTTCCGGTCCGGATCCCTCATTACCCCGTGTTGCCGGTGGTTGCTGTGGGGCACATCGTCGAAAAAATTTGCCGACCCTTGGGGATCGCACCCCCGATCTTTCCCCGCCGGGTCGATTGGTACCGTCAAAACCGAGCCTTCGACATCACCCGCGCCAAGCAGGAGTTGGGTTACCGTCCCCGAATCGAGCTGGGCCAGGGATTGCAGGAGACCGGCGCATGGTATCGGCAGATGGGGTACCTCTGACAGTTCTGGCGCAATCCGCCGTGCTCTAGGCGGTTCAACCTACTTGGGGTGTGACCGCGCTCACGACGTTCAATGCGATATCCGCCAAAGTTGTGACTCTTCCGCTGCTCCAATTTTTACCAGGATCTTCGCTCCGATGACACGTCGTGCTGAAGTCAAGACAGTGATGCGTCCCCCTGCTGCTGATCTTCGTCTCTATCGGACGGCGCGATCCAGTTACCAGTGGGCCAAGCACGAGCGTAAGGATCAATGCCTGGGAGTTCCAGGTTCACGCTGGCCTGCGGGCCGATTCGCGAGCCCGGCGCTTTTCCCGGGCATTGGGGTGCTCGGCTCGAGGGTAAACGGCACCTAATGCTCGGGAACTTACGCTGGCTCCCGTTTGAGCATTCTCGAGCCGATTTCGGTGGAAAGATGGCGCAGAGCCATGCCCCCGTAGCGGCCAGCCACGGCCGGTTGGACCCAGCACAGCGCGCCGACCAACCCGAGGCTGGTGATGCCGGTGAGGACCAGTACCAGGAACGGCCCGGCCCCGGCTGCGGTGAGGCCCAGGCGCAGGGCGACGGCTACAGCGGCGGTCAGCACTCCCAGGCCGATACCTGGAGCCTGGGAGTGCGCGTATTCGCGCCAGGTCGCGCCCAACAGGTGAAGGCTCATCGCCGCACCCACGAAATAATTCAGCGTGATGGCCAAAACCACTCCGGTGGCAACCCCGGTCAAGCCGAATCGTGTGCCGATGGAGCTGCCCAGTATCACGGCCAGGGCGTAGATGCCGTCGCGCAGGGTCCGATTTCGCATTCGACCCAACGCTCCATCGAGGCAGTACGCCATCAGGTACACATTCCGGAACATGATTCCCGCGGTCAGGATTTGAAAAGGCAGTATGGCTGGGGTCCACTTGGGGCCCAGCACCACTGCTACGATCTCCGGTGCCGTCACCACCATTACCGCGCCCAGTGGAGCACTGATCAATCCCAGCACCGCCGTCCCGGTGAGATAGGTGGATCGGAGCCGCTCGGGCTGGCCCTGAAGCCGCGACATGACGGGAAACAGCACCTTGGTCACTACCGTGGCGAAGTACGTCACCAGAATCATCATGAGCTTGAAGGCTCTGCTATAGTAGCCCAGCGCCA
>Ga0307411_10000829_pt1 | contig 11552 bp, 10 predicted proteins | sample DK1Ometagenome_2_FD_203712 | JGI IMG/M metagenome (GOLD analysis project Ga0307411, IMG submission 203712) | Maize rhizosphere microbial communities from greenhouse at UC Davis, California, United States - DK15-O-1 | ecosystem: Host-associated > Plants > Roots > Rhizosphere > Soil | place: USA...
CGTCGCACAGTGCCAGCAGCTGCTGGGCGTCGGCCAGCGGCACCGGGTACTCGAACTCGGCGCGCGTGGCGCCATGGGTCGCGCCCTTGATGGTCAGGAAGGCCGCAGCGCCGGCGATGCGCACGCGCACCGTGCGCGCCGGGTCGCGGCTCAGGTAGCCCTGGCTGAAACGCGTCTGCGTCTTGACGGCCTGGCGCCAGGCGTCGCCGCTGACGAGGAACTTGCGTTCGATCTCAACGCCCATGGTTGGCGTCTCCGGCGCGCGCGGCGGCTTCGCGCAGCTTGTCCTTCTTGCTCTTGCGGGTCGTGCTCTTGATGCCCCCGGCGGCCTGCGCCTCCGTGGCGACCGCCGCGGGCTCGAAACCGGGCAGCCGTTCGCGCGGCACGCGCTGGCCCTGGCGCTTCTCGATGAGCCGGAAATGGCTCTCCGCGTTCTCGGGGCTGTCCGCGCAGATGAAGCTGACCGCCACGCCCTGTGCGCCCGCGCGGCCGGTGCGGCCGATGCGGTGCGTGTAGTCGGCCGCCGAACGCGGCAGCTCGTAGTTGATGACTGCGTCCAGCGCGTCGACGTGCAGCCCGCGCGCCGCGACGTCGGTGGCCACCAGCACCTTGACCTGGCCGCTCTTCAGCGACGCAAGCACGTCGCTGCGCGCGCCCTGGCTCAGCTCGCCATGCAGCACGCCGGCCTTGAAGCCATGGGCGAAAAGCTTGTCGGACACCAGGTCGGCCGTGTAGCGGCTGGCGACGAAGACGAGCGCCCTCTCCCACCCTTGCTCGCTCAGCAGCTGACGCAGCGCGGGCAGGCGCTGGGCGCGGTCGAGCTGGATGGCGCGCTGCGTGATCTGCGGCGGCGCCTCGTCGATGGTGATACGTACTGGCTCATGCAGCAGTTGCTCGGCCAGCCGCTGCACGGCCGGCGGGAAGGTGGCGGAGAACAGCAGCGTCTGGCGCCTGGGCGGCAACTGGGCGAGCAGGTGATGGAGTTCGTCGGCAAAGCCGGCCGCGAGCAGCCGGTCGGCCTCGTCCAGCACCAGGCATTCGACGCCCGCGAGCGTCAGGCCGTTGTGGTCCAGCAGGTCCAGCAGCCGGCCCGGCGTCGCGACCATGATGTCGCAGCCGCCGCGCAAGGCCATCAGTTGCGGGTTGATGGACACGCCGCCGAAGGCCAGTGCCACCTTGGGGCGGTGCAGCTGCAGCGCCGCGACGTCGCGCAACAGTTGCGCCGTCTGCGCAGCCAGCTCGCGCGTGGGCGCCAGCACCAGCGCACGCGGGCCCGGGCGGGGCGGTGCGGTGACCAGCCGCTGCAGCATCGGCAGCACGAACGCCGCCGTCTTGCCGGAGCCCGTCTGGGCCAGCGCGAGCACATCGGCGCCGGCCAGGATGGGCGGCAGCGCGGCCTGCTGCACGGCGGTGGGGGCGTGATAGCCCTGGTCGCGCACGGCGCGCAGCAGGGCGGGCACAAGGCCCAGGGATGCGAAGGACATGCGCGATTGTCGCGGCCCCGCCACCGCCCGCGCCGCCCAACGTCAGGGTGCTGTAGTGAAGCTCCAGACCTGGTGGACGGCCTGGGTGCCAACCTGGGCGTCCAGCTCGACGCGGTACTGGGTGCCGGCGGCCAGCGGCGCATGCGGCACCAGGACGGCCTCGCCCCGGCCGAGCACCGCGTGCCGGTCGGTGGCGCTCGTGATGACGGTGGCGGCGACGGGCTTGCCGCTGGCCGCCTCCGACATGACGAAGCGGCTCACCTGCACCGGCGCCATGGCATGCAGCGAGGCCGGATACCCCTCGCTCAGCGCCGCGTCCAGCGGCTTCAGGTTGGACGGATGCATGCGCGCCGGCAGGCCGGTGGCGCCATCCCGCGGCCAGACCACCCAGAGCCCGTCGGCGACCGTCGCGGCCGAGGCCAGCAGGGCCGTGTCCACCACCATCGCGCGACGCTGTCCACCCGGTTGCACCGAGAAGCCGACACCGGCCTGCTGGGCCGCCGGCGCCAGCATCAGCAGCCGGCCGTAGAGGTTGTTGAGCGCATCGTTGACGACGTCCCAGGCCTGCACCTCGACACCCGACGGCGTCGCATAGGTCAGCACGCTTTCGGCGTGCGGCCGGGTGCCCGGCAGCTGGACCGGCTCGACGCCTGCATTCGCCAGCCGCTGTTGCAGCGTGGCGCCCGTGTAGCAAGGCAGCGCCGGCTGCTCGTCGGGGCCGGTGTTGCCGTTGGCCGCCGCGTACTGCGCATGCGACTGCGCCGCGCCGCCGATGCCGGGCATGGCGACGTACTCCGGCAGCTGCAGCGCGCTGCGGACGACGTTGATCAGCGCGAAGATGGAGGCGCGCATCAGCGGGGCGTCGCCCGGGGCGCAGGCCGGGACGGGCACACCGGTGTCGGGTGTGGGTGGCGGGGCCGGCGGCGGTGGCGCGGCGGCGCCCGGCGAAGGGGGCGTCGTCAACACCGGCGCTGCGGCCGCGCCGCTGCCAGGGTCGGCCCCACCGCCTCCCCCGCCACCGCATGCCGCCAGCGACAACGTGGTCGCCAATACCAGGCCAGCCAGCGCGGGCTGGCAGCGAGCAGGGGACATGGGAAACTCCTCAACCGGCCCAACGCCGTTTTTGTCACCGGTCGTATCGCCGGCCTGCGCATTGGAGGGAATCAAGTGCCCATGCCGCCGTCGGTCGGCGTGACGGCCACGTGTAGGAGAGCAGCCGACAACGGTTGTCGGAGATGTCTGTCGAAATGACCCGTTAGAACAGTGGTTGCTGGTCGCCCGCTAACTGCCCGGCGGCACGGGCCTCGATGAGCAGCAGGCGGCGCTTGGTCTCGACGCCGCCCGGCGCCGAGAAGCCCGTCGGCGCACCGCCTGCGCCCATCACGCGGTGGCAGGGCACGATGGGCGGGAACGGGTTGTCGCCTTCGGCGCGGCCGACGGCGCGCGCGGCCCCGGGCTGACCCAGCGCCGCGGCAATCTCGCCGTACGTGCGCGTCTGGCCGGGCGGGATGGCGCGGGTCAGCGCATGCACCTGGCGGCGGAATTCGGGGATGCCGCGCTCGTCGAGCTGAATGTCGCTGAGGTCGCGCGCCTCCCCGGCCAGCAGCGCGCGGATGCCTTCGACGGCATGGGCGATGTGGGGCGGCAGTTCGTCGACGGGCCGGGCCGTCGGATGGCGCCGCGCCAACCGCGCGGGGCTGGCGTCGGGCAGCAGCGACGCCACGATGCCGCGCTGGCTCCACACGAGGCCGCAGCGCCCGAGGGCCGTGTCGAAGCCGTGGCTCCACAGCGGCTCGGCAAGCGGCAGGCCGGGTTCAGGGACGTCGACAGAATCGCTCACGTTGCTCGGGCGGCGCTTGCAGCAGGGTCTTGAAATAGTAGCCAAGCATGCCACCGGCCTTCGCTCGGCCGGCGTCGTCCAGCCAGGCGCCCACGTGCGAGCGCCAGACGGCGGCGCAGGCGGCCGGATGCAGGCCCTGGTCGGCGCAGTCCAGCAGGGCCTCGAAGCCGACGCGCCAGCGTTCGAAGCCGGCGCGGATCATGACCGGGCCGTGGCCGGGCACGAGGCGCTCGAAACGCTGGGCCGACAGGCGCTGCAACGCCTGGCGCCAGGCGGGCGGGCAGGCGGTGTCCAGGAATGGCACGGGCAGCGTGACGAGATCGCCCGCGGCCAGCGTGCCGCTCGCCCTGTCCAGCACCCACAGGTCGCCGCCGCTGACCGCGGTCTCGACGCCGATGTACAGGCGGCGACCCGCCACGGTCCGGCTCGCAGCACGCGGGATCTCGTGGTCGGGGCGCAGCGCGGCGCCCCGCTCCAGCAGTTCGAGGTCGACCCGCATGACGCTCGCCTGCTCCGGCGGCGCCGAGCCGATGGCCTCGCCCAGCTGGCGGCGGTAGCGGTCCAGCCAGCCATCGGCCGCGAGCGCCTGGCCGACCGCTGGCGAGGCCCAGACCTGCAGGCCGGGTCGTTGCGAGCGCAGCCAGGCATTGCCGCTCAGGTGGTCTAGGTGCCAATGGGTGTTCAAAACCGCACGCACCTCGCCACCGGCCGCGGCGAGCGCCACCTCGGTGTGGGCGCGGTGGCGGCCGCTGTCGATCAGCAGCCAGCCCGTGTCGCCCTTCAGCAGCAGGCTGTTGCCGTCAGGCTGGCGGCCGGCCTCGAAGCCGCCGGGGACGAGGATGACGCCCGGCGCCAGCGTCTGCTGAGCCTGCCCGGTACCGAGCGTGAACGCGAGCGCAAAGAGGATGGATCGCATGAGCCGATGCTGACGGACACCGGCCTGGCGGCCGGTCGTCATGCATGCCTCAGGCTGTAACGACGGTGCCCGACAGCCGGGCGCTGGTCGCACGGGCCGCGACGTCGCGCGGCGGCAGCGTCTTCAGGCGATGGTCGCTCCACACCTGGCGCCAGCGGCGCGCGCCCGGCGTGCCGTTCCACAGGCCGAGCGCATGGCGCATCGCATGCGCCCAGGAGCGGCCGCTGGCATGAACGCGGTCGAGGTAGTCCAGCCATTGGTCCTCGACCTGTTCGCGGCTGGTGGCGGGGTCTGGCACGCCGAAGAAGCGTGAATCCCACTGCGCCATGCTCCAGGGCTCGTGGTACGCCTCGCGACCGATCATGACGCCGTCGACCTGCGTGAGCTGCTCGGCGATCTCGTCGGCATTCTTGAGGCCGCCGTTGATGGCGATGGTCAGCCGCGGGAACTCGCGCTTGAGCTGTGCCACAAGGCCGTAGCGCAGCGGCGGGATCTCGCGGTTCTCCTTGGGAGACAGGCCCTGCAGCCAAGCGTTGCGGGCATGCACGATGAAGACCTCGCAACCGGCCGCCGCCACCGTGCCGACGAAGTCGCGCACGAAGTCGTAGCTCTCGTTCTTGTCGATGCCGATGCGGTGCTTGACGGTAACGGGCAGCGCCGTCGCATCGCGCATGGCCTTCACGCAGTCGGCCACGAGCTGAGGTTCGGCCATCAGGCAGGCACCGAACGCGCCCTTCTGCACCCGCTCACTGGGGCAGCCGCAGTTCAGGTTCACCTCGTCATAGCCCCAGCGCTCGGCCAGCTTCGCGCAGGCGGCCAGGTCGGCCGGCTCGCTGCCACCCAGCTGCAGCGCAACCGGGTGCTCTTCGGCGTTGAAATCGAGGTGGCGGCCCTGGTCGCCGTGCAGCAAGGCGCCGGTCGTCACCATCTCGGTGTAGAGCAGCGTGCGGCGTGTGATGAGCCGGTGCAGGTAGCGGCAATGGCGATCGGTCCAGTCCATCATCGGTGCGACCGACAGGCGCCACGGGAAGACGCCAGCGCGAAGTTCTTGTTCAGTATCCAAATCCATCCGGCACCAGCATTCCATCGGCTCTGCGCCCGCGATTGTCGCACCGCCCCTGCAGGAACCGCGCTTGCCAAGGCCTTCGGGTCCAGTTGCCGATGGGAGTTCCCATGCCCAATTTCCTCACCTTGCCGCAGCTTTTGCCGCAGGCTCCGGCCTGAGCGCCGTGGCGACCAAAACCAAGACCAACGGCCGCGGCGGCGCAGCGCCGGCCGCGAACAACGAGGCGCTGGCACCGTCCCGGCGGGTGCTGCTGATGGTGGATTTCATCAACCCGATGCAGTTCGCCGGCGCCGAGGAGCTGGCGCCCTGGGCGTTGGAGGCCGCCCGTGCCACCGCGGCGCTGAAGAAGCGCTTCCATGCTGCCGGCGAGCGCGTCATCTACGTCAACGACAACTTCGGCCAGTGGCGGTCGGACTTCCGCACGCTGGTGGCCCATTGCCGTCGCCAGGGCGGCAGCGCGGCAGCGCTGGTCCGGCAGCTCGCGCCGGGCGGCGACGACCTGATGGTGCTGAAGCCCCGCCATTCTGGCTTCCATGCAACGCCGCTGGAGCTGTTGCTGGAGCAGCTGGGCGCCCGCACGCTCGTCGTCACCGGCCTGGCGACCGACTACTGCGTGATGTGCACGGCCATGGACGCCTTCGTGCGCGGCTATCGCCTCTCGGTGCCCAGCGACTGCACGGCCGCGGAATCGCCCGAGAAGCGCGACCAGGCGCTGGCCTGGATGCGCCAGGCCTTGAAGGCCGACACGAGAACGTCCGACAAGCAGCGGGGTGTGCCATGACCGGCCAACGCATCGTCCTGCTTCGCCATGCGGAGAAGGCCCAGCCGGACGACCACATCCAGGGCGTCGATGCCCGCGGCCGCCCCGACGAGAACGAATTGAGCGTGCGGGGCTGGCAACGCGCCGGCGCACTGGCGCATTTCTTCGCCCCCGGCGGAGGCGACCTCGGCGTGCCGGATGCGCTCTTCGCCGGCCCGCCCACGGCCGCGCATCCGAGCCGACGCTCGGTCAGCACGCTGGAGCCGCTGGCCCAGCGCCTGGGGCGGCCGCTGGAGCTGAGCTTCCAGCGCGGCCAGGAGGCCGAGCTGGCCGACGCGCTGGCCCGGCGCGACGGCCTGGTGCTGGTGGCGTGGGATCACCGGGGCCTGAACCGCATCGCCCAGGCGCTGATGGGCGACTCGCCCGCCACGCCGCAGCCCTGGCCGCAGGACTGCTTCGACCGCTTCTGGATCTTCACGCGCGAAGGCACGCGCTGGCAGTTCGTTCAGCGGCCGCAGCGCCTGCTGGCGGGCGACGCCTACAAGTGACGGTCAGCTCAGGTCGCGCAGCGGATGCGCCTGCGGCGACCAGGGGCTGACGAAGAAGGCGGCCACCTCGGCCGGATCGATGTCGGCGACCGTGGCCGGTTGCCAGCGCGGCGCATGGTCCTTGTCGACGGCCAGCGCGCGAATGCCCTCGACCGTCTCGCTGCGCGCCGCGCCACGCAAGTGGAAGGCGTGATGCACGAGATCGCGCTCCAGGCGCAGGTCGTCGGCCAGGCTGAGCTTGCGGCCGCGGCGCACGAGCTCCAGCGTGACGGCCATCATCGTCGGCGAGCGCTGGGACAGCACCGCATGCGCCTCGCGCGCCCAACCGTCATCGGCCTGGGCGAGGGTGTCGAGGATGGCCGCGAGAGTGGGCTGGCCGAAGTGGCGGTCGATGCGGTCGGTGGTCGCTTTCGGGGCCGACACGGGGGCGAGGTCGGCGCGTTCCATGACGGTGGCCACGACGTGTTCAGCACTCGGCTGGTCGCCGTGGCGCAGGTCCTCGACGAGCGCCGGCCATTGCTCGGCGCGCACGAAGACGTCGCCGAGTCCCCATTCGATGGCATCACCGGCGGCGATGGGCTGCCCGGTCAACGCCAGCCATTCGCCGACATGGCCAGGGCACTGTGCCAGGAACCAGCCGCCCCCGACGTCGGGAAACAGGCCGATGCCGGTCTCGGGCATCGCGAGCTTGGAGCGCTCCGACAGCACGCGCAGCTTGGCTCCCTGGCTGATGCCCATGCCCCCACCCATGACGATGCCGTCCATCAGCGCGATGTAGGGCTTGGGGTAGGCGTGGATCAGATGGTTGAGGCGGTATTCCTCGGTGAAGAAGTCCTCCAGCGCTGGATCACCCGCATGGGCGGCCTGGTAGAAGAAGCGGATGTCGCCGCCCGCGCAGAAGGCTGGCGGCTTGCCTTCGCGCCCCGCGCCGAGCACGGCGACGGCCTGGACTTCAGGGCGTGCGGCCCAGTGGTGCAGCAGCGCCGTGATGTCGCGGATCATGGCCAGCGACAGCGCATTCAGCGCCTGCGGGCGGTTCAGCGTGATGAGGCCCAGGCAGCCATTGACCTCGGCCAGGATGTGGCCGTCGGATACCAAGGGCGGGATCAGGTCGTTCATGCGTTCTTCAGGACGGATTTGACGGAGGAAGGCGCCAGCGCCTCGTTGACGATCAGTGCAATGAGCACAAGGCTACCGCCAATCAGCGCCGCGCCGCCTGGGTGTTCGCCCGCAAAAACCCAGGCCCACAGCACGCCGAGCAGCGTTTCCGCCTGGCCCAACAGTGCAATTTCGTGGCTGGGCAACTCGCGCGCCAGACGCACCGCGAGGAGGCACGGCACGGCGAGCTGGAAAACACCGAGCCCGGCCAGCAGTGCCAGGTCATGCGCACCGGCCTGCAGTGGCCAGGCGAGCGGCAGCGTGACGGCCATCGAGAGCAGCGCGCCGATGAGCACTGCGGGCAGCATGTCGGGGGCGCGGCCCTCGCCCTGGTTGGTCTGGCCCACCTTCTGCAACAGGCACCAGTTGCTGGCCGCGGCCAGCGGCACGCCCAGCGCGACGATGACGCCCAGCCACGGCCCGCCGAGCTGGCCGCCGAACATCCACGCGATGCCCGCACCGGCCACGGCGATGGCCCACCAGGTGCGCGCCGGGATCGGCTGGCGCAGGAAGACGCGCGCAAAGATGGCCGTGAACAACGGCGACAGCGACATCGTGACCAGCACGTTGGCCACGGTCGTCAGCGACAGCGCCACCATGAAGGCCGTGAACATGACCGCCCAGCACAGGCCGGACGCCCAGACAGCGCCGCCCCGCATCGCCCCCCAAAGCGCCCTGCCCCGCATGAAGCCCAGGATGATCAGCAAGGCCAATGCATTGAACGCGCTGCGCCAGAACGTGATCTCGAAGCCCCGCGCCGCATCCAGATGCCGCGTGACGACGCCCGCCGAGCTCCACATCAGCGTGACCAGCAACATCAGCAGTACGGCCGAACGGTGCGTCATCAAAGAAGAGCGCCCCGTGGAAACGGGGCGCGGGCAATCAACTGGCTAGAACCCCCTCCCGGAGGGGGCCAGGGGGAGCTCAAGGCGCCGCGCCAGCGAAAGAAGGCCGGTGCGGCGTTCAGCCGCGCAGCGACTTCTTGCGCTCGTGCTCGGACAGGAAGCGCTTGCGCAGACGCACGCTCTTGGGCGTGATCTCGACCAGCTCGTCGTCGTCGATGAAGTCGACGCCGTACTCCAGCGTCAGGTCGATCGGCGGCGTGATCTTGATCGCGTCTTCCTTGCCGGAGACGCGGAAGTTGGTCAGCTGCTTGGTGCGCGTGGCGTTCACGACCAGGTCGTTGTCGCGGCTGTGGATGCCGACGATCATGCCTTCGTACACCGGATCGTTGGGCTTGACGAACATGCGGCCGCGGTCGTCCAGCTTGCCCAGGGCATAGGTGAAAATCTCGCCGTCGTCCATGGAGATCAGCACGCCGTTCTTGCGGCCGCCGATCTCGCCCTTGTGGGCTTCGTAGCCGTCGAAGATCGACGAGATCAGGCCCGAGCCGCGCGTCAGGTTCATGAACTCGTTGCTGAAGCCGATCAGGCCGCGAGCCGGGATGCGGTACTCCAGGCGCACGCGGCCGTGGCCGTCCGGCTCCATGTTGAGCATCTCGCCCTTGCGCAGGCCCAGCGCCTGCATGACGCCGCCCTGGTGGACTTCCTCGACGTCGGCCGTCACCAGTTCCATGGGCTCGTGCTTCTCGCCGTTGACGTCCTTGAACATCACGCGCGGCTTCGACACGGCCAGCTCGTAGCCTTCGCGGCGCATGTTCTCCAGCAGGATGGTCAGGTGCAGTTCGCCGCGGCCGCAGACCTCGAAGATGCCGTCTTCGTCGGTCTCTTTGACTCGCAGCGCCACGTTATGCTGGAGTTCCTTCTGCAGGCGGTCCCAGATCTGGCGGCTGGTGACGTACTTGCCTTCGCGGCCGGCCAGCGGGCTGGTGTTGACGCAGAAGTTCATCGTCAGCGTCGGCTCGTCGACCTTCAGCATGGGCAGCGGGGCCGGGTCGGTCACGCTGGTCACGGTGACGCCGATGCCGATGTCCTCGATGCCGTTGATCAGCACGATCTCGCCGGGGCCGGCATCGGTGACCTGCACGCGGTCCAGGCCGTGGAAGGTCAGCACCTGGTTGATGCGGCCGTTGACGCTCTTGCCGTCCGGACCTTCCATCACGGCGACCTGCATGCCGGGCTTGATCGTGCCCTGGCTGATGCGGCCGACGCCGATGCGGCCGACGAAAGTCGAGAAGTCCAGCGCCGAGATCTGCAACTGCAGCGGCGCGGCCGGGTCGCCGGACTGCGGCGGCACATGCTTGAGGATGGTGTCGAACAGGGCCGACATGTCGGGGCCCCACTGCTCGCCGGGCGCGCCTTCGGTCAGCGACGTCCAGCCGTTGATGCCGGAGGCGTACACGACCGGGAAGTCCAGTTGCTCGTCGGTGGCGCCGAGCTTGTCGAACAGGTCGAAGGCGGCGTTGATGACGGCGTCGGGCTTGGCGCCGGGCTTGTCGACCTTGTTGACGACGACGATGGGCTTGAGGCCAAGGGCCAGCGCCTTCTTGGTGACGAAGCGCGTCTGCGGCATCGGGCCTTCCTGGGCGTCGATGAGCAGCACGACGCCGTCGACCATCGACAGCGCGCGCTCGACTTCACCGCCGAAGTCCGCGTGCCCGGGCGTGTCGACGATGTTGATGTGCGTACCACCCCACGACACGGCGCAGTTCTTGGCCAGGATGGTGATGCCGCGCTCACGTTCGATGGCATTGCTGTCCATCACGGTGTCGACGACCTTCTCATGGTCGGCGAAGGTGCCGCTCTGGCGCAGCAGCTGGTCCACCATGGTGGTTTTGCCATGGTCGACGTGGGCAATGATGGCAATGTTGCGGATCGGGGTGGTCATGGGACTTGCTTCTAAAAAAAACCGGTTCAGGCGGAGAGCAGAGCCTGTACCTCCGGCGGGGTCAACAGGCGGTCGGCGATCAGTTCGCCAGAGGTGATGTGGGCGCTGCCGAGGAAGGCGCGCGGTTCGGGGCCGTAGACGCGCACGCGCGCGGCATCGGGTGCGGCGACGCGGCGGCGCAGGCCCGACAGGAAGCGCGCCGCCTCGTCCGCAGGTAGGCGCAACTCGGGCGCATCGGCCAGCAGGCGGTCGGGCGAGGTCAGCAGCGCGGCGCGCTGCTCGTCGGGCAAGGCTTCCAGTGCCGCCAGCGTGATGCTGCCGTCCAGCGTCAGGCTGCCGGAACCCGTGCGGCGCAGCGCCGCGAGCGACGCGCCGCAGCCCAGCCGCGTGCCGATGTCCTCGGCCAGCGTGCGGATGTAGGTGCCTTTGGCGCAGCGGACGTCCAGGGTCACGGTGCCAGCCTGCACGGCGACGATGTCGATGGCATGAATCGTCACGCGACGGCTCTTGCGTTCGATCTCGATGCCTTCGCGGGCGTATTCGTAGAGCGCTTTGCCCTCGTGCTTCAGCGCGGAGTACATCGGCGGCGTCTGGTCGATCTCGCCGGTGAAGGCGGCGCAGGCGGCGGCGATCTGCTCGGGCGCGATGCCGTCGGCGTCGCGGCGCTCCAGCACCTCGCCCTCGGCGTCGCCGGTGGTCGTGCGGATGCCCAGGGCCAGCGTCGCGAGGTAGCGCTTGTCGGCGTCCAGGCTGAGCTGGCTGAACTTGGTCGCCGCGCCGAAGCACAGCGGCAGCAGGCCGGTGGCCAGTGGGTCCAGCGTGCCGGTGTGGCCTGCCTTCTCGGCGCGCAGCAGCCACTTGGCTTTCTGCAACGCGTCGTGGGGGGGACAACCCCCCCCCGGTGGGGTACAAAAAAAACCCCGGCCCGCGCGGGCGGGGAGCCCCCCCCCCGCCGGGCGGGGGGGGGGGGGGGGCCGCGCGGGGGGGGCGCGG
>Ga0307411_10000830_pt1 | contig 11550 bp, 7 predicted proteins | sample DK1Ometagenome_2_FD_203712 | JGI IMG/M metagenome (GOLD analysis project Ga0307411, IMG submission 203712) | Maize rhizosphere microbial communities from greenhouse at UC Davis, California, United States - DK15-O-1 | ecosystem: Host-associated > Plants > Roots > Rhizosphere > Soil | place: USA...
AGCTGGCGGCCTCCCTGACTGAGCGGGTGGAGGGTGCCGCGGCCGCGCTTCCCACCAACGTGAAGACCACGATCGCTTCTCGATTGGACGTCCTTCCCCCGGAGGCCCGCTCGGTGCTCCTCGATGCCGCGGTCGTCGGCAAGGTGTTTTGGCGCGGAGCTCTGGCGGCGATGGCCGACGGGCAGGATCGCACCCACCTGGAGGATGCCCTCGATCTGCTGGAATCCCGCGATTTCATCCGCCGGGAGTCCACCAGCCAGATCCAGGGAGATCGCGAATACGCCTTCAAGCACATGCTGATTCGCGAAGTGGCCTACGCCACGCTGCCCAGAGCGGCTCGGCGCGACCGCCACGCCGCGGTGGCTCGGTTCATCACCAACGCCGCCGGCGAGCGGGTGGCCGAGGTGGCGTCCCTGTTGGCCCATCACTGGCGGGAGGCTGGCGAGGACGACCGGGCCCAGGAGTCGCTGATCATGGCCGCCGAGCACGCCGCTCACGGTTGGGCCAAAGGTGAGGCCGTCAGCCTGTACAAGCAGGCGCTGGAGCTGGTGCCGCAGGATCAGGCCGACCTCCGCCGCGCTATCAACCTTCGGCAGGCCGAGACGCTGGTCGAGCTGGGAGACCTGCCCCCCGCCATCTCTATCCTGGACGACCTGCTGCCGGAGCTGGATGGCCATGACCGGCTGTTTGCGCTGTTGAATCGCGGCTACGCCGCGTACTGGTCCATGGACGCTGCGACCACCCGCTCGAAGGCCCAGGAGGCCCTGGAGCTGGCGGAGCGGCTGAACGATCGGGAGATGATCGGTCGGGCCTACTCCTTGGCCAGCTTCGCCGCCAGCATGCAGGGCGACATGGGGAAGGCTTTCGAGCTGAGCGACCGGGCATCGGCCACGTGGGTCCCGGAGCAGAGGAACCAGGCGCTGGCCATGCACCTGGACCAGCGAGGTCTTGATCACTACTGGACCGGCGACTACCCGGAATCCGAGAAGGCGGCCCGCGGGGCCATGTCCATCGCCGAGGAGGTCAGGAGCACTGAGTCGCTCCTGCGAAGCGGCGGCGTGGTCGGTCTGGCGCTGATCGGCCAGGGCCGCCATGAGGAAGCCATTGCGATCTTCGACGACGTCATCACCCGGGGCCGCGAGACCGAGTTCGTCCCCCGGTGGACCGCCAGGACTCTCAACATGTCGAGCCTGCCCTTCCGGGAGCTCTTCGACCTGGACGAAGCGCGGCGCCGGAACGAACAGGCCGCGGAGCTCGGCGCCCAGGCCGGGTTCGCGATGGCGGAGATCCAGTCCGCGATCGACCAGGTGTTCCTTGACCTGCTGGAGTACGAGCCCGGACGGGCGCATTCACGGATGCCCAGGCTGATCGAGCAGGCAGATGCGTCGAAGGGATGGCACCAGTGGCTCATGCGGGGACGGCTGGCCGAGGCGGCGGCAGAGATCGCCCTCGCCAAGGGTGACGCCGAAGCCGCGGCGACGGCGGCGCATAAGGCCATTAAGGAGGCCACCGCCGTGTCACGACGAAAGTACGAGACGGCGGCCCGGCTGGTGCTGGGAAGAGCCCTCCTACAGATGAAGGAGTACGACCGGGCCGAAGCGGAGCTTCGCGTCGCCCTGGCCGGGGCCGAACGCCTGATTCACCCCCCGACGCTGTGGCGGGCCTGGTGGAGCCTGAGCGAGGCGCTGGCCCGGACCGGAGACGACCGGGGCGCTGGGGAAGCCTACCTAAAGGCCGTCGGTATCCTTCAAGCATTCTCGGGGCGCCTGGCGCCCGAGCGAGCGGAACGATTGCTGGGGGCCGGTCCCGTGAAGGAGATCCTGAACTCCGCGTGACGCCTCGACTTGGGCAACCCGCGTAACGATCGTCCGGCCGGCCGGACTGCTTCGCTCCTAAGAACCGGCCGACTCCCCTTAGACGGTCACGTCTCCGCCACTACGAGACATAAGCGTGTTCTCCCGGCATGGCCGGACGATCACCAACGCGCAACCTGCCGACCTGCCTAGTACAGCGACGCTGGCCGGCGGCATGTTCGCCAGCGTTCGCGGTCCGCATGGCGCTCTCGACGTCAGCGCGCTGTCTCGGGACGATGTGACGGGCGAGGAAACGACGGTATGTCGACAACGGCTCGCGCTAGTCCGTCTCAGTCCCAGGACAGCAGGGCGCCGCGCGCGTCGCAAGGTGGCCATGGTGACCGAGTGATCTCCCAGCGGTTGCCCCTCGGGGTTGGCGATGAATGCGGAGCGCCCGCCCCACGACGGTCCGTGGCGTCGGCTACCGGAGTCGCACCGGCCGCCACGGCGGCGGCGAAGCCGGGTACTGCCGGTGCACCGCCAGCGTGATGCCCGACCATCCGGTAGGGCCGCGGCCGCGCGGCGGCCTCGGCGGTCAGGTCGGGCAGCGGGAAGAGAGCCTACAGAACGCCGCCGAGCAAAAACCCGGTCCAGGCGTCGTCACCGCTAGACAGCTCCCGCCGGCCCAGTGCTCGGTAAGACGGCGTGTAGTTCCACAGCACGTGCACCGGCCCCTCCTTGATGGAGCAAACCTCAGATGCGTCCTGCAGCTGCTCGGTCGGGGACCCCCTCCTTCAGGCACCGGCCCGAAGGGTCCTTCCCGTGCAGTCGATGGCTCGGTAACGTTCCCTGTGTCACACTCTTCCTCGCACCGGAGTGACGCTATGACTCTCCCGTCACAGACCGCGCCCTCGACCCTGCTGTCGCCAAGTTCCTACGCCGTCGTATCGGCAACGGCGCCGGTCGTGGCTCAGCACGCCGATGAGATCACCGCTCGGTTTTACGCGAACATGTTCGCGGCCCACCCCGAGTTGCTGCGAGTTTTCAATAAGGGAAACCAGGCTACTGGCGAGCAGAGCAAGGCGCTCGCCGGCTCGGTGGTCGCGTACGCCGTTCAGCTGATCGACCCGAACGCGCCGTCGTTTGCCCACGTGATGCGACGGATTGCGTACAAGCACATGTCGCTGGGGATCCGGGCAGAGCAGTACATCGTCGTCGGCCATCATCTGCTCGAGGCGGTGGCTCAGATCCTCGGTGAGGCGGTCACTCCGGACGTGGTGGCGGCCTGGGAGGAGGTCTATTGGCTGTTTGCGGTTGAGTTGATCGCTGAGGAGGCGCGGCTTTACCAGCATGCCAGCATCGATCCGGCTCACCCCACCCGTCCGTATCGGGTCGTCAAGACGATCGAGGAAACAGCTGACGTCATCTCACTGGTGTTGGAACCTGCCGATGGCCGTCCGCTACCGGAGATCGCGCCGGGCCAGTACGTTTCGGTGTTCGTCGACTTGCCCGATGGTGATCGCCAGCCGCGGCAATACACCGTCTCCTCGACGGCGGTGGGCACCAGGCTCCAGATCACGGTTCGGCGGGTGCTCGGCAAGAACGGCGCACCCAACGGTCGGGTCTCCACCTATCTGCATGACCGAGCCAAGGCTGGCGACATCTTGGACGTGAGCGCACCCGCCGGAGATCTCGTCCTGACGCCGTCGGATTCCCCGCTGCTGTTGGCCAGTGCCGGCGCCGGCATCACGACCGTGCTCCCGATTGTGGAGCACATAGTCCGGACGCAGCCGCGGCGCCCGGTGATCGTGGCCCACGCCGACCGTACCGCCCAAGATCATGCGCTCCGCCAGACGGTCCAGCGCATGGGGCATCAGCTGGACAACTTCACCTCCTACACCTGGTACGAGCATGTCGACCCCGGCGACACGAGCTCCCGGGAAGGCCACATGGACCTATCGGACATTCCGTTGCCTGATGACCTCCACGTCTTCACCTGCGGACCGCTGGCCTTCATGCACCATGTTCGCGCAGAGCTTATGCAGCGAGGCGTGCCGGCGCACTACATCCGCTACGAAGTGTTCGGCCCGGACCTCTGGGCCGCACAGCGAGACGGGGTTTGAACCGTTCGCCGCCTCGCTTCCGAACGGCTCACCGGCTCACGCCGCTCGACCGCGAGACCTCCACGCGAACAGCTGACCTTCAAACCGGGTGCCGGTGAGAAGGTCCCGCTCCGGTGCATTGTCACCGCGACAGGAGGAGACGCTTGAACCAAGTAGATCCGATCACCGCTGCGCCACACCTTGCGTTTGGTGTGGCCGCAGTGGCAGCAGATAGCTAGGCGCGTGGGGAACTGGTCAGCCACTTCCTGAGCGGTCGGAGCGACGATATCGAACTGCATTAAACCGCTGGATTGCGTAAAAAACAGCTCATCTGGAGGGATCATGCCCTCGGAGTAATGCCACATCAACACACCCGGGAACCCCGCCGCCTTGAGCTTATTGGCTGTTTCGCGGGTGACGACATTTCGCTTCATCACCTTTCCTCCAGCATCTGGTCGATGTGCAAGGCGCTAGCCATGGTGAGCTGGTCCTGACTTTGGTCTGATCTCAGCTCCGTCAGTGCCTTCGGTGCTCGTTCAGCAACACATGGTCTTTGCGCTCTCGGTGCACACGCTTACACGCTTTGTGGGCGCTGGTGCGTCATTGTGTTCTTACCCATGAGTCCGTCCTCATAGCGCTCATCTGTATCCGCCCGGCAGAACACGATGCCGAGAACCGCCAGGCTGAGAACCGCCAGGCTGAATATTCAGTACCCATGCCCGCCAGCGGACCTATCACCCGCTCCGGCGACATGATCACCGTTGATCTTGATCGAACCCGACGGCATGCCGCAGCCGTACTGGTGCATTGGCCGCTACGCCCCACAACTGCCGCCGCGACGCATTACCCTGCTGAGGCGGCGGCGATCGTCAGGATCATCGCCGAGAGTGCGACGGCACTGCCACGACACAAGGCGGGAGGGATATGAGCAACGACCTCAAGGTGGTCCTGCTGTCAGTGGGCGGCTTCTCGCAGTCGCGAGTCCGCGCTGTTGGTGTTGTGGGCGGGGGCTGACATGGCTGGATTGAAGATTGCCCCCGGTTATTACCAGGACAGCCAGGGCGCGATGCGTTGGTGGGACGGCCAGCAATGGACGCCTCAGGCACAGCGGGCCGAGCCGCTGCCCCAGACGCTGACCTCTGCACCGAACGACAAGCAATGACCGCCGCAGGTCTATGGCCCCGTCAAAAATCCCAGCGTGGCCGTACTGCTGTCGTTCTTCCTTCCAGGCGCTGGCAACCTGTATGGGGGCTCGACGGCGGCGGGCATTGTGCTCTTGATCAGTTGGTTCGTGTCTTGGTTCCTACTGCTGGCCGGAGTCCCTGCGGTATTGATCGTCTGGGTCGTGGCAACGGTCACCGCACACAGCGCCGCGGTCAAATTTAACCAGCGCAACGGAATCGGCGTCCGCTGATCCACCAGCGCACCAAAATGTTGGAGAGGCCCGGGAAATTTGGCTCGGCTCTGTCATTCCCTGCCCGCGGAGGCGCATTAGCCGCACTCTCCGGTCACTGTTCACCTTGCGTGACCTCAGCCCCCGCTCGAACCCGATACGTGTCCAGCTCGTCATAGTTCAGCGGGAATCCGCGGCCGCTCCGCGAGACTCAGCATCGCTGCGCCGATCAGCTCATAGCCGACGTGAGTGGCCGGCCAGGCGTACTAAGACTCCGCAGTGATGCTTGCAGCTCAGCCAGTATGTCGTTGCGGCCACCGGCCATCTAGCGCAGCTCCTCAATGGATTCGTGGGGGCTGCGGTGTTCGGCGGCGTTGCCATGAGGGCGCTGAAGAGCAGCTGATCCTTGGTGCTCAGACCAGTGGATTAGCGCTGCTCTGCCGGCTGTTCAGGAACCGGTGCTACGCCAGCGCCCACTTGGGTGGCGGTGACGGCTTGATCGATCGGGCGTCCCCGCAGCGCTCGGTAGGCAGCGACCAGCACGGTCAGGAGGACGACGGCGGGCACGTACTGCCAGCCATCGGGGGTGACGTCCATGCCTCCCGAGGCGTTGAACGACGCGTGAAGCACGCCCACTGCGAGGACGCTGCCATTAGTCTCAAGCATGAGCACCCCGGCCAGGTAGCGGAAGGCGGGCAACGCCGCCAGCAGCAGTGCCCAGTTGAGGAGAGCGTCTTCCCACCGGGTGCGGTACAGGCCGTTGGTCTCGAAGGACAGTGGCAGGTGGATCAGGAAGACTGGGACGGCGGTCAGCAACGCTCCACGCAGCAGTCCGTGACGGGCCATCAGCTTGGTTTGGACGAAGCCGGTCCAGGCCATCTCCTCCAGGAGGTTCGCGGTGATCAGCAGCACCAGTAGGGTCAGCAGATAGGTGGTGGCGATGTTCAGCCATCCTTCGGGTGCCGCTTCGAGGGTTCCGGTGCCAGCGGCGATGGCGAGGGTGAGGACTGGCAACGCCAGCAGCACCAAGAGCCACCTGGCGATGCCGATGCGCCAGCGCAGCAAGCTTGCTAGCAACCGTTTCACGCCTGCTCGACCGCTGAGCCATGCCGTGATCAACAGAGCAGTACCGGGCACGATCACCACTTGGGCGGCCTTGCCGGGGATGACGCTGACATCGGCGATCAGCAGCGCAATGATCAGCGACACGCTGAGTCCGACCGCGAACACGCAGAACGCAAGGACCGGACGCCGGACGGCGAACGCGCGTATCCGCCCCTCGTGCCGATCCATTGAAGGTGTGTCGGGAGTCGTGCTCATGGTTGGCTCCTAGCTGGCGCTGAGCACTGGTCTGTGCCTCGACGCTGGGCATGCACCCTCTGGTCTGCAAGCCACTGCATCTACTCGCCGAAATCGGCATTCTGATGCTGCGATCCGAGCTGCCGGGCGGGCATCGTAACGAGTGGGGCGACATCGACAACCGGCTGAAGACACTCTTTGACGCACTGCGTGTGCCCGGTGTGCCACAAGAGATCGCATCGAACACCAGACCATCCTCGGCCAACGAACCTCACTTCACCCTACTGGAGGACGAGCGCTTATCGCGCGTGTCAACGTCGAAACCGATCGGGCTCTTGGCCCGCCGGATCCGGATCTCGGTTCTGACCACGGAACCCGCGCCGACCCGGGGCGCGATAACGCCGGGGCCGCGACGAAGCTTCACGGCGGAGGTGGTCCGAGGGCCTCGATGCCCTCAGAAGCCACCGTGTCCCCATCATCCCTGTAACCATCTTGGCCAGTGCCAGCATCAACGCATCCGCAGCCATAGCGGCGCGGATCGCCGCCGTGTCAAAAACGACACTGCTGACTCTTTCAAAATGACATCAGGGCAATTCGGCCACTCACCGAAGTCAACGTCTTGATCGGCCCCGCTTAGCAGGCGTTTACGAAAGTGCTTGATCCCGGCAAACTGGGTACCTCCACCGGTCGTGCCGGTCAGGTTGATCATCGCTATCACCGTCGAGGGTGCGATATTACGGCGCCAGTTCCGTAGCGCTTTCCAGGATTGCCCTCCATCGCATGAGCCTGCGCTACCCTTACGCAGGTTGCTCCGAAAGTCCTTAAGTCATCTTAAGTCACGAGTGGGGTACGAGGTAACGCATTGAAGAGTAAAACGCCTAGTCAGGCGGATGTAGTTCAATGGCAGAACATCAGCTTCCCAAGCTCAAGACTGCCGTTTTCGATCACCGGTTTGTTTGGCCGTTTCACTAGGCATTACGAGCATCTGACCTAGTCAAGTTGCATTTGACGCCAACATGTCGCATGTCAGCGAGTGACAGGATTCACGGTGAACGTCCGGTATTTACACTCCCGTAAGGCACGAGTTAAGGCACGTCGAGACTTGTGCTATTGCCCTTCCGGGGGGTGAGTAGCGCCACCCATGAACGCACCGCATTGGGCCGAGATCGGCGCTGACGCGCAGCTCGAGGAGCGCGCTCAGGTTAGTGCCGTCGAGTGGCTGCTTGCCAAGTACGCCCGCTCGGCAAAATCACCGCCGAAGGCAAGGCCAAGTTCCGGGTTTGCGCGGGGCCGTCGTGCGGGATGTCGCCCCCGCCGGCGCCAGCAGAGCTGGTGTTCAAAGCCGTGCGGCAACCGCACACGCTTCACGCGCCATTACGCGCGGCAGGCATTCGCTTAGTGCAGGTTCAAGCCAGGAGCAGATAGCGATGACCGCCGCTCAAACGCCAACCAGCGCCATACCATCTATGGGCAGGTCCAAGCGTTGAGCGCGATTTCCGGTGAAGTCACGAGAATCCTCGAACATGACGATCACTACAGCTCACGTCTGCGAATCGGTCGAGGCCTGGGCGCCAGAACAGGCTCAGCACTCTGGCTTTCGTTGGCCGCCTCATAGGCGGTGACCATGATGAAACGCTTAGGGCAGGTCCCTTTGCTCCGATCAGGCTAAAGCCACCGAACAGGAGCCGGTCATCAACAACGGATCGGGAACCCACCGATGGCCCATGCGGACACTTGATCATGTCAGGGAGGCACCGGAATGATTCGTCAGCCGGGTACCGGAACCTGACAACAGCCTCCAGCTCTCGATTGGCCCGGCGACCAGCGACGAATGACAACGACAAGTCATGGCTGACAGCCGTTCGCGGGGACGAAGATCAACAGCTTCGTTCTACCGTTCGCGGCCGTCTGCACCCCCGGACGCGGCTCCACCATTCCTGCTGTTCACCGACCAGTCGAGCTGGCCAGCTTTCGACCAGGTGTCCGTCTCCACTTCGATCGGCAGATCGACCTCTCCGAGTTCTCCTTTCAGCACGTTGCTGCAGCTGGTCGTCGTTTAGATCCATAACTGATTAGAGGACGTGCCTACTGGTGGAAGAGCCACGCCGACCTAGAGCGGAGGGTCGTTAACTGTGGTGATGAGCGGATCCGCGTCTTCCTATCCCAGTGGTGGATCTTCTGTTGTGTGTCGGCTTTGTGGCCGCATGCTGGCGACAAGTTGCTGTGCTCATGGCGCTTGCCGCGCAGTCTTCTGCGCCAGCGCTTACTACTACATTGTGTCGAAACTCTGCCTGTGATCGCCGTTCCGTTGCTCGGCCCGGCGGACGAAGACGGCGCGGAGGGCCTGGTTAGCCTCAAGCTCGGCGGCCCGGTGGAAGGCGGCGGCCGCTTCCGGGAGGCGTCCCAGCCGCTCCAGCATGTCGCCGCGGGCGGCGTGGAACAGCGGGTAGCGCTGCATGCTGCTGACCTCGGTGAGCGCATCGAGCCGCTTGAGACCCGCGGCCGGCCCGTCGGCCCGGGAGACGGCGACGGCGTGGTTGAGATCCAGGACCGGTGACGGCGTGAGGTGGCGCAGCACGACGTAGAGTGCGGCGATGCGACGCCAGTCGGTCGCGGTGATGTCGGCTGCGCGCGCGTGGCAGGCAGCGATCTCGGCCTGCAGGGTGTACGGGCCGCCGCCGAGCTCGCCGGCCTGGGCTAAGCCCTCCAAGCCGCGACGGATCAGCAGCCGGTCCCAGCGCCGGCGGTCCTGGTCCTCCAGCAGTACGGGGCTCCCGTCGGCCGAGTGCCGCGCCGGCAATCGGGAGGCCTGCAGTTCCATCAGGGCCACCAGGCCTCGGGCCTCGGGGTGCTCCGGCTGCAGCGCGACCACCCGCCGGCCGAGCCGGAGGGCATCGTGGCAGAGCTCGGGCCGGGTCCAGTCTTCTCCGGCGGCGGAGGCGTACCCCTCGTTGAAGATCGCGTAGATTACGGCGAGCACCACGCCGAGCCGGGCCGGCAGGTCCGCCGCTCCCGGCATCTCAAACCGCGCTCCCGCCGTGGCCAGCCGGCGCTTGGCCCGCACGATGCGTTGGGCGGCGGTGGTCTCGCTGACCAGGAAGGCTCGGGCGATCTCGGCTGTCTGCAGCCCGGCGACCACCTTGAGAGTGAGTGCGATCTGGTTCTCCCGGCTCAGGGTGGGGTGGCAGGACATCAGAATGAGGGTGAGCTCGTCGTCTCGGACGGGGTCGTCGAGCATGTCGGTCACCTCCTCGGTGGGGTCGTGGTGTTCGGGTTGGTCGGCGGCGTAGATCATGTGCTTCCGGTCTCCGGTAGTCCGGCGTCTGGCGTGGTCGACTAGGCGGTGGTGGGCGGTGGCCATCAGCCAGGAGCCGGGGTGCCGCGGTACACCGTCGACGGGCCACTGGCGGAGGGCGGCGGCAAAGGTGTCGGAGGCCAGGTCCTCGGCCAGGGCCAGGTCACCGCCGGTCCGCCGCGCCAGAGCAGCCGTCAGTCTGGCGGACTCGATCCGCCAGACTGCGGCCACCGTGTCGGCGAGGCTGTCGGTCATGCCGGCGGTTCACCGGTCGGCATCACCTGGACGATCTGCGAGGTGCCGGTCCAGCCAGGCCACAGCTCGCGGTGAATGTCCATGAACCGGCGGGTCCACTCGACCACGTCCTCCTTGGACCGGACCTCATAGACCACGTAACTGACCAGCTCCTTGGTCTCGGTGAACGGGCCGTCGAGGACGCTCAACTCCTCGGACTCGACCGTCACGTCGGTGCGGGTCTGGGGGAGCAGACCGCCCATGTCGAGCATGACGCCGGCGGCGGCGGCCTCCTGGCCGAGGGTCGCGATGGCCTGGAAGAGTTCGGCCGAGGGCGAGGTGTCGGGCTGGCTGGCGAAGAGGACGGACAGGTAGCGCATCGGAGTCGTTCCTTTCGGGTTGTTGGGAGTGCGGATGGTTCAGGTCAGGCGTTGTTGGTCACGGAGCGGTAGGCGTGCACCGCCACTGCGGCCAGCCATACCCAAACCGCGACAACGGCAGCGACGAAGGGCAGGATGACGGCCGGGCCGGTTGCGCCGCTACTGACGCCGACGAACGCGACGGTGAAGCCGATGCCGGTGATCCGGGACCACCAGGCGAGCCGGCGCGCGCCGGAACGCGCGAAGGAGCGGGCCAGGACGAAGGTTGCGATGATGAGGGCGGCGAATCCGATCCCGCTGGTGACGAAGTGGCCGATCCCGTGCCAGGTCGGCGTGGCCGGCGTGGCGACCCCGACCGGGTAGCCCAGCCCCGGGTCGGCGACCAGCAGACCGGCGGCGACCATCCCCAGCCCGAACGTCGTGATCAGCCGTGTTGCCCACCGGCTGGGGCCGCAGCGACGGAGGCCGACGGCGAAGGCGATCACCATGGCGCCGGTCAGGATGAGATTGGCCATCTGGATCCAGCCTTGCGGCCCGGCGGCCAGCTGGCTCCAGGCGTGCCGGCTCAGATCGAACCCGTCGTGGGCGAGGGCCTGGATGACCGACGTGGTCAAGTAGATTGGGCCGGCGATGACGCCGTAACCGAGCAGGGACCGGGTGACCCGCTGCGCGGGCGTGGTGTCACAAGCGGCGTCGGTGCGAGCGGCCGATGCGAGGGTGGTGGCGGACATGAGGACTCCTTCTCGAGGTTGCGGCCCCCTTGTGGGTGCCTTTCACCCCCTGCTCGATCGAGCGGACCGCCGATCGACAGCTATTGAGAAGAAGTTTCAGCTTTTTCTATAGGGCCCGGATCCGGTCCAGGACACCCGGCATGGCGGTCTCGACGGCCGCCGAGGTGTCCTAGAAACCGTCGGCTGTGGCCGTACCAGGGTTCCGGTACGCCGGAGCCCGGCTCGGCACCAGATCGTAGTGGGTCAGCAGGCTGACATTGCGGGCCTCGGGCTATCTGCCCTCTGCGCATCGACCAGCTTGAGGGTTCGACGGCCGAAGGAGA
>Ga0307411_10000831_pt1 | contig 11544 bp, 6 predicted proteins | sample DK1Ometagenome_2_FD_203712 | JGI IMG/M metagenome (GOLD analysis project Ga0307411, IMG submission 203712) | Maize rhizosphere microbial communities from greenhouse at UC Davis, California, United States - DK15-O-1 | ecosystem: Host-associated > Plants > Roots > Rhizosphere > Soil | place: USA...
GAGGCGAAGGGGCTGGAGTTCAGGGTCGAGGTGATGCCGGACGTGCCGCCGACGATCCACACCGACGGCCAGCGCCTCAACCAGGTGCTCAAGAACCTGCTCTCGAACGCGCTCAAGTTCACCGAGGAGGGGTCGGTCTCGCTCACGGTGCGCAACGCCGAGGGGGGGCGGCGCTTCGCGAACCGGACGCTCGACGCCGCGGAGCGGGTGCTCGCCTTCGCCGTGTCGGACACCGGGATCGGGATCGCGAAGGACAAGCAGCGGCTCATCTTCGAGGCGTTCCAGCAGGCCGACGGGACGACCAGCCGCAAGTTCGGCGGCACGGGGCTCGGGCTGTCGATCAGCCGGGAGATCGCGCGGCTGCTCGGCGGCGAGATCCGCGTCGAGAGCATTCCGGGGAAGGGGAGCACGTTCACGCTGCTGCTCCCGGCCACCTACCCCGGCGAGGAGCCGCCGCGGGGGGGGGCGCCGGAGCCCGGGCGCGGGCCCGGCGGGCGCCCGGCGCTCCCGCCGCGCCGCCCCGCCCCGCTCCCCACTCGCTCGCCGCGCGGCGAGCGGGGCGGGGAGAAGGGCGGCGAGAGGGGGAGCGAGCCGCGGGGCGGGCCCTCCCGCGGGGAGGGGGGCGGCGCCGCCGTCGCCGAGCGGGAGGCGAGGGAGGAGCGGACGGGGATCGTCGAGCGGCGGGCGCCGCTGGCGTCGCCGCTGCCGAACCCGGCGAACGACGACCGGGAGAGCATCGAGCCGGGGGACCGCGTGGTGCTCGTGATCGAGAACGACCCGGCGTTCGCGAACATCCTGCTCGACATGGCGCGCGAGAAGGGGTTCAAGGGGCTGGCGGCGCTCGACGGGCGGACGGGGATCGACCTGGCGCACGAGTTCCACCCCGACGCCATCACGCTCGACATCGACATGCCGGTGACCGACGGCTGGGCGGTGCTCGACCGGCTGAAGCACCACCCCGACACGCGCCACATCCCGGTGCACATCATCTCCGGGGTGGACCGCAAGCAGCAGGGGCTCAAGCTGGGGGCGATCGCCTACCTCGAGAAGCCGGTGGACAAGGAGGCGCTGGACCAGGCGTTCGCGCGGCTGGCCGCGTTCATGGAGTCGAGCGAGCGGCGGCTGCTGGTGGTGGAGGACGACGACACGCAGCGCACCAGCATCGTGGAGCTGGTGGGGCACGACGACGTGGAGATCACCGCGGTGGCGACGGCCGAGGAGGCGCTGCGCGAGCTGCGCGAGCAGCGCTACGACTGCATGGTGCTCGACCTCGGGCTCCAGGGGATGAGCGGCTTCGACCTGCTGGAGCAGGTGAAGGCCGACCCGGCGATGCAGGACCTGCCGATCATCATCTACACGGGGCGCGAGCTGAGCCCGGCCGACGAGACGCGGCTCCGCAAGTACGCGGAGACGATCATCGTCAAGGACGTGAAGAGCCCCGAGCGGCTCCTCGACGAGACGGCGCTCTTCCTCCACCGGGTGGAGAGCCGCCTCCCCGAGCAGAAGCGGCAGATGCTCGAGCGGCTGCACAACGCCGACGCGGTGTTCAGCGGCAAGCGGGTGCTGATCGTGGACGACGACGTGCGCAACATCTTCTCGCTCACGAGCGTGCTCGAGGGGCACGGGATGCAGGTGAGCTTCGCCGAGAACGGCCGCGAGGCGCTGGAGCTGCTCCGGCAGGCGCCGGAGGTGGACATCGTCCTGATGGACGTGATGATGCCCGAGATGGACGGCTACCAGACGACGCAGGCGATCCGCGAGATGCCGGAGTTCAAGTCGCTGCCGATCATCGCCCTGACGGCGAAGGCGATGAAGGGGGACCGGGAGCGCACCATCGCCGCCGGGGCGAGCGATTACATCACGAAGCCGGTGGACGTGGAACAGCTCTTGAGCTTGATGCGGGTATGGCTGTACCGCTGAGGGACGGGGCGCGAGGTGAGAGGCACGAGGGAACCGGCCCCGCCCTGGCAGGTACCTCGTACCTCGTCCCGCGTCCCACGTCCCTCGCCGTATGACTCTCGCCACCGCCCCCGCCACCTACGACGCGGCGCTCGAGCGCGTCGAGATCGAGCTGCTGCTGGAGGGGATCTACCGCCACTACGGCTTCGACTTCCGCTCCTACGCCTACGCGTCGCTCCGGCGCCGGGTGTGGAAGCGGATCGAGGCGCTCGGGCTGGGGACGGTGAGCGCGCTCCAGGAGCGGGTGCTGCACGACCCCGAGGCGATGAACCAGCTCCTGCTCGACCTGTCGATCAACGTCACGGCGATGTACCGGGACCCGGGGTTCTACCTGGCGCTGCGGCGGCAGGTGGTGCCGCTGCTCCGCACCTACCCGTTCATCCGCGTATGGCACGCGGGGTGCTCAACCGGGGAGGAAGTGTTCTCGATGGCGATCCTCCTCGAGGAGGAGGGGCTGTACGACCGGGCGCGCATCTACGCCACGGACATCAACGAGGTGGTCCTGCAGCAGGCCAAGGGGGGGATCTTCCCGCTGAACCGGATGCAGGAGTACACCGAGAACTACATCCGGGCGGGGGGGACGCGGAGCTTCTCGGAGTACTACACGGCGAAGTACGACGGGGCGCTGTTCGCGCCCTCGCTGCTGCGCAACGTGGTGTTCTCGCAGCACAACCTCGTCACCGACCGGTCGTTCGCCGAGTTCAACATCATCCTCTGCCGCAACGTCCTCATATATTTCGACAAGGCGCTGCAGGAGCGGGTGCACGGCCTCTTCTACGACAGCCTCGCCATGTTCGGCCTGCTCTGTCTGGGGAGCAAGGAGTCGCTCAAGTTCTCCAAGTACGAGGACTGCTACGAAGTGCTGAGCGTGCCGGACAAGATCTACCGCAAGGTCAAGTAGTGGAGCGCCCCGAGGAGCGGCGGATCGTGGTCGTCGGCGCGAGCTGGGGCGGGCTGAGCGCCCTGGGGCGGCTGATCGCCGGGCTGCCGGCGGACTTCCCCTGCCCGCTGGTGGTGATCCAGCACCGGAGCCGGGACGCGGGCAACCTGCTCGCGGAGCTCCTGCAGGACTCCACGCCGCTGCACGTGTGCGAGGTGGAGGACAAGGACCCGATCGAGCCGGGGCACGTCTACGTCGCGCCGCCGGACTACCACCTGCTGGTCGATGGCCCCCACTTCTCGCTCACCGTGGACCCGCACGTGCGCTACAGCCGCCCCTCGATCGACGTGACCTTCACCTCGGCCGCCGGCTCGTGGGGGGCGCGGGCGGTGGGCGTGGTGCTCACCGGGGCGAACGAGGACGGGGCGCTCGGGCTGCAGCGCATCGTCGAGCGCGGCGGGGTGGGGGTGGTGCAGGACCCGGCGACGGCCGAGATCCCGACCATGCCGGCCGCGGCGCGGGCGCTGGTGCCCACGGCGCACGTGCTCGCGCTCGAGGCGATCCCCGGCTTCCTGGTGGAGCTGGCCGGCGGCACGCGCGCGGGCGCGACGGCGCCGCCCGCGCCGGCGCGCCCGGCGGCGCGCCGGGCGATGCGGCCGGAGGCCCGGTGAGCGCACCGCGCCCCGCGCCCGCCGCGACGCCCGCCCGCTACGGCGAGCGCGTCGTCCACCGCTCGCCCGACGTGCCGCGCGTGCTCCTGGTGGACGACCGGCCGGAGAACCTGCTGGCGCTCGAGGCGATTCTCGAGCCGCTGAACCTCGTGCTCGTTCGCGCGCACTCCGGCGAGGAGGCGCTCAAGCACGTCCTCCAGCAGGAGTTCGCGGTCATCCTGCTCGACGTGCAGATGCCGGGGCTCAACGGCTTCGAGACGGCGCAGATCATCAAGTCGCGCGAGCGGTCGCGCGCCATCCCGATCATCTTCCTCACGGCCATCAGCAAGGAGGAGGAGTACGTCTTCAAGGGGTACGAGGTCGGGGCGGTGGACTACATGTTCAAGCCCTTCCAGCCGGACATCCTGCGCTCGAAGGTGCTGGTGTTCGTGGACCTGTACCGGCAGCAGCAGCAGCTCAAGCGGCAGGAGGAGCAGCTGCGCGAGGGGGAGCGGCGGGAGCTCGAGCTGCGCCACCGCGCCGAGCTGCTGGAGCGCGAGGCGCGGCTGGAGGAGATCGTCGGCTCGGCGATGGACGCGATCGTCACCTTCGACGCCGACCTGCGGGTGACGCTGTTCAACGCCGCCGCGGAGCGCATGTTCGGCCGCCCCGCGGCCGAGGTGGTGGGGGAGCGGGTGGGCGCGCTCTTCCCGCCGGACGTGCGCGACGCGCAGGTGCGCGCGCTGTGCGCGGCCGGCGGCGGCGAGGGCGGCGACTGCGCGCCGGGCGCGGTGCCCGGCGAGCCGCGGCTCGAGTCGCTGGTCGGCGCGCGCGCGGGGGGGGAGACGTTCCCGCTCGAGGCGAGCGTCTCCTGCCTCTCGCTCGGCGAGGGGCGCCTGTACACGCTCATCGCCCGCGACGTCTCCGAGCGGAAGCGCGCCGAGGAGGCGCTGCGCACGCAGGCCGTGTCGCTCGCGACCACGTCGGCGGAGCTGAAGGTGGTGAACGAGGCGCTGCAGCTGCGGCAGGCGCAGCTCGAGGAGGCGATGCGCGCGCGGAACCGCTTCTACGCGTCCATGAGCCACGAGCTGCGCACGCCGATCAACGCGATCATCGGCTACAACACGCTCCTCCTGGACCACATCTACGGCCCCCTCAACGAGCGGCAGGAGCAGGGGCTGCAGCGCACGCACAAGGCGGCGCGCCACCTGCTCGAGCTGGTGAACGACGTGCTCGACCTGAGCAAGATCGAGGCGGGGAAGATCGAGCTGTCGCTGCAGCCGGTGCCCTTCCCGGGGATCGTCGAGGACCTGTTCGTCACCGTCCGCCCGCTCGCCGACGAGCACGCGACGTCGCTCTCGCTCGACGCGGCGACGCAGGGGACCACCGTGGTGAGCGACCCGCGCCGCGTGCGGCAGATCCTGCTCAACCTGCTCTCGAACGCGATCAAGTTCGGCGCGGGGAAGCCGATCGTCGTCGAGTGCCGCGCCTTCGACGACGGCGGCGTGGAGGTGGCCGTGCGCGACCACGGGATGGGGATCGCCCCCGCCGACATGGCGCGCATCTTCGACGAGTTCGTGCAGCTCGCGCAGCCGCAGCAGGTGACGGGAACGGGGCTCGGCCTCCCAATCTCCAAGCGGCTGGCGGTGCTCCTGGGGGGCGAGCTCACCGCCGAGTCCGAGCCGGGGACGGGGAGCACGTTCCGCCTGCGCCTGCCGAAGAGCCCCGACGCGCATGCCGACGGGGAGCGCGCGCCGCGCGGCGCGGGGGAGCGCGAGCCGTCGCCCGACGAGCCGCCGGCCGCTGGGCGCGGCGCGCGCGGCGCGGCGCCCGTCGAAGCGGCGTCCGTCGAGGCGGCCGCACCGGCGCCCTAGGCACGCCGGCGGCGAGCGCGGCGCGGCCGCATCGTTACGTCGGGGGAGCCGGGCGGTGTGACATTCATCACAATGGCGGTCGGGTGGAACCGCTAGAATACTCCGGGGCTACCAGGGCGAGGCGCGGCGCTCCGGTGCCCGCGCCTCCCCGGGGGCGGCCGCGCGCGGCCGCCCCCGGAGCGCGCTCCCTCACCCTGTGGACTGCGAGTCGCCTTGCGAGCTCTGTGCGTCGGTCGCCACCAGTTCCTGAGCGAGCACATCGCCCGCTTCTTCGAGCAGGTGGGACTCGAGACGACGAGCGTCGTGGGGCTGGAAGGCGCGCTGGCGGAGGCGCGCCGGGAGCGGCCCGACGTGGTGATCTGCGACTACGACCTGCTCGCCACGGGGCCGCTCGCGGCGTGGGAGCGCGACGCGACGATGTCGCGTACGCCGGTGCTCGCGGTCAGCCTGACGCGGCGCCCGCACGAGGGGCACCTCATGGACGTCAACGCGATCGCCGGCTTCCTCTACCTGCCGACGCTCTCGCGCGACGAGGCGGTCGTGGCGCTGGCCGGCGCCCGGGCCCGCCACTCGTACGTGCTCCGCTCGCCGTTCGACCGCGGCACCGCCCCCTCGCCCTCCGCGTCGCCGGCCTGATCCGAGGCGGGGCGCGCCGCGGCGGGGCGCGCCGCGGCGGGGCGCGAGCGCCACACGCCTTGCGCGGGCGTGGCGCCTGCGGCAAATCTCGACGGCCAACGCCGGCGCACCGCCGGCCCGCCCCCTGGCCCACGCGCGGGACCGTGAACGGACACCTAGAGATCGACGTCACACCTCCGGCGCAGCAGCCGCCGGCCGCGGAAGGCGGCGCGCCGCTCCCCGCCCCGCTCCCGTCCGCGGCCGCGCTCCTCGAGGCGCTCGACGGCGCCGTGGCGGTGGTGCGCCCCGACTGGACGATCACGGCGGTGAACGACGCGTGGCTGCGCCTGACGAAGAGCGCGGCCGAGCGGTGGGTGGGGCGCACCGTGTGGGAGGTGTTCCCGACGCTGCGCGGGACGCGCGAGGAGCGCGACCTCCTGGCGACGATGGCCGACGGCGCGCGCCGCGCGTACCGCACGCGCTACCGCGACGAGCGGATCAGCGGCGTGTACGACGTGACGGCGGGGCGCCTGAGCGCCGGCGGCGAGGGCGCGCTGCTCCTTCAGGTGCGCGACGCGTCGCAGGAGGCGCGGCTCAAGCGCGACCACGACCGGGTGCTCGAGAGCATCGGCGAGGCGCTGCTCGCCGTGGACGCGCAGTGGCGCTTCACCTACTGGAACGGCGTCGCCGAGCGCATCACCGGCGTGTCGCAGCACGAGGTGCTCGGGCGCACGCTCTGGGAGCTGTTCGCGGGCGCGGACGGGACCGCGCTCGCCCGGGCGGCGCGCGAGACGATGCGGACGCGCGAGCCGCGGGCCGTGCACCGCTGGGAGTACCGCGGCGGCGAGGGGGGGCGCGCCGCGGGCCTGTACGACGCGCGCACCTACCCGTCCACCGGCGGCGGCGTGCTCGTGCTCTTCACCGAGGTGAGCGAGCGCGAGGCGCGCGAGCGCGAGCTGAACGAGCGCAACGAGGAGAACGAGTCGCTGCGCGAGCTCGCGCGCGCCCTCTCGGGCGTGACCGACTCGACGGCGCTGCTCGACGTGCTGGCGCGGGCCGCGCAGGCGCAGGCGCGCGCGCACGGCACCGCCGTGCTCGAGGTGGAGGAGGGGGAGGTGGTGGTGGTCGCGACGTCGGGGCGGTCGGTGCGCGCCGTCGGCGCCCGCTTCCCGCTCGCCGGCTCGCTCGCCGAGCGCGTCATGCGCGAGCGCGCGCCGGTGCTCGAGGACTTCGGCGCCCACCTCCGGCGGCAGCTCGGCGACCGCGCGCCGACGCACGTGGGCCCCGGCCTCGTCGTCCCGTTGGTGGCGCACGACGCCTTCCTCGGCGCCCTCGCCGTCACCCGCGCCGTCGACGCGCCCCCCTTCACGGCGCGCGACGCGGGGCGGCTGCAGGTGATCGCGGACTACGCGGCGCTCGTGCTCTGGAAGGCGCACCTGCTGGAGGAGGTGCAGGCGGCCAGCCAGGCGAAGAGCAACTTCCTGGCGACGATGAGCCACGAGCTGCGCACGCCGCTCACCGCGCTCACCGGCTACGGCGAGCTCCTCGCCGACGAGATCATCGGCCCGCTCAGCGGCCCGCAGCACGAGATCGTCGAGCGCATGCGGAGCGTCACGCACCAGCTCAACGCGATGATCGACGAGGTGCTGACCTTCTCGAGCATCGAGGCCGGGCGCGAGGTGGTGCGGGCGGCGGAGACCTCCGCCGCCGACCTGCTGCGCGCCGCCGTGACGGTGGTGGAGCCGCTCGCGCGGCAGAAGGGGCTCCGGCTGGACGTGCCCGAGCCCGACCCGGCGATCACGCTCCACACCGACGCCGACAAGGTGCGGCAGATCCTCGTGAACCTCGCCGGCAACGCCGTCAAGTTCACCGAGCGCGGCGTGGTGCGCGTGACGGTGGAGAACGGCGGGGGGCCGGACGCGGGGGCGGGCGCGCGCTGCGTCCGCTTCGCGGTGTGCGACACCGGGATCGGCATCGCGGCGGCCGACCAGGCGCGGCTCTTCCAGCCGTTCGTGCAGGTGGACGGCGGGCTCACGCGCCGGCACGGCGGCACCGGCCTCGGGCTCTACATCTCGCAGCGCCTCGCCCGCCTGCTCGGCGGGCGCATCGACCTCGAGTCCGCCGCGGGCGCGGGCGCGACGTTCACGCTGACGCTGCCGAAGAACGGCGAGTGACGGGGGACGAGGTGAGCGGCACGAGGTAGGTACCTGCCAGGCGGCCGCCCTTACCTCGTCCCTCTCACCTCGTGCCCCGCCCCCCGTTATTTTCAGGCATGACCAGCCCCACGATCACGAGCGTCTTCAACGACGGCTACATCGCCGAGCAGTACGAGCTGTACCGGCGCGACCCCGCGTCGGTCGAGGAGAGCTGGCGGCAGTACTTCGCCGTCGCCGAGCGTCTCGCCCCGGGCCGGGGGACGGCGGCCGACCCGTCGATGCTGGCGAAGGTGGCCAGCGCGGCGACGCTCGTGCAGGCGATCCGCACCTACGGCCACCTGGCCGTCCCCCTCGACCCGCTCGGCAGCGCGCCCAAGGGGGCGCCGGAGCTCTCGCCCGAGTTCCACGGGATCACCGAGGAGGACCTCGAGGCGATCCCCGCCGCGGCGCTCGGCTTCGACGACCGCTTCACCACCGCCGGCGACGTGATCCGCATGCTGCGCCGCCGCTACTCGTCCAACCTCGGCTTCGAGGTCACGCACCTGGCCGAGGAGCGCGAGCGCGAGTGGTTCCGGCAGCTGCTGCGCGCCGAGCAGCTCACCCGCCCGCTCACCGCCGAGGAGAAGCGCGCGGTGCTCGCGCGGCTGAGCGAGGTGGACGGGCTGGAGCGCTTCCTCGGCCGCGCCTTCCAGGGGAAGAAGCGCTTCTCGATCGAGGGGACCGACGCGCTGGTGCCCGTGCTCGACGCGGCGATCGAGGAGAGCGCGCGCCGCGGCGCGCGCGAGGTGGTGATCGGCATGGCGCACCGCGGGCGGCTCAACGTGCTCACGCACGTGATGGGGAAGCCCTTCGCGACGCTGTTCGCCGAGTTCGAGGGGCGGTTCGCGACGCGCGAGGTGAGCGAGACCGGGGACGTGAAGTACCACATGGGGTTCGAGGGGACGCGCACCACGGCCGACGGCGCCGAGGTGCGCCTGCTGCTGGTGCCCAACCCGAGCCACCTGGAGTTCGTGAACCCGGTGATCAACGGCGTCGCGCGGGCGCACCAGCGGGTGCGCAGCGACACGGCCGTGGACGAGCGCGCGCGCCCCACCGGCGACCGCGCGCGCAACCCGGAGAGCGTGGGCTACGAGGGGGCGATCGCCGCGGAGCCCGGGGCGCGCGACGAGCGGCTCGTGCTCACCGTGGCGGTGCACGGCGACGCGGCGTTCATCGGCGAGGGCGTGGTGGCCGAGACGCTCAACCTGTCGCGGCTGCGCGGCTACCGCGTGGGCGGCACGCTGCACGTGATCGTGAACAACCAGGTGGGCTTCACCACCGACCCGATCGACGCGCGCTCGACGTACTACGCGAGCGACCTGGCGCTGGGCTTCGACGTGCCGGTGGTGCACGTGAACGCCGACGACGCCGAGGCGTGCGTGATCGCGGTGCGCATCGGGATCGCCTACCGCGAGCAGTTCGGCAAGGACTTCGTGATCGACCTGGTGGGCTACCGCCGCCACGGCCACAACGAGACCGACGAGCCGGCGTTCACCCAGCCCGAGCTGTACGCGGCGATCAAGGCGCACCCGACGCCGCGCGAGGTGTGGGGGGCGCGGCTCGTGCGCGAGGGCGTGGCCACCGAGGACGACGTGCGGCAGGCCGAGCGCGAGGTGGCCGAGGCGCTGGAGCGCACGCTCGACGAGATGCGGAAGTCGGCCGCCGCGCAGCAGGAGGCGGAGCGCACGCCCGAGGGGGCGCCGGCGGCGCCGCCGCCGCCCGTCGAGACGGCGGTGCCCGCGGCGACGCTCGCGCAGGTGAACGAGCGGCTCCTCACGTACCCCGACGGCTTCACGCCGCACCCGCGGCTGGCCAAGGTGCTCGAGCGCCGGCGCGACACGCTCGGCGAGAAGGGGGGCATCGAGTGGGGGCAGGGGGAGGCGTTCGCCTTCGCCTCGCTGCTGCTGGAGGGGACGAGCGTGCGGCTCACGGGGCAGGACGCCGAGCGCGGCACCTTCGGCCACCGCAACGCGGTGCTGCACGACGTGGAGCGCGGGGAGACGTACACGCCGCTCCAGCACCTGCCCGAAGCGACGGGGGCGTTCGAGGTCTACAACTCGCCGCTCTCGGAGACGGCGGTGATGGGCTTCGACTACGGCTACAGCACCGCGGCGCCCGACTCGCTCGTGCTGTGGGAGGCGCAGTACGGCGACTTCGTGAACGTCGCGCAGGTGATCATCGACCAGTTCCTCGTCGCCGACCGCGCGAAGTGGGGGCAGGACTCGGGGCTCGTGCTCCTGCTGCCGCACGGCTACGAGGGGGGCGGGCCCGAGCACTCCTCGGCGCGCCTCGAGCGCTTCCTGCAGCTCGCCGCCGAGGGCGCGGTGAGCGTCGCCTACCCGACGACCCCGGCGCAGTACTTCCACATCCTGCGCCGGCAGGCGAAGCGCACGCCGCGCCGCCCGCTGGTGCTCATGCAGCCGAAGAGCTTCCTGCGCCTCGCCGCGGCCACGAGCCGCCTGGCGGACTTCGCGACCGGCACGTTCCAGCCGGTGCTCGACGACCCGGCGGCGGGCGCGCGGCGCGACCGCGTGCGGCGCGTGGTGCTGTGCACGGGGAAGATGTACTACGACCTGACCACTGCAGAGGCGCGCCCGGAGCAGGTGGCGGTCGTGCGCGTGGAGGAGCTCTACCCGTGGCCGCACGAGGAGGTGGGGCGCGCGCTCGCCCGCTACCCGAACGCGGCCGAGGTGGTGTGGGCGCAGGAGGAGCCGAAGAACATGGGCGCGTGGACCTACGTCGCGCCGCGGCTCCGCGCCGTGACCGGGAACGAGATGCCCGTGCGCTACGTGGGGCGGCCGGAGCGGGCGAGCCCCGCCGAGGGGTACGAGGCGGCGCACAAGCGCGAGCAGGCGCGCATCGTCGCCGAGGCGCTCTCCGACGCGGCCGAGACGCCGAAGGGGGCGAAGGAGAAGAAGGCCAAGGCGGCGCGCTAGTGACGCACGTCCGGCGGTCCCTCCTCGCGCTGGGCTGCCTGCTCGCCCTCACCGTGCCGCGCTCCCTGACCGCCCAGGAGCGCGGCGCGGCCGCGTTGGGCGAGCTGGTGGCGGGGCTCGGCACCACGGCGCGCGTGCTCATGATCGGCGCGCACCCCGACGACGAGGACACGCGGCTCGTCGCCTGGCTGGCGCGCGGGCGGCACGTGGAGACCGCCTACCTGTCGCTCACGCGCGGCGACGGCGGGCAGAACCTGATCGGCAACGAGCTGGGCGAGGCGCTGGGCGCCATCCGCACCGAGGAGCTGCTGGCCGCGCGGCGCGTGGACGGCGGGCGGCAGTACTTCACGCGCGCCTACGACTTCGGCTTCAGCAAGACCGCCGAGGAGACGTACCAGCACTGGCCCAAGGACTCGGTGCTGAACGACGTGGTGA
>Ga0307411_10000834_pt1 | contig 11536 bp, 13 predicted proteins | sample DK1Ometagenome_2_FD_203712 | JGI IMG/M metagenome (GOLD analysis project Ga0307411, IMG submission 203712) | Maize rhizosphere microbial communities from greenhouse at UC Davis, California, United States - DK15-O-1 | ecosystem: Host-associated > Plants > Roots > Rhizosphere > Soil | place: USA...
GTGGTGCCGCGGCTGCGCCGCCACGCACGTCACGGATCCGATCTTCCGGCTGGCGGTGCTGCCCGCGGGCCTCCGGTTCGACCAGGACCGGAGGACCACGACGTTCGTGCGGCAGGAGGACTGGCCGGGCGTGCCGGCGGCCACCGAGGGCTTCACCGACCTGGTGCTGGGCTACCTGCGGCTGCACGGCCCGGCGGGCCCGTCCGAAGTGGCCGGCTACTTCGGCACCACGGTCACCGAGATCAGACGAGTCTGGCCGGCCGGTCTCGCCGAGGTCGAGGTCGACGGCAGGACCGCGTGGCTGCCCGAAGACCGGCTGACCGCGTTGCGCGAAGCGCCGTCCACCCCGATGGTGCGGCTGCTGCCGCCGCTGGACCCGTACCTCCAGTCCCGCGACCGCGACCTGCTGGTGCCCGCCAAGGAACACCAGAAGGACGTGTGGCGCATCCTCGGCCGACGCGGCGCGCTGCTGGTCGACGGCGAGATCACCGGCACCTGGTCGGCCAGGGCCACGGGCAAGCGGCTCGACCTCACGGTCACGCCGTTCGGTGAACCCGCGCCGAAGTCCGCGCTCCAAGCCGAGGCCGACCGGCTCGCGGGCACCCGCGGCCTGGCCGACGCCCGCGTCGTCAGCTGACGACGCCGATGGCTGTCAGCACCGCCTCCAGGCCTTCCTCAGCGAACTGGTGATCGGTCTCCAGGACCGCCGTCACCGCCGCCACGTCGGCGCTCAACCCGGCCGCCGCGGCCCACTCGACCAGTGCCACCGCGACGACGGCGGCGCGCTCGGGCAGGGTCTCGGCCAGTTCCTCCGGGTCCGGCGCGGGCAGCCCCTCGGCCGCCGCCGCTTCCGCGTAGGCGACCTCGCCGAACACCCACTCCCACTGCTCCTGGCCGCCGTCCCAGCCGGTCACCACGCACATGTCGCTGTCGGCCACCGTCGCCGAGATCGAGTGTCCGGTGCCGACGAGCTGCACGAGCGGCTCCTCGTCCAGCACCGGGAACTCCCACCACTGCCACCCGTCCACGGTGTCGAGCTGGAACCCGTCGTCCAGTTGCTCGTCATCGCCACGTCGCACGACGTAGGACGCCCACTTGCCCATCTTGGAGTTCTCCTCAGTTCGCGCAGGCGTCCAGCGCCGTCGCCACATCTTCGGTGCGGATCAGCGAGTCCAGCGCGCGCTGCGACACGAACCCGCGACCGCCCAGTTCACGCAACCAGTCGAACAGACCACGGTAGTGGCCGTCGACATCCAGCACTACTACCGGTTTGCTGTGCATCGACAGCACGCGGGAGGTCCACATCTCGAACAGCTCCTCGCAGGTGCCGATACCACCGGGCAACGCGAGGAAGGCGTCCCCGTGTGCCTCCATCATCGCCTTGCGGTCGCGCATGTTGTCGACCACGAGCAGCTCGTCGGCGCGGTCGTCGGCCACCTCGGTGCCGACCAGGCCGCGCGGGATGACCCCGGTCGTCCGGGCGCCGCCCGCGCGGGCGGCGCGGGAGACCTCGCCCATCATCGAGGTGCTGCTGCCACCCCAGGTCAACGACCAGCCCCTGGCCGCGATCTGCCTGCCGACCTCGGCCGCCAGCGCCAGGTAGCTCTCCGGGACCGTCCGCAGCGATCCGCAGTAGACAGTGACCGTGAACGACATCAGTGCGCCTGCGCCCACGCCTTGTGCGCCTCCTGGACCACGCGCACCGCGTCGTCGATGTCGTCGGTCAGGTGCAGCAGCGCCAGGTCCTGCTCGCCGACCTTGCCGCCGGCCAGCACCGAGTCCTTGACCCAGTCGTAGAGGCCCTGCCAGTAGGACCGTCCGAAGAGGACGACCGGGAACTTGGTGACCTTCTTCGTCTGCACCAGGGTCAGCGCCTCGAACAGCTCGTCGAGGGTGCCGAAACCACCCGGCAGGCAGATGAAGGCCTGCGAGTACTTGATGAACATGGTCTTGCGCACGAAGAAGTAGCGGAAGTTCACGCCGAGGTCGACCCACGGGTTGAGCCCCTGCTCGAACGGCAGCTCGATGCCCAGCCCGACGGAGAAGCCGCCCGCCTCGGAGCAGCCGCGGTTCACCGCCTCCATCACGCCCGGTCCGCCGCCGGTGATCGCCGCGAAACCGGCGTTCGCCAACGCCGCGCCCAGGTCCCGGCCGATCTGGTATTCGGGGTGGTCACGGCCGGTGCGCGCGGACCCGAACACGGTGACCGCGCTGGGCACCTCGGCGAGAGCGCCGAAGCCTTCCACGAACTCGGCCTGGATGCGCAGCACCCGCCACGGATCGGTGTGCACCCAGTCGGACGGTCCGCGCGAGTCGAGCAGCCGCTGGTCGGTCGTGGTCAGCTCGACCCGCTGGGAGCGGCGCAGCGTGACCGGGCCGCGCTGCCGCTCCTTCGGGTGCTCGTCCACGGTGTTGTTGTCTGTCATCGCGGGGATTCTAGTGATCCCAGCGGAAATCGCCGCTGTCAGAGCAGGAAACGCCGAAGGACTTCCAGGCAACCACTGATCTGGGCGACGGGCACGTTCTCCTGCTGCGTGTGCGCGAGGAGCGGGTCGCCGGGGCCGAAGTTCACAGAGGGCATGCCCAGCGCGGCGAACCGCGCCGCGTCCGTCCACCCGAGCTTCGCGACCGGGACGCCTCCGGTCGCCTCCACCAGCTCCCGCGCGGCGGGCGACCGCAAGCCCGGCAGCGCGCCCGCGGCGAAGTCGGTGACCACGACGTCGAAGCCGTCGAACACCTCGCGCAGGTGCGCCTCGGCGTCGGCGGGCGACCTGTCCGGCGCGAACCTGTGGTTGACGGTGAGGACGCACGCGTCCGGCACCACGTTGCCCGCGACGCCGCCGGTGATCTTCACGGCTTGCAGGCCCTCGCGGTACGTGCAGCCGTCGATGTCGACGACCCGCGCCTGGTAGGCCTCCAGCCTGCGCAGCACCTCGCCCATGGCGTGGACCGCGTTGACGCCCATCCAGCCCCGCGCGGTGTGCGCGCGGACGCCCGAGGTGCGCACCTCGACCCGGATGGTGCCCTGGCAGCCCGCCTCGACCACGCCGTTGGACGGCTCGCAGACGATCGCGAGGTCGCCGGCCAGCCACTCGGGCAGGTCGCGCTCGATCCGGCCGAGACCGTTGCGGTCGGCCTCGATCTCCTCGCAGTCGTAGAAGAGGAACGTGAGGTCGGACTTCGGCTCCGGCGCGGTCGCGGCGAGGGCCAGCATCACCGCGTCACCGCCCTTCATGTCGACGGTGCCCAGACCGTGCAGGACGTCGCCCTCGCGCCTGCTCGGCAGGTTGTCGTTGACCGGCACGGTGTCCAGGTGCCCGGCCAGGACCACCCGGCGGTCCCGTCCGAGGTTCGTCCGGGCCAGCACGCAGTTGCCCGAGCGGACGATCTCCAGGTGCGGCGCCTGCTCCCGCAGCGAGCGTTCGACGAGGTCGGCGATGGCCTCCTCGGCACCGGAGACGCTGGGCACGTCCACCAGCGCGGCGGTCAGGTCAACGGGATCACCGGAGAGGTGCAAGGTGTCGGCCACGGGCACGAACACTACTGTTGGTGCTCGTGAGCAACGCAGACACCACCGGCGCGTACGGCGTCGGACTGGCCAGCGTCACGCCCGACGGCACCGTGCTGGACACCTGGTTCCCGGCGCCCAAGCTCGGCGAGGCGCCCTCCGTGGGCACCCAGAAGCTGGCCTCGGTGGAGGTCGCCGCCGAACTGGGCGAGGACGCGGCGAAGCTGCTCGGCGCGGACGCCGAACGCGGCGTCGAGGTGATCGGCGTCCGCGTGTCGATCGCGGCGCTGAGCGACCCGCCCGCCGACACCTACGACGTCTACCTGCGCCTGCACCTGCTGTCGACCCGCCTGGTCCAGCCGCACGGGCAGAACATGGACGGCGTCTTCGGGCTGCTGACCAACCACGGCCCGTGCGCCGTGGAGGGCTTCGAGCAGACCCGCCTGCGGCTGCGCGCCCGCGGCGCGGTGACCGTGTACGGGATCGACAAGTTCCCGCGCCTGGTCGACTACGTGGTGCCGACCGGCGTGCGGATCGCCGACGCGGACCGCGTGCGGCTGGGCGCGCACCTGGCCGCGGGCACGACGGTCATGCACGAGGGCTTCGTGAACTTCAACGCCGGCACGCTCGGCGCGTCCATGGTCGAGGGCCGCATCTCCGCGGGCGTCGTGGTCGGCGACGGCTCGGACATCGGCGGCGGCGCGTCGGTCATGGGCACGCTGTCCGGTGGCGGCAAGGAGGTCATCTCCATCGGCGAGCGCTGCCTGATCGGCGCGAACGGCGGCGTCGGCATCTCGCTCGGCGACGACTGCGTGGTCGAGGCAGGCCTCTACATCACGGCGGGCACGAAGGTCACCACGAAGGACGGCGAGGTCGTGAAGGGCGCGCAGCTCTCCGGCGTCCCCGGCCTGCTGTTCATCCGCGACTCGACGACGGGCACGGTTCTGGTCCGCCCCCGCAAGGGCACGGGCGTGGAACTCAACGCGGCCCTGCACGCGAACGACTGAGAGTGTCATGAGGGGGTCCCATAGGACACTGGGTGTCTCATGGGACCCCCTCATGACACGTTCAGAGCGTCAGGCGTTCGGCGGCGGCGGCTACGCGTTCGTCGGACGCCGTCAGGGCGATCCGGACGTGCCGGTGGCCCGCCGGGCCGTAGAAGGTGCCGGGTGCCGCGAGGATGCCGCGCTCGGCCAGCCTGCCGATGGTCTCCCAGGCGTCCTCGCCTCGGGTGGACCACAGGTACAGGCCGGCCTCGGAGTGGTCGACGGTGAACCCGGCCGCGCGCAACGCGGGCAGCAGCACGGCGCGCCGTGCCGCGTAGAGCGCGCGCTGGTCGGCCACGTGGGCGTCGTCGGACAGCGCCGCCGTCATGGCCGCCTGCACCGGCCGAGGCATGATCATCCCGGCGTGTTTGCGCACCTGGAGCAGCTCGGCCACCAGCGCGGGATCGCCCGTGACGAACCCGGCCCGGTAGCCCGCGAGGCTTGAGGACTTCGACAGCGAGTGCACCGCGAGCAGGTCGTCCAACCGGCCCTGGTGGACCGCCGGGTGCAGCACCGACACCGGCTCCGCGTCCCACGACAACGCCAGGTAGCACTCGTCGGACGCGACCACGGCGCCCACCGAGCGGGCCGCCTCGACGGCCGCGGTGAGCGCGTCGAGCCCCAGCACCCGCCCCGTCGGGTTGGACGGCGAGTTCAGCCACACCAGCGACGTCCCGGCGGGCGGCGCCTCGCCGTCGGCCAGGCGGACCACGGAGGCCCCGGCCAGCCGCGCGCCGACCTCGTAGGTCGGGTACGACAGCTCGGGGATCGCCACGACGTCACCGGCCCCGATGCCCAGCAGCGTCGGCAGCCAGGCCACCAGCTCCTTGGAGCCGATGGTCGGCAGGACCGCGACCGGGTCGAGCCCGGCGATGCCGTGCCTGCGGTGCAGCGCACCGACGACGGCGTCGCGCAGCTCGGCGGTGCCGTGCGTGGTCGGGTAGCCCGGCTGGTCGGCCACCGACGCGAGCGCGTCGCGGATCAGCGGCGGGACCGGGTCCACGGGTGTGCCGATGGACAGGTCGACCACGCCGCCGGGGTGCGTGCGCGCCTTGGCGGCGTGATCGGCCAGCGAATCCCAGGGGAAGTCCGGCAGCGCCGGTGTCCTGCGCGAAGCCGTCACTCGGAGGCTTGCGGGGGCAGCGCCTTGATCCAGTCCGGGTCGGCGCTGACCTTGCCGACCTTGGAAGCGCCCCCAGGCGATCCGAGGTCGTTGAAGAAGTCCACGTTGGCCTTGGTGTAGTCCTTCCACTCATCGGGGACGTCGTCCTCGTAGTAGATGGCTTCCACCGGGCACACGGGCTCGCAAGCGCCGCAGTCGACGCACTCATCCGGGTGGATGTAGAGCATCCGGTCGCCTTCGTAGATGCAGTCGACTGGGCATTCCTCGATGCATGCCTTGTCGAGCAAGTCCACGCACGGCTGGGCGATCACATAGGTCACTGCGGTTCTCCTGCTCTTCCTGGTACACCGCGCAAGCCGGAGAGTACGCGGCGATCTCGAGTATCTCCCGCGCAGGCTTGCCTTATCAGGACGGTGCGCCACTTCACAGAAAACCACTTTCGGACGCGGGCAGGATGGTGTGGTGGACACCGTGGACGAGTTGGCGCACCTGTGCGCGGACGCTTGGCCCGCCCAAGTAGACCGATCGCTCGGCCAGTGGCGGATGCGCGCGGCCGATGGCTTCACCGGACGCGCGAACAGCGCCCTGACCACGGGAAATCCCGGAATTTCGGTCCCCGACGCGTTGCGCTCGGTGGCGGAGTTCGCGGATCGCCACGGCATCCGGCCGACAGCCACCGTGGTGGTCGGCTCCGGCAACGAGGCGGCCATCGGGGCCGCGGGGTGGACTGTCGACCTCGACCACCCCGGCGGTGCCGAATCGGCTGTGCTGACAGCGCCGCTGCGGGACTTCGCAGGTCCGAAGTCCGATGACGTGTCCGTGCCCGCTGTCGCGGCGTCCGGATGGTGGGAACTGGTCGCGGGCGCGAGCCCGTCGGCCGCTCAGCGGCACGTCCTGGGCTCCGGCCAGGACGTCGGCTTCGGCGCGGTGACGCGGAACGGCGAGGTGGTCGGCGCGGCCCGCGGCGCTGTCGTCGGCGACCTGATGCACGTGGCGGGCCTCGTCGTGCGGCCGAACCACCGGCGCGGCGGCGTCGCCCGCGACCTGCTGGCCGCGCTGGCGTCCTGGGGCATCGACCTGGGAGCGACGTACTGCGCGTTGCAGGTGGCCACGCACAACACCCCCGCGATGCGCCTGTACGACGCGCTGGGCTTCGTGGAGCACCACAGGTACCGGTACTGGGTGCCCGCGGCTAACCAGGCCTAGCCATCGCGGCGCCGACGGCGATCGCGCCCGGCAGCGCGCCCCCGGCGAGCAGCATCAGGCTGCGCCAGTCGTTGGGCAGCACCATGTCGCCACCCGGCCCGAACAGGCCGAGCACGACGAGCGTCGTCAGCCAGACGAACAGCGGCGCGCTGGCGCCCGCCAGCGTGCCGGTGCACCGCGAGGCGGCCATCACCAGCAGCGGCGTGGTGATGATCGCGACCACGATGGTGATCGGGAACGGCCAGTCGTGGAAGTGCGGCAGCAGTTCGCCGTCGAACCGCAACGGCAGGAAGAACAGCTCCAACAACGCCAGCACGACCGCCTCGACCAGCAGGAACGGCAGCGGCCACGACCTGCGGCTACCGCTCACCCAGTCCTCCGAAGAGGTCGGCGCCCGCGTCCTGCGCCGGGCCACTGGCCAGCACGTAGTACTCGGCCTGCACGACCGGCTGGGCGATGCCGTTGGACAGCGCGTAGCTGGCGCCGCCCGTGCCGTCCTGCCAGACGCTGACCTGCGTCGAGTGCGCCCGCAACGCGCGCAGCTTGGCCGAGAGGTGCTCGGTGATGTCCACGGTCGTGGTGATCAGGGCGTCCTCGGTGACCGGCAGCTCACCGGGCAGCGGCAGCCGGAACGGCAGGTCGGCCAGCTCGGCCAACGCCTTCGCGCCGCTCTCGGTCGCCTCCCGCGAGGTGACCGCGTGGAAGACCCGGTCGACGTCCGGGCAGCGCGCGGCGGCGGCCGTCGTGATCTCGTGGGCCCGGATGTGGTCGGGGTGGCCGTAGCCGCCGAAGGAGTCGTAGGTGACGACCACCTGCGGCCGCACCTCGGCGAGCACTTCGGCCAGCACCGCGACCTGTTCGTCCAGGTCGCCCCGGATGAACGCGCGGGGGTGCTCGTTGGCCGGGACGCCGACCATGCCGGAGTCGCGCCACCGGCCGATGCCGCCGAGGAAGCGGTGGTCGGTCACGCCGAGCGCGGCGCAGGCCGATCTGAGTTCGGCGACCCGGTACCCGCCGAGCTGGTCGGCGGCGTCCGCGGCGAGTTCCCGCAGGCCGGAGGGGATGATCTCGCCCTCTTCGCCGAGGGTGCAGGTGACCACCGTGACGTGCACGCCGCTCGCGGCGTAGCGGGCGATGGTGCCGCCGGTCCACAGGCTCTCGTCGTCCGGGTGCGCGTGCACGAGCAGCAACCGTGGTGGGGCAGTCAGCGTCACCGGATCAGCGTAATGGCTGGTCGCTCCCCTGATACCGCGAAGGCCCCCTTTGCGGCGCCGAACGTCGCAAAGGGGGCCTCGTGGTACGGGAGGCGATCAGCCGAGCATCGCCCGCTCTTCGGCGAAGTGGCACGCCGACAGCGTGCCGCCGTTGGCCCCGCGCATCTTCAGCTCCGGCTCCTCGACGGCGCAGATGTCCTGCGCCTTCCAGCAGCGGGTGCGGAACCGGCAACCCGACGGCGGGTTGACCGGGCTGGGCACGTCACCGGTGAGCACGATCCGCTGGCGCTGGCGCTCCAGCTTGGGGTCGGGCACCGGCACCGCGGACAGCAGCGCCTGGGTGTACGGGTGCATCGGCCGCGCGTAGATGTCCTCGCGCTCACCGAGTTCGATGATCTTGCCGAGGTACATCACGGCGACGCGGTCGGAGATGTGCCGGACCACCGACAGGTCGTGCGCCACGAACAGGTAGGCCAGGCCCAACCGCTCCTGGAGCTCTTCGAGCAGGTTGACGACACCGGCCTGCACCGACACGTCGAGCGCGGAGACCGGCTCGTCCAGCACGACCAGCTTCGGGTTGAGCGCGAGCGCCCTGGCGATGCCGATGCGCTGGCGCTGGCCGCCGGAGAACTCGTGCGCGTACCGGTTGCGGTGCTCCGGGTTGAGGCCCACCAGCTCCATCAGCTCGTTCACCCGGTGCTGGATGTCCTGACCGTCCGCACCGTGGATCTTGAACGGCTCCGAGATGATGTTGTTGATCTGCCAGCGCGGGTTCAGCGACGCGTACGGGTCCTGGAACACGATCTGCATGTCCTTGCGGATGCCCTGCAGCTGCTTGCCCTTGAGCTTGGTCAGCTCCCTGCCCTGGAACTTCACCGAGCCCGACGTCGGCTTGTGCAGCTGGAGGATCGCCCGCCCGGAGGTGGACTTGCCGCAGCCGGACTCGCCGACCAGGCCCAGCGTCTCGCCGGGGTACAGGTCGAAGGAGATGCCGGACACCGCCTGCACCTGGCCCACCGTGCGCGGGATGATGCCGCCGCCCCGCACCGGGAACGACTTGACCAGGTCTTTGACCTCCAGCAGGGGCGTCTGGCCCGCGTGCTTGTCGGCCGAACTCGGCTGCTCCTGCGCGACCGTGGTGGTGGGCTCGTCAGTCGAGGTGGTCATGAGGGCGAGCTCTCCTCTTCCTGCATCCGGGCTTCCACGTCCGCGAGGTCTTCGGAGACGGGCATGTCCGGGTTGGCCATGGTGAGCGACGCGGGGTTCTCGACCACGCCGATCTCCTCGTGCGCGAACAGCTTCTGCGGGTCTTCCACGCCTGCCAGGTGCGCGGACCGGTGGCAGCGGGAGAAGTGCCCGTGCCGATCGGTCTCGAGGAGCTCCGGCTCGACTTCCCGGCACTCGTCGATCACCAGCGGGCAGCGCGGGGAGAACGCGCAGCCCTTCGGCAGGTTCATCAGCGAGGGCGGCGCGCCCTTGATCGGGGTGAGCCGCTTGCCGAGCATGTTCGGGTTCGGGATCGAACCGAGCAGGCCGACGGTGTACGGGTGCCGCTGGGCCTCGAAGACCTCTTCGACACCGCCCTGCTCCACCACGGTCCCGCCGTACATGACCTGCACGCGGTCCACCATGCCCGCCACGACGCCGAGGTCGTGGGTGATCACGATGATGCCCGCGCTCGTCTCGTCCCTGATCCGCAGCAGCGTGTCGAGGATCTGCGCCTGCACGGTGACGTCCAGCGCTGTCGTCGGCTCGTCGGCCACGATCACGTCGGGGTCGTTGATGATCGCCATCGCGATCATCACGCGCTGCCGCATGCCGCCGGAGAACTCGTGCGGGTACTGGGCGGCCCGCCGGTCGGGCTGCGGGATGCCGACGAGCTCGAGCACCTCGACGGCCTTGGCCCACGCGGCCTTCTTGGACACGTCGTGGTGCGCCTGGTGCGCCTCGGCGAGCTGCCAGCCCACCGTGTACACCGGGTTCAACGACGTCATCGGGTCCTGGAAGATCATCGAGATGCCGTTGCCGCGCACCGGCATCATCTGCTTGTAGTTCAAGCCGACCAGCTCGCGGCCCTTGAACTTGATCGAGCCGCTGATGTTCGCGGTCTTGGGCAGCAGGCCCATGATCGCCATCGAGGACACCGACTTGCCGGAACCGGACTCGCCGACGACGCCGAGCACCTCGCCGGAGCCCAGCGAGAACGACACGTCGCGCACCGCGTGCACGACACCGTCGTCGGTGGGGAAGTCCACCGACAGGTTCTCGACCTTCAGCAGCGCTTCGTTCGAGGAACCGCCCTTGGCGGATTCCGGAGCGTCCATCACGTCCAACTCGCTCATTACGCCTTCACCCTCTTCTGCCTCGGGTCGAAGGCATCTCGAAGACCGTCACCGATGAAGTTCACCGACAGCGAGATCAGCACGATGAACACGAACGGGATGAGGAACAACCACGGGTGCAAGGTCAGCTCGTTCTTGTTCAACGAGATCATCAAGCCGAGCGACGTGTCCGGACTCTGCACCCCGAGTCCGATGAACGACAGCGCGGCCTCCGTCAACACCGCCTGGGCGATCGCCAGCGTCGCGTTGACGATGATGACGTCGACGGTGTTCGGCAGGATGTGCCGGAACACGATCCGGCTCGTCGACGCGCCCAGCGCGCGGGCGGCCTCGACGAACTCCTTCTCGCGCAGTGACAGCACCATGCCGCGGATGACGCGGGCGATGGACAGCCAGCCGATCAGGCCGAGGTAGCCGGCCACGATCAGCCAGTTGCTGCCGTTGCTCTTGGTCGCCGACACCACGAAGCTGTTGCGCACCAGCACCGCCGCGATGACCAGGCCGGGGATGACCAGCATCAGGTCGATGAAGCGGCTGATGAGGGTGTCGACCCAGCCCTTGAGGTAACCGGCCAGCGAGCCGAGCACCACGCCGATGACAGTGGACATCAGGGCCACGACCAGGGCGATCTGCAACGAGAACTGGGTGCCGCGGATCAGCAGCGCGACCATGTCGCCACCGAGCCGGTCGGTGCCGAAGGGGTGCGTCGCGCTGGGCGTCTGGTACCGGCCAAGGCTCAGCTGCGTGTAGCTGAACTGCCAGAACGCGCTGCCCAGGAATGCGAAGAGCACCAGCAGGATGAAGACGACGGCGCCGACGACTGCGGCCTTGTGCCGGAAGAAGCGCCGAGCGATGACCTGCCATTGCTTGCGCGCCTTCGACGAGTCGAAGGTGTTCGCTTCCGGTGTGGTGGGAGCGGCCGGTGGGGTGACCGGCGAGGTCAGGTCAGTCAAGGCGAATCCTCGGGTCCAGGAACGCGTACAGGACGTCCGCAATCAGGTTGAAGACGACGATGAACACGGCCGTGAGCATCATGAAGCCGAGCACCTGGTAGGGCTCCAGCTTGGTGATCGCCTCGATCAGGAACTTGCCCATAC
>Ga0307411_10000835_pt1 | contig 11528 bp, 11 predicted proteins | sample DK1Ometagenome_2_FD_203712 | JGI IMG/M metagenome (GOLD analysis project Ga0307411, IMG submission 203712) | Maize rhizosphere microbial communities from greenhouse at UC Davis, California, United States - DK15-O-1 | ecosystem: Host-associated > Plants > Roots > Rhizosphere > Soil | place: USA...
AAGAAGACGGCGGCCAAGCCGGCGGTGAAGCGTGCGGCGGCGAAGAAGTCGAAGCCGGCCCTGAAGGCCTCCGCGCCAGGCGACGCCCCTCTGGCGCGCTGACCGAGAGTCTTGTCAGGCAGTTCTCCGTCACCGAACTCTACCTGCTGCTGTCCTCGGCGTGCTGACCCGTGCCGGCCGCGCCGTGGCATTGGTAAGGCCTCGGACTTTAAAGGTGTTCGGCGCCGTTAAAGTCCAAGACTGCGCGCTGGGAACAATAGCAGTCGTTTCGACTGCGAAAGTCCGGGACGCTGGCCCGGCTGGAGGCCTGAATCCAACCTGTCACGGCATCAATGTCTGGGACATCGCGGACGACCGTTCGGGCTGATTTGCTTTCAAATGCGCTGGTCTAATAGCTGCGTTTCGTCAGCGTGTCGAGCACCATCACCCATTCAAAGACCATGCGCCTCGCTGTTGTATCGGACATCCATGGGAATCTACGTGCCTTAGAAGCTGTCATGGCCGACCTGAAAGCGGTCGGCGTCGACGCGGTCATCAACCTCGGAGACAGCCTCTCGGGACCGCTGCTCCCGCGCGAAACCGCGCAGTTCCTGATGGCACAGGATTGGATTCATCTGGCAGGCAATCACGAGCGCCAGATCCTCGACCTCCATGCCAATTCGTCCATGGCCGATGTCTACGCCCATAGCCAGCTGGGGCCGGAAGAGCTCGAGTGGCTGGCCACATTGCTTCCTGCTCGCCGCTTCGGGGACGACATACTTCTTTGCCACGGTTCGCCAGCCAGCGACGTCACATGCCTGCTGGAAACAGCAGATCGTCCCGCCACGGCGTCGGAAGTCTCGCAACGTCTGGGAGCGGTTGACGCATCGCTGATCCTTTGCGGCCACAGCCATGTGCCTCGCGCCGTTCGGCATGCTGGCCGCTTGATTGTCAACCCAGGGAGTGTCGGCCAGCCGGCGTTTGCCGATGACTACCCGCACCCTCACGTGATCGAAAGTGGCTCGCCCGACGCAAGATACGCGCTGCTCGAACGCCGAGGCGGTCAGTGGCGTGCGAGCATGTGCACGGTGCCTTATGCGCACGACGAGATGGCCGCCCTGGCCGCTTCGCGCGGCCGTGCGGACTGGGCACGAGCGCTTGCCACGGGGTATGTTTCGTGATCAACCTTCACACCGCTCTCGTGTTGGTCGACCTGCAGCGCTGCATGGCCGACCCATCGCGCCCCCCGCGCAATAACCCTCAGGCTGAACATTTCGCCGCACGTTTGCTGAAGAACTGGCGCGCCAAGCACTGCCCGGTCGTCCATGTTCGCCACCTATCGCTCGAACCGGCTTCCGGCTTCTGGCCTGGGCAGATCGGCGCGGCATTCCAGGACGCCTTCCTGCCCGGCCCGGGTGAACACGTCGCTGATAAGCATGTGACGGACGCATTCGCGGCGTCGGGGTTGGAGCGCTATCTGCTGCTGCGTGGAATCACGCACCTTGTTGTCGCCGGCGTCGCTACGAACTACTCCGTCGAGGCCACCGTCCGATCGGCCGCATGTCTCGGTTTCGCCGTTACGGTCGCTTCAGATGCGTGCTTCACCTTTGATCGACCGGACGTGGATGGACACACGCGTACAGCGGACGAGATTCATCGCGCATCACTGAGCAACCTCAGCGGCGAATATGCGTCGCTGCGGACGACTGATGAGATTCTTGGGGAGTAGGTCGGTCGTAGATGCGGGCGAGTACCAAATTTTGGTTGCAGCCTCGCCGCGAAACTGTTCACGCCGATCCGTTGCTTTCAGCCCCAGGACAGCGGTCATCCAGCAGCGGCTGCGTCCTGTCTATGGATTCGGAGGGATCGAGGTCACAAGTAGGGACAAGACCATCATCGTCAATGTCCAAAGAAAAGGGGTGCGGCTTAGGCCAACCGACTACTTCAGCCAATCCCAGGTTCAGACGCTCATCTTGGGCTTGTTCCTGACCGCATGCAGCTCGCAGACTTGTTCAGGCTTCTCGTCCATCATGATGGACGACCCGGTCACGCACTTCGATGACCTCAACACCTACGCTCTCCTTGATCTGATCCTAGGGTTGCAAAGTTCTGAGGAAGGGGAGCGCCAATTCGTGATCTCAACTTGCGACGAAAAGCTGCTGCAACTCGCCAGGCACAAGTTCCGGCACATGGGAGCGGCCGCGAAGTTCTATCGATTCCAGGCTATCGGTTCTGATGGTCCGATGGTTTCAGAAATCTCCGCATAGACGGAGCATTCAGCTGCCTGACTCCAGCAGGGCGGCGTCGCTCCAGGCTCTCGAGGACTCTCCCCACGTGCAGTGGGCCCTGACCGACGGCCGTCTGGACGGGGCTGTCGCCCCGCTTCGGTTCAATCGCGCCCGCTTTCACAATATAGAAAAAGCCCGACTGACTTTATTCTCGCCCGACAGACTTTATTGTTTGCAGTCAACGACCTCCGAGCCGTCACTCCACCGTGACCGACTTCGCCAGATTGCGTGGCTTGTCCACATCCGTCCCTCTCGCGCACGCCGTGTGATATGCCAGCAGCTGCAGCGGCACGACGTGCAGGATGGGTGACAGCGCGCCGTAGTGCTCCGGCATGCGGATGACATGCAGGCCGGCTTCACTCTCGATGGCCGTGTCACCGTCGGCGAAGACGTAAAGCTGGCCGCCGCGGGCGCGGACTTCCTGCATGTTGCTCTTGAGCTTTTCCAGCAGCGCGTCGTTGGGCGCCACGGTCACCACCGGCATCTCGGCCGTCACCAGCGCCAGCGGGCCGTGCTTGAGTTCGCCGGCCGGGTAGGCCTCGGCGTGGATGTAGCTGATTTCCTTGAGCTTGAGCGCGCCTTCCAGCGCGATCGGGTAGTGCAGACCGCGGCCGAGGAAGAGGGCATTCTCCTTGCGGGCGAACTCCTCGCTCCACGCGATGACCTGCGGCTCCAGCGCCAGCACGGCCTGCACCGCCACGGGCAGGTGGCGCAGATCCTTCAGGTGCTCGGCCTCGTCGGCCTCGCTGAGGTGGCCACGCGTTTGCGCGAGCGCCAGCGTCAGCAGGAAGAGGCCGACGAGCTGCGTCGTGAAGGCCTTGGTGGACGCGACGCCGATCTCGGCGCCGGCGCGGGTGATGTAGGCCAGCTCGCACTCGCGCACCATCGCGCTGGTGGAGACGTTGCAGATGGTCAGCGTGTGCTTCATGCCCTGGGCGCGGGCGTGCTTGAGCGCCGCGAGGGTGTCGGCCGTCTCGCCGCTTTGGCTGATGGTGACGACCAGCGTGCGCGGGTTGGGCACGCTGTCGCGGTAGCGGTATTCGCTGGCGATCTCGACGCTGGTCGGGATCTTGGCGATGCTCTCCAGCCAGTACTTGGCCGTGGAGCCCGAGTAGTAGCTGGTGCCGCAGGCCAGGATGAGGATGTTGTCGACATCCTTGAAGATGCGGTAGGCGCCGTCGCCGAAGAGTTCGGGGCTGATGCCGGTGATGGCTTCGAGCGTGTTGGCGATGGCCGTGGGCTGCTCGAAGATTTCCTTCTGCATGTAGTGCCGGTAGGGGCCGAGTTCGGCAGCGCCGCTGTGGGCGTACACGGTCTTGACCTCGCGCTGCACGGCCTGGTAGCGGCCGGTCGCCGTGTCGAGGCGGCTCAGCCAGTAGCGGCCCAGCTGCAGGTCGACGACGTCGCCCTCTTCCAGGTAGACGATCTGGTTCGTCACGCCGGCCAGCGCCATCGCGTCGGAGGCGACGAAGTTCTCGCCATGGCCTTCGCCGACGCCCAGCACCAGCGGCGAGCCCTCGCGAGCAGCGACGACGCGGTGCGGCTCGTCACGGCAGAACACGGCCACGGCGTAGGCGCCCTTCAGGCGCGGCAGGGCCTGCTGCACGGCGTCGAGCAGGTCGCCGTTGTAGAGGTGGTCGACGAGGTGAGCGATGACCTCGGTGTCGGTCTGGCTGGAGAAGACATAGCCGCGGGCTTTCAGCTCGGCGCGCAACTCGTCGTGGTTCTCGATGATGCCGTTGTGGACCAGGGCGATGCGACCGATGCTGTCGGCCGAAGCGTCGGGGCCGGCCGAGAAGTGCGGGTGGGCGTTGTGCACCGCCGGCGCGCCGTGTGTGGCCCAGCGGGTGTGGGCGATGCCGGTTCCGGCGGAGATGCCGTCCTGGTCGGCCTGGGCCTGCAACTCGGCCACGCGTGACGTGCTGCGGGCGCGCTTCAGGCCGCCGTCCTGGTGCACCGCCACGCCGCACGAGTCATAGCCGCGGTACTCGAGGCGCTTCAGGCCTTCGACGAGGATGGGAACGATGTTGCGTTGACTGACCGCGCCGACGATGCCGCACATAGGTTTCTCCGTTCTTGGGTGTGCGCATGCTAGGCAGGGCCAGATGGAAGATGCGTGCAAAATTCCTACATTGGTGAATGAAAATTCCCGCATCGAACGTTTATGGAATTTTCATTCAAAAATGACGGAGATATGAAAGAATTCGACGCCATAGATTTGCGCCTACTGGATGCCTTGCAGGCGGACGCCTCGCTGAGCAATCAGGATTTGGCGGCCCGCGTGGCCGTCTCGCCCGCCACCTGCCTGCGCCGCGTCAAGCGGCTGGCCGATGCGGGCGTCATCGAGCGCCGCGTTGCCATCCTGTCGCCGGAGAAGCTGGGCGCCGGCCTGTCGGCCATCCTGGAGATCACGCTGGATCGCCAGGGCGCCGAGCACCTGGACGCGTTCGAGGCGCGCGCCGTGCAGGAAACGGCCGTGCAGCAATGCTGGCGCGTGTCGCCAGGTCCGGACTTCGTGCTCGTCGTCCAGGTGGCCGACATGCCGGCCTATCACGCGCTGACGCAGCGTCTGCTGACCCAGGACGCCAACGTGCGCAACATCAAGGCCTTCTTCAGCGTCAAGCGAGCCAAGTTCGACACGCGCATCGGCCTCCCCCCTAGCTTGTAAACGCTCCCCGCGACCCAGGGGGCGGGCCGTCCTGCGGCAAGACCAGAATGCCCGGTTGCCCCCGTCTCACTTCTGGAGTACCGCGATGCAAGCCTGCAAGCCCTTCCGCCCCGCCGCGCTCGCCATGGCCCTGGGCATCGCCGGCCTGGCACCCGCCGCCCAGGCGCTCAACCTGGTGCTGACGGACGTGGGCTCCACACCGATGAGCAGCCAGCAGTTCGCCGCCTTCCAGACGGCGGCCCATTACTGGGAAAGCCAGCTGACCGACAACGTCACGGTCTACATCAGCGTGGCCTTCGGCAACCTGGGCAGCAATGTGCTGGCCTCGGCCTCCTCGGCCAAGACGACGGTGGACTACACCGAACTGCGCAGCCTGCTCGCCGCCGATGCCTTCTCGGCCACCGATGCCAGCGCCGTCAGCCACCTGCAGGCCGGCTCCTCGCTGAACTTCATGGCCACCCAGGGCGACCTGACGAGCCGCTTCGACACCGACGACTCCACCAACAACCGCCAGCTCTTCCTGACGACCGCCAACGCCAAGGCGCTGGGCAAGAGCACCGGCAACAACGCCGCAAGCAACCCCGACGCGACCATCACCTTCGCGAACGCCTTTGCCAGCAGCTTTGCCTACAGCCGCGTCAACGGCCAGGTGCCGGCCGACAAGACCGACTTCATCACCGTGGCCGAGCACGAGATCGGTCATGCACTGGGTTTCCTGTCCGGCGTGGACGGCATCGACAACTGCGCCGGGGCAGCCAATGCCTGCGGCCTGGAGGCCGGCGCCAATCGCTTCGAGACCCAGCCCTGGTTCTACACGCTGGACCTGTTCCGCTACTCGGCCGCCGGCCTGCTCGACATGCGCGTCGGCCGCTCGCCGTACTTCTCGGTGGACGGCGGCGTGACGAGCATCCAGCCCTTCTCGACCGGCGAGGACCACGGCAACGGCTGGCAGGCCAGCCACTTCGGCACCGACGTGACGACGCTGATGCGGCCTTTCGTGCCGGATGGCCAGTCGTATGACGCGACCGCTGCCGACCTGATGGCGCTGGACGCCATCGGCTGGAACCTCACCGCCGCCGTGCCCGAACCACAGACCTACGCGCTGCTGCTGAGCGGCCTGGGCGTCATCGCCTGGGCGCGATCGCGCCGCCGCACGGGCCGCGCCTGATCAGCGCTTCAGGATGCCCAGCCCCTTGAGGTAGTCGCCCTCGGGGAAGCAGACGGTCTGCGGATGGTCGGCCGCGGCCGACAGGCGCTCGACGATGTAGCCGTCCACGCCGGCATCCAGGCCCGCGCCGGCCACGATCTTGTGGAACAGGTCGGGCGAGATGCCGCCCGAGCAGGAGAAGGTGTACAGCAGCCCGCCGTCGTTCAGCAGCATGAAGGCCAGGCGGTTGATGTCCTTGTAGGCGCGGGCGGCGCGTTCGGCGTGCGCGGCCGTCGGCGCGAACTTCGGCGGGTCCAGCACGATGGCATCAAAGCGCCGGCCCTCGGCCAGGCAGCGGCGCAGCGTCGCGTTGACGTCGGCGTCCCAGGCTTCATGGCGGCTGGCGTCGAAGCCGTTCAGCGCGACATGCGCCGTGGCGCGCTGCAGCGCCGGGCCGGACGAATCGACGCTGACGACCTGCGTCGCGCCGCCCGCCAGCGCCGCAACCGAGAAGCCGCCCGTGTAGCTGAAGCAATTCAGCACCGTCTTCACGCCGTACTGCTTCACCGCATCGGCGAAGCGGCGGCGGCTGTCGCGCTGGTCCAGGTAGTAGCCGGTCTTGTGGCCTTCCGCGACGTCCAGCGTGAGCTGCCAGTCATGCTCGCGGAGGGTCAGTGCAGTTGGACCGTCACCACGCAACCACCCGGTCCGCACCGGAAGGCCTTCCCATTCACGGGCCTGGGCGTCGGAGCGTTCGTACAGGCGCGTGAGGCCGGTCGCGGCGAGCAGCGCGTCGGCGATCGCCGCCTTCCAGCGCTCGGCGCCGGCACTGCCGAACTGCGCCACCAGCGTGTCCCCGTAGCGGTCGACCACCAGGCCGGGCAGGCCGTCGGCCTCGCCGTGGACCAGCCGCCAGGCGTCGGACGCGATGGCGAGCCGCGTGCGCATCGCCACGGCCTGCTCGATGCGCCGCTTGAAGAAGGTCGCGTCGATGCGCTCGGCTTCAACGAAGCTCCAGGCGCGCAGGCGGATCTGCGACTGGGGGCTGAACGCCGCCCAGGCCAGGAACTGCCCGTCGGCCGACTCCACGCGCACCGTCTCGCCGGAGTCGCCGCCGCCACGGGCGATGGAACTCTCGAACACCCAGGGGTGGCGCTTGACGAGCGAGCGCTCCTTGCCGGCGCGAAGGGTGATTTTTTTCATCGTTGCAGCGTGCCAAAGGCGTAGCTCAGCTGCAGGTGCGACAGCGGCGTCGACTGGTCGCTGCCACGGATGGTGCGGAACTGGCCGACGCCCGCGCGCAGCCGCAGCCGCTCGGCGACCTGCCACTGCGCCCAGACCTCGGCCTGCGTGACCGCACCGCCGCCGACCTTGACGCCGCCGCCGCCGGCCGCACCCACCAGCCATTCGGCGCCGACGCGCATGCGGCCCCACAGCGGGTCGCTCTGCACGCCCACGCCGAAGAGGCCGAAGGAGTAGGCGCCCGCGCTGCCGGCGGCGGCGCTGCCGGCCTGCGCCGTGCCGTAGAAACGCGGCGAGAACTCGCGCGACATGTTCACGGCCAGGTGGCTGACGCCCTCCTGGCGGCCGTCCTTGAAGCGCATGCGCGGCAGGTGCATGACGCTGGCGCCGAGCTGCTGCACGCGCACCGTGCCGCCCGGATCGTCGGCGATCAGCGTCGGCGTGCGGTCCAGCGGCATGCTCAACGCGGCGCGCAGGTAGGGCGCGGTGTAGGAGCCGCTGGGCGCATGCGTCACGCCGGCATCCAGGCGAAGGCTCGGTCCCCACGGCGTGATCCAGCGCAGCGTCGGCCCGGCGCGCAGCAGCCAGCCGTTGCCGCTGTCGACATTGCCGCCGCCCCCCAGGCCCGCGCCGAGTTGCCCGCCGATGCGCAGCCGCGGCGTGCCGAACGGCGCCCAGTCCTGGCCGATCTGGCCGAGCACTTCCATGTAGCCGTCGACACCGCCCTTGGCCGCGCCGGAGGCCTCGACGCCCCACCAACTGCCGTCGGCGATGTACTGGCGCAGCTCGGCGCCGGCCTTGCCGACCTTGCCGGCGTACGGCGTGCCGCCGCGCGTGCGGCTGGAGGCGCGCGGCTTTTCCATGCCACCGGTCAGCGTGATCTCGTCGAAGCCCAGGCCCGAGCGCCGGCCCGCGCGGCCGGATTTGCCGGCGTCGTCGGGCGAGAAGCTGATGAAGTCCATCGAGCGGCCGACCGTGAACGCGACGCCCACGCCGCTCTTCACGTTGCCGCTCGGAAAGCGGATCTGCGAGACGCCGACACCCGTGTACCAGCCCTTGTTCTCGGTGCGCAGCGACAGCTCGGGCCGCAGCATCAGGCCGCCGCCGAAGCGCATCTGCTGGCTGGACAGGCCGCCGCCGGCGCCCACGTACAGGCTGGCGGCCAGGTGCGTGTTGCCCGACAGCCGCCAGCGCCGCTGGCCGGTGAAGCCGACGGTGAAGATGCCGCCGTAGTTGCCCTTGGCCGTGCCGTAGAAGCCGGGGCCGAAGCCCCAGTCGTCGTCGTAGGCCATCAGGTAGCTCAGCGACGCGAAGGCCGTGCGGCCGCCGTCAGGCATCTTCATGCGCGTCCAGTTGGCCTCGACGGCCGCGGGGCGCACGGTGTTCAGCCGCGCCGGGTTGTTGAAGGGGGCGTCATCGGGTGTGGCCAGCGCGCAGGCAGGCAGCAGAGCCATCAATGTGGCGAATCGAACGGTCATTTCTTGGCGCGGGGGTGAGCCGCGTCGTAAATCCTGGCCAGGTGTTGATGGTCCAGCTGGGTGTAGATCTGGGTCGTCGTGATGTGGGCATGGCCCAGCAGTTCCTGCACGGCGCGCAGGTCGCCGCTGGACTGCAGCAGGTGCGACGCAAAGCTGTGGCGCAGCATGTGCGGATGCACGTGGGCCGGCGTGCCGGCGGCCACGGCCCGCGCCGACAGCATGGTGCGCAGCGTCGAGCCGGCCACGCGGTGGCCACGCGCGCCGACGAACAGGGCTGCCTCGCCCGCCGCCGCGCGCTGCGGGCGCACGGCGAGCCAGCTTCGCAGCGCCTCGGCCGCGGCCTTGCCCAGCGGCGTGCTGCGGCGCTTGCCGCCCTTGCCCAGCACGTGCACTTCGGCGGATTCGAGGTCCACCCAGCCGGCGGCGCGGCCACTGGCCTGCACGTCCAGGCCGATCAGTTCGGCCGCGCGCAGGCCGGCGCCGTACAGCAGCTCGACCATCGCGCGGTCGCGCGCCTCCAGCACCGGGTCGGCCGGCGCCTCGGGCGTGAAGGTCGCCAGTTGCACCGCATCGTCCACGCCCAACGCCTTGGGCAGGGGCTTCGGCGCCTTGGGCGCGCGCAGGCCATCGAACGGGTTCAGCGCGACACGGCCCTGCAGGCCGAGCCAGCGGTAGGCGCTGCGCCACACCGACAGCAGCAACGCGATCGACTTGGGCGCCAGGCCCTCGCGATGCAGCAGCGCGGCCAGCCGCCTGGCCTGTGCGATGGTCAGGCTGCGCGCGTCGATGGCGGCCTCGGCGAGCATCGCCTGCAGGCGCTCCAGGCCGTCGGTGTAGATGCGCAGCGTGCGCGGACTCAGGCGCTGCTGCGCGCGGGCGTGCTGCAGGTACTCCTGGAAGTCCGCCGCCAGCTCCGTCAACGGGGCACCCTTCGGCCTTCAGCCTGTCCCGCCAAGCGGGAGCGAGCTTGCTGGGGACGGCCCGGCAATGCTCTCATGCAGCCAGCAACCCCGCCAACCCGGCGCTGGCGATCTCGCCGACGCGATTCAGGAAGTCCGTGCCCATCTCGGCCGTGTAGCGCGTCGGGTCGGGCGAGCCCAGCACCAGCAGGCCGAACGGCTTGCCTTCGTTGGCATTGGGCTGGCTCAGCGGAATGAGCGCCAGCGACGTCGCCGTGCCGCCGCTTTCGCTCAGGCCCAGCCAGCGCGCCGCCTCGAAGCCGGAGTTCACGCCGCAATAAGGCTGGCTCAGGCTGGACGCGAAGCTGCGCACGTCCGGGCTGACGGAGGCCGCGAACTCGGCCGCCTCGTGCTCAGGCGCCACGCCCCACAGGCGCAGGCTGGCCTGCGGGATCATGAACTGGTGGCGCAGCTCGGCCAGCAGCACCTCGGGCAGCGCGGCCGGCGTGCCGGCGGCGCGCATGACGGCCAGCGTCCAACGGTGCAGGCGGTCGGCGATGGCCACGTTGTCCTGGCCGTTGCGGATCATGTCGATGATCCGCATCTCCAGGCCCTTGATCTTGTCGCGCAGCATCTCGGCCTGGCGCTCCTGCAGCGACACGGCGCGGGCGCCATGGGGGTGCTGCAGTTGCACGCTGGCGAGCAGCGCCGCGTGGCGCTCGAAGAAGCCGGGGGTCGCCGCCAGGTAGTTGGCGATGTCGGTTTCGGTGATGCCTTGCACCGCGTCGGCGGCCGGGTTGGAACTCACAGCGTGATCTCTCCGTCAAAAACTTTCACAGCGGGGCCGGTCATCAGCACCGGGCCGAATTTGCCGTCTTGGCCACCGGCCCATTCGATGCGCAACTGGCCACCGCGCGTCTGCACTTCCACGGCGTTGTCCAGCCAGCCGGCGCGGATGCCGGCGACGACGGCGGCGCAGGCGCCCGTGCCGCAGGCCAGCGTCTCGCCGGCGTCGCGCTCGTACACGCGCAGCGCGATGCGGTCGCGGGCCAGCACCTGCATGAAGCCGGCGTTGACGCGCTTGGCGAAGCGCGCATCGTGCTCGATCAGCGGGCCCAGCGTCAGCACCGGCGCGGCCTCGACATCGGCCACGCGTTGCACCGCATGCGGATTGCCCATCGACACGATGCCGATCTCCACGCCCTGCACCGGCCACAGCGCGAAGCCGTTCTCCAGCCGGGCCTGCAGGCCGCGGGTATCGAACGGCAGCGCGGCGGGGTCGAACACCGGCGGTCCCATGTCCACCGTCACGCGGCCGTCGTCCTGCAGCGTGAGCAGCAGGCGGCGGTTCATCGTGTCGACGCGGATCTCGCGCTTGTCGGTCAGCCCGGCATCGACGACGAAGCGCACGAAGCAGCGTGAGCCGTTGCCGCAGTGCTCCACCTCGTCGCCGGTGTTGTTGAAGATGCGGTAGCGGAAGTCCGCGCCGGCATCGGTGCTCGGCTCGATCACCAGGATCTGGTCGCAGCCGACGCCGAAGCGGCGGTCGCCCAGCAGGCGCATCTGCTCCCGGGTCAGCGCGAACGGCTCGCGGGTCGCGTCGATGACGACGAAGTCGTTGCCCGCGCCGTGCATCTTGGTGAAGCGCAATCTCATGCGGCCGATTATCAGGGAGGGCCTGCCAGGGCCCGCTCGATCGCCGCGGCAAGTTCCGCCTCGCCGCCCTCCCCTTCATGGCGGTAGACGACCCGGCCCTGCTTGTCGATGAGCCAGGCCGCCGGCCAGTAGCGGTTGCCGAACGACTGCCAGATGCGGTAGTCGTTGTCC
>Ga0307411_10000837_pt1 | contig 11523 bp, 9 predicted proteins | sample DK1Ometagenome_2_FD_203712 | JGI IMG/M metagenome (GOLD analysis project Ga0307411, IMG submission 203712) | Maize rhizosphere microbial communities from greenhouse at UC Davis, California, United States - DK15-O-1 | ecosystem: Host-associated > Plants > Roots > Rhizosphere > Soil | place: USA...
ATTCAGCGCAACAGGTTGTGCACCCACGATCGGTTGAAGCCGTTCGCGCGGTAGATGACCTTGGACGAGTAGTGCGGGTTCTTGGCTACTTCCGCCACCAGGCTGGCGGTGTCGGTGGCGGCGACGGCGTACGTTCGCTTCGCGATCACGCCCTTGGCGATGCCGTGGCTGACCGTGCGGATCGTCTCGCTGCCTAGCGGCGAGTTGCCCGCCGCCTCCAGGAACAGCGCCTCCGCCAGGTAGGCGACAGCCTCGTTCTCGTGCCCCGAGTGGCTGCCGAGGCCCTGGATGTCCAAGTGGGCGTGGGTACACTCGTGCACCAGGAAAGCCTGGTCCCGCCAGTTGCTGATGCTGAAGCTCGGGCTCAGCTCCAGGCTGTCGTAGTTGAGGTCATACCCGGCGCCGGCCCCCGCCGACGGCGCCCCCTTCGACCGGATGATGATGGCGTCGGTGTTGATCGCGTCAGCGACGTCCTTACTGTAGGCGCTGGGGTAAACCTTGTAGCTCCTCAATGAAGTCTTGAACTCGAAGTTGAGGCGGCCGATGTTCGGGTTGGTCCTCAGGAAATTCACGATGTCGCTCTTGAGGGTCATGGCTGAAACTCCCTGGTGAGAGGTGCGGCCCTCGGTGAACTACGGCTCTCGGCTCTCGGCCCTCGGCCCTCGGCGGCTGCGGAAGGGGCATGAGGACCCACCTCGTGCCGAGCCGTTCCCAACCACCGCCCCAGCCGAGCGCCGAGCGCCGAGGGCCGAGGGCCGCAGTTATCGCCCCCGCCACCCAGGCCCACGTACCACGCGCCCCGGCGTTGCCCCCGTGTGCTCGCCGTCCCTGAGCACCTGCGTGCCGTTCACGAACACGTGTACCACGCCCGTCGAGTACTGGTGCGGCTTCTCGAACGTCGCGTGGTCCTGGACCTTGGCCGGGTCGAACACGACGACGTCCGCGTAGTACCCGGGGGCCAGGCGCCCGCGCCGCCGCAGCTTCAGGTTCTCGGCGGGGAGCGACGTGAGGCGCCGCACCGCCTCGCGCAGCGGGACGACCTTCTCGTCGCGGACGTACCGGCCGAGCAGCCGCGCCACGTTGCCGTACGCGCGCGGGTGCGGGTTCGACTTCAGGAACACTCCCTCCGGCGCCGGCGCCTCGGCGTCGGAGCCGAAGCTCACCCACGGCAGCGCGATCTGGCGCCGCACGTTCTCCTCGGACATGAGGAAGTACACTGTGCCCACGCGGCTCCCGTCCTGGATCACCAGGTCCATGGCCGTCTCCTCCGGGCTCTTGCCGCGCAGCCGCGCCACCTCGGCGAGCGTCTTTCCCGTGAGGTACTTGAGCGAGTCGGCCTTGAAGGCGACGAGCAGCACCTTGTCGGGCGAGCCGGCGCCGAGGTAGAGGTTCTCCCACGCGTTCGTCGGCGTGCGCATCTCGCCGGCCACGCGGGCGCGGATCGCCGGGTTCCGCAGCCGCTCGGCCCACGCCCGGTAGCCGCCCTCCTGCACCCATGGCGGCATCGATGCGTCGAGCCCCGTGGCGCCGGCGGTGTACGTGTACATGTCGGCCGTGACGCGGCCGCCGGCGCGGCGCGCCGAGTCCACCTTCGCGACCACCTGCGCCATCTTCGGCCAGTTCGCCGCCCCGCCCGCCTTCAGGTGGTAGATCTCCGCCGGCACGCCGCCCTCGCGCGAGATCGTCAGCAGCTCGTCCACCGCCTCCAGCAGCCGGTTGCCCTCGCTCCGCATGTGCGAGATGTACATCCCGCCGTAGGGGGCGGCGGCCTTGGCGAGCGCCACCAGCTCGTCGGTCTTGGCGTAGAACGCGGGCGCGTAGATGAGCGACGAGCCGACGCCGAGGGCCCCCTCCTCCATCGCGTGCCTGACGAGCGCCTGCATGCGCGCCAGCTCCCCAGGCGTCGGCGCGCGGTCGGCGTACCCGAGCTCGTGGATGCGCACCGTGGTCGCGCCCACGAACGACGCGACGTTCGGCGCCGCGCCGCGCCGCTCGAGGTACTCCAGGTACTCGCCGAGCGTCGTCCACTCGATCGGGTACTTGATGTCGCCCTGCTCCTCGACGGCGGTCTTCTTCATCGCGTCCGTGAGCGGCCCCATGGACGTGCCTTCGCCGAACACCTCGAGCGTCACGCCCTGCCGGATGTCGCTCTGCGCCTTCGGGTCGGCGATGAGCGACTCCGTGGCCCAGCTCAGCATGTTGATGAAGCCCGGCGCCACGGCGAGCCCGCGCGCGTCCACCTCCGCGCGGCCGCGGCCGGGCAGCGACGGCACGACCGCCACGACGCTGTCCGCGACGACCGCCACGTCCGCCACGACCGGCACACCGCCGCTGCCGTCGTACACGGTGCCGCCGCGGACCACGAGGTCGTACTGCGTGGCACCGGCCGCCGGCGCCGGCGCCGGGCCAGCGCCACCGACGCGGCAGCCGGCAGCGACAGCCAGCAATGCACCCGCGACCAACCGACTCGAGACGCGTCTACGCATTATTCCTCTTATTCCTCACTGGGAAGTGCAGAAGGCCGCGGCGACTTGAGTAGTTCATCGACGATCGAAATCGCCCAGTCCCTCGACCGACGCGCCGACGACGCGCGTGCGCGCCGGGTCCAGGGTGAAGGTCACGAAGCTGGTGCCGAGCGCCGGGTCGCGCCAGCGGGCGCGAAAGGTGTCGTAGTGCCAGTGCTCCAGCTCACCCACGTACGCCGGGCCATAGCGGGCGACGAGCCGGCCCCCCTCGGCTCGCACGCTGACGTCGCCGTAGAGGCTGTCCACGTTGGTGTACGTGCCGGCGTAGACGGGGAGGGGAAGCGTCGGCCGCGTGCCCGGCACGCGGCCGGCCAGCGCCTTCCGCTCGGCGTCGCGCGCCCGGGTGGCCAGCTCTCCGTACAAGGTGCGCAGGTCGGCGCTCCAATCCTTGAGGGCGCCGCCGGCGGGTGCGCCGAGGTACAGGTCGAACACGCGATACATGAGCGCGTGGCGCAGCTCGGCGTGGTCGAGGTTCGCCAGGACCACGACCCCGACCCGCTCCTCCGGGAGCATGCCGACGATCGCGGTCATGCCGTCGATGCTCCCCGTGTGCATGGCCACGAGCCGCCCGCGGTAATCCTGGAGGAACCAGCCCAGCCCGTACGCCGTGAAGTGTGGGTGCGCCTGGCGAGCGGCCGGATAGAAGTCGGCGGCCGGAACGAGGAACTGCGGCGTGAAGAGCTGGCGGAAGGACGAGTCGCTGACGAGTCGTGTCCCCGCCCGCCCGTCCGCCACCGGGCTGCCCTGGCCCGCGGGCCGCACGCGCGTGCTGTCGAGCAGCACGCGCATCCACTTCGCCATGTCGAGCGCGCTCGAGACGACGCCGCCGGCCGGCGCGATGTTGTCCAGGTCGCGATACGCGATCGCGCGTACGGTGTCGTTCACCCGCAGGTGGGGGGTCGCCACGTTCGTCTGCCCGGCGAGCGAGTGGTGGCTCGTGAGCGTCCCGCTCATCCCCACAGGCTGGAGGATGCGGCGTCGCACGAACTCGCTCCACGGCATCCCCGAGGCCGCCGCCACCACTTGGCCGGCGACGGCGTACATGACGTTCTGGTACGCGTAGCGGGAGCGCAGGCTCGAGGCGGGCTTGAGGTAGCGGAGCCGCCGGAGGATGTCGTCGAAGCTGTTGGGCGACGCGTACCACAGGGCGTCGGCGCCGGGCAGCCCGCTTCGGTGCGTCAGCAGGTCGCGCACGGTGAGCTCGCGCGTCACGTACGGGTCGTAGAGCTGAAAGCCCGGCACGTGCTTCGTGACCGGGTCCTCCCACCGCACCTTCCCCTCGTCCACGAGCATGGCCACCGCCGCGGTGGTCATGGCCTTGGTGGTGGACCCGATGGCGAAGCGCGTGTGCTCGTCCACCCGCTCCGGACTGCCGAGCGTGCGCACGCCGAACCCGCGCGCGAGCACGATCGAATCGCCCTTCACGACGGCGATCGAGAGCCCCGGCACCTCCCACGCTTTCACGGCCGTCGCGATGTAGGCGTCGAACCCCGCGAGGGGGTTGCCGGCGGGGGCGGCCGACTGCGCGGCGAGGCGGGCGCCGACGGCCGGGATGGCCAGCAGCGTGGCGGCCCAGGCAATCGTGACGCGGGGGAGGGCGGGACTGAGCGTCATTGGGAAGACGAGCGGTCGAGGGCGAGCACGTAGAAGCAGCGGCCGCTCGCGTCGTCGCGGTAGAAGCCGGCGATACGGTATCCCCGGCGCAGCCCTTCCGTGAAGGCGGGACGGGTCCACGCCCGCCACGCGGCGGCCTCGGCGAGCGAGCGGTCCTGCACCGCGGCCACGTCCGGCGGCACCTCGACGCGAACGACCGGCGGCCGGCCGTCGAGCGCCGCGATGGCGCGGGCCTCGACCCCGGGTCGCGGCGCGCCGCCGACTGAACCGGCCGCAGGCGTGATGGTCGGAGTCGGGGCGAGCTGCTCGGGCGGTGGCAGCGGAGCTGGTCTTGGCGCGCCGGGCGCCATGTTCCAGCGGACGACCAGGCGGTCGGTGCCGACGCCGCGGTGCAAGTCGCTCGTCGGGTCGCCGTACATGTCGCGCACGTACTCCACTGCCTCCACCCCGAGGCGGTTGAAGTTGAGGTGCGCGTTGCGGGCGACCAGCGGGTCGTACGTCCAGTACATCGTCGTCACGCCCCGCGCGAGGAGCTCGCCGCGCTGGAACTCCTTGAGCCGGCGGCCGATGCCGAGGTCGCGCGCGGCGGCCCGCACGCCCAGCATGTCCGACCAGTGCACTGGGGTCCCGTCCTCCACGCCGGTCATGCCGAAGACGAAGCCGAGGAGCTGCCCCGCGTCATCGAAGGCCCCGGCGGCAATGCCGCCGATGCGTTGCGACACCTTGAGGATGCTGGCCGGAACGCAGTCGTCGAACGACGCGCCCCAGACCTCGCGCTGCAAGGCGACGCAGGCGGCGTAGTCGGCGTGCGAGGCGAGATGGCGGAGGTGCAAGAGGAGGGACGCGGGACGAGGGACGAGTCGTTTAACTCAACCAGACTCTGGCCCTGACCCTGATCCCTTCGATGGGCGGGTGCCGTCGACACCCGAACTAGCCCGCACGGCGTCGGGCCCGGGCACCCGTTGCAGGGTCAGGGTGAGGGTGAGGGCCAGAGTCAGAAACTGCACACGACACCGACCACTTCACCAGTCCATCACCCCGTCGTCCCTCGTCCCTCACCACTCGTCCCTGGTCTCGTCCTCCGCCGCGTAATCGACGTCGAGCGCTGCGCGGTTGGCGGCAGGCATCGCGTCACGCTCCCACGCCACCGTGCGCCGCAGGCCGTCCTCGTAGGCCACAGGCTCCTCGTAACCGAGCTCGGAGCGAATGGCCGTCGTGTCGTAGGCGAGGTCCACCGCGTGCGTGAGCGGCCCGCGCAGGTGGCCGGGTAGCTGGTCGTCGGGGACGGTGACGATCTCCCCCTGCCACCCCGCGGCATGGCCGAGCGCGCGCACCCGCTCGGCGAACGTGGGGGTCGGCTGCTCCCCCACATTGTACGTGCGCCCGGCCGCCCGGTGGTCGATCGTCGCGAGCGCCACCGCCCAGGCGACGTTCTCGACGTAGCCGTGCGTCCAGCGCCACGCCGCCTGCCGCTCGCCGAGGAGGATGAACGGGCGCCGGTCGGCCATGCGCCGCACGTACGGGGCGAACACGTGCTGCACGTCGCCCGGGCCGTACACCTTGGGGAGCCGGAGGACCGTGCCGGGCAGCGCCGCGTCGCCCAGCACGGCGCGCTCGACCAGGATCTTCTCGTAGTCGCGCAACTCCCCCCACGGTCCCTCGACTCGCCGCCCGTACGGGTAGAGGACGCTCCGGAGCGGTGCGCTCTCGGCGAGCAGGGCGGGGCGAGCCTTGCCTGGCGCCGGCTCCGTGCCGATCAACTCACCATACGCGGCGTACACGTCCCCGCTCGAGATCGCGACGAGCCGGCCCGCCCGCCCGCGGAACGCGTCCACTGCTGCGCCGGCGTCGGCTCCCCCGAGGGGCACCACGAGCACCACGACGCTGAACTCCGCTCGGCGGAGCTCGTCGGGGAAGTGCAGCACCGGGATCGCCGCGCTCTCGCTCCGCACGTGGCGCACACCCAGCGGCAGCTCGGGCTCGTGCCGGCCGCGGTGGTAGACCGTGACGTCGTGCCCGAGCCCGTGGAGCGCCCGCACGAGCAGCGCGCCCACGAACCCCGTCCCTCCGACCACCAGCACCTGCTCGCTCGGCATTCGCGCCGCTCCGTGCCCCTCCGTGCGCCCGATGCAGCCTCGCGCTTCGCTGCACGAGCCGCTACCCGAGTCGCTACACGAGCCGGCGGAGCGTGAGCCTCACGCGCCGCTCGCTGCCGCCGCGGCGAATCGTCAGCTCCGGCCGCGCACCCGCGATGCGCAGTGCGCCGCGGATGGCCTCCAGCGACAGCTCGCCGGCTCCGCGTCCGTCCACCGCCACGACCTCGTCGCCGACCTGCACGCCCGCCACCTGAGCCGGCCCCCCGGCGACGACGAAGGTGACGAGCGCCGCGCCATGGTCGCCGGCACCGAGCTGCAGCCCGCTCATGTCGTACTCGTACGGGGTCGCGAAGCGTGGTCCAGGCTCGAAGATCACCCGTGCGCGGGCGTAGTCCAGAATCATTGTCGTCCGCTCGAACAGCGGCGCGCCTACGGTGCCGTCGACGAAGGTGCTGCCGACGAATCCCACCCGCTCCCGCCCGAGCCCTACCGTTGGTTCGCTGACCGCGAGGTCGCCGAGGCGCAGCTCGCGGAGGCGCGTCACCCGGCCGAGGACCCGCCCCCCCACCCCGGTGCCGAGCGGGGCGTCCACGGCCGGCAATGTACCGTCGGCGAGTCTATGCTCCTCGACGAAGGGCGTGTTGAGCAGTGCGACGAAGAGCGAGGTGCCCAGGTCGAGTAGGAGCCGCGCGGCGATCGGGGCTCGCCCGGCCGGCGTCACGGTGGCGTGCACGACCGGCACTCGGTGCTGCAGAGACACCGGCACCACCACGCCGGCGCCAGCGTACTCGTACGTCGCCGGGTCGTGGAGCCGGAGTTCCCGCCTAGCGTAGTCGATCTCGACTGCGTAGCAACTGAGGAAGTCGTAGCCGAGCGTGCCGCGGATCGCCCGCCCATGTACGCGACTCACCGCGTCGAGCGGCACGAGGACCGCGGCGAGGTTGCGCATGTCGACGCCCGGGAGCTGGACGGAATCCACGGTGGCGAGCGTGGTGGTGACGTTGCCGGTCCCGAGGACCTGAGCTTGCTGCGCCGGCCGCGCGCCAATGCTCTTGGCCCACTCCGTGTCCAGGGCGGTGAGGCTCGAGCCGGTATCTACGATCAGCCAGCCCGCCACCCCGTTCACGCGAGCCCGGACGAGCACGTGGTTCGCGGCGAGCTCGAAGGGCAGCACGATCGGCGCGGCCTGCCCCGCGAGGCCGGCGGCCAGCTCTCGACCTGGGGTTAGGGCCGGGCTTACGTAGCTTACGTACGGGGCAGAGGCAGGCGTGGCGAGCATGGTCAGGAAGTCTCCGATTCGATAGATTATGTGAAAATCCGTTCACTTCGTAAAGCGAACGTACATTCACATCTCTCGGAGGTCAAGGGTGGTAGGAGAGATCCGGGACGACGGCGACCTGATTTACGCCACCAAGCAGGCCCGCAGCCGGCAGACGCTCGACCGCCTGCTCGAGGCCGCCGAGCAGGTGCTGGCGACCCGTGGGCTCGACGAGGCCACGGTGCCGGCCATCGCGGAGCGGGCCGGCGTGTCGGTCGGGATCGTCTACCGGCGCTTCAAGGACAAGGACGCACTGCTCCGCGCCGTGTACGAGCGCTTCTTCGCGCGATCGCGCGAGCACAACCGGGCCGCGCTCGACCCCGAGCGCTGGATCGGCGCGCCGGCCGCCGAGATCGTGCGTGCGGTCATCGGCGGCATCGTGCACGGATACCGGCAGCACCGCGGTCTCCTGCGGGCGCTCTTCACGTACGCTCAGACCCACCCGGACGAGCAGTTCCGGCGGCGTGCCGAGGAGCTGAATGGCGAAGCGTTCCGGGCGCTCGGCGATCTGCTCGTCGCTCGCGGCGCCGAGTGGAGCCACCCGCGTCCGGACGCGGCGGTGCGCTTCGGGCTGGTGGTCGTTGCGGCCACCCTGCGCCAGCTCATGCTCACCGACGAGGGGGCGCACCACCCACTGGCTTCGAGCGACGAGGAGCTCGCCCGCGAGCTGACGCGCATGTATTCGCGGTACCTCGGCATCGCCGAGGGCGGGGAGCTACGCCCGCCCTCGTAACTCCCGCGTCGGCAGCGTGCTAGCGAGTCTTCCCGGCCTTCGCCCGGACATCGGCGGTGTCGCGCAGGATCATGTCCTTGCCTTGATAGCCGAACTTGAGCCCGGCGCTCGACTCCAGCGCCGCGATGGCGTCGCGCGACGAGTCGATGCCGGCGCTCATCGTCACGGGCCGGTCGAGGAGTGCCGAATCGCTCACCGCCAAGTTGATACCGTACCAGCGCTTGAACTCCGGGAGCACCTCACGGAGCGGTCGACCGGCGAAGGCCAGGCGGCCGTCCACCCACCCGACCGCCTCCTCGAGCGCCGCCGCCGACGGCTCGCGCGTGCCGCCGTCCTTCGCGACGACCAGCGCGCGCCCGGCCGTCAGCGTTTGGGACTCCTCGCCGACGCGCACGGTGACCTGCCCCTCGCGTACGCGGACGGTGACGGCCGGCTCGGCAGGATACGCGCGCACGTCGAACAGTGTCCCAGTCGCCGTGATGGCCGCGTTTCCGGCACGCACGTGGAACGGTTGCTCCGCCGCTCCGGCAACCGTGAACGCCGCCGCGCCCTCCAGTTTGACCGCGCGCATCTCGGTACCGAACTGCGTCGGGAGGAGGAGCCGCGAGTCCGCGCCGAGCGTGACCCTGCTCCCGTCGCCGAGCGTCGTCGTGGCCCGCTGGCCCGGTCGCGAGCTCAGCGCGCGAATGTCGGGCGCATCCAGCGCCCTGGTGATCGCCGACTCTGTGCCGACGCGATCGAGCCACCAGAAGGCGCCGGCGATCGCCGCCAGTGCCACCACTCCCCCGACGAGCAGCGGGACCCACGACCGCTGCTTGCCGAGCGCCGCCGCGTGCTCGGCGGCCGCATGCCGCGACAGGTCTGCCCTCGCGTGGGCGGCAGCCTCGTGGTTCTGGGCGGGCGCGTGGAGCGCCGCGGCCACGTGAGCCCAGGCCTCGTCCACCGAGGCCGCGGCCGCACTTGCCCCTGATTGAGGGCGCACACGCTCGAATGCTTCGAAGCGGTGCACCGCGGCGCGGCGGCTCCGCTCGCGCACGGCCCCATCGTGTACGCCGCGGTGCACGAACGCCTCGAGCGCCGCGGGCGTGTCGAAGCTCGTACGCTCCTGCCAGACGTGTAGGAACACCCGCTCCACGATCCGGGAGGCCGCTGGTGCCTCGCCGAGCTCCGCCCTCGCCTCCTCGACGAGTGCCGAGTACTGGTCGCGGAAGATGCGCTCCAACGAGCCTTCATCGCCGAGCTGTAATCCCTTCAGCAGGCTGGGATCGACGGGCGGAAGCGTGGCAGGCATGGTGACCTCCTGGCGACAGGCGGGTGGCTAGCTACCACCACAACCTATGGCACCCGCCGCCGCCTCCCCGCAAGCGTCGATTCTCCGGCGGCACGCCCGGCCCTCCCCTACGACGCTCGTGTTGCCGCAGCAACGGGAGAGCAGCAGGCCGCGGACGCACGCGGCCGCCGCTGAGGCTTGACCCCCTTCGCCGTCGGGCGGCGCGCAACCGACGAACCATCCGCGCCGCTCGGCCGTTCACCCCCACGGAGCAGCTAGCCCGTCTGGCCAATGGCGGGTACGGAGTACCGGGGGCAGATTCCGGCGCTTCTACGCGGAGCGAGGCCGTCGCTCTTCCTGCCCCTGACCCTCACCCTGGCCCTGACCCTTCAAAGGGTGCGCGTCCTCGACGCCGTAATCGACCACACGGGGTCGGGCCCGAGCACCCGTTCCAGGGCCAGGGTTGAGGGTCAGGGTGAGGGTCAGGAGCACGACACACACCACGCACCACTCATCACGCGCCGTTCATGGACCAGCGCATCGCCCCACTCGCGGGGCAATTCACGGTGGGGACGAACCTCGTGCGGAGGGCGCTCGCCGGCGTCGACGAGGAAGCGCTGTACCGGCAGCCCGGGCCGCACTCGAACCCGATGCTCTGGGTGGCGGGCCACCTGACGCAGTTCCGCGTCCGGCTCGTCCGCGTCCTGGGCTCGGAGCGCCCCGTGCCGTGGGAGCAGCTGTTCCGGACCGGGTCGAGGCTCCACGAGCCGAGCGACTACCCGCGCATTGCCGAGATCGAGGCGATCTGGGGCGAACTGTCGGAGGAGCTCGGCGGCCGACTCGAGGCGCTCACGGCCGCCGAGCTCGACGACACCCCACGCGTTCGCGCGCCGAGCACCGACGGTACCCTCGCCGGCGCGCTGGCGTTGTTCGCGTTTCACGAGGGATACCATGTCGGCCAGCTCGGCTACCTGCGCCGGTGGCTGGACTACTCGCCGCTGTTCGAGTGGTGACGGAGCGGCTGCGGTCCGCCACGGACCGCAGCCGGTGCACGTGGTGACCGGAGGGAGAGCGGTGGACCCATCCACGAGGGACGCGAAGGGCGGCACCGACGCCGCGCCGTTGCGCGATCCGAACCTGCCATCGTCGGCCGCCGTGGCCGCCGAAACCGCGGCCACGCGCGCCGACGGTGCCGGCGGTTCGGTGCCCAGCTCCCCGCCACCCTGGCGCCGGTGGGGCGGGCCGGTCGAGCCGGCGGCCTTGCGGGTGGTGAAAGTCTTTCAGGGATTGACCGACGACGAGCTGGCCTGGCTCGCGGAGCGAACCCAGGAGCTCGTCCTCGAACCGGGTGGAGTGCTCTTCGCGTCAGGCGACCCGGTGGATTCGCTCCTCCTCGTCCTCGAAGGCACGGTGCACGGGCGCCGCGACGCGCTCGGCCCGGACGCGCCGATCTTCGTCATTCAGGCCGGCGACGCGACCGGCATGCTCCCCTTCTCGCGCATGAAGCAGGTCGTCGGCACCGGCCGCGCCGTCACCCGCGTGCGCGTGGCGCGCATCGCCACCGAGCTGTTCCCGGAGATACTCCGCCGGATCCCGGCCCTCGAGCCACAGTTCGTCGGTGCGCTCACGGACCGCGTGCGCGAGGTCACGCGGCTCGAGGAGCAGCGGGAGAAGCTGGTGGCGCTCGGCAAGCTATCCGCCGGGCTCGCGCACGAGCTGAACAACCCGTCCGCGGCCGTCCGCCGAGGCGCCGCCGAGCTGCGGCAGCGCCTCGGCGCCCTCGAGCGGCTGACCGCGGCGCTCACCGCGGCGGGCGTGGGCACGGCGGCCGCGTCCGCGCTGGGCTCCCTCCGGCAGGCCAGCGCAGCGCCGGGCGCCGGCGGGGCCGTCGCTGCCTTGGAGCGGAGCGAGCGCGAGGACCGCGTCGTCGAGTACCTCGACGCGCTCGGCATCAGCAAACCGTGGCT
>Ga0307411_10000838_pt1 | contig 11520 bp, 10 predicted proteins | sample DK1Ometagenome_2_FD_203712 | JGI IMG/M metagenome (GOLD analysis project Ga0307411, IMG submission 203712) | Maize rhizosphere microbial communities from greenhouse at UC Davis, California, United States - DK15-O-1 | ecosystem: Host-associated > Plants > Roots > Rhizosphere > Soil | place: USA...
CTCTGCTCCACCAGCTTCTTGTGCTGCAGGCCCTGCAGGATGGTCATCTGCAGTTCCTTCGGATGGCAGGGCTTGAGCAGGAAGCGGTACACCTCGCCCTCGTTGATGGCGCGCACCGCGGCTTCGAGATCCGCCTGGCCCGAGAGGATCATGCGGATCGTCTGCGGCCACTGCTTGCGCACCTCGGAGAGGAACTGGCTGCCGGTCATGCCCGGCATGCGTTCGTCGGAGACGACCACGTCGATCTCGTTGCCCGCGAGGATCATCAGACCCTTTTGCGCCGAGTCGGCGGTGAATATCTCGAACTGCGAGCGGTCGAGGCTGCGCACCAGGGCCGAAGTGAGGTTCGGCTCATCGTCGACCAGAAGTAGTTTGCTCTTTGACATGACGGACACCTTGGGAAGCTAATCCAGCACCTTGACTGAAACACGAATGGGTTCGACCACGCCGACACCGCCGGCGACGGCCTTGAGCCGCTCGAGCACCGTGGACGACACCTCGGTGCCGCGCGGCACCAGGCGGATACCGCGCGAGCTCATCACGTCGGCGTCGATGGTCATGCCGATCTCGAGCTCGCGCAGCGCGACGCCACGGCTCATGACCAGGCCCGAGTCGGCGCTGATGGCCTCGACCATGGCCTGCGTGATGGCGGGCGGCAGGCCGGGCGCGGCCTGGTTGACGAGCTGGGCCGCCTGGTCGGGCGTGCGGCCCTGCGAAACGTGGCGATCGAAGCGCACCGCGGCCCACAGGATGGCGGCGCCAATCTTCTGCGGGTCCCACGTCGATGGATCGCCGCTGGCGAGGTCGCGCGACGGAACCTGCATCTGGCCCGCGACCATGCCGGCCACGGCCTCGAGGCGCGGGATCGTGCCCAGCAGCTTGCCGGCGATCTGCGGGTGCGAATCGTACAGGCGGCGCTCTTCTTCGGAGAGCGCCTGGCCGCTGATGGCGCGCGCCAGGGTCTCCTGCGGCAGCGTGATGCAGCCGAGCTGCGAGATCATCGCGGCCAGGTGGTACTGCCACATGTCGGGCAGCAGCCGCAGCGCCGCGGCGGCGCCTTCGGCATAACGCTGGATCTGCGCGGCGCGTCGCTGCGCGACCGGGTTGATGATGGCGAGCACGTCGCACAGCACTTTCACGGTGGCGTTCAGCGTGTTCTCGAGCAGGTGCTTCTCGGCGTGGATCAGCCGGTACTGCTCGATGCCGTTCTTGATGACGCCGAACAGCGTCTCCGAGTTGCAGGGTTTGAGCAGGAAGCGGAACACGCGGCCTTCGTTGACCGCGGCAATGGTCGATTCGAGATCGGCCTGGCCGCTGAGCACCATGCGCACGGTCTGCGGCGCGATCTCGTTGACCTTGGCGAGGAAACGCGCACCGTCCATCTCCGGCATGCGCATGTCCGAGACGACCACGGCGAACGGGCCCTGGCGGTTGATGATGTCGAGCCCCGCGGCCGCGCTGGTCGCGGTCTCGAGGTCGACGCGATTACGCAGCTGGCGGCGGATGCCGTCGAGCACGTTCGGTTCGTCGTCGACGAAGAGCACGCGATCCTTCACGACGCCTTCCCCTGGGCCATGTTCTCGCTGGCCAGTGCGCCGGCGCAGGCCTGGCGCCACTCGTTCCACTTGGCGCCGCGGTGGTGCTTTTCGAGATATTCGTAGTTCAGGAACAGTTCCGGCGTGCGCGGATCGGCCATCTCCGGGTGATGCGCGATGCGGTCGGCGACGTGCACGATGCCGGGCAAGCCGAACTCCCCGGTGGATTGCGCCGGGTCTTCGTGGAAGGCGATGGCTTCGGCGATGGTGTTGGGCAGGCCCCAGAGCCCCACGAGATACGCGCCCACGTCGGTGTGCGCGGCCTGCAGCTCCAGCGTTTCGATTTCGCGCTCGCTGCCGGGCCGGCCCCTGGCCATGTCCAGTACGCGCGCGTATTCGGCCGGCATGCCCATGGCCAGCACCAGCTTGCCGATGTCGTGCAGCATGCCCGCGAGGAATGCGGCGGCGATCTGTTCCTTGTCGAGATCCTCTTCGATGGCGATGCGGCGCGCGGCGGTGGCGGTGGCGAGGCTGTGCGACCACAGCGCTTCGAGGCTGAACCCGCGTACTTGAGGCACCTCGCCGCCGGAGAAGATTCCCTGGCCGAGCACCAGCGCCATGATGCGGTCGAGGCCGAGCAGGGCGCCGGCACGGGCCACGTCGGCCACCGGCTTGGCGAGGCCGAAGTAGGCCGAGTTCACCACTTTCAGCAGGCGCGCCGACATCGACGGATCCATCGAGATGATGCTGGCGACGTCCTCCATGTCCGCGGTCGGGCTGCGCAGGCACTCGACCAGGCGCTGGTAGGTTGCCGGCAGCGTGGGTAGTTTGTTGATGCGCGCGACCAGCGTCTTGACCGCCGGGTTGCCCGCCAGGTCGCGCAGCGTGAAGGCGCGCGCGATCGTGCCCTGCAGGATGTCCGCGTCGCAGGGCTTGGAGAGGAACTGGTGCGAGACGCCGAGCGCCTTCATGACCGATTCGGTCTCGGCCTGCCCGGAGAGGATCAGCCGGATCGTATCGGGGTATTCGCGCTGCACGACTTCGAGCAGCTCCGCACCGCTCATGCCGGGCATGCGCATGTCCGTGACCACGACCTCGCAGGGCTCGGCCTTCAGGGCTTCGAGCGCGGCCTGCGCGCTGGCCACGAAGGTCATCTGCCACTCATTGCGTTTCGGTCGCAACATGCGTTTCAGGCCCTCGAGCACGCGCGGCTCGTCATCGACGAACAGGACGCGGATCGCGTTCAAGCAGCGGCCCCCGCGGCCTCCGGCTCCGACTTGCCGCCGATCGGCAACCGGATGATGAAGGTGGTGCCCTTGCCGGGCGAGCTCACCACCTTGATGGTGCCGCCGTGTTTGTCGACCACCACGTTGTGGGCGATGGCCAGGCCCTGGCCGGTGCCCTTGCCGACTTCCTTGGTGGTGAAGAACGGATCGAAGATGCGCTGCTGGATGTGCGGCGGCATGCCGCAACCCGAGTCGCTGATCTCCACGACCGCCCACTCGCCATCGGGGCGGGTCTTCACCTTGATCTTGCCCTTGCCCTTGGCGCCGTCACCGACCACGTCACCGATGGCGTGCGCGGCGTTGACCACCATGTTCAGGACCACCTGGTTGAACTCGGCCGGCGAGCAATGCACCGCGGGCAGGTTCGCGTCCAGGTCCATGTCGACCTCGGCGACGTATTTCCATTCGTTGCTGGCAACGGTAATGGTGCTCTGGATGGCGCGGTTCAGGTCCGTCGCGGTCTTCTCGCGCGCCGGGTGCGAGAACTCCTTCATGGCGCGCACGATCTTGGCGACGCGGTCCACGCCCTCGAGCGACTGGTTCAGCGCGCGCGGGATCTCTTCCTTGAGGTAGTCGAAGTCGGCGTCGCCGAGTAGTTTGCTCGCCGGGGTTCCGCCCAACTTGACCAGCTGGCCGAGCAGCGAGTCGAGCTCACCGAACGATTCCTTGAGGAAGCGCAGGTTGTCGCCGACGTACTGCGTCGGCGTGTTGATCTCGTGCGCGATGCCGGCGGCCAGCTGGCCGATGGCTTCGAGCTTCTGCGCCTGGCGCAGGTTGTCCTCGAGGCGGTCGCGGTCTTCCAGCGTCTGCTTGAGGATGGAGATGTCGGTGAGACTGCCTTCCCAGCCGGCGAACGCCTGCGTGGCATCGTACAGCGGCGCGGTGTTCACCAGCACGTGCAGCTTGCTGCCCTTGCAGTCGCTGATCGTGGTTTCCCAGCCTTCCACCATGCGCTGGCGCGACATCTGCTCGAGGAAGAGCGCGCGTTTGCCGGGCTCCAGCAGGTCGAGGAAATTCACCTTGGCGAGCGGCGCGCCCTGGCAGGCCAGCATCTTCATGCAGGCGGCGTTGGCGGTCTTGAGCACGCCGTCGTGGTTGGCGGTGAACAGCGCCACCGGCACGTTGTTGAACAGGTCCTGGTAGCGGCGCGTGGCACGCACCAGGTCGCGATGGAACATGTTGCGTTCCACCGAGTAGGAAACGACGCGCGACAACATGCCGGCGTTGACGCGGCGTTTCTCGAGATAGTCCTGCGCGCCTTCGCGCACGGCGACCAGGCCCTGCTTGTAGTCGTCGGACCCGGTCAGCACGATGATGGGCGTGAGGTCGGCGACGGCGCGCAGCGCGCGCAGCGCTTCGAGACCGGTGGCGTCGGGCAGCCCGAGGTCGAGCAGCACGAGGTCGTATTCGACCTTCTGCAGCCGATCGGTGGCCTCGGCCGCGGTGGTGACCACCTCGCAATTGACCTGGTTGAGGCCGGCATCCTTGAGGTGGCGCTCGACCACGCGCGCATCGGCAGCGTTGTCCTCCACTAACAACAACCGGATGTTCTTCATCATCTCGACTTCGTTGGTGCTCATCGGCGCGTAAACCCGTTTGCTGGATGGAAACTCGTGACGCAGCCGATCCGGCCGTCCGCCACAGCTGTCATATCGGCGTCCGGCGCAAAATCCTTAGGTCTGGCGAGACTTTGCCGCCGCGAGGGATGCCCATCACATATCGGCGCGCGGCCGCGCTCCTTAACCCTACGGGGGGCTGATTTCGCATTGCGCCTATCCAGACCGGCCGGCAGCGGCCGATGCCATGACTCGGCATATGACGAATCTCGCGATACAAGACGGCGCGGCCGATCCCCTGTTCGAATTGCACCCGACGGCATCGCTGCTGCACGGGCGGGACGGGGTCATCGTGCATGCCAATGCGGCCCTGCAGCAGCTGCTGCACGCCCACGGTGCACCCATCGAGGGTGCCCGGCTGGCCGAATTCTTTCCGGAGGTCGCCGCGCAGATCGCCGCGAGCCAGGCGCCTTTGTGCCTGAAACGTGTCGCAGTTCGTCGCCCGGACGGCAGCAACCTGATCGCGCGCGTGCAGGCCTTGCCCAACGCGCGTCATGGCCTCGCGCTGGTCTGCGTCGAGGACCTGTCGGGACACGAGCAGGAGCTGTCGGCGGCCAACAAGGAATTCGAGTCGCTCACCTCGGCGGCGGGGCACGACCTGCGCGGACCGCTGCGCATCCTCAAGGGTTTCGCCGAAGCGCTCGACGACGAATGCGGCGCGACGCTCAACGAGGAGTGCCGGACCTTTCTGAAGGAGATCCTCAAGGCCAGCGATCGCATGGAAGGACTGATCGACGGCCTGCTGACCTACTCGCGCGCCGGCCGCGCCGAATTGAGCTGCGAGAATCTCGACGTCGGCACGCTGGTCGAGCTGGTGCACTACGACCTGCGCCATACCGGGGCGGAGCGCACGGTGGATTTCGAATTGCAGCCGGGAATCTCGGCGTGGGGCGACGTGCGGCAGATGATGACCATCCTGCGCACGCTGCTGGGCAATGCATGGAAATACACCAGCCGCACGCCCCGGGCCGTGGTGCGCCTCTACACCGAGCAGCGCGGAGGCGAGGACTGGATCTGCGTGAGCGACAACGGCGCGGGCTTCGACATGAACCAGGCCACGCGGCTGTTCCGCCCGTTCACGCGCCTGCACCGCCAGGACGAATTCGCCGGCCATGGCATGGGACTCGCCACCGTGTCGCGCATCGTGCAGCGGCACGGCGGGCGCATCGAGGCGGAAGGTTCACCGGGCAAGGGCGCGACGGTGCGCTTCTGGCTGCCGCGCCCCGACTGAGCCGCCGCACGCGGCCCCGGCCCAAAAAAAAACGCCCCGCATTGCGGGGCGTTTTCGTAACGACGGTTTTCGTACGAGGTGATCGTACGAGGTGGGTCGATTACTTCGAGATCGAGCGACGGAACATCCGGTCGATCTTCTCGTTGGTCGCATCGCAGCAGGACTGCGACGCCTGGGCAGCCGCGAGCGCCTGGTTGGCAGCACTCTGCGCACCGCTGGCGGTCGAGGAGGCCGACTGTGCGGCGGCATTGGCCGCATCCGCCGAACTCTTGGCGGCAGCCAGATCCGCGGTGAGACGGCTCACCTGCTGCTTGAGATTGTCGACGTCGGCTTGCAGAGGCTTCAAGTCCTGGCAGCCGGCCAACATGGTGAACGCTGCAACGGCAGCAACCTTGATAATCGCACTCTTCATAACGATCAATCCCCTTATTGGTGGTTGAGCAAGTCAGCTTCGCTTTCAACCGCAAATTCGGATGTGAGCAGAAGGTAGACGTCTAATATGCGGGCGCAACTGCAACAAATTCGCGAGTTGTTTGCAACTGATATTTGTTCGATGTCGGCCTGTGGCGACATCTGGCGAAGGCCCGACCTATTAGGGCTACTAACATCAACGGAAAATCAACCGGGACGCTTGGCGAGGCCGTCGCGCAGAATTTCTCGCGCTGCGTTGTGGCCTGGAATTCCCGTGACTCCGCCGCCGGGATGCGCGCCCGAACCGCACAAGTACAGGCTTTTCAGCGGCGTGCGGTAATCACCGTAACCTAACATCGGTCGCGCGGCCCACAACTGATCGAGACCTAACGCGCCGTGGAAGATGTCACCGCCTGCTAGGCCGAGTTTTTCTTCGAGGTCGAGCGGGCTCAGGGCCGAGTGACCGACGACGCTCGCGCGAAAGCCGGGCGCGTACGATTCCACCGTCGCGAAGACGAGGTCCACGGCACTCTGCCGTTCCTGACGCCAGTCGCGTCCGCCCGGCAGGTTGTAGGAGAAATGCTGACAAAACAGCGAGGCGACGTGGGCTCCCTTTGGCGCCAGCGTCGCATCGAGAGTCGATGGAATCAGCATTTCCACGATGGGCGCGCGCGACATGCCGGTGAGGCGCGCGTCGGCGAAGGCGCGATCCATGTATTCCAGCGAGGGCGCGAGGATGATTCCCGAGCCCAGGTGCGCGCCGCCATCGTTGCGCGGTGCAGCGATGAATTTCGGCAGTTCGGACAGGGCCACATTCATGCGGAACGTGGCGGAACCGACCCGCAGGCGCTCGATGCGCGCGCGCACCTCGGCCGGCAGGCCGGCGTCGGCCAGCAGCTTTAGATAGAGCAGCTTGGGTCCGACGTTGGCGGCGACCACGTTCGCTTCGATGACGCGTCCGTCCTCGAGCTCGATGCCGCTGGCGCTGCCGTTGCCGCTGACGATGCGCCGCACCGGCGCGTCGGTCTCGAGCGTCACGCCGAGGCGGCGTGCCTCGGCGGCCATGGCCTGGGTGATCGCTCCCATGCCGCCGACCGCATGGCCCCAGACGCCCGGCTTGCCGTTCACTTCGCCGAAGACGTGATGCAGTAGCACATATCCGCTGCCCGGCGTGTAGGGACTGGCGTAATTGCCGACCACCGCGTCGAAGCCATACAGCGCCTTGACCGCGTCGGATTCGAACCAGTGATCTAACAAGTCGCCGGCGCTGCGCGTGAACAGCTCGTGGATGTCGCGCTGCACCGTCGCGTCCAGCTTGCGGAAGTGCCGCCCCAGCCGGAAGGCGCTCCACAGGTCGCGCATGCGGCGCGGATCCGTGGGCGGTGTTTCCAGCAGCTGTTGCCGCAGCATCTCGACCACGTTGTCGAGCATCCTGAAATAGGCGGGCAGGCGTTCGGCATCGCGGTTCGAGAACGAGCGCACGGATTCGAGGGTGCGCGCGCTCTCGGGTCCGGCGGTGAGCGCGCGCCCGTCGGGCAGCGGCAGGAAGTTCTGCATCGGACGCTCGAGCACCTTCAGGCCATGCTGCTCGAGCCTGAGGTCGCGGATCACCTTGGGGCTCAGCAGGCTCACCGTGTAGCTGGCCGTGGAGTTGCGGAAGCCGGGGTGGAACTCCTCGGTGACGGCGGCCCCGCCCAGGACTCCACGGCGCTCGAATACGCCCACGGAGAGGCCCGCCTTGGCGAGGTAGCAGGCACAGGTGAGGCCGTTGTGGCCGCCTCCGACGATGACCGCATCGAAGCGGCTTTGGGCGCTTGACCTGTATGAATTCACAGTGTACAAATCCTCAGCCTCGATTCTTCTTTAAAGGAATCCGCCAATGTCCGATCTCACCCCGCGCCAGACCGAAATCCTGCGTCTCATCCAGCGTGCCATCGCCGAGACCGGCATGCCGCCCACGCGCGCCGAGATTGCCAATGAGCTCGGCTTCAAGTCGCCCAACGCCGCGGAAGAACACCTGCGCGCCCTGGCACGCAAGGGTGTGATCGCACTGGTGCCCGGCGCCTCGCGCGGCATCAAGCTCATGGACACCATGCGTGAGCAGCTGGGCCTGCCGCTCATCGGCCGCGTCGCCGCGGGTCGCCCCATTCTCGCCGAAGAGAACATCGAATCGCGCCTCGACATCGATCCCGGCATCTTCCAGCCCAAGCCGCATTACCTCCTGAAGGTGGTCGGCATGTCGATGAAGGACGCCGGCATCCTCGATGGCGATCTCGTGGCCGTGCATCGTACGCCGGAAGTGCGCAACCGGCAGATCATCGTCGCGCGCCTGGAAAACGAAGTCACGGTGAAGCGTTACAAGCAGGAAGGCCCGGTGGTGTGGCTCATGCCCGAGAACTCGGACTTCGAACCCATCAAGGTCAACGTCAAGGAAGACCCGCTGATCATCGAAGGCGTGGTCGTCGGAGTGCTTCGTAGAGGCAAGGCCATGGCCGCATGAGGCGGCGGCTGCGATAACCCGAGGGTTTTCCCGTGTTGTTAGGTTTGAGAACGGTCATTTACCGCACTCCGGATCTGGCCGAGGGCAGGCGTTGGTCGACGGCGTTCGAATTCGGGGCGAGAGCCCCTGGGAATAAAACAATATGAAACGTGCCACCGGGAGCTTCGAAGTCATCCTGCAGCCGCTCTCGAATTCGGAGGTCACCAGCGAAGGCCTGTTCGGTCGGGTGCTGCTCACCAAGAAATTCACCGGCGATCTCACGGCCACCGCGCGCGGCCAGATGTTGTCGGCCGGCACGCTCACCAGGGGATCCGCCGGCTACGTGGCCATCGATCACGTCACCGGCACCCTCGAGGGACGCCGCGGCAGTTTCGTGTTGCAGCACTCGGGAAGCATGAATCGCGGTGTGCCCACCTTGTCCATCATGGTGGTGCCGGATTCGGGCACGGAAGATCTGGCGGGCCTGAGCGGCACGCTGAGCATCAACATCATCGACGGCAAGCATTTCTATGACTTCATCTATTCGATTCCCGGGCAGTCATTCCTGAAGGCTGCTGTTTGAAGCGCCGCTCATGCCAGCCACCAGCGACACGCAACTGCAGAAGTTGCTCGCCCACCCGTCGGTGTGGCGGGGCAGGAGCCGCGCTGTCGTGGAAACCATTTCCACGGGTTTCACCGCGCTCGATGCGGGGTTGCCCGGCGGCGGGTGGCCCCGTCATGGCCTCGTAGAAATCCTCACGCCGCAACCCGGCATCGGTGAGCTCTATCTACTGCTGCCCGTGCTGGCGCGCCTGTCGTGTGCCGCGCCGGGGCGCTGGTGCACCTGGGTATCGCCACCGCACGAACCTTACGCACCGGCGCTCGAATCCCATGGCGTTGCGCTGGATCGCATGCTCGTGGTGCGCACGGGCCTGCCGCTCTGGGCGCTGGAGCAGGCGCTGCGTTCGGGCGCCTGTGGCATGGCGCTGGCCTGGCTGCCGCGGGTGAGCCCGCGCGCCATCCGCCGCCTGCAACTCGCGGCGGAGCAGGGGCGTGCGCTCGGTGTGTTGTTCCGCAGTCAGCAATTCGCGCACCTGGCATCGCCGGCGATGTTGCGGATGGCGCTCGATCCCGTGAAAGAACCGGGTCGCCATGGTGCGCGGGTCACGCTCATCAAGAGCCGGGGAGGCAGCCGCGCACCGATCGATCTCACCTGGACCGCGGCCGCGGCATGAAATCCGCATGCAGCATCCGCGTTCCTATCGACTGAAATTCCCCGAGCCGGCCCCGGCCGGGCCGGTCGACCATCTTCCTGGGTCGAGTGCGACGCCGGCCGTGTTACGGGTGCGGCCGGCGTCGCCTCCGCCCAAGGGGCCTCCGCCAGGGCCGACAGGGCAGGCGGCGCTCAAACTCGAGCCGCGCGAATTGTGGGTCGCCGCGCACCTGCCGCAGCTCGCGCTGCTGGCGCTGCGCCGGCCCGGTGACACGCGACCGCTCGTGGCCGTCGACGATCAAACACAACGCATCGTCGATGCCGACGCGCAGGCGCGGGCGGCAGGCGTGTGTGCCGGCATGACCCTGGGGGCGGCGCTGGCCACGGCCCCGGACATCGAACCGCGGGCGCGCGATGCGCTGCGCGAACGCGAGCTGATGCAGCGCATGGCCGCCATCGCGGCGGCATTCACGCCGCAGGTGTCCATCGAGCCACCCGATGGCCTGCTGCTCGAGATCAGGCCCAGCATCACGCTGTTCGGCGGGCTGCGGGAATTGTGCCGCCGGCTGCGAGATGCCTGCCGCGCCGATGCGCTGCTCACGCAGGTCGGCGCCGCACCGCATTTCACGCTGGCGCCGACGACGTTGGCCGCGCTGGCGGCCGCGCGTGCCGGCGCACGCTGCTTCATCACCGACCCGGCGGTGCTGCCTGCCCGGCTCAAACCACTGCCTCTGCCCGTGTTGCGTTGGCCCGCGGAGCACAATGCGCGGCTCGCGGCCATGGGCGTACACACGCTGGGCGAGCTGATGCGCCTGCCGCGTGCCGGGTTCGCGCGGCGCTTCGGCCCGGAGTTGCTCGCCGACCTCGATCGGCTGCTCGGCAAACGCGCCGATCCGCGCGCGCGGCTCACGCCGCGGGAACGTTATCGCGGCGCCTTCGATCTCGACCATGAAATCGAGGATCACGAACGCATCCTGCAGGCGCTCGCACCCATGCTGGCCGAGCTCGAACGATTCCTGCGCGTGCGACAGCGCGGCATCACGGCATTGCAATGCCGCTTTCATCATTACCGGGCAGCGCCGACGCGGTGCACGCTGCGCCTGGCCGCAGCCGAAGCCAGTGCCGAAAGATTCACGCGGCTGTTGCGCGAGCGCCTGGCCACGCTGCAGTTGCCGGAGCCGGTGCGGCGTTGCGAGCTGCGCGGCGGCGCGTTGCGCCCGCTGTCGCTGGACAGCCGTTCACTGTGGTCACCCGGGGAACACGGCCACGCGAGCACGGGAGAAATGCCCTCGCTGGTCGAACACCTGCGCGCGCGTCTCGGCCCGCAGGCGCTGTACGGCATCCGCCGCGTGGCGGAGCATCGACCCGAGCGGGCCTGGTGCGTGGCGGAACCGGCCATCGACGAGCGTGCGGCGGCGCGGATCTCGTCGACGCCGGCGTCGACCGTCTCCCGGCCGGCCTGGCTGCTCGCCGCGCCGCAGCCGCTGGAAGCCGTGCGTGGCCGTCCGCGGCACCAGGGCAGGCTGGAATTGCTGCGGGGTCCCGAGCGCATCGAAAGCGGCTGGTGGGACTGCAACGACGTGCAGCGCGATTACTACGTCGCCAAGAACGGCGCCGGCGCGCTCCTGTGGATCTACCGCGAATGCCAAGGAAGCCGCAGGTGGTTCCTGCACGGGATCTTCGCGTGACGCGGAAATGGGGACATTCCTCGTTTCCTGGCAAACGGGGACAGGCTGGTGTTGGCGGTAC
>Ga0307411_10000839_pt1 | contig 11516 bp, 8 predicted proteins | sample DK1Ometagenome_2_FD_203712 | JGI IMG/M metagenome (GOLD analysis project Ga0307411, IMG submission 203712) | Maize rhizosphere microbial communities from greenhouse at UC Davis, California, United States - DK15-O-1 | ecosystem: Host-associated > Plants > Roots > Rhizosphere > Soil | place: USA...
TCGAGGTTCGTGCTGAAGATCGCGAGGAACTTCAGCCGCTCGAGCAGCGGGTTGCGCGGATCGAACGCCTCGTGCAGGACGCGGGCGTTGAACTCGATCCAACTCAGCTCGCGGCTGAGGTACAGGCCCGCCCCGGGCACCGCGGCCGTGCCCGCGCGCACGGCGGCGTCGGACGCTGACCTCCGACCCGCGCTGAGCTGGTCACGCTCGGCCTCGTCATGCGAGCGTCTCCCCTTCTTGGACTTTCGCTTGGACATACTGACGGCGACTCGCAGGCAGTCACATTCGGACGAATGCGTCGAGGATCAGAAACGACACGGCGGCGATGGCGGCGGCGGCGGGAATCGTGAGCACCCACGCCCAAACGATGCGCCCGGCGAGCCCCCATCGCACGGCGGACAGCCGGTTCGTCGCCCCGACGCCGACGATCGATCCGGTAATGGTGTGCGTCGTGCTCACGGGAATGCCGAAGGCGGTCGCCAGCGAGATGGCGAGCGCCCCGCCAGTCTCCGCGGAGAATCCGCCGACCGGCCGCAGCCGCGTGATCCGTGTGCCCATCGTGTGCACGATGCGCCACCCCCCGAACAGGGTGCCGAGCGAGATCGCGGTGTAGGCGCCGATCTCCACCCAGTACGGGATCGACTTCGTGCTCGAAACGTACAGGTGCCGCAGGAATCCCGTCTCGTTCACGAACAGCGAGTTCGTGGAGGCGAGGAGGCCGACGATGACGCCCATGGTCTTCTGTGCATCATTGCCGCCGTGGCTCCAGGAGAGCAAGGCGGAGCTGACGAGCTGCGCCGGGCGAAAGATCCGATCCACTCGCCCAACGCTCACCCGCTGGAACAGCCAGTAGATCGTGACCATCAGGATGAAGCCGGCCGTCAGTCCGATGAGCGGGGAGAGGGCAATGAAGGAGAGCGTCTGAACCCACTTCGTTCCCCAGGTGATCGCCCCCAGGCCGGCCTTGGCGACCGCGGCGCCCGACAGCCCGCCGATCAGCGCGTGCGAGGAGCTCGACGGGATCCCGAAGTACCAGGTGACGAGATTCCAGATGATCGCGCCGAGCAGCGCCCCCATGATCAGGTTGGGGGTGATGACGCCGGGGTCGATGATCCCGCTCCCGATCGCCTGGGCGACTGCCGTGCCGACGGTGAAGGCGGCGACGAAGTTGAAGAAGGCGGCCCACGCGACGGCGGCGAGCGGGTTGAGCACCCGGGTGCCAACGATGGTGGCGATCGAGTTCGCCGAGTCGTGAAAGCCGTTAATGAAGTCGAACGTGAAGGCGACCGCGACGATCGCGATGACGTACCAGGCGACCACGATGAGCGTCGTTCGGGTCAGGCGTTCTTGAGCGAGATGCTCTCCAGCGTGTTCGCCACGTCCTCACATTCGTCGAGCGCGTCCTCCAGCGTGTCGTACAGGTCCTTCCACTTCATCACCTCGAGCGCCTCGGCGCCGTTGCGGAAGAGTGCGCCGACGGCCTCGTGGTAGATGCCATCCCCTTCCTCCTCGAGGAGCTTGATCTCGCGCGCCTTCTGCGCCACCACCTTCCCCTTCTTCATCCCCGTCACCGCCTCGGCGATGCAGTCGGTCGCGCGGACGAGCACCGCCGAGAGGCGGGCGGCCGGCTCGCGGACCTCCTTGATGTGGTACATCGCGGCCCGCCGCGCGGTGCCGTCGATGAGGTCCACCACGTTGTCGAGGCGCGTGGCGAGGGCGTGGATGTCCTCGCGGTCGAGCGGGGTGACGAAGCTGGTGTCGAGCTTCGCATTGACTTGGTGGGTGATCACGTCGGCCTCGTGTTCCACGGCTTTGATCGCGGCCACGTACTGGTCGACCTTCTGCGGCTCGGCGAACAGCTGATTGAGCAGCCGGGCCGAGGTGGTGAGCCGCGCGGCAATCTCGGAAAACAGGTCGAAGAACCGCTCGTCGCGAGGGATCAGACGGACCAAGGCACGCTCCGGAGAGAGGCTGTAACGCAGGGCGCCGCGGGGCGGCGCCCATGGCGCGCGGCGAGCTCACGGCGCGCCGCGCGAATTCCACTGGCCAAGACGCCACGAAACATGGAGCGGCTCAACCGGGCGCGCAAATCCGCGCGATCTTGGTCCCCTGCCCCGCCGGGCCGGCGTCGGCGCGAGGCCTCACACGTTCGGGTCGAACGCCGCCCGGGCGTCGCCGGCGGCCAAGCGGCGTCGGACGAGTGCGCGGTTCTCGAAGAATTTGACCAAGATCACCCCCGCCACGAAGCCGCCGACGTGCGCCCAGACGGCCACACCGCCCGAAACCTCGGGGCGCATGGGGGAGAGCTGCGGCAGGCCGGTGAGCACCTGGGTTCCGAACCAGAACACGAGCATCAGCCAGGCCGGCACGTGAAAGAGGAAGAATGGCGGGAAGAACATGCGGATCCGCGCGTGCGGGTAGAGCACCAGGTACGCGCCCATGATGCCCGAAATGGCGCCGGAGGCACCGACCGTGGGCACCGGGGAGGTCGGCTCGAGCGCGACATGCGCGGCGACGGCCGCCAGCCCGCAGATCAGGTAGAAGAGGAGGAAGCGCACCCGCCCCGTGCTGTCCTCGACGTTGTTGCCGAAGATCCAGAGGTACAGGGAGTTTCCGAGGATGTGCCCCCAGCTCCCGTGGAGGAACATCGACGTGAGGGGGGTGAACGTGTTGATGGGCTCGTTGTCGACGACGCACGCCAGGCCGTTCCCAAGCGGCACCGCGGTGCCGAGCGCGGCCTGGTGGCTGACCTCCCCGGGAACGAGTCCCAAGTTGCAGACGCTGGTGGCGAGCGCCAATGGGTCCATTCCCGCCCCCTGGACGAGCACCCACGCGGCGAAAATTGCGGCCAGGATGAAGTACGTCATCACCGGCCTGCGCAGCGTAGGGTTTTCGTCGCCAATCGGGATCATCGTAACCCTCCAGGGGCGGGAGTTCTTGAACGGAGCTCTGGTGCGACGGGCGCCCGGATGTCGGAGCGGCTCCGGCCGGCGGCACCGCGGCAGGCGCGCCGTCACTCTGTCACCAGAGGCCGGCTCCGCCGCCGCGGTTTCTGCCATGTTGGCGGCTTCCCGCGGCCCCCGGATTGCCTGATCTTCGGGCGAGTCCGCGGTTGAAGCAGTCCCCGCGCAACCCATGTTCCAGCGTCCGTCGCGCTATCGGCATGTTACGGCGCTTTCGCATCTCCACATGAGGTAGCAATGGCAGAGAAAGTGATCGGCATCGACCTGGGCACCACCAACTCCGTCGTCGCCGTGATGGAGGGAGGCGACCCGGTCGTCATTCCCAACGCCGAAGGGGGCCGGACGACGCCCTCGGTCGTGGGCTTCACCAAGGACGGCGAGCGCCTCGTCGGCCAGATCGCCAAGCGACAGGCGGTCACGAACCCGCAGAACACCGTTTTCTCCATCAAGCGCTTCATGGGGCGCAAGATGAACGAAGTGCAGGACGAGATTAAGCGCGTCCCGTACAAGGTGGTCCCGGGCGGGAATGACGTGGCCACCGTCGAGGTCCAGGGCAAGCGGTACACACCCCCCGAGATCTCGGCGATGATTCTCCAGAAGATGAAGCAGACGGCCGAGGATTACCTCGGGCACAAGGTCGAGAAGGCCGTCGTCACCGTGCCCGCGTACTTCAACGACTCGCAGCGCCAGGCGACCAAGGACGCCGGCAAGATCGCCGGCCTGGACGTGCTGCGTATCATCAACGAGCCGACGGCGGCCGCGCTCGCCTACGGCCTCGACAAGAAGAAGGACGAGAAGGTCGCCGTCTTCGACCTCGGCGGCGGCACGTACGACATCTCGGTGCTCGAGCTGTACGACGTCGAGGGGTCGCGGCAGTTCGAGGTGAAGTCGACGAACGGGGACACCCACCTCGGCGGCGATGACTTCGACCAGCGCGTCATCGATTGGTTGGTGAGCGAGTTCAAGCGCGACCAGGGGATCGACCTGTCGAAGGACCCGATGGCCTTGCAGCGGCTCAAGGAGGCCGCCGAGAAGGCGAAGATGGAGCTGTCCACCACGCAGTCCACGGACATCAACCTTCCCTTCATCACGGCGGACCAGTCGGGCCCGAAGCATCTGAACTACCAGCTCACGCGCGCCAAGTTCGAGCAGCTCGTGGACGACCTGGTCCAGCGCACCATCCCGCCCATGGAGCAGGCGTTGAAGGACGCCGGCCTCAAGCCGAGCGACATCGACGAAGTGCTGCTCGTCGTCGGGTCGACGCGGATCCCGAAGATCCAGGAGGTCGTCAAGAAGTTCTTCGGCAAGGAGCCGAACAAGGGCGTCAATCCGGACGAGGTCGTGGCGATCGGCGCGGCCGTCCAGGGCGCGGTGCTCACCGGCGAGCAGAAGGACGTCCTGCTGCTCGACGTGACGCCGCTGTCGCTCGGCATCGAGACGCTCGGTGGCGTGATGACGGTGCTCATCCCGCGCAACACGACCATCCCGACGAAGAAGACCGAGACCTTCTCGACGGCCGACGACAACCAGACGACGGTCGAGATCCACGTCCTTCAGGGCGAGCGCGAGCTGGCCGTCTACAACAAGACGATCGGCAAGTTCCAGCTCACCGGGATCCCGCCCGCACCGCGCGGCATGCCGCAGGTGGAGGTCACCTTCGACATCGACGCGAACGGCATCCTGCACGTGACGGCGCGCGACAAGGCGACCGGCAAGGAGCAGAAGATCCGGATCGAGGCGTCGAGCGGGCTCTCGGACAACGAGATCGACCGCATGGTGAAGGACGCCGAGCGCAACGCCGCCGAGGACAAGCGGCGCCGCGAGGAGATCGACATCCGGAACCGCCTGGACAGCCTCACCTACCAGGTGGAGAAGGAGTCGAAGGAGTGGTCGGACAAGCTGCCGGCCGACGTGAAGAGTCGCCTCGAGGCGGCCGTCGAGCGGGCCCGCAAGGCGCTCCGCGGCGACGATATGGCCGAGATCCGCGCCGCGCAGGACGAGCTGACGCGGGTTTTCAGCGAGGCCGGGCAGTCGTTCTACGCCCAGTCCCAGGGCGCGGCCGGTGCCGCCGGGGCGACGGGTGGCCCGGGCGACGTCGGCGGCGCAGGCCGGCCGGGCGAGCCCGCGGGTGCCACGGCGGGCCGGGCCGACGACGTCGTGGAGGCCGACTACGAGATCGTGGACGACGACAAAAAGTAAGCGATCAGCGATCACCGATCAGCGGGCGCCGGGAGCGATCCCGGCGCCCGTCTTGCTCGCCGTTGGCCGGCTAGGGAGCTTCCCGGGGCCCACCGACCCGGGGCGGGGCCCCAGCCCGGAAATGAGCCAGCTGGGGCCGGTGAACGTTTTCGGAGTCGCCGGTGACTCAATTGTCGTCGGGCAGGCAAAGGGGAGGTCCGGCGAGTTTGGGACGCGCCCGCCTCCGGGCCGGCCTTCGGCTTCGCTGATCGCTGATCACTGATCGCTGCCTTTCGAAACCTCCTGCGCGCTTACAGTGTAGATAGCAGGAATCTCACTCTCAGTGGACTGCGCTATGGCCTCAAGCTTTCGACGCACCAAGTTCGGTGCTGCGGTCGTGTCCGCGTTTGTCGGCGGGCTGGTGGTCGCCTCCGGCTTCGATCTCACCCGGTTCGGCTACGCCCAGGACGCCGCCCCTCCGACGGCGCGCGAGGTGCGAACCCTCAACGAGCAGAGCAACGCCTTCGTATCGATCGCCGAGCACGTGACGCCGGCGGTCGTGTCCATCCAGACGGCGCGCGACCCGCGGGCGGCCGCGCCCCGCGCCCGCGGACGCAGCGGCACGCCGCCGGGGCTCGAGGACTTCTTCAACCAGTTCGACCCGCGGCGCCAGGAGCCGGTCGAGGGCTCGGGGTCTGGCTTCATCGTCTCGAAGGACGGCCACATCCTGACGAACAACCACGTAGTCGCCGACGCCGACCGGGTGACGGTCACGCTCACCGACCACCGCGTGTTCAAGGCGCGCGTCATCGGGCGCGACCCGTCGACGGACGTGGCCGTGATCAAGATCGACGGCAGCAACTTGCCGACCGTGTCGTTCGGGGACGACACCGGCGTGCGGATCGGCGAGTGGGTGCTGGCGATCGGCAACCCGCTCGGGCTCGACTTCACCGTCACGGCCGGCATCGTCAGCGCCAAGGGGCGCGGCGGGCGCGAGCTCTCCGGCCTGCTGCGCGACCGGTACGCCATCACCGACTTCATTCAGACCGACGCCGCGATCAACCCGGGGAACTCGGGCGGGCCGCTCGTGAACACGCGCGGCGAGGTGATCGGCATCAACAGCGCGATCGCGAGCCCCACGGGCTACTACTCGGGCTACGGCTTCGCCATCCCGGTGACGCTCGCGCGCGAAGTGATGGACGACATCATTCGCTACGGGCGGGTGCGCCGGGCGGTGCTCGGCATCAGCATCGACGACATCCAGCCGGAGGACGCGGCGGTCGCCGGCCTGGGGACGATCGAGGGCGTCAAGGTGCAGAGCTACAGCCCCACCGACGACAGCCCGGCGAAGCAGGCCGGGATCCAGCCGGGCGACATCATCGTCGAGGTGGACGGCAAGCCGGTGGACCGCGTGAGCACGCTCCAGCGCATCGTGCGCACCCACGAGCCGGGTGAGACGATCGAGGTGGACGTGATGCGCTACGGTAGCCGGAAGTCGTACAAGGTGAAGCTGATGGAGGCACCGTCCGACCAGATGATCGCCCGCGGCGAGTCCCCCGAGGAGGACGACACGGCCGGCGTGGCGACGGACAAGCTGGGCATCGCGGTCGAGCCGGTGAGTGCCGACTTCGCGCGCGAATCGCGGCTCAGCGAGCCGCGCGGCCTCCGCGTCACCGACGTAGAAGCTGCCGGGCCGGCGCACAACAAGCTGCTCGAGAACGACGTGATTCTCGAGGTGCTCTACCCGAACCGGCGGCCGGTTCGCACCGCGGCCGACCTGCAGCGGGCACTGAACCAGATGAAGACCGGCGACGTGATCAGCTTGAACGTGTACGCGCCCCAGCAGCAGTCCACCCGCGTCGTGAACGTGCGCGTCGGCGGGTGAACGGCGCGCCGCGAATGCGCGGCGACAGCACGACACCAGGAAAGGCAATTTGCCGCGGACGGACGCGGACGGACGCAGATCGCTCCCGGCACAGGTCAAAGCTCCTCCTCCCCGATCGGGGAGGAGGAGCTTTGACCGTGTGGGGGCGGATCCGCGCGCGGGCGTGCGCTTTTTCCGCGGCTGGCGTGGCTGTAGGTTAGGGGTATCGGTGGACGGGGCGCGCCCGAGTCGGCTCGCGTCGCGCCCCCCAGGCGCTCGGATGGCGGAACGGTAGACGCGAACGGCTTAGGACCGTTTGCCGAAAGGCGTGCGGGTTCGATTCCCGCTCCGAGCATGGCCGGCGTGGTCAGGCGCCCCGGCTGGAACCCGAGCCGGGTCCGCACGTTTAGTCCGCGGGGATGGTGCGGGTGGGTGGCCTGGGATGTGCGCCCCTCGCGCTGGCGCGCGAGCAGAGTTGGCGCGCCTCACACGGACGCACACGACAGAGCGATGACCGCCGGCCTGCCGACCACAGCCTCACGCCCCGGGCATGACTCGCGTTGACGCGCTACAGAGCCGCGCCGACGCGATGCACTGCGAGCGCGTCGTCCGCGCCCACGCCCGCACATTCACTCTCGCCAGCTACTTGCTGCCCGCGCGCAAGCGGCGCGCGGCCTACGCCCTGTACGCGTTCTGCCGCATCGCCGACGACATGATCGACGTCGCGGCCTCCGCCCGCGACCCGGCCGTGACGGACGACGTCGGCCGACGGTTGGGCGAGTACGGCCGGCAGCTCGGCGGCGCACTGACCGGCCGGCCGCGCGGGCCGGTGTTCCGGGAGCTCGCCAGGGTGGTGGCGGAGTACGGAGTCCCGGAGGCGGCGCTTCGCGAGCTGATCGACGGCGTCGCGCGCGACCTGCACCCGGTACGCTACGCGACGTGGCCGGACCTGGCCGGGTACTGCGAGGGCGTGGCGAGCAGCGTGGGCGAGATGTGCACCCACGTATTCGGCGTCCCGGCCGGAGCCGACGCGAGGGTGCGCGCCGTCCGGTACGCACGCACCCTCGGCGTCGCCATGCAGCTCACCAACATCCTGCGCGACGTCGGAGAGGACGCCCGGCGCGGGCGCTGCTACCTGCCCGAGGAGGACCTGGCGACGTTCGGCATGGACCGCGACGAGGTCTTGCGCAACGCAGCCCTCCCCCGCGACGAGCGATGGCGCCCGCTCATGGCCTTCGAGGTCGGGCGCGCGCGAGCGCTGTACGAGGCCGCGCTCCCCGGCATCGCCCTCCTGGCTCCCGATTCGCAGCGCTGCGCGGCGGCGTGCGCCACCGGCTACGCCGCCATCCTCGACGCCATCCAACAGAATGGCTACGACACCGTGTCGATGCGCGCGCGACTCGGCCACTGGGCGCGCGCGGCCATCCTCTGGGACGCGTGGCGCGTGCGTCCCGTGGCCGACCACGCCCCGGTCGGCGACGGGCCGTACATAGAGTGGGGGCGGGCCGCCAAGCCACGCTCCGGGGAGCTCGTCAAGTGGGCATGAGTCGCGCGGACGCCCTCGCCCGCCTGGCGTTCTTCGCTCTCGCCGGCCACGCCGCCCTGAGCATCTTCTCGGCCTACGCATTCTCCACGTTCCTGGCCGGCCCGCCCCCGGAGTGGCTGCAGACGCCGACCAGCCAGGCCGCCCTCCGGCTCGGGTGGCGCTTCGGCGGGCCGACGTGCGTCGTGTTGGGCGCCCTCGCCGGATTGCTGCACGCCGCGGGGCGTCTCGGCCGCACCCGCGCGCTGGCCATTTTCGCGGCGGCGTTTGCCATCTCCCTCGGCGCCGAGCTGCTCGGCACCGCCACCGGGTACCCCTTCGGACCGTATGCGTACACCGGCCAGCTCGGCTACCGCGTCGGCGGGTTGGTTCCGTTCAACATCCCCACGTCGTGGTTCTTCATGCTCTACTGCTCCCTCGCCATCTGCGGGCGTCTGCTGCCGGCGGGGGATGACGGACGCGCGAAGGCACAGTGGGCGATGACCGCCGGGGTCATTCTGACGGCGTGGGACGTGTCGATGGACCCGGCGATGGTGCGCACCACGCACTGGCTCTGGCACCTTCGGCCGCCGGCCGAGCAGTCGGCACTCGAACGCTTCTTCGTGGGCGACCTGTTCTACGGGATGCCCCTCTCCAATTGGCTGGGATGGCTGCTCACGGGGACCGTGGTCGCTCGGGCGATGCTCGCGATCGTCCCGCCCTCCGCGTTCGCGCGGCGCGTGTCACCCAGCCGCTTCCCGCTCCTGCTGTACGCGGTAAACGGCATCCTCCCCATCGCGATCTGCGTGCGCCAGGACATGATGTGGGCCGCGGTCCTCGGCGCGCTGGCGATGGGCTTGCCGCTCGCGCTCGCCGTGCGGCGTACCGGCGTGGGCGATCAGCGATCAGCGATCGGCGATCAGAACTGCCGAGCCGTTCTGATTGCCGATCGCTGATCGCTGCCGTCGCGTGCGCATCATCGTCATCGGCAGCGGCTTCGGCGGATTGAGCGCGGCGATCCGACTGCAGGCGGGCGGCCACGCCGTCACCGTGATCGAGAAGCGCGACAAGCCGGGCGGGCGGGCGTACGTCTACGAGCGGGACGGCTTCACGTTCGACGGCGGGCCCACGATCATCACCGCGCCGTGGCTCATCGACGATCTGTTCGCCCTGTGCGGCCGGCGCACGGAGGACTACGTCCGCCTCGTGCCGGTGGAGCCGTTCTACAACGTCCGCTTCGACGACGGGTCCGTGTTCCGATACGACGGCGACCGCGAGCACGTGCTGGCGGAGATCCGCAAGTTCAACCCCGCCGATGTGGACGGGTACCTCCGCTTCGCGTCTGGCGGCGACGCCATCTTCGAGACCGGTTTCGGCCTGATCGACAAGCCGTTCTCGCGCGTGGCCGACATGTGCCGGGTGCTGCCCGACCTGGTGCGGCTTCGCTCGGACCGCTCGGTCGCGGCGTACGTCAACCGGTACATCTCGGACGAGCGGCTGCGGCAGGTCTTCAGCTTTCACCCCCTGCTCGTCGGCGGGAACCCGTTCCAGACCACGTCGATCTACACGCTGATCCACACGCTCGAGCAGCGGTGGGGAGTCTGGTTCGCCATGGGCGGCACCGGCGCGCTGGTGCGCGCCCTCGCGACGCTCTTCGCAGCGATCGGTGGAGAGCTGCGCCTGTCGACCGAGGCAACCGAGATCGTCGTCGACGAGCGGCGGCGACAGGCGACGGGCGTGCGGCTCGCGTCGGGGGAGACGCTCAGGGCCGACGCCGTCGTGAGCAACGCGGACGTCGCATACACCTACCTCCGACTCGTCGCCCCTGGCGTGCGTCGGCGGAACAGCGACCGCCGCCTGCGGCGGCTGCGCTACTCGATGTCACTGTTCGTCGTCTACTTCGGCACCGACCGGAAGTACGACGACATGGCGCACCACGAGATCCTCATGGGTCCGCGCTACAAGGGATTGCTCGACGACATCTTCACGGCCAAGCGGCTGGCGAGTGACTTCTCGCTCTACCTGCACCGGCCGACGGCGACGGATCCCAGCCTCGCCCCTCCGGGCTGCGACTCCTGGTACGTGCTCTCCCCGGTGCCCAACCTCGCCGGAAGCACGGACTGGCGCACGGCCGCGCAGCCGTATCGCGACGCCATCATGCGGCACCTCGAGGAGCGGTACCTCCCGGGCCTGTCGAAGCACATCGTCACCGAGCACCGCATCGACCCGCTGCACTTCGAGGGCACGCTCAACAGCTTTCTGGGCAGCGCCTTCTCGGTGGAGCCGATCCTCACTCAGTCGGCGTGGCTGCGACCGCACAACGTCAGCGAGGACGTGTCGAACCTGTACTTCGCTGGGGCCGGCACGCACCCGGGCGCGGGTGTTCCGGGCGTCATGAGCTCGGGCAAGATCGTCGCGGAGCTGATCGGCCAAGCGGATGAGAACCGACCGGGGGCACGGTCTCCGCGACGGTCGTCCCGGCCGGCGGCCGGGATGTGAGGCGCTTCGTCGCGCCCGTCCCTCACCGCGACGCGGGGGCGCCGAGCACGTGCTCGGCGCCCCCGACCATCGGCGGGGCAGCCCGTTTCCCTAAAAGGCGTAGCCGATGGACAGACGAGCGGTCGGGTAGCGAACAAGGACATCGTCGCTGAACTCGTCGTCATCGACGAAGAGCACCTTGGCGCCGGCTCCCGGCCCGACGTAGAAGCTGCGCCTCCGGCCGAGAAGCCACCCGTAATCGATCACGACGCCCGCGGACGGTCCGGAGACCGTCTCGCTCTCGCCGTCGCCGTTGATGTCGTCGAATTCGTCGAACTCCTCGGACACGCGAGTGAAGCCGACGCTGCCGCCGAAGGAGAATCCACTCAGCGGCACCTCCTGCGGGTAGTACCGCACTTTCACATCCATTGACGTGTAGGAGAACTCGTCGGGGAACCACCCAGTGGCGCCGAGCCCGAAGGTGAATACCGGCGAGAAGGCGCGCTCGTAC
>Ga0307411_10000842_pt1 | contig 11511 bp, 11 predicted proteins | sample DK1Ometagenome_2_FD_203712 | JGI IMG/M metagenome (GOLD analysis project Ga0307411, IMG submission 203712) | Maize rhizosphere microbial communities from greenhouse at UC Davis, California, United States - DK15-O-1 | ecosystem: Host-associated > Plants > Roots > Rhizosphere > Soil | place: USA...
CCCGCAAGCCGCGCATCGAGCCCGGCGTGGGCGTCGGCGCGGAGTTGCTCGTCCTCCTGGTCGGAGAGGCGCGGAAGGATCGGCTTGCGCTTCGGGGCGCCGACCGCGCAACGTTGAGCGACGACCCTAGTGTTCGCGATCGCCTCGGGCAAATCGATGAACAGCTCGCCCATCGCCGACGAGTCCTTAAGCCACGCTTCGGGCGAGGAGGTCTGACGATCGTTGCTCTCGATGTAGGCAGACTGCGCAATGCACAGCATCGCGTCATGCGCGGCATGGAAACTCGGATCGGAGTAAGCGGCCGGATTGGTGGCGACCAGCGGCAGGTCCCGCTCGAAGGCAAGATCGATCAGCGCCTCTTCGGATGCCTGCTCGACGGGGTCGTTGCGGCGGATGATCTCGACGTACAGCCGATCCGGGAAGACCGCCTGCAGGCGGTCGAGGTAGATCTTCGCCTTGTCCTTCTGACCATCGGCAAGAAGCCTGGCGAGCGCGCCCTCCGCGCCAGCGGTAAGCGCGATCAGGCCATCGCTCGATTTCTCCAAGGCCGCGAACGCAACGTGCGGATCCAGCTCGACGGGACGATCCAAGTGCGCCGCCGAGACGAGATGGCAGAGATTGCCGTAGCCCTGCTCGTCCTTCGCCAGCAGCACCAGCCAGTCGACCGCCGTACTGCCGGTCTCGGGCGGTCGTGCAACGGCGAGCATCGCGCCGACGATCGGCTGAATGCCCTTGGTCGAGCACGCCTCGGTAAAGGCCATCGCCGCATAAAGGCCGTTCCTGTCCGTGAGCGCGACAGCCGGGAAGCCGAGCTTCGCGGCATTCTCCGCGATCGCCTTCGGCTCCATCGCCCCTTCGAGCATCGTGAATGAGGAAAAGACGCGAAGCGGGACGTACGGCTGGGTCACGTCTCGATAATGGCGCTCAGGAGCCGGAATGAAACCCGTCCGTGCGCGTTTTCCACATCTATTTGGGTAATACGACGGGCCTGTAGGTGAAGTCGAAGTACGGCTTCCACGTAGCGCCACGATCCGTCGAGATTTCGCCCTTCTGACGGACGGAGCCACCATCGAGCCTGCTGTAGGTCATACGGACGAGGGCGTCTTGCCCCGGCTTCTGTGCGCCGCGCCAGTTGCCAGTCAGGACCATGCTGCCGTTGACAAGCTCGCCATCGAACGAGACCCGCGCGTTTGACGCGTCCATCCACACCTGGTGCCAGCGGTTGTCGGCAGGGTCGAAGGTGTTGAGGCTTCCGCCGGGAGTCCCTGCTGCCGGCATCCAGTTCTCGCGAATGACGCAGCCGCCGTACAGATTCTCGATCACGCTACGGGCGACGACCTTGCTCTGGCCGCTCGGAGAGACGTCCCATGTCCCAACCCAGAAATCGAACTGACGGTGCTCCGGCGACTTGCAACCGAGCGCGGCCGGTGCTTGCGCCATTGCCGGGCCGCCAGCGATCGCAAGTCCCATGAGGAGCAGAGCTGAGGTGTGTCTCATGTCGTGCCTTCCCGGCGATAAGAGCCGAAAATCTTCCCTCGCTGCAAGGATGGATCGACCAACGGCTATCGCCGCGGACGCCAGGTCCCGAGCATGATGTCGCGGATCTCGCGCATGCGGCCGCGATAGGTCTCCGCGATGCAGGCGTTGTTGGGGCAGCGGTCCCGATACCCAAGGAAGGCGTCGCGCGTCCGCTGAAGGTTCGAGCGTTGCTCGGCGTTGGCGTCCGACATGGCGCTGGAGAACTGCGCCGCCATCCTGCGATCAAGTGCCGCCAGGCCCGCGTCGTTGCAAACCGCGACCTCGCCACTGGTGCGGGCGTTCGCGCAGTTGAAGCTTGGAGTGGCGGTGGCGGCGGGCGCGTCAGAGGTTGGCGCGAGCGGATCGGCCGGCGCGGCCGGTTCCACCGCAGGCACTTCGGTCGCCGGAGCGACCTGGTTGAGCGCTTCCTCGGCGGGAAGCTGGGTTCGAGCAAGCGTCGCCAGAGGAGTGATGATGTCGTCCGCATTGGCGAGCACCACAACGCTTCCGCTCCCATCCGCTGCGGGCTGGATTGTGTACAGTACGTCGGCACTGAGGGAACGGCGGCCGCCGACGACCGCCACCCCCGGGGGAAGGTCGAGAGTCAGCGAGCCGTTGCAGGCGACCGAGTGGGTCTCCGCATTCTCGTCGCTCAGCGCAGGCGCCTCCATCCGTATGGTCGAGTAGCCGGCGATGTTGCCGAACACAGTCTGGTCGCTGCCGCGAAGCGCCGCGGCACGGCGGAACAGCTCCCGCTTGATCTGATCATAGGTCGCGCGGCTTGAGCACCGCTGCTCCGGATCTTCACGCGATGCAGTGACTTCATTGCCGAGGCGATCGTCCTCGCCGTTGCGCCCGGCAAAAAGCATCATGGCGACGATCAGCAGGATCAAGGCACCGAGGGCGATTGCGGCCAGGACCGTGGGGTTTACGCGTTGCACGATGCCGCCAACGCGCTCGTCCCTGCGAGGCTCCACTATTCGAGATGACCTTCGTGCAGGCGATGCACGCGGTCCATCTTCCCAGCCAGACGCTCATTGTGTGTTGCCACGAGTGCGGAACTCCCCTCTCCGCGGACTAGCGCCAGGAACTCGGCAAGCACTGAATCGGCTGTCTTCTCGTCGAGATTCCCGGTGGGCTCGTCGGCAAGCACGAGCGCCGGCTTGTTCGCAAGCGCACGCGCTACCGCCACGCGCTGCTGCTCGCCTCCAGACAGCTTTGACGGACGGTGATCCAGGCGCGAGGCAAGCCCCAGTTTGGACAGCAGCTCTTTCGCCCGTTCGCGCGCGGCGTCCGGACGTGCCCCGTGGATGATCTGCGGCATGACGACATTCTCGATCGCGTCGAAATCCGGCAGCAGATGGTGGAACTGATAGACGAAGCCCAGGGCATCGCGGCGCAACTCGGTGCGGCCTTCGTCGTTGAGACTTGCGGCCTCGCGTCCAGCGATCCTGATCGACCCTTCGAACCCGCCCTCGAGGAGCCCGACCGCCTGGAGCAAGGTCGACTTGCCCGAGCCTGAGGGTCCAAGCAACGCGACGATCTCGCCGGGCTGGACGGCAAGATTGACGCCCCGAAGCACTTCGATCCGGACATGGCCCTGGACAAAGCTGCGCCGCAGATCGACCGTCTGAAGAACGGGCTCACTCATAGCGCAGCACCTGGACGGGGTCGGTCGAAGCCGCCCTTCGAGCTGGGAAGAAGGTCGCCGGGAAAGTCAGCAGCAACGTCACGATCAGGATCGCCGCCACTTCCAGCGGATCGGTTTTCGCCGGCAGTTCAGTGAGGATGCGCACGGACGGGTCCCACGGGTTCGCGCCCGAGAGTGTCTGGACCAGGTTCACGACCCCCTGACGGAAGAACAGGCCGAGCGCGCCGAGCATCAGGCCGATGAGAATGCCGACCAGGCCGATGGCAAGACCGATGGTCATGAAGATGCGCAAGATGGCTCCGCGGCTCGCGCCCATGGTTCGCAGGATCGCGATGTCGCGGGTCTTGGTCTTCACCAGCATGATCAGGGACGAAGCGATATTAAACGAGGCGACGAGCACGATGATGCTGACGACAATGAACATCACGGTCCGCTCAAGGTCGAGCGCCTCGAACAGTGCGGAATTCATCTGCTGCCAGTCGACCAGCACCCCCTTCCCCTGAAGCTGCGGCTGCAGCGGGGCGAGAATTTGCCGGACGTTGTCGGGATCGTCGGTCTGCACTTCGATCATCCCGACCTCGTCGCCCATCAGCAGGAGGTCCTGAGCGTCCCGGATCGGCATGACGATGAACTGCTTGTCATAGTCGTATACGCCGACCTCGAAGACCGCCGCCACGGTGTACGACACGATGCGCGGGACCGTCCCGACGACTGTGGACCGGCCCTCCGGGCTGATCAGGCTGATTTGCATTCCGGGATAGGCGCCTAGCGTCTCGGCGAGGCGCGACCCGATCGCTACGCGACCGCTTCCGGACGTGATGTCCGCCAGGCTTCCCGACTTGATGTTCTCCGCCATGACGGAGTTGCCGCGAATGTCCTCGATGCGCATTCCGCGCACCACGACGCCTTCCACACGGCCGTTGGCCGAAGCCATCAGCGGCTGAGCGATCATCGGTGTCGCCGAAGTCACGCCCGGCAGCTTGCGCGCCGAGTCCGCAATGCGCTGCCAATCAGGCAGCCGGCCCTCATATCCCTGCACGATGGCATGACCGTTGAGGCCCACGATCTTGTCGAACAGCTCTGCGCGGAAGCCGTTCATGACGCTCATGACAATGATCAGCGCGGCGACGCCAAGGGCGACCGCTCCGACGCTGAATGCCGCGACGACGAAGATGAAACCTTCGCCTTTGATCGGGAGCAGGTATCGCTTTGCGATCGCACGCTCGTACCGGTTGAGGATCATTCAGTCAGCCTTGCCAGCGCGGATTCCACACTCAGCTCCTGGCGCTCCCCTGATGAACGGCGCTTGAGTTCGACCGTGCCTGCCGCAATGCCGCGCGGCCCCACGATCACCTGCCAAGGCAAACCAATGAGGTCCATCGTCGCGAGCTTCGCTCCCCCACGCTCCTCGCGGTCGTCATAGGCCCTTTCGACACCGGCCAGCTGCAGACTGGCGTAGAGTTCCTCCGCCGCGGCGACGCTCGGCTCGTCGTCCTGGCGCATGGTCACGATCCCGACCTTCCAAGGCGCCACGCTCTCCGGCCAAACAATTCCGGCATCGTCATGGCTCGCCTCGATGATGGCACCGACAACCCGCGATACCCCGACGCCGTAGCTGCCCATCATCGGTGTGACCGGCTTTCCATCCGCGCCCGAAACCTTGAGACCCATTGCGGCCGAATATTTGTCGCCGAAGTAGAAGATGTGGCCGACCTCGATGCCGCGCCCGGTCCGGCGGCGGTCCTCGGCGATCGCCGCCCAACGCCCTTCGTCGTGGGTTTCGTCCGTCGCCGAATAGGTCGAACCGACCTGGTCGAAGAGCCGCTGTAGCCCCTCCGCATCGCCATATTGGAGATCGGCCTGGTTCCAGTCGAACTCCTCGAAGGCGGCATCATAGAAGACTTCGCTCTCACCGGTCGGAGCAAGCACGATGAACTCATGCGACAAGTCGCCGCCGATCGGGCCCGACGCGGCCTTCATGGGCACCGCCTGGATGCCAAGGCGCTGGAAGGTGCGCAAATAAGCCAGGAGCTGCGTGTAATAGCTTTGACGCGCCCCGGCCTCGTCGAGGTCAAAGCTGTAGGCGTCCTTCATCAGGAACTCGCGGCCGCGCATCACGCCGAACCGCGGGCGGACCTCGTCGCGGAACTTCCACTGGATGTGGTAAAGCGTGCGCGGAAGTTCGCGATAGCTTTTCAGCTCGTCGCGAACGATCGCGGTCAGCATCTCCTCATTCGTTGGACCGTATAGCATCTCGCGGTCGTGCCGGTCCCGGATGCGCAGCATTTCGGGTCCATAAGCGTCGTAACGACCGCTCTCACGCCACAGATCGGCCGACTGGATGGTCGGCATGAGCATCTCGATTGCGCCGGCGCGATCCTGCTCCTCGCGAACGATCTGCTCGATCTTCGTGAGGACGCGATGTCCTATCGGCAGCCAGGCATAGATGCCTGCAGCAGTCTGCCGGATCAGGCCCGCCCGGAGCATCAGCTTATGGCTGACGATCTGCGCGTCCGACGGACTTTCCTTCAGAACCGGCAGAAAATAGCGGGAAACGCGCAACTGAGAATGCCTCCAAGCGAGCCGAGAGCCGGTGCCCTAAGGCGCTACGCAGCCGAGCGCAATGCAACTGCCGCCGGACAGTCATGTTGCAATCCCGTCACAGGCGGTACCCAAAAACTACCGTAGGTTCCTTATACAGGTGACAAGTTCGGCGGCCGCAGCATAGCTTGCGGTTCTTCCGGCGGGCTGCCCCTTGGGGCCGATGCCGGAAGCTTGCGGCGACGCGCGAGAGCGGGACGCGGCAAGCATCCAAGGGGGCTGACGAGCAATCGTCACGCAGGACGCCCGGGTCGCCACGCGATCCGGGCGTTTGCTTTTTTGGCGGAAATCCTCCCCTCTTTGAACGAAGGCGCATACGGTGGTATGCACCTCGCGCGCACCGATCAGCGCGAACACAGGAGGGCACCATGCGAACTCGATGGATGCTCGGCATGCTTGTGGCGGCCGCGTTTGCCGCCCCCGCTGCGCAAGCTCAGGACACCAACGACACCGGGATCCGGACGGAAACGCAGGAACGCCTGCGCAGCGGTCCGCCAGAAATCAGTTGGTTCGACCTGCTCGGCGCTTTGGGTTTGCTCGGATTGCTGGGCCTGAAAAAGGAACATGGCGAAGACAGTTATCACCCAGCTTCTGTTGAATAGGACCGGCTGCGAGGGAGTTGAACTATGCGAAAGGTGACTTGCTTCGTGCTGGCGGCCGTCTTGGCGGCAGCACCCGCTTCCGCTCAAAACGAGCCTGTGGCGGACAATGCCGTAGACATGAATGCCGCAACGACGCCACCCATGGGCAATGACGTCGTCGCCGCAAACGACGTGGCCGCCCTTCCTCCCGCGCAGCCCGTCGCGACGACCGAGACTGCGCCTCCGGCTGCCGAACCCGCGACCGCACCGAGGTCGAGAGGAGGGTTCCCGTGGGGAGTGATCGGTCTCGTAGGTCTGGTCGGTCTGTTGGGTCGAAAACGCAGGGACTGATCGGAACCGTGACGCGAGGGCCGCCAGGCTTCGCGCTACTCCGCGGATGAATCACCTGTTCAACCTGCGCGAAACGGGCCCCGCGCCTTTCGCATGGACGACACTGTTGCTGCTTGGGGATTTACCTCGCCGGAATGACGCTTGGCGAAGACATTCAGCGTGTAAGTGATCGGGTGGATTACATAGTCCCAAATGTTCTTCGGCTCGGCGTGGGCAGCGAGACCGGTTTCGGGCCACTCTTCAGCAGAGGGCTGGAACGCCGTCCCAAACATTCGGTCCCAGAACGAGAACAGGATTCCGAAATTCTTGTCGAAATGCTGCCGCTCCAGGCTGTGATGGATCCGGTGATATGGCGGGGTCACGAGGATGTCGCGAAGTCCGCTCAACTGCGCAGTCGTCGGGGAGTGTATCCAGTGTTCAGTCCAGGTGACCGCAAGGATGATTGCGGCCGGCACGACGGGCGAATTCCATTGGATCAAGCTCAGTGGAACGACCATGATGAGGAACTGAGTGATCTTCTCGGCGAAGTGCGCGTAGGAGTTGAGGGCGGACAATTCACGGATCGAGTGATGTGTCGCGTGAACCGGCCAGAAGAGCCGGTGCAAGAACCGGTGGTGCCAGTAACCTAGGAAATCCGACGTCAGAACTGCAAACGATACGCCCGCTGCCGCACCCAGGATGCTGTTTCCAAAGCCAACGCCCAGCTCAATCGGCTTAACTCCTAGGGCTGACCAGCCTCTATAGAGCAGCGGGACCAGCAGGGCCCCCGCCAGAGCCTTGGCTAGCGTGAGCTGAAGACCGAGCCACCGACTCTTCCAGCTGACCCTGCCGAGCGGCGCGATCAACTCTATGACAAGCGCAAGGGTCAGGAGCCCGACTGCCCCCATCAGAGCTTGGAAAATGTACACACGAAATGCCCCCGAAGTACGGCGGGCACAGCTTAACACGCGCCAAGGAAGAAGACTAACGTGCGGCTTTCCTGAATTATTCTGACCCGGTTAGCCTGAAACCCCCGCTGTCGTCGGAGAACTTCACAAGCTGGCGCGCACGCACAGGAGTGTCGTGGGATTGTAACGAAGCGAAAATGACGGATTCCGCTGCTTGCAGGATGGTAGCGGAGGAGGGACTTGAACCCCCGACACGCGGATTATGATTCCGCTGCTCTAACCAGCTGAGCTACTCCGCCCCGTGCAAGGCCTGATTGCACTCCCGCGAGACGGGTGGCGCCGCGGCCATATAGGTGGGCGCATTGTGTCGGTCAACGCGAGGAACCGCTTACGGCTGCTCTCGTTCAAGCGGCATAATCGAAAGGCATTTTGATGGATCCGCTGACCCCGCTCGAGACCCTTTGCCGGATCATCCTTCGGGCGCGCGAGTATGAGGCCCAAACTCCGACCGACTATGACGGCAACGAAGCCGCCGACAATGTCGACGATGAGGAGGAAGGGACTCTCTCCGTCCTCGACGACACGATCAACGACAGCGTCGAGGAAGAACTGAAGGCCGTGTTCGAGGACCTGGGCGAAGATCAGCTCGCCGAAGTGGTAGCCTTTTGCTGGGTCGGCCAGGGCACGTATGACGTCAGCGACTGGGACGAGGCCCTCGAGGAAGCGAACGATCTGACGCGCGGTGGCAGCGAGCCCGCAATCGACGAGCTGTTGGACATGCCGATGCTTGCGTCCGTGCTCGAAGCAGGTCTCGCAGCCTTCGAACTAAGTTGCGACGGGATCGGCGATCTCAGCTAACCGCGGAAGGCAAACGTCCGAAGCGTTTCCCACGGCCCGCTCAGATAGCGGTGCAGCCCTAACCCGAAAATCCGGATCGGCCGACCTGTGAAACCCTCGCCAAGTGCCTGGATGAGGGCCTTTGCATCGCGCGGCGGTACTTTGTTCTGGATCGTCACATGGGCCGACCAGCCCGCGGAATCCTGGGCCGTAAGCAGCCCGCGAAGACGATGAGCGATCTCGGCGCGAATACCGTCGAGCTCTTCCGAGGCGATACGAAAGGCCACGCCTCCGCCCAGGTTCTGGACGCCGGCGACCCGGGCTTGTGGAGGCCGCTCTTCCGACATGGTGCGAAGAATCTGCCGAAGCTCGGCCTCTGCCGAGGGCGCTATTGCGTGAAACATGGTGAGATGGGCAGGCACCCGGTTGCGCTCAGCGGGATAGTGGCGGCGGCGCAGGTCGTTGAGCCAGGCGAAGTCCGGCGGCGCCAAGTCCGCGGTGACGATCAGCGGACCGGCCATTGATCCTTCTCGATCTCCGCAAGCGTGTCAAACTGGTCGACTGCCGTCACGAGCTTGTCAGAGTTGGCGCTCGCGCTACTCCACGGCAGGCGACGAAGCGTCTCCCCCACGCCCGCAATCCCGCCCTGCGACGCGACCACATAGTGGACCCTGCCGCTGCTGCAGCCGGCCATCGCGTCCACGCAGGTGCCGAGCACCCTGCCCTCGCCATCCTCGATGGGCGCCCTGAGGAGCAGCGACACTGGAAACAGCGACTCGCCTGGAGCCTGCTCGCTCGCCGCAGCGGCTGAAGTTGCCCCCTCTTCGATCCGAGCCTGACGCCCGAGCCACCGCCAGATACCGAACAGGTTCAGGCCAGTGAGAACGATGTTGGTCCAGACAAGCGCGCGCTGGTCAGTCATGAGGCCGATCGCCAGCCAGGATAGAGAGCCGACCGTGAAGACGGCGAATCCGTAACCCGTGATTCGCGGGCCAAGGTTCGACGCCGTCATCAAAGCCGCGCTGATCGTCGCGATGGTCGCAACCCAACCGATTATATCTTCCATGGCTGCCGCAACACGCGGAGCCGCCGACCGGTTCAGATTTCGACCTGGCTGCCGAGCTCGACCACCCTGTTGGTCGGCAGCTTGAAGAACTCCATGGCGCTTTCCGCATTGCGCAGCATCCAGGAGAAGAGCTTCTCACGCCAGATCGCCATCCCCGGGCGAGCGGAGGCGATCAGCGTCTGCCGAGCGAGGAAGAAGCTGGTGTCCATCATCTTGCAAGCGGGCCCGCACCCTTCGAGCTTGCTGAGCTCCGCGGGAACGTTGACCTCTTCCATGAAGCCGTAGCGGATGAGCACGCGGTAGAAGCCCGAACCGTAGTCCATGATCTCGGACCGGGATCCGTGAGCAACGTAGGGAACATCCTCAATCCGGACCGTCAGCAGGAAGACGCGCTCGTGAAGCACTTTGTTGTGCTTGAGGTTGTGCAGCAGCGCGTGCGGAACTCCGCTGGCCGAGCTGGTCATAAAGACCGCGGTCCCCGGGACGCGCGTCGCGCTCGATGCGGCCGACTTGATGAATATCTCCATCGGCAGGCTGGCTTCGTCCATCCGTGCGATCATCAGCGACCGTCCCTTCGCCCAGGTCGTCAGAAGCGTGAAGGCCACTGCGCCGACAAGAAGGGGGAACCAGCCGCCGGCGGGGATCTTGAGCAGGTTCGCGCCGAGGTAGAGTCCGTCAACCGTGAAGAAGAGCGTGAGCAGCCCGATCGCGATGGCTCGGTTCCAGTTCCACAGCTGCAGAAGCACGACCGAGATCAGGACAGCGTCGATCAGCATCGCACCTGTCACCGCGATACCGTAAGCCGCCGCCAGGTTGGACGAGCTGCCGAACATCAGGACAAGTAGAATGACCATCGTCATCAGCGCCCAGTTCACGACCGGAATGTAGATCTGCCCCGCGGCGCTTTCGCTGGTGTGCGTGATCCGGAGGCGCGGCACGAACCCGAGCTGGATCGCCTGCTGCGTGACGGAGAAAGCGCCGGAAATGACCGCCTGGCTGGCGATGATCGTCGCCATCGTGGCAAGCAGGACAAGGGGCAGTCGGAGCATCTCGGGCGCGAGATAGAAGAATGGATTCTTCACGGTCTCCACCGCCTGCGCCTCGCTCATGTTCATGAGCATGGCGCCTTGTCCCATGTAGTTGAGCAGTAGGGCAGGCATGACGAAATAGATCCAGGAGACCCGGATCGGCTTGCGGCCGAAGTGGCCCATGTCCGCGTAGAGTGCCTCCGCCCCGGTAACGGCGAGAACGACCGAGCCGAGCGCGATGAAGGCGCGGATCGGCTCCTCGATGAAGAAGTCCAGGAAGTTCAGCGGATTGATGGTCGCCAGGACGACCTGCGGACGATCGACGATGTGAATCACGCCGAGCACGGCGATCGTCACGAAATAGAAGACCATGATTGGCCCGAAGAATGCTCCGACGCGCGCCGTGCCGTGCGACTGGATCGCGAACAGTCCGACGAGAATGCCGACCGCGATGGGAATGACCCATGGCTGCAACCCGGCATTGACGGTCGTAAGGCCTTCCACGGCGGACAGGACCGAGATCGCGGGGGTGATCATGGAGTCGCCGTAGAAGAGCGCGGTGGCGAACACGCCGAGCAGGACGATGCCCGCGGTCCATTTCTTCTTTCCGCCGATCTGCCGATTGATGAGCGCGAGGAGAGCAAGGCTTCCGCCCTCTCCCTTATTGTCGGCGCGCATGATGATCATGACGTACTTGAGCGTCACGATGATCATCATCGACCAGAAGATGAGGCTCAGCACGCCGTAGACGTGCATCTGGTCGACGCGCAGCGTGTGATGGCCCGCAAAGGTCTCGCGGAATGCGTAGATCGGCGAGGTGCCGATGTCGCCGAACACGATGCCGATGGCGCCCACCGCCAGCTTGGCGAGAGAACCCTGCGCATGCCCGTGGGACATGTCGTTCGGGGCCGCGGCTTCTGCTCCCCCGGTTGGTGTGACGCTCATGTGATTTGAAACTGCCTGGACCGTCTGCGAACCCGCATCCCTGGTG
>Ga0307411_10000843_pt1 | contig 11508 bp, 11 predicted proteins | sample DK1Ometagenome_2_FD_203712 | JGI IMG/M metagenome (GOLD analysis project Ga0307411, IMG submission 203712) | Maize rhizosphere microbial communities from greenhouse at UC Davis, California, United States - DK15-O-1 | ecosystem: Host-associated > Plants > Roots > Rhizosphere > Soil | place: USA...
CACGACCGGCCGCAGGAAGACCATCAGGTTGGTCTTCTTGCGCGAGCGGTTCTCGCTGCGGAACAACGCGCCGATGTATGGGATGTCGCCCAGCACCGGGACCTTCGCGCGGGTGATGTCGAACTTGTCCTCGATCAGGCCACCGAGCACCATGATCGCACCGTCGTCGACGACGATCGTCGATTCGATCGAGCGCTTGTTCGTGGTCGGGCCCGCATTGTCGGTGCCGACCGCGGTGCTGGTCGCGACCGACGACGACTCCTGGTAGATCGTCATCCGCACGGTGCCGTTCTCGCCGATCTGCGGCTTGATGCGCAAGGTGATGCCGACGTCCTTGCGCTCGATCGTCTGGAACGGGCTCGTCAGGCTGGTGCCGGTGTTGGTGAACTGACCGGTGATGAACGGCACGTTCTGCCCGACGACGATGCGCGCTTCCTCGTTGTCGAGCGTCACCAGGTTCGGGGTCGACAGGATGTTGGTGTCGGCCTGGGTCGACAGCGCACGTGCGATCGCCGCCAGGCCGAAGCCGTTGGCTCCGCCGAAATTCCGCACGATGCCGATGTTGCCGCCGGTTCCGAGCCCGGCGAGCGTCTCGATCGCGGTCGGCTTGCCCTGGCTCGCGAGGATGTTGCCCGTCGAGCCGAAGTTCGTACCGGCACCGCCGATGTACGAGCTGTTCGGATTGCCGAGCGCCTGCCACTGGATGCCGAAGTCGACGGTTTGGCTCGGGTCGACTTCGACGATCAGCGATTCGACGTAGACCTGCGCGCGCCGCGAGTCGAGCTGGTCGATGACCGCGCGCAACTGGCGGTACATCGGCTCGGGCGCCGTGATGATCAGCGAGTTGCTGGCCGGATCGGCCTGCACGAAGCCACCGGTCGAAGGCGACGCGGCCGAGTTGAGCGGCGTGGTCGTCTGCGGCGAAGCGCCGGTGGAGCCGGGCGCTGCTGCTGCTGCGAGCTGGTTGGCCGACTGCGCCGGGTTGGTCGACGCGGTCAGGCCGCTGGCGCCGCCGCCTGCGGTGCCGCCAGCGCCGCCATAGGCCGCGCGCAGCACGGTCGCCAGCTTCACCGCGTCGGCGTTCTTCAGGTAGACCACCCAGACATTGCCTTGCGCGCCGGCCCCTTGCGCCGGCTGGTCGAGCTTCGCGACCAGCGCGCGCACGGTCGACATCCGCGCCGGGTTCGAGGTCTTCACGATCAGCGAGTTGCTGCGCTGATCGACCATCACGGAAGCCGAGCCGCCCGTGGCGCCCGGAACCGCCGGCACGCCGGGCGCGCCGGTCACGCCGGTGTCGGCCAGGCGCTGAACCATCGCGGCGATGTCGGCCGCCACCGAGTGCTCGATCTTGATGACCTCGACGTCGCCGCCGGACGGCGTGTCCATCGACGCGATGATCTTGCCGATCCGCTGCAGGTTGTCGGCGTAGTCGGTGATGACCAGCGAGTTGTTGCCCGGGTTCGCGTTGATCGTGTTGTTGGGGCTGATCAGGGGACGCAGCACCGGCACCAGGTTGTTCGCGTTCTCGTACGAGAGCTTGAAGATCTGCGTCATCACCTGGTCGCCGCGCCGCGACACCTCGCCGACCGAGACGGTGCCGGTCTGCAGCTTGGCGTCGGCTTCCGGCACGATCTTCAGCAGGCCGCCGACTTCGGCCACCGCGAATCCGAGGCCGCGCAGCGCGGCGAGGAAGCTCAGGTAGGCGTCGCGTGGTGCGAGCGGCTGTTCGCTGTACAGCGTGATGTTGCCGCGCACGCGGGGGTCGACCACGAACTGCTGCTTCAGGATGACGCTCATTGCGCGGGCGACGCCCTCGATGTCGGCATTGACGAAGTTCAGGGTGACCGCATCGCCGCGAAAGCGCGCCGGGTTGTTGCGGGCTTGCTGAGCGAACGCGGTGGGCGCCGGCAGCACGGCGAGCGCGAGCATGCAGGAGGCGATCGACGTCGCGATGACCTTCTGGCGGACTCGCACGGGAAGACGGGGGGCGGCGAGTGGCTTCATGCTCATCCGATCGAAATGACGGAGCGGGCGCCGTCGCGCCGCCCGATGATGTTCAGCAAATTGGAGAGGGCGGCCTCGTCGGCCGCGGCCGCGCGAGCCTCGCCGCGGAAACGCACGCCGCCGAGTCCCCAGGTGCCGCTGCCGGTTAGTTGCAGCGGGCCTTCCTGGGTCGACAGGTTCAGGCGGGTCGGGCTGTTGTCGTTGGCACCGCCGCCGTCCAGCGACAGGCGATAGCTGCCGAGCGTGTCGAGCGTCGTCACGCGCGACGAGACATTCTTCAGCTCGATGTCGGCGCGCCCGTTGAGACGCCAGCGCCCCTGCACGCTCTCGACCGTGAAGCCCGGCGTGACGAGGCGGACGGCGCCGCCGAGCTGCATCGTGTTCCAGGGCGTGCCGAGCCCGCTCAACCAGGCGCTCGGCCATTGGGCGACCCAGCCGCCTGCCGACGGCCCGACGATCGCGGCCATCCGCCCGAGACCGGGACGCAGGTGGACCACGACGGTGCCGTTCAGGCAGCAGTTCTGGCGCAGCCGAAGGTCGAGACCGAGTCCGCGCGGGACCAGCGTCCACTCGAGGCGGCCCGGCAGTGCGCTGGCGTCGCGGCTGTCGCGTCCGCCGGTCAGGATCGGCACGGCGCTGCCGTCCCAGACCGTCCCGCGTGCCTCGGCGAGCAGCAGGCGCTGGTCGGTGCTCGAGGCGACCGCTGCGGCGAGCCAGGCAGCCGGTGCGAAGGCAATGAGCGCGAGAACCGCCCCGATCACGAGACCGGCAATCGCCCAGCGCATGCCGGCGTTGCGCGACTTGTCCCAGGCCTGCTCGGCGAAGGTCGATTCGCCCCAGCCCGTCACTGCAACAGTCGGGGCCCAGAGCGGGCGTTTGCGCTTGCGCAGCGTCATCATCAAGAGCTTCCTCCCAACGTCACGACGATCGTGCCGCTGTAGCCCTGGCGCGTGCGCGACAGGCTGGCTTCGATCGGTCGCGATCGCGCCGCGCTGCGCGCATCCATCAGCCAGTCGTAGAGGTCATCGGACGCGACGTTCGTGAGCGTCAGCGAGGCGCGGTCGCCCTGCAGCGACAGGCGACCTTGGGCGCCGAGCCGGTCGGTGGCGGCCTTCAGCGCCGCGGCGGCCTGCTGCGGCGACACCGGCGCGACTGAACGCAGCGCTGTCACTTCGGTGGCGGTCACGCGGATCTGCTGCAACTGGCGGTCGATCTCGTCGAGCTGGGCCGGGGCTTCGCGAAGGGTGCGCCATGCCGGCTGCACCAGCGTCAGCCAGATCAGCACCGCGACCAGCGCGACGAAGCCGGCGCCGAGCGCCTGCCGCTCGCGCAGCGAGCGCCCGCGCCAGAAGGTGATGGCTTGACCCTTCAGGCTGCCGTCGGATGGCGCAACGGGCGCCTTCAAGGCCTCGGTGTTCATGAGGACAACCCGCCGCGCGCGCGGCTCACGGTGATGCGGCCTTCGCCGGCGTCGACCCGCCAGCCGCCCGGTCGGAGCGCGCTGCGGAACTGCTCGATCTGCGCGTCGTTCCAGCCGGTCGCCGCGAGGCTCAGCTTGCCGGGTTCGAAGCGCAGGTTCTCGACCGGCCGCTCGGGCGGCCATGCCGAGGCGGCGGCTTGGAGCAGCGTCTCGAAGTCGCTGTCCCCAGGCTTGCCGGCGAACGAGCGCAGCGATTGCGTCTCGCGTTGCATCACGGCTGCCGGATCGCGCTGGATGTCCTGGTCGGCGACACGCGGGAAGCTGGCTTTCACGAGCGTCTTCAGGCTTTCGCGTCGCGTCTCGATGGCGCTGCGCTGCTGCCACGCCCAAAGGTTGAGGCCGACGATCTGGGCGACGATCAGCGAGACGAGGCCGATCCGCACCGGCCGCCAGGCGGGGCTCATGAAGCGGCGCATCGAATCGCGCAGCGCACGTGCGCCGCGGGTGCGCGGGGCGAGGTCGAACTGGCGCAGGTTCCACAGGCTGCGGGCGGCTTGCAGGAGTCGCTGCTCGACCGGCATTACGTTGACGGGCGCCCCGAGCCATTGTTCGGCCGCGGCCGCCGCAGCGGGCGACGCGCTCCAGCGCGTCGTCGGCGGCGGTGGGTTCGGCACCAGCGCGCGGCCGAGTCCACCGTGCAGGCGGACGTTGGCGACGCCGTCGGTGTGGGCCCAGGTCAGCGACACCGCGTTCGGCGTGCCGGGCTCACTGCCGTCGGCGACCGAGAAGTGGCCGATCGGCGGATCGTCCGGCCACGACATCGGAACGACGCGGTCGACGAACAGGTTCGCGCGCTGCAGCCACGCCAACTCGCGGCGCAGCCAGGTGCGGTCGACGGCAGCGACCCAGGTCGGCTGGCCGGCGACCGCGCCCGGCGCGATAGCGAGATGGACCGCTTCGGCGTCTTCGAGCAGCGCATCCTCCAGCACGCCCGTGAGCGCGGCACGCAGGCGCGCGGCCGGTGCCTTCGGCAGCACGATGCGGTGCCAGCTGACGTCGCAATCGGCGACCACGGCGACGATGTTCGAGGCCCTCGGCAGCAGCGCCGCAGCCGACCGACCGTGGTTCTGCACGTCGAGCCCGTCGGGCGTCGTGACATACGAATAGTCGACGGCCGTCCGCTCCGCTTCGGGTGCGGCCGCATCGGAACCGCGCGCGCGGAGCCGTCCGCGCGCGGGAATGCTGATGACGAGAGTCGACATGGATAGGTCTGGACCGGACTAGGGCATTGTAGGTAGGGGCAGGGCGGAAACCTCCGCCAATCAAGCACTTACGACTTGTGCTTATCGATCGATCGGTCCGTGCAGCTTCGACTTTGTGTGCGTTATGACGCAGGTTGGTCAAGGCTGGAAACCCGCTCCCGATGCAGGACGATGACATCCGGCCTGTTGCCCGCGCGCGTTCTCTCGACGAGCGAGATCTGCTCCAGGACGCGGGTGCCGAGGCGGAGTCGCCCGCGGACTTCGAAGAATCTCGAGTTCACGGACAGTTTGGCTTTGACGATGTCGAAGTCTTTGGGCAGCGCGGCCTGCAGCGCGGTTGTGGAGTCGTAATGCTTCTTCGCTCGGGTCTGCACGAAGCGTTCCGCTTGTGCGAGGTCCCATCCTTTCACTGCGGCAGCGACAACCTCTTTCGGGGCGGTGTTCATGTTGATGGGCGTCGCCACGTTCAACACGACGACGTACGGTGTCAAGGTCTTGATCGCATCGGCAGGGATCCCGAGCCAGGCCAACTGCGCGACGGTGCGCGGCGTCAACGGCGTGGTCGCCGAGGGTGTCTTGGCCCCCGCCTTGATCGCAACGAGCCCGGTCACGATCCGTGTCGCCACATCGGTGGAGATGCCGGTCGCCTCGCACAGCCGGGCCAGCACCGCCGCCTGGTCCTCGTCCGGCGTGCCGTCGGCCTTCAGCAGGTTCGTCACATTGAACTTGGACTGCGCGTCCGTGATCAAGCCGGACAAGAACGCGTCCGGTGCATCGTCGGTGTTCGACTGGTCGACCGCAAGGAACGTCGAGAGCCGCGCTTCGGCGAGCGGCACGGCCCATGGCTCGCCGAGGTGGTCGACCGAATTGGCCGCGCTGCGGGCATCCTCCTTCAGGATCAGCCGCGCCCAGTCGAGCGCGCCGGCGAGGATCCAGGCCGATTGCGCGCGCGCCCGCTCGGCACCTTCCACCTGTACTGCGCGCCACTGCTGCCACACCATCGACGCCGCCAACGTCGCCACCAGGGTGACGATGATCATCGCGGTCAGCAGCGCGGCACCGCGTTGGGAAGAGGGGGGGGTCTGGCCGTCGCGATGCATGGCCGGCAAATGGCGGAGTTCGCTCGCAGCCATCAGGGCGTCACCAGGTAGTCGCGGGTCAGGCTGCCGTTCTGCCCGCTGCCCGGCGCAAACGTGAGGACGATCCGGACACCCTTCGGCAGATCTGCACGGATCGGCCCGCTGATCGCAACCGCCGGCGGTGCCACGTCGCCGGTCGATTGACAGTTCGCCCACTCGGCCCGGTAGGAATAGACCTGCCAGCCGGTGAGCCCTTCGAGCGCGCGAAGCTGGCCGGGCTCTCCGCCCTGGAATTGCTGGGTCCGCAACCAGCTGTCCTGCAGCTCGCCGACCGTCGTGACGATCGGGCTGGCCCAGCGCCACCAACTCGCCGCGGCGGTGTCGGGTCGGAGCGCCCATGCGACGACCTGCATGCCACCCTCGGAGCGCCGCGTCAGCCGGACCGTCGAGCCGTCACAGGTGAACGGCGGCACCACGCCGGAATCCTGGATCGAGCCGAGGTCCTGCTCCCATTGACCGATGACGCTGTTCAAGCGCAGGGTCTGCTCGAGACGCGACTGGTTCGCATCGCGGGCGCGGACGATGCCGTCGACGCCTTGCCAGGCCATCATCGCCATCACGGCCATCACCGTCATCGCGACGAGGACCTCGATCAACGTGAAGCCGTCGGCGCTGCGCATCATCCGCCGATCGTCGGACGGCCGACGATCGTCGACAGCGTCACGATCGGATTCCCGTTGTCGTCGACGATCTGCGCATCGACGCGCCGGAAGTTCGGGTTCGGCGTCGGCCGCACGGTCTGGCGCCCTGCATAGCTGCGCCCCAACTGGTCGCACGGAAACGTGCCGTCGCCGACGTCGGGATAGAAGTTCGCGAGGCGGATCGCGGTCAGGCGGTTGTCGGCGCACCACTGCGCGGCGCTGACTTCGGCGAGGCGTTCGGCATTGCCGGTCAGCGATCCGGCTGCACGCACGCCGGCGCCCAGCGTGATCGCGACGATCGTCAGCGCGACCATCACCTCGATCAGCGTGAAGCCGCGTTCGGGTGCTCGCATCAGCGCAAGGTCGCGTCGGGTTCCGGCGCAACGACGAAGGGGCCGAGACCGTCGGTCGCGAGCGTCAGGCGCTGGTCGCGCAGCCGCAGCACGATGCGCTGGGCGCCGATCAACGGCTCCGGTCCGAGGACCACCGCACGCGCACCGACGACTTCGGCCGAGACACCGGTTTCGAGCCAGTTCGAGGGAAGGTCGTCGGACGGTGGCAGGCCGACGAATCGAAAACCCGGAACCTCGGGAGACGCCGTGCGCGGTTCCCAATAAGCCGCGAGCCCGGAGGCGCGGGCCTCGCCGCGAGCGCCTTCGAGCAGCGCGGCCAGCCGTGCGCCCTCGCGCTCGAGCGTGGTCGAGGCCGGGTCGCGGAGCGCGAGGCTTGCCACCGAGCTCGCGACCGCGATCAGCACCACGACGATCATCAGCTCGATCAGCGTGAATCCGCCCTGACGCGCACGCGGTCTGGCCGCTTCGAAATGCATACGCCTGAACCTCGAGACGGCGGAGGCGCTCCCGAAGGCGGCTCCGCGGCTCTCGATCACGGAAAGGTCACTGCCAGGACCCGATCTCGGCATTCTTGCCCTCGCCGCCGATGACCCCATCGGCGCCGAAGCTGTAGACGTCGATCTCGCCCTTCAGCCCCGGGTTGGCGTACTGGTAGGGCCGGCCCCACGGATCGTTCGGCAGTTTGTCGAGGTAGGGCTTCCAGTTCGGCGGGATCGAGCCGGTGGTCGGCTTTGCAACCAGAGCCTGCAGACCCTGTTCGCCGCTCGGATAACGCTGGTTGTCGAGCTTGTAGAGCTTCAACGCCTGCACCAGGTTGTTGACGTCGGTGCGCGCAGCGGTGACGCGGGCGTCGTCGGCGCGGTCCAGCACGTTCGGGACGATCAACGCCGCGAGGACGCCGATGATCACGAGCACGACCATCAGCTCGATCAGGGTGAAGCCGCGGCTGCGGCGTGCATTCGTTGTCGGCAACGACTTCATGGCGAATTTGTGCCGGCAATTCGGCCGGCCCGGGAAGAGGCGTTGAATGATAATCGCCGCATGCTTTCGCGATTGTCAGCATTCGTGATCTGGGCCCTGATTGCGGCGACTGCCGTGTTCTGGGTGCTCCGGCTCGCGGTTCGCACGCCTGCCGCTCCGGCCCACAGCGTCGCGATGGGGGATGTCGCGGTCAGCGGCGGCGATCTCACCCGTCTGCTCGGCGCGCCTCCTGCCGCCGAAGCGGCACCGGTCGCTGCAGCGCCGGAAGCCGCTTCGCGCTTCCGTCTGCTCGGCATCATGGCGCCGAAGCAGGCCCGTGCGAACACCGACGGTGCCGGCGTCGCGCTGATCGCGGTCGACGGCAAGCCGCCGCGTGCCTATCCGGTCGGCGCGCATCTCGATGGAGACCTCGTGCTGCAGTCGGTGAGCCTGCGTACGGTGTCGATTGCGTCGACGCAAGGTTCGCCACCGGTCGTGCTGGAGATTCCGCGTCTGCCGCCGGCCGCGACCGGATCGTTGCCGGCATTCGCCTCGCCCCCACCGACAGCGACCCCCGCCCCGATGCCGGCTGCGCCGCCTCCGCCACAGTTCCCGGCGACGACACCGGGTCCGGTAACGCCGGGTACGCCGCAGACCCAATAGCGCTTCGACGGCCGCCGGGCTGTACCGACGCGCACAGCTAAACCGGCGTCACAACTAGACCAGCGTCCCAGGTACTGTCGGCACGTACTCGCCGGCTTCCTTCACTTCGGCCAGCAGCGCGCCAGCGGTTCGCACCAGCGGCCAGGCCAGCGTGGCGCCGGTGCCGTCGGCACTTTCGATGCCGACTTCGAGCAGCGCCGCGGCCTTGAACAGGGATAGCGCCTCGTCGATGCCATTGCGGCTGTGGCTGCGGCAGAACAAGCAATAGTCGGTGACCGACGGCGACAGGCGGGACGCCACCATCAACGCCGCGAACGCCGTGAGTCCGTCGGCAAGGATCAGATGGCGCTCGCTGGCCGCGACCAGCATCAGCCCGACCAGCATCGCGGTCTCGAAGCCGCCGAACGCTGCCAGCACGGCGAGCGGCTCGACCGCGTCCTTGTTGCGCGTATTCGCGCCCTCGAGGATCGACAGTGCCGAGACGTCCGAAGCGTGGCCCGCATCGGCCCGAAAGAATTTGGCGATCTCGGTCTGGCTCAGCCGGGCCAGGATCAGCGCAGCGCTTTCGTAGGAGCCGACACCGATGCCGGCGCAGGCGATCACATTGCCCGGCAGCGAGCGGGCGATCTCCATGCCGGCGCGTACCGCGGCGCCGACCTGTTCCTGCGACATCGCGGGGCCGGCCCGTGCATTGCGGGTGCCGTGCGCAATCTTGCGAGCCAGCAGACGGGCGTGGGGTGGGACCGGTTCGGCGATGCCGCTGTCGACCACGGAGAGTTGCAGTCCCTGCAGTTTCGCGAACGCGGCCATCGGCATCTGCAGCGTCAACAACGTGCGCACGAGCTCGTCGGTCGATCGGCCGAGATCGCTCCCGATACCGTCCACCGCCAGCCCATGATCGCCGGCAAACACGACGATCTGCGGCGCGTTGAACGTCGGCTTCAACGAGTTCTGGATCAGCCCGAGCTGCACCGCGAGTGGCTCGAGCTCGCCCATGCCGCCGGTCGCCTGGCTGCGCCGCTGCAACTTCTGAAGAAGCGCCTGTTCCAGCGGTACGTTCGCGATCGGGGTGATGACGGGACGCTGGAAGGGCATCGATCGACCCTCAGGCTAGGAACAGGCGGTAGGCCGGATTGTCCGTTTCGTCCTGGCAAGGATAAGCGAGCCCCCGCAGGAACTTCCGGAACGACGCCTTGTCGGCGGCCGGCACCTGGATGCCGACCAGAATGCGTCCGTAATCGGCGCCCTGGTTCCGATAGTGGAACAGGCTGATGTTCCAGCCCGAGGGCATGCTCGACAGGAAACGCATCAACGCGCCGGGCCGCTCGGGGAACAGGAAACGATAGAGCCGCTCGTCGCGAGCCAAGGGACTGCGTCCGCCCACCATGTGGCGAACGTGCTGCTTCGCGAGCTCGTCATCGGTCAGGTCGAGGGTTGCGAACCCATGCTTGACGAAGGTGCGGAGCAGCTTGCGCGACTCGTCCCGGTTGACCGTCGCGATGCCCACGAAGACGTGGGCGACGTTCGCGTCGGCAATGCGGTAGTTGAACTCGGTGACGGCGCGCGGACCGAGCAGTTCGCAGAATCGACGAAAGCTGCCTCTCTCCTCCGGAATCGTCACTGCGAACAATGCTTCCCGTTCTTCGCCAACCTCCGCCCGCTCGGCCACGAAGCGCAGGCGATCGAAGTTCATGTTCGCACCGCAGGTGATCGCGATGAAGGTCTTTCCTTTCACCGCGTGATCGGCGCAGTACTGCTTGATCGCGGCCACGCCGAGCGCGCCGGCCGGTTCGAGGATGCTGCGGGTGTCCTGGAAGACGTCCTTGATCGCAGCGCACGCCGCATCGGTGTCGACGACGACGAATTCGTCGACCACCTCGCGGGCGAGGCGGAATGTCTCCTCGCCGACCAGCTTGACGGCGGTTCCGTCCGAGAAGAGACCGACGTCTGCCAGCTGAACCCGCTTGCCGGCATCGACGGAACGCAGCATCGCGTCGGAGTCGGTCATCTGGACCCCGATGACCCGGATTTCGGGGCGTACGGACTTGATGTAGGCGCCGATTCCGGAGACCAGCCCGCCGCCGCCGATCGCGACGAAGACGGCGTCGATCGGCGCCTGGTGCTGGCGCAGGATCTCCATCGCGATTGTCCCCTGTCCGGCGATCACGTCGGGATCGTCGAACGGGTGCACGAAGGTGAGGCCTTGCGCCGTCTTCAGATGCATCGCATGGAGGTAGGCGTCGGAGTAGCTGTCCCCCTGCAGAACCACCTCGCCGCCCAGCGCCCGGACCGCATCGATCTTCAGGGTCGGCGTGGTCACCGGCATCACGATGATCGCCTTGCACTTGAGGCGATTCGCCGCCAGCGCCACTCCCTGGGCGTGGTTGCCGGCCGATGCGCAAATCACGCCGCGCCGCAACTGCGCCCGGGTCAGATGCGCCATCTTGTTGTAGGCGCCTCTCAACTTGAAGCTGAAGACGGGCTGGGTGTCCTCGCGCTTGAGAAGCACGTTGCAGCCCAGTCGTGCCGACAGCGCCGGGGCGCGCTCGAGGGCCGTCTCGACGGCGACGTCGTAGACGCGGGCGGTGAGGATCCTCTGCAGGTAGTCGGCGAGGGACAGCGCGGATTTGCCTTCCCGGCCCGATTGCGCCATGGATCTCGACTGGTGGACCACCTGGGCTCCCGCGTTGATGCCGAAAGGGGGCGGATGATACGGCGGCTCTTGGGCTCGATCGATCGGGACGCCGGTCTCAAGAAAATGGCCCAAGGCATTGCTGCCTTGGGCCGAATCCACCAATGGAGGAGGTGGAGGAGACAACCGGTTCGACACCTGCGATACGCAGGAGAGAGGGTCGAATGATGGCTAGTGTAGCGACTTTTTGCTGCAGTGCAATATGTATCAATGTGAAAGTGGTCGATGCCGCCAACAACGGCACAATTTCAGCACTGGGGGTGACTTTTGAAGTGCACGGTCGATTGGATGCCGAACAGCGGCATGGCGTTCGCGGCGGAAACCGGCAGCGGTCATCTGCTCATGATGGACGGCGCACCGGATGGCGGAGGGCG
>Ga0307411_10000844_pt1 | contig 11506 bp, 10 predicted proteins | sample DK1Ometagenome_2_FD_203712 | JGI IMG/M metagenome (GOLD analysis project Ga0307411, IMG submission 203712) | Maize rhizosphere microbial communities from greenhouse at UC Davis, California, United States - DK15-O-1 | ecosystem: Host-associated > Plants > Roots > Rhizosphere > Soil | place: USA...
GGCACTTCGCTTTTGATCAGCGGCATCACAACGACGCCGGTTTCAAATCCTGAAAGGCCAAGGGCCAGTTTAGGAAACAAGAATAGTGAGCCGAGTACTATCCAGCCAAGGCTGCCGCCAACATCGGGGCTCGCCCACAGATTAGACTGCCACTCACTGATAAGTTCAGGCCGCACCCAGAATATCTCATACCAGCCGACCGCGATCGTTATCGCGTTCAGGATCAGGTACACGATAACCAACGCGACCGCCAGCCCTATAGCCTCGCCGAAACCGCGCAGGAACACGGCCCCCAGCATCGCCACCAGGATCACCGTGAGGATGATCCGGTGGTTCAGAAACCGCAGATTATGCTCGACGAATGGATTTTCGATTATGTGGGCCGTCGCGTCGGCTGACGAGAGTGTTATCGTGATGATGAAACTGGTCGCCACGAACCCGAGCAGAACGAGAACGAACATCTTCCCTTTCCACCGGGAGAGCAATTTCTCCAGCATAGAAATGGAGCCGTCCCCGTGCGGGCTTTCTTCCGCGACGCGCTTGTACATCGGAAGAGCTCCGAAAAGCGTCAATAGAACGAGCACGAGTGTAGCGAACGGCGACAATGCCCCTGCCGCTACCAGCGCTATGCCGGGCTGGTAACCCAGAGTCGAAAAATAATCGACCCCGGTAAGACACATCACTTGCCACCATGAATGCTCGTGATGGCGTCCTTCGGGTTCGTGTGGCCCTTCGATCTCTTCGACGGTGTTGAAGAGCCAGCGCCTGAAGGGGCTTTGCTTCTTTTGTCTCATTCCTTAAAACGAAAAAAAGCCTCAGGATGTTCGTCTGCGGCTAAGATCGCTAACGATCTCGCTCGTTTTCCGTCGTCGGACGTCCGGAAAGCAAACTAGATTCTTGAGAACCAGTTAAATTCTACGCTTATTGAGGGATTGGTCAAGTAAATCTACGCTGTAAACGTCTGACCTTAATGGAATTGTGGGGCGACGTCTCCCACACCGCCGCCCCGATGGCCGCGAGTCCTCACCACTCGCAGCCGGATGTTCACCGGGGAGGTGAACAGAATCGATTATGCATAAAGATAATCGATTTGCAACTTTATTATTTTGAGATTTTTAGTACGAAGCGAGACTAAACTGCGGGAAGGGGCTGGGGGCCCCTTCGACAGTGAACCCGCCAACGATAAATCGTTTCATGCCGTCCGGACCAGATACAAATACCGTATAATCACCCGGCGGCGTCCGGGGATCGACGCGGACATCGAACTTGATCACTGTAACGTCCGGCCCGAAGTCGACGTTTTCCGCCGTGCTGCGGTCGACGGATAGATAAGGCGACGTAAATCCCACGACCATCTTTTTGGGATCTAGATTTTGCCCGCCGAGAAATATCTTATAGATATTTCCGGGATTGAGGGTGACGACGATGTCGGACAGCTGGCTGTTAAAGCCGAGATACTCGAGTTTGAATTTCCCGGTTTCCGTCTGTACTTTCTTTCCAATAGAAGCCGGGTCTGAATTCGACGTGGTGACGGTGCCGAGTTCACCTTTCGACACGAACTCGCCGGAACGTTCCTGCGCGAACAGAGACACGCTCCCGCCCGTGAGGCCCGCGAAACTGAAGTTTCCATCTTTATCCGCCGGAACGATCGCACGAACCTGTCCCGTCTGCGAATCTTCCGCCCAAACCTGCCATTCACGCTCGACTCCGTCAGCAGAGATCAGGCTACCCGCGATCTTGGGACAACAGGCGGCCACGCCTCTCGCGCCGTAAAGACGCTGCAAAGCGGAGATGTCGGCCAGTGAAAGCGTCCGAGCGCTGTAACTCGACAGTCCGTAAGCTCCGTTCTTCCCGTATTTCTCGTGCATAGTTGCGCCGAGTACGTCCGAATGGTCGAGGCCGAGCAGATGTCCGATCTCATGGGTCAGCGTCGATTCCAGATCGAACGAGCCTTCGGACCCGTTCGTCGAAAATTGCTGGAACGGACTGAGGGCGATATCGGCTTCGGTTATGAAACCGCGCTTGTCGTAAAACACTCGGGTCGCCGCCGCTGACTCCTGAAGATCATTGGAAAAAAACAGTGTATTTTCTTCGGTGCCGGCGATCGTGATGAGGCTCACGCCGTCACCCCGCGCCCCGGCGGGGCTGATGCTCTGTTTATGAGAAGAAATTGTGACGAACTCGAAGTCGACGTATCGTTGCCAGGTCTGAAAACTTCTGCGTACCGCACCCTCGACATCGCTGCCGCGAACGATGTTCGGCGCCTGTCCCGTGAGGGACGTCGATACTGCTATCTGCACCGGGCCGCCTCGCCAGCGCAGCGGCTGAGCGACTTTCTCCTGCTCTCCTCCGCCAAAGCTCGCCGGAGTCGACCCCACCACCGATAGGAGGATCAAAAGACACACAAAGAATTTAAGACGTCCGATCATCAATACACGTCGAGATCTAACCTTCGATATTTTCCCGCCCGACGCTCTCCAGGTCAGCGAACGCGACGACGAGCATAAGAGCGACCAATGCGAGCGTCGCGATAACATAAAGCAGAGCGATCTGCTCAAAATAGATAAAGCCGCCGATCACGACCGCGACTATCAACGCCCAAAATAGTGCGATAGTGCGCCTGCCGAACCTGCCGGTTTGATTTGCCATAATTTATCTGAAAAGCCCAATTTACGATGGCTTGCTTTACATTGAACCAAATTTTTTCAGATTCAACAATAATTTGAGACCATTTGGACGGATTTTCGGCAGTTATTCGATAATTCGAAGCGGCAGATTGACGAGTTTCGACGTTTGGAAGCCGGCCTTGTCCAAGACCGGGGGGAATTTCCGCTTCTGCACGCCCTTTTGGGCGACCTCAACGATATCGAACGGCTTCAGGACTACGTCCTCCACTTCCTGATTGTCGATTTTGCCGAGGTCTGCCTCGATGATCGAGGTTTTACCTGACTCTCGACGGTATATGGTCACCGAACTCCCAACCCCTTTCTTCGACACGCCGCCCGCTGCCGCGATCGCACGCGACAAGCTGGTTCTCGACCTGGCCGAAACCTGCCTGGGCGCGTTTACGCCACCCATAACGTATACCGGCAGTGCCTCAGCAACGGTAATGATGTCGCCGCTGAGTATCTGCGGATTCGAATTCTTATCGCCGCTCAACAAATCGCCTATCTTTATATTTATTGTTTGCGGGCCCGTTTCGCTGCTTGCCTTTACAAAGTCCGATTCGGAAGTGCGGCCAGGTGCAGCGCAACTGACGTTCTGAGGGCGAAAGATATTGACCTCACCGCTCGTGTTTTCGGTAATACCGCCCGCAACGATCAAAAGCTCATTCAGTCGAACCGGACGCCGGATCTGGAAGCGCTGCGGAAATTTAACAGCTCCGTCAAGAAAAGCGACAGCACGGTTCGAACGGTCGAGAATCCGGACCACAACCTTTGGGTCGCGAAGTATTGCGGAGAATGCCTTTGTGACGTCGGCGGAAAGATCGCTCTCACTGCGACACAATGCGAAGACCGGCTCTTCAATGGTGTCCAGCCCATCGAGATAGCCCTCCTGGTTGAGCGTGCCGCGCCAGTCGAATTCAAAACTGCCCACCACGTCGATATCGATCAGGTCGCCGAGGTGCACAAGATCGGATCTGTTTTGGAGAATGTCCGTTTCGGAGCCATTCGTCGGGGGACCTGTTTGCGCCTCGCCGCCAATAGAGCTTGCCACGAGCAGGAGAAAAACCAGAGAAATAAACCTCGACCTCATTTTCGTCACTTTCAATTTACAAACGGCCCGGGGTGAGACCGGGCGGCCGTTACGATAATTCGCTCGGCGCCTTCCTTTTCGGAGTCCTCCGCGGCTTCGACGTGACCGTCCCGGGTACGGCAAAACCTTTAAATTCCAAGTTGCAGCCGTCGCATAGAAGGTTATATCTAAATATAACCTTCGACCATATCGGGGTAGGACGGTAACCGCGGCGAATGCGTTGGCTGCGGCATTTAGGGCATCGTTGGCTGATCATTTATTCGATTCTGCTCCGGCCTGAACTACCGCCGCTCCCTTCATTTGATGTCAACTGTTGTAAACGTTCGATCTCACCCGCGATCTTTTGCGCCACGGCGTCTTGCCCTTGAGTGCCTTCGGACTGACGGCTTAGGAAGAAAAGTGCGTCCTGAAAATGTTTTATTGCTCGGGCGTGATTTCCATTGAAGGCGGAGCGTTCCGCCTTTTCGATCAAGTGGGAAAGTTTGATCGACGCGACAAACTCTGTGAGGGCCGATCGGGAGTCACGAAGTTCGTCATCGTGCGGGTAATAGTTCAACGCGTAATCGACGACGCCGACCGCTTTCTGCGCAGTCTCCAGGCGATCGGTTATTTTAACGTGATTGTTCGCCTCTTGAGTAAGCGCCCGCGATTCTATCTCCGCCCACTGGAGCATATGATAGTGGTGGACCTCACGTGCGATATGCTTGCCGCGTTGAAGTGCGGCGATGCGCGGCGAACCGACACCCACGGTTGGCAATTCACGTTCCGCAGCGGCAATATACTCAATACACATATCTACAACCTCGCGATGGCCTTCGGCAAATTTGCCAAGCACCCTTGCCGCTTCGGATTTACGCTTAATCTCTCCAATAATTGCTGCGTTCCGCTCGAGCGTAAACTTATCCGTCTGTGCCGTGCGTCGAGCGGCACCGTGTAACCCATTAAGATTGAGGCTCTGATCCAGCCTCCGCTGGTTCATCTGAAAACGGTTCCGTGCGCTTCGGAGAAATACTTCCCTGAGAAGGACCGCAACGACGAGGACACTGCTGCCCAAAACTCCCGCTACGATCCACGGGCTCGGCTCGCCGCTATCCTGCAAGACGCCCCATGCCAGAAAAAACACACCGAGTACGGTCCCTGATGCCAGGACGTAATAGTTCGAGGCAGGCAGCCAGAACGGCCTGCGCGGCCGCAGCATCTCGCCTCTATATCGTTGTATCTGTTGTCTCGGTTTGGCCATCAAGGCAAATTGCAAATTCGCAAAAAAGCCGATGCGTAACGTTAATTGCTCATTATACTGATTTTTTTGATCGGTGTTGTCAAAATCTAGAACCTTCGAACAGGCATAGATCTATGAAATCAACTCCTCGGCCGTCCATCTGCTATACTTTTGGAAATGAGCGGTCGCAAAAGCAAAAAAACCGAACGGCCGGTCTTCGATTCGATCAGAAAGCCAACGCCGCCGCCGGGCCAAAAATTCGGCAGAGATAAACCGGAAGCCCGAATCCACCCGACACAGAGAAAGACGAAACACAAAAAGCGGGACGACATCGAGACGGCAAACGATAATGTTTAACAAGAACAAGAAACCCAAGGCAAATTCGACCGAGTCAGCAAACGTGTGGGCCCGTCCTGAAATGCAGGTTACATTTAAGGCCGAGGTGATGCCCGGACGTTCCAGAGAGGAACGTACTTTCCGTATCAAGAATGTCCGCCCAAATGGGCGCGTCGAACTTTATGATTTCCCCGATGAGCACCGCCAGGGTGCTTTCGAACCTTTGAACTTCCTGCGCAACACGGTCAAGTGATCTAAAAATCATAGACCCTACCGACCTTCAAGATCTCTAGTCGCTCGTAACCGATTTCGCTAAGCTGCTCGATCGTCCGTTCGCGGAACCTGGGCTTGATGTTGATCGCATAAACCGGACATTCCGACGCGCGGAATTTCTCGAGTTCGCGGCTGAGACGGCGTGGGGTCATGTGGAAAGAAGAAAGTGCGAGTTCTTCGAGTTCGTCGGGAAAGGCACATTCGACGAGCAGGGTCGAGAGATTGTCGATAGAATTCACTTCATTCCAAAAAGTGTCCATCTCGGCCGTATCGCCGGTCAAAACGACCGTCGATCCTTCGTGAGAAATTACGAATCCCGTCGACGGCACCTTATGGTTTACCTCGATCGGCCGAACCGTGAGGTGCCTGATCCGTGATTCCACATTAGCGACCAGCGGCCGGTACTCCAGCACCCGACCGAACGAATTCGACAGCTCGGAAAACCGCGGATATACGGACCAATTGAATATATCCCGCTCGAGCACCTCGATAACATGTTCCGATGCATGAATGCAGATCGGCTCTCTCAGCTCAGAAAAAAGGTCATCAACAAAAAGGGGCAGTCCGGCAACATGGTCCAGATGAGCGTGCGTCAAAATTATGTCCCGGACTTGTCGCCGCTGCAGATCGCTAGCGGCGAATGCGAGGCTGCCAGCGTCGATAGCGACGCTGTCGTCAATGACGAATGACGTAAGGTGCTGCCGTTGGGACGAGCAGCCAGTATCGTCGAATGTGCTGGGCAACAGTTGGAATTTCACCGGGTTGACCTAACCTACCGTCTGTCGTGCGTGCTCTATCGTGCACAAGTTTGGCCGCGGCCGCCGTCGATCTCATAGGTAACGCCCGTGATCCACGCAGCTTTCTCGGATGCCAGAAAATATATCAACTCTGCCACTTCCTGCGGCGAGCCCGCGCGCCCCAGGGGGTGCGTATTCGCGGCGTTCGCGACAAACTTTTCGTAGTCGTCGGTCGCCATTCCGCCACGTTTGTGAAGGTTGGTTACAACAACCCCCGGATTCACAGCGTTGACCCGAATTCCCTGCGACGCCAGCTCGAGTGCCGAACATCGCGTAAGCTGATCCGTCGCCGCTTTTGACACGCAATAAGCGAGCACATTCGGGAATGCCCGGAGTCCTGTAATGCTCGAGACGTTGACGATGTTGCCCTTCGTCTTTTGCAGATGCGGGACGCACTTCTGCATCAGATGAAATATCGACCTAAGATTAATGTTCATCATCTTGTCCCAGTCGTCGAGCGTGGTGTTTTCGATGGTTCCGTTCTTGATAATGCCTGCAGAGTTCACGAGGACGTCGATGTGGCCCGAATGCTCAACTGTCTCCGAAACCACCCGGTCGACCTGAGTATTCTCGGTGACGTCCGCCAGGTGAACTCGTATCAGGCCATCCGCATCCCTCGCCTCGTCACGGAGTTCTCCCAACTCATGCTCGTTCCGCCCGACTGCGGAAACGACGTACCCGTTCAGTGCGAAAAGTAGTGCCGTCGCACGCCCGATACCGCTGCTTGCACCCGTTATAAGCGCGACTTTACGATCCATAGGTTTCGATGAGCTTTCTTATTTAGTGACGGTCGGTAGAATAACAGGCAAAACGAAAATGCCGCAACTCATAGACTTGTAGGATACTGTTCCGTTAAAAACAAAGACGGAGCCGAATGGTCGGCTCCGTCTTTTGTTCAATATTGTTCGTCCTTTTGCTGGCTTTGATATTTACATCTCGCTCGGCTGCGGGCTCGGGCCAAAGAACTTTTCGATAGCGATTTTGGTCTCGTCACGTTTGCGGACCTGAAATTCGTTCACCCACGTCGATACGTTAGAAACCACTTCGCGGGCAGCGGCGCGCTTTGATCGCGCTTCTTTGACGACGGGCTCCGGAGCCGACTTGATTTCGGCCTTCTTAATTACTTTGATCTTTCCCTTATCGGTCATTATTGCATTCCTCCTTGTTCTGTATGAATGTGAATCGTATTAGTGCGTCGATCAATTCTGTTTTTACAGTGTGCAATCGGTGTGCCGTTACTGTGACGCTAATAAACGCGTCGTTTGCCGTCAAAATGTATCGTGCGAATCAAATTTTCGAGAAGATTTGCATTTTGCAAAGCTGCGTATGCTATTTTGCGAATTGCTAAAATGTAATAACGCATTTCATCGTTTAATGTTCCGAGTATTTTTTCGCATTTCGCTTTACTTATCAGCCCGCGGACCCCAAGACGCACACCGTCCGAACCCTTGAAGGCATTTGGTACACGTCTTGCGACAACGGACGGCAGATATGACCTTCAGCGAAGCATTCATAATATATTCGTCGCTCGGCGCGCCGGTCGCCGTGTATTACTACCAGCACCAGCGAAAGCTCCAAGATCGGAACATCGCGATTCAAACCCTAACGGCGTTTCTGCTTTGGCCAGCTGCTCTCGCCAAAATAATCATCAACAACAGCGCTATAAGGCCCGTGAACGAATTCGACGAAAGCGCGAATTCGGATGTGAGCGATGAACTCCTGCAAGAAATTTTCGAGCTCGCAAAGCGCGAACTGAATCAAAACGGCCGAGGGGGAGAGGTCGCCGAGTTTCGCGAAATGATCGAGAGATACGCTGGTCTTTCGAGCGCGTCGAGATCGCGGCACTTACAGCTGAAGACAGCTGTCGAATTTTTCGCAGCAGCCGGGCATCCAAAACCCGAACTGGCGGCGGCGTGCCGGACGAGGCATGCAGCCGAAAAGCTGCAGGCGCACAGCGAGGCGGCAGCAGCTGAACTTCGGCAATTCTTTTCAAGATTCAACGCTTCAAGCGAATTAACGACCTTCGTACACGCACTTACCGCAACATTTGGTGATCACGACATTGTCAGACCGTCCTCGTACAGCGACTCCTCGATCGACATTCCCTTTCCGGCGCGTGCCGCGTAGAGCGCCATCTTCGGCACTTCGTTCTGTCGTCCGGGAAACATTCACAGCGAACGCGTCCCCGCTCCGAGCTTTGCGTAGAACCCCGCGAGCTTTAATATGAACGGGATGCTCGTGCTGCTTCACCTATTCGCTTTATTCCTTTTGGTTTTGCTCGGGTTTTACGTTTTCGTAACCGACCCGCGCAGCCGCGCGAATCAGACGTTTGCCGCGTTCATCGCGTTCTTGGCTCTTTGGACGACAAAGGACCTCGTCTTCTGGGACTTTCACGAGGAACCGGTGAGTGCTGGATGGTGGGCCGCTTCGAGCTTCGTGATCGCTTTGCTAATGCAGTTTGCACTGGTCGTCTTTGCGTGGGCCTTCCCCGAAAACGCGCGGACTCCGAGACGACGTGCTGCAGTCCTCTTTTCGCCTGGGATCATATTGATCCCCGCCGCAGTTCTTGGACTACTATGGAAGCGCGTCGGTTTCGAGAACGGACAGTTCGTGATCGAACTCGCGCCTCTCGCATACGCATTCGTCATTTACGTCTACTTCATATTTTTTTACGGTGCGTTTGTTCTCTATCGGAAATACAAGTCATACAAAGGGACCCAAAAAGGACAGCAGCTCGGGGCGATCGTGTGGGGCTTGGTGATCACGGGTGTATTGAAGACGGTCGCAAACATCGCACTTCCGTATTTCGGGATTTATTCGCTACTACCGTTCAGCTCGATCTTTGTCTTACCTGGGGTGTTGATCTACGCTTACGCCATCTCCAACTTCCGGCTCTTCTCATTTCAAACTGCACTCGACCAATTCCGGCTGTTCCCGATCACTTACAAGATCGCACTGAGCATCGCCACCGTCGCGATCGCCAGCTTCGTAGTATTCCAAGTGCCGATCGTCTGGTGGGCGTTTCACGACGGAATGTCGGCCGAGGCGTGGCGAAAGTATCTGGTTTTCAGCATCATCTCAGCGTTGGTTCCCAACCTCCTACTGGTCCTGCTCGTCGTGCGGACGATCTCTCGTCCCTTGCAGCGGATCACACTTGCCGCCGTCCAGGTTACGGAGGGCGATTACGGCACAGAGGTCGGTCTCCGAAAAAGCAACGATGAGATCGGCCTGCTCGCAGCGTCTTTCAACGATATGAGCCGCAAGATGGCGTCCGACATCGAGAGCCTGAGGGAGCTCAACGAGAAGCTTGCGCGTGCGGACCGCCTCGCGGCCATGGGAACTCTTGCGGCGGGCGTAGCTCACGAGGTTAACAATCCGCTGGCATCTGTCTCGTCGCTTGTGCAAATGCTTCGTGCCCGTAACGATGGGAATACGGAGGAGTTTGATCTGATACTTGAACAGATCAAGCGGATCACACAAGTAACGCGCGACCTGACCGACTTTGCACGCGCAAGGCCCGCAGCGAGAACCAGCGTTGAACTGAATGCGGTCATCGAATCCAGCGTCAGGCTGGCGAGCTTCGATAAGTCGTTTCAGAAGCTCGACATCCGACGCGGCCTTTCGGAGTCGCTTCCATCGGTAACGGCCGATGCCGACCAACTCCAACAGGTGTTTCTTAATCTGTTTCTGAACGCTCGTGACGCTATGCCGGACGGCGGAACTCTTTCGATAATTACAGCGAGCAGCGATGCTGACGTGGTCGTCGAGATCGCCGACACCGGGAACGGAATAGAAAAAGCACTGTCCAAACAAGTTTTCGATCCATTCTTCACCACAAAGCCACCCGGTCGCGGTACCGGTCTTGGGCTTTCCGTATGCTACGGGATCATCGCCGCGCACGATGGCCGGATAGATGTGCGGAGCGGTGCCGACGGAACTATTTTTACCGTTCGGCTCCCGGCTGCGAAGGGAGGTCCCGCCTCGAAGCCAAACCTCTCTTGACACACGGGTCAATCCGTAGCAACTTGTCTTATTACTCCTCCTTGCAATATTTTACTTTTGGGGAAACTTTAAATGACGAAAATCCTTTACGGGACGGCAGTATTACTGCTGTTTCTATTGCCGTGCCAAGCGCAGGACCGCGCTACGGCCTTCATTAACGCCAAGATAATCCCGATCGTCGGGCAGCCGATCGAACAAGGAATAATTTTGATCCGGAACGGTAAGATAGCGGCTGTCGGCGACGCGGGAACTGTCCGTATCTCGTCCGACGTTCAAACCGTAGACCTCGCCGGGAAAGTAATCATGCCTGGCCTGGTCGATTCGCACAGTCATATCGGTGATGGTTCGGGCGGGGATGCATCTTCTCCAATCCAGCCGGACGTTCGGCTGATGGACGGCGTAAACCCGCGAGCTGCAAGCCTGCAGCGTGCGCAGGCGGGCGGCCTCACGACAGTCAACATCATGCCCGGCTCCGGTCACCTCAACAGCGGCCAGACGCTCTACATCAAACTTCGCGACGGTGCTGTAAAGGTCGACGATCTCCTGATCTATGACAAAGACGGTCGGTACATGGGCGGAATTAAATTTGCGAACGGCACCAACGCCATCCGAGCCGGCGGCGGAACGTTTCCTGGAACGCGAGCGAAGTCGGCTGCACTCGTAAGGGAGCAGTTCATAAAGGCCCAGGAGTACCGCGAAAAGATCAGAAAGGCAGGCACCGATTCGACAAAGCTTCCCGCCCGCGATCTAGGCATGGAGGCTTTGGTCGAAGCGTTGGAAGGTAAACGTGTGGTCCATTTCCACACGCACCGGCACGACGACGTGCTTACTGTTTTGAGACTACAAAAGGAATTCGGTTTCCGCGTCGTCTTGCAGCACGTCTCTGAAGCCTGGAAGGTGGCCGACGAGATCGCGAAGGCGAAAGCTCCGGCGTCGATAATAATGATCGATTCCCCTGGCGGGAAGCTCGAAACGGTGGACACAAAATTTGACAACGGGGCCGCGCTTGAAAAAGCGGGGGCACTGGTCGGTTTCCACACCGACGACGGCATCACCGACTCTCGGTGGTTTCTCCGCTCCGCCGGACTCGCCGTCCGTACGGGCATGTCGCGCGAAAAGGCTC
>Ga0307411_10000845_pt1 | contig 11498 bp, 12 predicted proteins | sample DK1Ometagenome_2_FD_203712 | JGI IMG/M metagenome (GOLD analysis project Ga0307411, IMG submission 203712) | Maize rhizosphere microbial communities from greenhouse at UC Davis, California, United States - DK15-O-1 | ecosystem: Host-associated > Plants > Roots > Rhizosphere > Soil | place: USA...
CTTCTCGGGTTCGGGCGCCGCAGACGTCGACATCACCGTCGTCGACAAGACCAACCACCATCTGTTTCAGCCCCTGCTCTACCAGGTCGCCACCGCCGGCCTGTCGGCACCGTCCATCGCAGCGCCCATCCGCCACCTGTTCCGGCGCCAGCGCAACGTGACGACGCTGCTGGGTGAGGTTGTCGTCATCGACGGGCAGGCGCGGACGGTGACACTGCAGGACGGCGCCGAGCTGCGTTGGGACCATCTCATCGTCGCCGCCGGGGCCACGCACAGCTATTTCGGCCGCGACGACTGGGCGCCCTTCGCGCCTGGGCTGAAGACGCTGGACGACGCCTTCGAGATCCGCCGCCGCGTGCTGATGGCGTTCGAGGCCGCCGAGCGCGAGGACGACCCGGCCCAACGCGCGGCGCTGCTGCAGTTCGTCGTCGTCGGCGGCGGGCCGACCGGTGTGGAGCTGGCCGGCACGTTTGCCGAGATCGCCCGCCACACGCTGCCCGGCGAGTTCCGCCGCATCGACCCGCGCCAGGCGCGCGTGCTGCTCGTCGAAGGCGGCCCGCGCGTGCTGCAGTCCATGCCCGAGACCTTGAGCGAGCGCGCCCGCGAGCAGCTGGCGGCGCTGGGGGTGGAGGTGAAGGTCGGCGCGCGCGTCACCGGCATCGACGCCGAGGGGCTGGACGTCACCACGGCCGCCGGTCCCGAGCGGCTGCTGAGCCGCTGTGTCGTCTGGGCCGCCGGCGTGGCCGCGTCGCCGCTGGGCCGGGTGCTGGCCGAGGCCACCGGCTGCACGCTGGACCGCGCCGGCCGCGTCGTCGTCGAGCCGGACCTCAGCCTGAAGGGCCATCCGGACATCCAGGTCATCGGTGACCTGGCCGCCGCGCAAAGCCATGTGCCGGGCCGCGACCCCAAGCCGGTGCCTGGCGTGTCGCCCGGCGCCAAGCAGATGGGCCGCTGCGCCGCGGCCAACATCCAGCGGCGGCTGCGCGGCGAGCCGACCCAGGCCTTCCGCTACCGCGACTACGGCAACCTCGCGACCATCGGCCGCAACAGCGCCGTGGTGGACCTGGGCACGCCCGCCGGCACGCTGCGCTTTTCAGGCTACCCGGCCTGGTTGTTCTGGCTGTTCGCCCACGTCTACTTTTTGATCGGCTTTCGCAACCGCTTCGTCGTGCTGCTGGACTGGGCCTGGGCCTACTGGACCTATGACCGCAGCGCCCGCGTCGTGACGCGCAAGACCTGAGCGGCCCCGGCTACCGCGGCCAGCCCGGGGCGTGCTGCTCGGGCCGCCGCCCCTCGTCGGGCAGGTTGACGAGCAGCAGCGCGAAGCTCGTGCCCAGGGCCGCGACACCCCAGAAGATCATGAAGCTGACGGTGTAGACGGCCTGCGCCGACAGCTCCACCGGTGCCGCGCCGAACCAGCGCAGCTCGGCCGGGTCGACGACCGCGAAGACCAGGGCCTCCAGCACGCCCGCCGACACGAAGGACGACCAGGCCACCGCCATCGCGAAACGGGCGATGCGCGAGGGGCCGGGCGTGCCGTTCACCGCGGCGCCCCGGCCGTGGCCGCGTGGTTGCGTGCCGTCACCGCAGGCAACGCGTTGGCGGCCTGCGTGCCGGCCTGGCGCAGCGTCAGCGGCGGGTCGGGATGGCGGATGGCCAGCGTCACGGTCGCGATGCTGGCGAGGATGACGGCCACCGGGCCGGAGACGACGAGCCAGACCATGGGCTCGCGCCAGGCGGATGAACGGGTTGCTGTGGAAGCGGTCATGGGGACTCTCCTGCCGCTTCAGCGCGGCACGACGAAGGTGGATTTCTCGGCGACGCTGTCGCCGCTCTCGCTGCGCACGAGCCAGCGCATGGGCTGGGCGCCGGGCTTGAGCTGCTGGGCGGCTTCGGGCGGCAGCCGCAGCACGACAGTGACCCAGCGTGCTTCGGCCGGGCCGAGGGTCACGCCGGCAGGACGGCTGAGCTGCAGGCCGGCCAGGCCGTCGACCTCGACGCCCAGCTGTTGCGGCGCCTCGGTCGCGTTCATCAGCTGCAGGCGGTAGACGTTCTCGATCCAGCCGTCCTCGACCTGGCGGGCCAGCGTCGCGCGGTCCCGCACGACATCGACGCGGAAGTCGTGCCGGCTGGCCAGGCTCCAGAGCACCGCCGCGATCAAGCCCAGCAGCAGGCTGCCGTAGATCAGCACGCGCGGCCGCAGGATGCGGCGCCAGCGCTGACCGCTCGTGAGCTGGCCGGCGATGCCGTTTTCGGTGTCGTAGCGGATCAGGCCGCGCGGCGTGCCCATCTTGTCCATGACGCCGTCGCAGACGTCCACGCAGGCGGCGCAGCTGATGCACTCGTACTGCAGGCCGTTGCGGATGTCGATGCCGGTGGGGCAGACCTGCACGCACAGGCCGCAGTCGATGCAGTCTCCCACCGCCTGGCTGCGCGCTTCGCTCTTCTTGTTGCGCAGCGCGTTGTGGCCGCGCGGTTCGCCCCGGGCCGGGTCGTAGCTGACGATCAGGGTGTCGTGGTCGAACATCGCGCTCTGGAAGCGCGCGTACGGGCACATGTACTTGCAGACCTGCTCGCGCATGAAACCCGCATTGCCGTAGGTCGCGAAGCCGTAGAACAGCACCCAGAAGGCTTCCCACGGCCCCAGCGCCAAGCTCATCAGCTCGCGGATGGGCGTGAAGTAGCCGACGAAGCTGAAACCGGTGAACAAGGCCAGCGCGACCCACGCGGCCTGCTTGCCGCCCTTGCGCCAGAGCTTGTTCAGCGACCAGGGCGCCTTGTCGAGCTTCAGCCGCGCGTTGCGGTCGCCCTCGAACCAGCGCTCGATGAGCACGAAGAGCTCGGTGTAAACCGTCTGCGGGCAGGCATAGCCGCACCACACCCGCCCGGCCACGGCGGTGAACAGGAACAGCGCGTAGGCCGACATCAGCAGCAGCGCCGTGAGGTACACGAAGTCCTGCGGATACAGCACCAGGCCGAAGACGTAGAAGCGCCGCGACGCCAGGTCGAACAGCACCGCCGGCCGGTCGCCCCAGGTCAGCCAGGGCAGGCCGTAGAACACCAGCTGCGTGAGCGCCACGACGGCCCAGCGCAGGTTCGTGAAACGCCCCCGCACGCTGCGCGGGTGGATCTTGTCTTCCGACTTGTAGAGGCGGATGACGGCTTCGGAATCGGCCATGGATCAACTTACTGCGACAGGCCCCAGACGTAGGCCGACAGCACGTGGATCTGCTCGGGCGTCAGCCGTTCGCCGTGGGCCGGCATCTGGTTGTGCTTGCCGCCGTTGATCATCGCGATGACGGCCGGCTCGCCCCAGCCATGCAGCCAGACCTTGTCGGACAGGTTCGGTGCGCCGAGCGCCGCGTTGCCCGTGCCGCCGACGCCGTGGCAGGCTGCGCAGGCGCTGAACTTGGGCTTGCCGAGCTGCGCGTACAGCGGGTTGTGCGGGCTGCCCGACAGCGACAGCACGTAGTGGGCGACGTTGCGCACGTCCTCGCTGCCGCCGACCGCTGCGGCCATCGGAGGCATCTGCCCCTCGCGGCCCTTGGTGATGGTTTCGCCGATGGTCTCGAAGCTGCCGCCCCACAGCCAGTCCTTGTCGGTCAGGTTGGGAAAGCCCTTGGAGCCCTTGGCATCCGAGCCGTGGCACTGGGCGCAGTTGTTGGCGAACAGGCGCTCGCCGATGGCATGGGCCGCGGGGTCCTTGGCGAGCTGCTCCGGCGCCATGCCGGTGAAGCCAGCGTAGACCGGCGCCATGGCGGCGCGCGCCTGGGCGACGTCCGCCGCGTGCTCGTTGACGCTGCTCCAGCCCAGCTTGCCGGTGACGCTGCCCAGCCCCGGGTACAGGGCGAGGTAGATGCCGCTGAACACGATGGTCAGCACGAACAGGCCCATCCACCACATCGGCAGCGGGTTGTTCAGCTCGCGCAGATCCTCGTCCCAGATGTGGCCGGTGGTGTTGTCGGCCGCCGACGGCTGGCGGCGGCTGGCGATGATGAGCAGCACGATGCAGGCGACAAGGCCCAGCACGGTGGCGGCGGCGACGAAGATCGACCAGCCGTCGTTGAAGAAGTCGCTCATTGCTCATCTCCTTGCAGCGGCAGCTCGGCCGCCGCGTCGAAGCGGCCACGCCAGGCCCAGACGACGATGCCGATGAAGACGGCCAGTGACACCACGGTCACGGCCACACGCAGTTCATTGATTCCCATGGAGGGCCTCCTTCGTCGACGCACGGGCCGTGCCGAGGACTTGCAGATAGGCGACGAGGGCGTCGAGTTCGGTCTTGCCCGCCGCGTCCTGGGCCGCACCCTGGACCTCGGCGTCGCTGTACGGCGCGCCCAGCGTGCGCAGTGCGCTCAACCGTGCAGGCAGCCCGGCGGCGTCCACCGGCGCGCTGACGAGCCAGGGGTAGGCCGGCATGTTCGACTCAGGCACCAGGTCGCGCGGGTTGATGAGGTGGATGCGGTGCCAGTCGTCGCTGTACTTGCCGCCGACGCGGTGCAGGTCCGGCCCGGTGCGCTTGCTGCCCCACTGGAACGGCCGGTCGTAGACGAACTCGCCGGCCTTGGAGTACTCGCCGTAGCGCAGCGTCTCGGCCAGCAGCGGGCGGATCATCTGCGAGTGGCAGTTGTAGCAGCCCTCGCGGACGTAGATGTCGCGGCCGGCGACCTGCAGCGCCGTGTAGGGCTTGAGGCCGGGCGCGGCCTGCGTCGTCGAGCGCTGGAAGAACAGCGGCACGATCTCGACGAAGCCGCCGACGAAGACCGTCAGCAGCACCAGCACGATCATCAGCAGGTTGCTGGTCTCGATGCGCTGGTGGCCGGTGACTCGTTCGGTGTTGTTGTTGCTCATGTCGACCTCCTTATGCGTGCGCCAGCACTTGGGGAATGCGCACGCGCTCCGACTTGCCGGCCTGCACGGTCTTCACCACGTTCCAGACCATCACCAGCATGCCGGCCAGGTACATCAGCCCGCCGACGAGGCGCGTCACGTAGAACGGCCAGGTCGCCTTGACGCTCTCCACGAAGGTGTAGACCAGCGTGCCGTCCGGGTTGACCGCGCGCCACATCAGGCCCTGCATGACGCCGGCAATCCACATCGCGGCGATGTAGAGCACGATGCCCAGCGTCGCGATCCAGAAGTGCAGCTCGATGGCGCTCTTGGAGTACATCTGCGTGCGGCCGAACATGCGCGGGATCAGGTGGTAGAGCGAGCCCATCGAGATCAGCCCGACCCAGCCCAGCGCACCGCTGTGCACGTGGCCGACGGTCCAGTCGGTGTAGTGCGACAGCGCGTTGACCGTCTTGATCGACATCATCGGGCCCTCGAAGGTCGACATGCCGTAGAAGGACAGCGACACGATGAGGAACTTCAGGATGGGGTCGTCACGCAGCTTGTGCCAGGCACCGCTGAGGGTCATGATGCCGTTGATCATGCCGCCCCAGCTCGGCGCCAGCAGCACCAGGCTGAAGATCATGCCCACGCTCTGCGCCCAGTCCGGCAGCGCCGTGTAGTGCAGGTGGTGCGGGCCTGCCCACATGTAGGTGAAGATCAGCGCCCAGAAGTGGACGATGGACAGCCGGTAGCTGTAGACCGGCCGCTCGGCCTGCTTGGGGATGTAGTAGTACATCATCCCGAGGAAGCCGGCGGTCAGGAAGAAGCCCACTGCGTTATGGCCGTACCACCACTGCACCATCGCGTCCTGCACGCCGGCGTAGGCGGAATAACTCTTCCACAAGCTGACCGGCAGCACCGCGCCGTTGACGATGTGCAGCAGCGCAACGGCCAGGATGAAGGCGCCGAAGAACCAGTTGGCCACGTAGATGTGGCGGATCTTGCGACGGCCCACGGTGCCGAAGAAGACGATGGCGTAGGCGATCCACGACACGGCGATCAGCAGCGCGATCGGCCACTCCAGCTCCGCGTACTCCTTGCCGCGCGTGATGCCCAGAGGCAGTGTGACGGCAGCGGCCACGATGACCGCCTGCCAGGACCAGAAGTGGAACCAGGCCAGGCCAGGCGCGAACAGGCGCGTCTGGCCGGTGCGCTGCACGACGTGGTAGCTGGTCGCCATCAGCGTGCAGCCGCCGAACGCGAAGATGACCGCGTTGGTGTGCAGCGGGCGCAGGCGGCCGTAGCTCAGCCACGAGATGCCGAAGTTCAACTCCGGCCAGGCCAGCTGCGCGGCGATGAAGACGCCCACGGCCATGCCGACCACCCCCCAGAGGACGGCTGCCAGCGCGAATGCCCGCACCGGCCCGTCCTCGTATGTCATCCCGGGGGCTCCCGGGACTCTTTCGTTCGCCATCGCGACTCCTTCAGTCTGATGGAAACGATTCTTCGCGGGCCGGCTCTCAGGCGGCTTGATCCTCGTCAAGCAGGATGCGTTCGGCCTCGTTTTCGAAGCCGTCAAGTTGGCCATCGTTCACAGCCCAGCCGAATACCGCCACGATGAGCAGCACCAGCACGACCGAGAACGGGATGAGGAGGTAGAGGATGTCCATCAGCGGTTCAGCCTCTGGGCGTTGAGCACGACGAACAGCGAACTCGCCGCCATGCCGATGCCGGCCGCCAGCGGCGGCAGCCAGCCGGCCAGCGCCAGCGGCACGCAGGCGGCGTTGTAGAGGGCCGCCCAGGCCAGGTTCTGGCGCAGCACGCGGCGGGTCTTCGTCGCCAGCGCCAGGGCCTGCGGCAGCGCCAACAGCCGGTTGGACACCAGCAGCGCATCCGCCGCGCTGCGCGCGAGCATGGCGCCCTGCCCCATCGCGATGCGCACGTCGGCCGCGGCCAGCACGGGCGCGTCGTTGATGCCGTCGCCGACCATCAGCACGCGCTCGCCCTCGGCCTGCCAGCCGCGCACGGCGGCGAGCTTGGACGCCGGCGTGGCGCCGGCGCGCCAGTGGGCGATGTCGAGCCTGGCCGCCATCTGCGCGACGGCGGCGGGCTGGTCGCCCGACAGCAGGCGCACGCGCCGGCCTTGCAAGCGCAGCGCCGCGACGGCCTCGGCGGCATCGGCACGCGGTGCCTCGGCCAGGTCCAGCCACAGCACGCAGGCGCCGCAGCCGAAGGCCAGCCGCGCGGCCGGGTCCGGCCGGTCGCTGACCCAGGCCGGCGCGCCCAGGCGCCACGGCGTGCCCGTCGCATCGCGCGCCTGGATGCCCCGGCCGGCAACTTCGCGCACGTCCGTCCAGCAGCCGGCCTCCGCGCCCTCCGCCAGCGCCCGCGCATGCGGGTGGCGGGACAGTGCGGCCAGGCTGCGCGCCACGGCCAGCAGGGCATCGGCATCGGCCCCCTGGGCCCAGTGGCGGCGCAGTTGCAGCCGCTCCTCGCTGAGCGTGCCGGTCTTGTCGAAGACGACGGTGTCCACCGCGCACAGCCGCTCCAGCGCCGACAGGTCCGTCAGCAGCAGGCCGCGCCGTGCCAGCGCACCGCTGGCCGTCAGCCAGGCGGCCGGCGCCGCCAGCGTCAGCGCGCAGGGGCAGGTCACGATCAGCACGGCCACCGCGACGGCCACCGCGCGCGCCGGCTCTATCCACCACCAGCCGACGCCGGCGGCCAGCGCCAGCAGCAGCACGGCTGCGGTGAAACCCGCCGCCACGCGGTCGACGATGCCGCTGGCCAGCGGCCGCTGGCTCTGCGCCTGTTGCATCAACCGCACGATGCCCTGGGCGGTCGTGTCGGCGCCCACGCGCTGCACGTCGACGACGAGCGGCCCGTCCAGATTGAGGCTGCCCGCCACCACCGCATCGCCCGCCGCCTTGGCGACCGGCGCCGATTCACCGGTCAGCAGCGCCTCGTTGACCCAACCCTGGCCGGCCAGCACGCGGCCGTCCGCCGCGAACGCCTCGCCCGCCGCGACGCGGATGCGGTCACCCGCACGCAGCGCCTCGGGCGCCACGCGCTCGCTGGTGCCGTCATCCCGCAAGCGCTCCGCCGTGGCAGGCAGCGCGCCGGCCACGGCCTCCAGCGCGTCCGCGGCGCGGTGGCGCGCGCCCAGCTCGAACCACCGCGCCAGCAGCAGCAGCGCGATGAACATGGTCAGCGAATCGAAATAGACGTCGCCGCCCAGCGGGCCGGTGGGGTCGAACAGCGCGCCGGTGCTGGCCGCGAAGGTGACGGCGATGCCGACGGCGACCGGCACATCCATGCCCAGCCGCCCGGCGCGCAGCTGCCGCCAGGCGCCGCTGAAGAAGGGCCCGGCCGCGAAGGCCATGACGGGCAGCGTCAGCACCCAGCTGCCCCAGCGCAGCAGGCGGTCCAGGTCGGGCGACAGCTCGCCCGCCTCGGCCACATAGGCCGGCGTCGCGAGCATCATGACCTGCATCATCAGGAAGCCGGCAACGAAGAGGCGCCACAGCGCCTGGCGCCGCTCCACGCGGCGCAGCTCCCGCGCCGGCGCGGCGACATCGGGCGTGGCCTTGTAGCCGGCGGACTGCAGCGCGGTCAGCACGTCCGCCAGCGCCGTGCGCGACGGCCACCAGCGCAGCGCGAGCCGCGCGGAGGCCGGATTGACGCTCGCGCCCTCCACGCCGGGCAGCTTCAGCAAGGCCGCTTCGATGATGCCGGAGCAGGCCGCGCAATGCATGCCCGCCACCTGGAACTGCGACGCCGCCACCCCGGCCGGGCCATCGGGCCAGGTCGTGAAGGGGGCCAGGAGCCGCGCGTCGGCCTCAGCCACGCGCAAGCCAGGGGGTGCAGCGCTCACGCCGATAATCTAGGCCGCACCTCCCGCACCGCCCATGACCTGCATCAAAGCAATCGCCTTCTCCGCCCTCTTCCTCGTGTCGGGTTTCACGGCGGCCCAGGACGCGCCTCAGCAACTGCGCAGCATCCCGCTGACGGCCGGCATGCACGTCATCCAGGCCGAGGTTGCCGCGTCCCCCCAGGAGCGCGCCATCGGCCTGATGCACCGCAAGAGCATGCCCGCCAACAACGGCATGCTGTTCGTCTTCGAGAGCGCCGAGCCGCAATGCTTCTGGATGAAGAACACGCTGCTGCCGCTTTCCATCGCCTTCATCGACGACGCCGGCCAGGTCGTGAACATCGCCGACATGAAGCCGCTGGACGAGAACTCGCATTGCTCCGCCAAGCCGGTGCGCTTCGCGCTGGAGATGAACCAGGGCTGGTTCGCCAAGCGCGGCATCAAGGCGGGAAGCAAGATCGGCGGGATCAAGTAGCCCCTCGTCCAAGGAGTACCTTGGCCGGTCCCCCAGGGGGACGGCGATGCTCGCGGCATCGAGCCGCTCGCACATCGCCACGCGGGCCGGCTTGGGAGCGGCCAGGCGCTCGGCCCGGAACACAAGAACACCCAAGCGCGCTTTCGGGAATGCGTCTTGCATGCCCGCAGGGCCTCCTTTCGCATTTCCAGGAGGCTTGCGCCATGTCGGATCTTTCAGAACCCGTCGGAGCGTCCGGCACGACGTTCTCCCACGTGAAGCCAGCCGACACGCCCTGGCGCAGCGACGGCCTCAGGGATTTCTTCCTCTACCGCGACCTCGGCATCGCCGAAGCCACGAACGGTCGCGTCATCGCGCACCTTGTGAAGGCGAACATGGCCCCCGAACAGGGCACCGGGTGGCACCGCCATGAGGCGGATTTCCAGATCGTGCTGATGACCAAGGGCTGGGCCAAGTTCATGTACGGCGACCAGGAGACGCTGGTCGAGGCCGGCGACTGCGTGCACCAGCGCCCAGGCATCGTGCACTACCTTTTCGACTACTCGCCGGACATGGAGTACCTGGAGATCGTCTCGCCCGCCGCCTTCGAGACGGTGGACGCCCCCGCGCCCTGCGACGTGCCGATCCCGGCACCATGGGCCTGATCAGAAATCCATGTCGAGGAGCTCGATCTCCTCGGGCTCGAGCTTCGCGTCCTTGATCCAGGCCTGCAACTCGGACATGGCCAGGATGGTGTCGCGGTAGCCGGCGCAGGCGGGCGGCAGCGGCACGTCGTAGGTCTTGAAGCGCGTCGCCACCGGCGCAAAGATGGCGTCCGCCGCGCTGCGCTTCTTGCCGAACAGGAACGGGCCGCCATAGCGCGCCAGGCAGTCGCTCCAGATCTCGACGATGCGTTCGATGTCGGGCTTGGCACCGGTCCAGATCTTGTGGCCGGGGAAGTGGCCCTTGAGGTTCATCGGCAGCGCGGCGCGCAGGTTGGCGAAGCCCGAGTTCATCTCGCCGCAGACGGCGCGCGCATGCGCCCGCGCGATGCAGTCGGCGGGCCACAGGCCGGCCTTGGGAAAGGCCTCGTTCAGCGTCTCGGCGATGGCCAGCGTGTTCCATACCGTCATGCCCTCATGGCGCAGGCACGGCACGCGGATGGACGGCGCGAGCAGCAGCAACTCCTTGCGCGCCTCCTCATCGTCGGGCGGCAACATGACCTCGTCGAAGGCCAGGCCCGCAAAGCGCGCCAGCAGCCAGCCGCGCAGCGACCAGGACGAGTAGTTCTTGCTGCTCAGCGTCAGCGTGGCGGCCGCGGTGGCTGCGATGGCGGGGGCGGCCTTGCTGCGCGAGCGGGCCGCAGGCCGGGACGGCGTGGCAACGGGCATGGGCGTCTCCTGGCGATGTGTGTGCCACGCAGGACGCAAGCGCCATGCCACGCTGGCGCGCTCCTTGCGTCGCTCGGGTACACCCCGGGCTTTTGCAGGAGCACCCATGTATCCCGCCTACCAGGCCCACACCGACCTGCTGTGGCCGCTGCGCGCAGCCACCCGCCTGTCCCTGCCTTTCCTGCAGGACCCTGGCATCGCCGCGGCCGGCTGGTTTCCCGCCCGCCAGCTGTCCGCCGCCGGCAAGGTGTTCGAACTGGCGCAGATCACGCACGCGCGCCCGCCCTGGCGCATCGACGCGGTGGGCAGCGGCGACGAGCGTTGGCCGGTGACCGAGGAGGCCGTACTGATGACGCCGTTCGCGACGCTGCTGCGCTTTCGTCGTGAGGGCGCGCCCGCGGCCCCCAAGGTGCTGGTCGTCGCGCCGATGTCGGGCCACTTCGCCACGCTGCTGCGCGACACCGCGCGCACGCTGCTACAGGACCACGACGTCTACATCACCGATTGGCACAACGTGCGCGACGTGCCGCTGCTGGCCGGCCGCTTCGGGCTGGACGAGTACACGCAGCACCTGATCGACTTCCTGGCCGCGATGGGCCCCGGCGCCCATGTCGTCGCCGTCTGCCAGCCCTGCGTCAGCGCGCTGGCCGCGGTTGCGCTGATGGCCGAGGACGACCACCCCGCCACGCCGGCCAGCCTGACGCTCATGGCCGGCCCGATCGACTGCCGCGTCAACCCCACCGAGGTCAACAAGCTCGCCACCAGCAAGCCCATCGAGTGGTTCGCCAAGAACCTCATCAGCCACGTGCCCTGGCGGCACAAGGGCGCGGGGCGGCGCGTCTATCCGGGCTTCGTGCAGCTGTCGGCCTTCATGAGCATGAACCAGGACCGGCACGCCAACGCCTTCAAGGACTACTACCGCCACCTCATCGCCGACGAGTTCGACAAGGCC
>Ga0307411_10000846_pt1 | contig 11489 bp, 10 predicted proteins | sample DK1Ometagenome_2_FD_203712 | JGI IMG/M metagenome (GOLD analysis project Ga0307411, IMG submission 203712) | Maize rhizosphere microbial communities from greenhouse at UC Davis, California, United States - DK15-O-1 | ecosystem: Host-associated > Plants > Roots > Rhizosphere > Soil | place: USA...
GACTCCTGGCACCGCTTGCTGCCTTCAGCCTGGCCGGTTGCGGCCTCAACTCGGTCCCGACGGCCGAGGAGAACGTCAACGCCAAATGGGCCAATGTGCAGAGCGAGTATCAGCGCAGGTCCGACCTCATTCCCAACTTGGTCGCCACCGTGAAGGGCTATGCCCAGCAGGAAAGCAAGGTGCTGATCGAGGTGACGCAGGCCCGTGCCGACGCCGGCCGCGTTACGTTGAGCGCCGCCGACCTCGACGATCCCGAAAAGGTCCGCGCGTTCAACGATGCGCAAAACCGGCTGACCCAGGCGATCATCCCCCTGCAGCGGCTGCAGGAAGCCTACCCGGACCTGAAGTCCAACCAGAACTTCCTGGCGCTGCAGTCGCAGATCGAGGGCACCGAAAATTCGATCCTGGTTTCGCGCCGCGATTATAACGAGGCGGTACAGGCCTATAACACCCGCATTCGCACCTTCCCCGACGCGATCGGCGCGAAGATCTTCTACGGCGCCAAGCCCAAGGTCCCGTTTGAAGCCGCGTCCGGTGCGCAAGAAGCGCCCACGGTCGACTTCAACACCGCGGGCTGAGGTGAAGCGATTCATCGCGGCAATCGGGCTGGCGCTCGCCATTTCGGCGACGCCAGCTTGCGCGAAAGGGCCTCCCGAGCCGGCGCGCGAGGCCATCAGCCGGGTCATGGACAAGGCTGACCTGCTTGATCCCGCGACAGAGCAAGCACTCACGTTGAAGAGTGAAGCTCTCGAAAAGAAAACCAGTGACCAGCTGGTAATCGTCACGCTTCCCAGCCTTCAAGGCCAAGCCATCGAAACCGTCGGCCTGACTCTCGGGCGGCGTTGGGGAATCGGTCAAAAGGACTTGGATAATGGCGTGCTTCTGCTCGTAGCGCCTAACGAGCGGAAGGTTCGAATTGAGGTCGGATACGGCCTCGAAGCGCTTCTGACTGACGAACGGGCGGGAGCCATCGTTCGCGAACAGGTGGAGCTTTTCAAGAAGGGCGAGACTGCTGAAGCGATCGTCCTTGGGGTCGATCGTATCGATGCGCTGCTGCGTAGCAACACGCAGCGCCCCCAATATCGCCGCCCCCACATGAAGAAGGCAGCATGACCCGATTTTTCAGCACCCTATTGCTGGCATGGCTGGCGATGCTTGTCGCCGCCACGCCTGCGGCTGCCCAGACGTTCCCAAAGCTGACGGGGCGGGTCGTCGACCAGGCGCACCTGCTCACCCCCGCGCAGGTCGTCGACATCAGCTCCAAATCCGAGGCGCTCGAAGCGGCGTCGGGGCGGCAGTTCGTCGTCGCGACGGTCAACAGCCTCGAGGGGCGGACGATCGAGGATTATGGCTATCGGCTCGGCCGCGCCTGGGGGATTGGGCAGGAGGAGAAGGACGACGGCGTCATCCTGCTGGTCGCGCCCAATGAGCGGAAGGTGCGGATCGAGACCGGCTATGGCGCGCGCGTGTTCTTGACCGATGCGGTGTCGAGCGTCATTATCCGCGAGGCGATCATTCCGCGCTTCAAGGCGGGCGACTATGGCGGCGGGATCGTCGCTGGCTCCGACCAGATCATCTTTCTGATGCAGCTTCCGGCTGCCGAAGCGGCCAAGCGAGCCCAGGAGATCGGCGCCAGCGAGGCGAAGCGCGAAACAAGGAGTGGCGCCGGCTTCATTCCGGTCATCTTCATCGTCGTCATCTTCTTCGTCATCATTGGATCGATCGCCAGCCGCGCCGGCGGCAAGCGCTATCGGCGGCGGCGTGGCGGGATCGACCCCTGGATCATTTTGTGGGGCTTGAGCGAGCTTAGCCGCTCTTCCGGTCGCGGAGGCGGTTGGGGCGGCGGCGGCTTTGGCGGCGGCGGAGAGGGTGGCTTCGGCGGCTTCTCCGGCGGCGGCGGGTCGTTCGGCGGCGGCGGCGCATCGGGGGGTTGGTGATGCTGAAACTCAGCGAAGAGGATCACGCCAAGGTGAGCGCCGCCATCGCGGCCGCCGAGGCGAAAAGCGACGGCGAGATCATCGCCATCGCGACCGACCAGTCCGACGCCTATCACGATGTCGGGCTTCATTATGCGGTGCTGGTGCTGTTCCTGGTGCTGGCCTTCTTCGCCATCTGGCCGCACCAGCTGGAATTGTGGTGGACCCGCCTGATGGGCTGGACGACCGAGCCATCGATGCGGCAGCTTCTGACGCTGCTGCTCGGCGTCGCGCTGTTCAAATTCCTGGCGGTGCTGTTCATCATGAAGTGGCGGCCGCTTCGGCTGCTCCTGACGCCCAGCTCGACCAAGACCCGGCGGGTAAGGCGCCGCGCGGTGATGCTGTTCAAGACGGGGGCGGAGCGCCGCACGGTAGGTCGAACCGGGATTCTCATCTACCTGTCGATGGGCGAACATCGCGCGGAAATCGTCGGCGACGAGGCGATCACGGCGGTGACCACTCCGGAGACATGGGGCGAGGCGATGGCCGCGCTGTTGAAGGACGTGAAGGCCGGGCGGCCGGGTGACGGGATCGTCGCTGCTGTCGGGCTGATCGGCGACGTGCTCGCGACCCATTTTCCCAAATCGAGCGAGGACAGCAACGAGATCCCCGACAAGCTGATCGAGCTGTAATGAGCGAGCCCGAGATCATGTGGGAGGGCCGCTTCATCAGCGCGGTCCGCGAGGGACATTGGGAATATGTCCGGCGGACGCGCGGCATCAGCGCGGCCGTGATCCTTGCTGAGACCGACGAGGGCGGGATCATCCTGGTCGAGCAGGATCGCATCCCCATCGGCCGGCGCTGCCTGGAGCTTCCGGCCGGCCTCATTGGGGACGACGATTGCGACGATAATGTCGAAAAGGCCGCCGCGCGCGAGCTGGAGGAAGAGACCGGTTATCGAGCCGCCCACATTCAGCCGCTCGGCGAATATTATTCCTCGCCCGGCATGGTCGCCGAAAGCTTCACCCTGGTTCGCGCGACCGGCCTGACCAGGGTCGGCGATGGCGGCGGTGTCGAGGGCGAGGAGATCGTCGTCCACCATGTGCCGCGCGCGGAGGTGGTCAGCTTCATCGAGGAAAAGCGAGACGAGGGCATCGCCATCGACGTGCGCCTGCTGCTCCTGCTCGGCAGCGAATATCTGGCCTGACCTTTCATCGAACCTGACCGCCGCTTGTCGAATCGGTTGCCGTGAGTTCAGCGGTGATCCGCTAGGGTCCGCGCAAATTTGATCCGGGGAGATTAGCCTTGAATATCATGCTGTTGAGCGGCGCGGCCGCGATCGCGCTGGCGAGCGCCCCTGCGCTTGCCGCGACCCAGGCCAGCGCTCCGGCGACGGCCGCCACCGTGGACGTTCCGAACAACGTCCTACTGGCGGATTGGACGGGTCCCTATGATGGCGTTCCGCCCTGGGACAAGGTCAAGCCCGAGCTTTTTCCGGAGGCGATCCAGTTCGGCATCGACGAGATGCTCCGCGAATATGACGCGATCGCCACCGACAAGGCCGCGCCGACCTTCGCCAACACGATCGAGGCAATGGAGAAATCGGGCCAGCGGCTCGACCGCGTGCTGTCGGTGTTCGGCGTGATGACCGACAATATGGCGACGCCCGAATATCAGGCCTTGGACAAGGAATGGTCGCCAAAGCTCTCGGCGGCGTACGACAAGATCAACCTGAATGGCGCGCTGTTCCAGCGGATCGCCAGCCTCTACGAACGCCGTGACAGCCTCGGCCTCGACGCCAAGCAGCTTCGCCTGCTGACCCGCACCTACGAAGGATTCGTCCGTCGGGGCGCCAAGCTGAACGAGGCGCAGAAAGCGCAGCTGACGGGCTACAATCAGCAGCTTGCGTCGGCCTTCTCCGACTTCAATTCGAAGCTTCTGGCCGATGAGGGAACCGTCACCCAGGCGAGCGAGGCCGAGCTGGCCGGAGTCCCGCAGGACGTGAAGGATGCCGCCGCTTCGGCCGCCAAGGAGGCGGGTCTTCCAGCCGGCGCCTATGCAATTCGCAACACGCGCTCGGCGGTCGAGCCGGTGCTGAGCTTCGGCACCAACCGCGCTCTTCGCGAGAAGGTGTGGCGCGCCTTCGCCAACCGCGGCGACAATGGCGATGCCAACGACAATAATGCGACCATCGCCAGGATCGTGAAGCTTCGCGCAGACCGTGCCCACCTGCTCGGCTACAAGACCCACGCCGACTGGCGGATGCAGGACACCATGGCCAAGTCGCCGGCCAAGGCGATGGACCTGATGATGCGCGTCTGGCCTGCCGCCGTCGCGCGGGTGAAGGAAGAGGTCGCCGACCAGATGAGCTTCGCCGCCAGGGACGGCCTGAAGCAGATCGAGCCCTGGGACTTCCGCTACTACCAGGAGAAGGTCAGGAAGGCGAAATACGACCTCAGCCAGGACGAGATTAAGCCCTATTTCGAGCTGTCGAACCTCGTCAGAGGCATGTTCTGGTCGGCCGAGCAGCTTTACGACCTGAAGTTCACGGAAAACACCGGCAAGGTCCCGGTGTTCCATCCGGACGTTCGCACCTTCGAGGTGAGCAACGCCAAGACCGGCGAAGTGACCGGCCTGTTCTACCTCGACACCTATGCGCGGACCGGCAAGCGCTCGGGCGCGTGGGCAACCACCTATCGAAGCCGCGCTGGGCTGCTTGGCGACAAGATCGTGCTCGGCTCGAACAACAATAATTTCACCAAGCCGGCCGCGGGCCAGCCGGTGCTGATCAGCCTCGATGACGCATCGACGCTGTGGCACGAGTTCGGCCACGCCATCCATTATTACCTTGGCGACGTGAAATATCCGTCGCTCGGCGGTTCACCGCGCGACTTTGTGGAATATCCGAGCCAGGTGAACGAGAATTGGCTGCTGACCCGGCCGGTGCTCGACAAGTTCGCCCGCCACTACAAGACGGGCGAGGCGATGCCCGAGGCGCTGGTCAAGAAGATCGAGGCGTCGGACGCCTTCAACCAGGGATTCGCGACGGTCGAATATCTGTCGTCGGCGCTGGTCGACATGAAGCTGCACACCAGGGAAGACGGCGTGGTCGATCCGGACGCGTTCGAGAAGGCGACGCTGGCCGAGCTCGGGATGCCCAAGGAGATGGTGATGCGGCACCGCCTGCCGCAGTTCGGGCATCTATTCTCGTCCGACAGCTATTCGGCCGGCTATTACAGCTACCTCTGGTCGGAGACGATGGACGCCGACACCTGGGCGGCGTTCGAGGCGACAGGCAATCCCTATGACCGGGCCACCGCCGACCGCTTCCGCACCATCCTGCTGTCGACCGGCAACGAAACCGACCGGGCCGACGCCTACCGTCAGTTCCGCGGCCGCGATCCGGACGTGAAGGCCCTGCTGAAGCGCCGTGGCTTCCCGACGAATTAATCGGGCGCCGCAGCCCTGTTCATCGCCTCCAGCTTGTCGCGGAGGCTGATGGTGAAGCCATGCTCAAGCGCATGGCGCGCGTCGGGGTTCGCGGCGAGATAGGCGTTGAGTGCGTGGCCTTGCGCGCACCAGAAGCGTGACGGCGCGGTGAGGGTGACCGTGGCCGTCGCGGGCGCGTTGCCCAGCACCGTCGCCTCGCCGATCAGCTGGCGGGCCCCGATCTTGCCGACCAGATGGCCATGGGCGTGAACGTCGGCCGACCCTTCGGACAGATAGACCAGCTGGGCGGCCTGCTCGCCCTCGCGGGTCAGCACGTCGCCGCGTCGTCCGTCCATCCAGAAGCCCTGGTCGAGGAGGCGCCGTGCCTGGGCGCGGCCCAGCCCGCTAAGCGGCCCGCTCATCATCTCTTCTTCCTCGCGGCTGAACCGCGCGGCCTTGTTGGCGACCAGCACGCTTCCCGCCTGGACGCTCGCGACCATGACGAGCAGGGCCGGAATGATGATCCCGAACAGGCCGTGAAGCTCGAATCCGTAGGCGACGCCGAACGCGCCGGCGAGGCCGAGCAGCAAGTGATTGGTCAGCCGGGAGCGCGCCAGCAGTGCTGCCAATGCCGCGGCGAAGATTGCGACATAGAGAAGCAGCACCATCGTCATGACACGTCGCTATCCCTCCGATCGGGCGCTGAACGTATCAATCAGCACATCGAGCTGCGCCTGGCAATTGGCGCGGATCAGGCTCTGCGCCATTCCCTCGAGGCCGGACGGCACCGGCGCGAGCGCCTTCAACGTCAATGTCGTTGGCGCGCCGAGCCCGGAAACGGAGATTCTCGCCCCCGACGCGGCAGGCAGATCGGCCGGCCACGACGAGATCGCCTGGCCAGCGGCGAAATGCACGTCCGCCTTCTTGCCGCTTGCCGCATCGACCAGCGTAACCGTCGCCTCGCCGCTGCTGTTGCCGCGATAAAGGCCAAGATCGGCGGGATTGGCGATGCAGACGTTTCCGGACTGGCCCAGGTCGGCCTGCCAGACGCTGCGCGTGTTGGTCCCGCGCACCGCCCCAAGGCGGACGCGGCGAGCATTCGTCCCGCCCGATCGAACTGCGCCCACAGCTGGGCTGGCGTTGGCGGCGACGCTGAAGGTTCCCGGGCCTTGCAATGTGCGGGTCCCACGAGAGTCGAGGAGCACGACCACGTCGCTGGCCTTGAGCTTCATCATATGGGTGTCGGCCAGGGCCTTGCCCGGAGGGTAAGCGCCGGCCGAGGGGCCGGACGAGCGAACGACCAACACCGCGGCGGCGGCCGAGGTCGAAGCGAGAATGGCGGCACCGGCCGCAACGAGAAGCACACGCGACATCGTCATTTCTCCGTCAGCTGGACCGCGCCCCCTGGCCCGGCCTCGCGAAGTCGGCAGGCGAAGGCCGACAGCGCGGCGTCCTTATCACAGGTTAAGCAAATTTGCTCGATTTCGTCGAGCGCCGTCCGGTCGCCGGAATCATAGGCGTCCCATAATTGGGCAAGCCTTGAGCGAAGCTCCGGGTCCATGTCGGGCGCGGGCTCCCACACCACGATCGGCGTTGCGCGGCCCGACAGAATGATGCGCCCCATCGGCCGGAAGATGTCGAGGCTGGTGCGGCTCTTCGCCTCGTCGCTGATCAGCGCCACGGTCTTCAGATATTTGTTGGCGCCTTCCAGGCGAGCCGCACAGTTCATCGCATCGCCGAGCGCCGTATAGCTGAGCCGCCCCTCGCCGCCGAAATTGCCGACGACCGCCTCGCCATAGTGGAGCCCGACCCGGGTCCGGCCGAGATGCGCGCCGTCCTCGCTCTGCCGGGCGGAAAATTCCTGGGTGAATGCGTTCATCGCCAGCAGCGCCGAAGCCGCTCGGTCGGCATCGTCGTCGCGGGCGATCGGCGCGCCCCAGAAGGCGACGACCGCATCGCCGACGAACTTGTCGATCGTCCCGCCGTGCTCGAGGACGATGTCGCACATCCCGTCGAGATAGGCGTTGAGGATGGTCGCGACCTTGTCCGGCGGCAGGCGGTGGCTCAGCACCGTGAAGCCCTCGATGTCGGTGAACAGCGTGTAGAGCGCGCGTTTTTCGCCGGTCAGCGACAGCTTGGCCGGGTCGCGCAGGATTTGCGCGGCAATGTCTCGCGGAAGATATTTGCCGAGCGCGGATTGGGCGTAACGCCGCTGCTCCGAACCGGCGGCACGCACCGCCGCCCCGGTCGCCGCATATGCGAGCGTCCAGCCGCCGAGCCAGCCGAACGCGGGGAGGCCATAGGTATCGATCCCGCGCCACTCGAAGACGAAAGGTGCGCCGGTGAAGAAGACCAGCTGGCCCAACACCGCGAGTGCCACCACCCACGGCCGGACATCGAGCATTGCCGTGAACGCGCCGCACAGCACGACCAGCACCGCCAGCACCCAAAGCGAGACCGGGCTTGCCGGCAGCGGCAGCCGCCGGTCGAGCAGCTGCGCCAGCATCGAAGCGTGTACCTCCAGGCCACTCATGGTCGGCCCGTCGACCCGCGTGGATGGTATCTCGAACTGGTCGCGGTCGGGCAGGTCGCCGCCGATCAGGACGGTGCGCCCCCGGACCTGCTCCGCCATCAAAGCCGCCGTCGCCGGGTCTGCGAACAGGTCGATCGGCAGCTTCGCGAAGACTGGCCGCTCCGGGTTGGCCGGCACCCGGAAATCGATGCTTCCCTGATAATCGAAGCCGGACGGCACGTCGGATAGGGCCAGCGGCAGAAACGGCGGAAGCCCGGCGGGAAGCGCCGGCCAGCGGCGAAGGACATTGTCGCTGTCCGCTTCGAACCGGACCGAGGTTTGCTTCACCCGGCTTCCGGCGAGCTGGCGCGACCAATCGTCCATGAACTGCTGCTGCCATTGCTCGATTTCCTCGGCCGCATAGGCGCGGTTGGCATAGGCCAGCCACACCGGCGTCCTCATCGCCTTCATCGCGGCCATGATCTCGGGGTCTTCGGGCTGAGGCTGGTCGATCAAAATGTCGATGCCGATCGCCCTGGCGCCCATCGCGTCGAGGTGGGTGAGGGCTCGCGCCAGGATCGCGCGGTCGAGCGGCGAGCGCTTGGCAGTCGCCCGCAACGTGTCCTGCGTATAGGGGATCAGGACGATGCGCGGGTCCTGCTCGACCTTGTGCCGTCGCTCCCCAAATGCCTGGCGGAGATCGAACAGCGCGCGCTCGGCGTCGGTCGCGATCGGGATCGTCTGGCGCGGCTCTTCCGCGCGGGGAGGGAAATGCCAGTTCCCGTTCGGTGCGACGCTAAGCGGCAATTCCCAGCTGAACCTGGCAAACAGGATCGCCCAGAAGATGATGAAGGCGGTGGCCGCGAGCCGCGCGATCGGGACGCGCTTCAGGTCGCGCAGCACCCCCTCGACCGTCGGCCGCTCATTTCCTTCCAGCGGATCGGGGCTGGCGGCCCAGCGGCGATGCGGCTGGTCCACGCTCAGAGATTTACCCAAGGATTGTATCGCAACGCCCTGACCCCCGTCGGCTTTGCCCGCGGCGGCGACTCGGCTCGCGCCCCGTGGTTAACTTCCCGATAAATTTTTTTTGGCGCGGGCGCGAGTCAGAGGCGCGCGGCGAGCGCCTGACTCCAGGCCAGCTCGGCCAAAGGCTCGGTCAGGGCAGCCGTCGCCTCGGCATGGGCGGACGAAGCATTGCCCCGTGCCAGCCGTCCCCGGATCCCGTGCAGGATGGCCGCGATGCGGAACATCACGAAAACGACCAGATAATCGAGGTTGGGCAGGGTCCCGCGGCCGGTCCGCCGGCAATAAGCGGCGACATATTCCTCCTCGGTCGGGATTCCGAGCTTGGCGAAATCGAGGCCGGCAAGGCCGGTGAACATGCCGGCCGGCATCCGGTACATCATCAGATGATAGACGAAGTCGGCGGCCGGATCGCCGAGCGTCGACAATTCCCAGTCGAGCACCGCGAGGACTTCGGGCCGCTCGGCCGCGAAGATCATATTGTCGCAGCGATAGTCGCCGTGGACCACCCGCGCATCGCCGCTGTCGGGCGGAAGGTTGTCCTTCAGCCAGGCGCTGACACGGTCCATCGCCGGCACGCGGCCAGCTTCGACGTCGTTTTCATATTGCTTCGACCAGCGCGCCACCTGCCGCTCGACGAAACCGCCTGCCTTGCCATAGTCGCCAAGCCCGATCGCATTGGGATCGAAGCTGTGGAGCCGGGCGATCGTGGCATTCATCGCGTCGAAATGGGCCGCGCGAGCCTCCGGCGGCATGTCCGGGAAAGTCGCATCCCAGACGATCCGTCCTTCGACCATGTCCATGACGAAAAAGGGCGTGCCGATGACAGTTTCGTCCTCGCACAGGCCATGGACGTGCGGCACGGGGAAGCCCTGCGCGCCAAGCGCGCTCATTACCCGCGCCTCGCGGTCGACCGCGTGGGCGCCGGGGAGCAGCTTGCCGGGCGGCTTGCGGCGAAGGACGAACGAGCGTCCCGACGGCGTGTCGAGCCGGTAGGTCGGGTTGGACTGGCCGCCCTTGAACTGGCTGACGGTCAGCGGGCCTTCAAAACCCTCGACATGCTTGGCCATCCACCCTTCGAGCGCCGCGACATCGAAGCGCAGCCGTTCGGATACCTCACGCGTCCCGCTATTCGCCTCGGTTCGGTCCATGAGGCTGTCTCTAACCGACCTCGCTCATCCTGAGTAGCCGCGAAGCGGCGTATCGAAGGACGTGCTTCGATACGGGCTTACAGCCCTACTCAGCATGAGCGGATCTTTGTTGTTTGAACTGGATCGCCAATCGCTCGTTGCCCCTTTCATGGCCCGCCTTATCCACCTGTCCGACCTCCACTTCGGCGCTCACGACCCCAAGCTGGTCGAAGCCGTGGAGCGCCGGATCGACGATGCCAAGCCCGACCTTGTCGTCATCTCCGGCGATTTCACCCAACGCGCCCGGACGGAGCAATTCAAGGAGGCTTGCGCATTCCTCGATCGCCTCAAGAGGGCAGGTCATGAAGTGCTTGGCGTACCCGGTAATCATGACGTTCCGCTTTACGACGTGCTCCGCCGCTTCCTGTCTCCATTGACCCGTTACCGCCGCTACATCGACCAGGCGCTCTGCCCGTTCCACGAGCTGCCCGGAGCCGCGGTGCTGGGAATCAACACGGCGCGCTCGCTGACCTTCAAGGATGGGCGGATCAATGAGGAGCAGGTCGCCTATATCCATGACATATTCGGCCGCACCCGGCCGGAAACGGCGCGAATCCTGGTGACCCACCATCCCTTGTTCGCGCTCCCTGTCGGCGACGGGCCGGAGCTGGGCAAGGCGATCGGTCGGCAGGAGATGGCCCTGGACGCAGTGGCCAGGGCGGGTGTCGACCTGCTGCTGGCCGGGCACAACCACCGCGCATCGACCCACCATGCAAAGGATCTCGTCACCGATGCGGGATCGGCGCTGGTCATCCAGGCCGGCACCGCCACTTCGACCCGGCTCCGGGACGAGGAGCAGAGCTTCAACCTGCTGGAGGTGGGCGATGCCGAAGTCATGGTTGCGGTGCAGGCGTGGGACGGCGCCGGCTATGCCAGCCGCGACGCCCAACGCTTCGTCCGCCGCGGCGAGCATTGGGAGACCGCGACCGGCGAGCAGCTGGCGGAGGCGCCGGAGGCTTGAGTCCGCTCTTCGACTGCGCCTAAGGGCAGGCGTTCAGACGGGGAGAGCATGATGGACGAAGCGGCAATCGAGATCTCGGACCTGCCGCAATTCGACGTGAGCGAATTCGTCCGCCGCGTGCTGGCCGAGGACCTGGGTTCCGGCGGCGACGTGACGTCCAAGGCGACGATCGACGCCGACGCCCGCTTCACCGCCGAGATGAACTGCCGCGAGCCGATCGTCGTCGCCGGCCTCGACATCGCCATGGCCTTTTTCCGCGCGCTCGACCGGGAGATGCGCATCGAGCAATTGGCCGCGGATGGCGACAAGGTGATTGCCGGCAAAGTATTGCTTCGCCTCAACGGCAATGCGCGCGCCATGCTCGCGGCGGAGCGCTCCGCCCTCAACCCTCTCCAGCATTTGTCGGGCATCGCCACCATGACGCGGCGCTATGTCGACGCGATCGCGGGCACTGGTGC
>Ga0307411_10000848_pt1 | contig 11476 bp, 20 predicted proteins | sample DK1Ometagenome_2_FD_203712 | JGI IMG/M metagenome (GOLD analysis project Ga0307411, IMG submission 203712) | Maize rhizosphere microbial communities from greenhouse at UC Davis, California, United States - DK15-O-1 | ecosystem: Host-associated > Plants > Roots > Rhizosphere > Soil | place: USA...
CTTTGAAGATTGCGAACCCGCTGGGCCTGTTGGAACGTGCTCTCGATGAGCTTGCACAGCGTCAATCAACAATCGCTGTAGCTGTGTTGCAGCTCGATGCCGGTGTGGCGCATGTGCTGAGTGCGCAGACACGTGAGAAACTGCACCGTTGCTTGTACGGTGCTGACGTTCCGAGGGTCCACTCCGATGACTGATCTAACTTTCGCGCTCTCCTCGTATGTTGATATAGACGCGCTCAATGCATTCACCGTTGCCGTAACCAATCTCACTGTCGCTGTGAAAGCAGCCAAGATGGGCGAGGTTGGCCGTTGCCTATCGCTTGCGCGTACCCATGCTGAGACTGCAGAGCTTTGGTTGCAGGCTGCCGAAAGATGCGCAGACGCTGAAGTTCAAAAAATGGCTCGGATTGACGGCACTTGACGACGAGGGAGCAGCTCGACGACGCGCTAGCAGATGACAGCGGGTGGCGCATCCGCTCGACTCTCTGGTCGGAGGAAGTCGAAGCGTTTGTGATCCTGATGGCGCCGCGCCCCTATTCAGAGTCAGAGATTCAGCTCGCGTGGCGATGGTTCCAGGAGGGGTATCAGTGCGGGATCGCGATGCAGACGATTCGCGAGCTGTACCGATCGATGAGGGATGAATAACCGAGGCGATGCTCTGCTGTGTGAGGCTCGCGAGCACATCGAGGCCGCTGCGCAGCTGCTGCACAAGTTCGTCGGCACGCGCGATATCGAGACGGCCATCTGTGTGTGCAAAACCGCAATGTTTCTGATCGAGAAAGCGCGCGATGCGGAGCGCGACAAACGGCATATAACATCGAGGGATGAACTGCGATGATTTGGGGAAAACGAACAGGGGGCGAGATGACGGATGGAAATAAACCGCTCGGCTATTTCATCGAGCTGCGCAACTTGAGCGCTGGCCGGCAGATATTTTCTGCCGCTACGTCGGACGTGACAAAGGAACAGTTCGACAGGCTATGGGGCTCTGTGGGTGATGCGATCTACAGAATGCAGAGCAGCGCCGTCGATGTTGACCGGTTGCAGTGGCAGCAGTTTGAACTCCGCATCACGCCGATCACTCACACGTGACCACGGATGGACACTCAGGAACGCGATGAGCTGCTGGCCGCTCTCGGTGGCTTGCATGCGAAGTTGCTCGACGCGCACGCTTACCTGATCGATAACCCACAGCACCCGGTGTACATCGCGATGTTGGACGCTGAGCGCGAATTGATATCGATAGTGCGGTGGGTGGATCCGGAAGTGCGCAGCTACGGGTTACACCGAATCCAGCGGTTGCCGTGAACTGCGTCACTGCTATGCATGCAGTCGGTGATACACTGCATGCACTCGATGTGAGGAAACGCGGAGCGGACCATGCACGTATTTGGCGATGCGGAAAACGAGGCGCGGGCCTGGGTGTCGACTTGCACTGCGCCGGATCTGATGACGAAAGTGCAGAGCTACACGCACCTGATTGACGAGATGACGCAGTTTGTCGGTACCAGTCGTGAAAACACTGCAGTGCAGGGTTTCATCGAGCATTGCCGCAAGGTGCGCTCGATCATGCTGGCCAGCTTGGTCGATACCCTCATCTGCCCCGTGTGTGCAACGGGGCACGCACGGCCGCACTGTGACCAGCAGCTGCACTTTCAGTTAGGGGAGGGGTGATCCATGACAACCACGAAGAAACGGCCAAAGGCACAGCGGCGCGGCAACCGTCCGGGATTCTGGCCGGTGCAAGTGACGGTGCATCGCGATGACCACGACAAGGTCAAGGCACTGGCGCGCCAGTTGAACGGTGTCCGATTCGCTGCAGCTGCAGCTGCAAAGTGATTCGGCAGGGTAGAGCGATCCGGACTCGATCAACTTGCGAGCGGCCGCGAATGGCGTTCGCTCTACCCTGACCGATGCGGCCAATGCCTATCGCGCTGCATGCGCGAACCCGCTGCAATCTGCAGCGTGCCAGCCAGCCCAAATCCCTCGATCGGTAAGTGCGCCTGCCCGATGCGTGACTGCGATGAGCAGTGCACGGTGCATCGCTTCCGAGCTCGCGAGAAGAAACCGGCGAACTCCCGATTCGCCGGCAAGTACTTTCTGACCTGCCCGGTGCATGGCCGCATGGGTGGGGATGCCAAAGACAGCAAGCTGCAGGCCTTCATCGAGCACCACGCAAAATTGGACGGCGCTGCTGCTGCGCCCAAAGACACTGCTAGCCTGGCTGCTGGTGGTGTCCCTCCCTCTGCAGCAGCGCCGTCCAATGCTGAAAAAAAATCGAAGAGCGCAGCTGACGCTGCGCCCGATGAGCCGGCGCCGGCGGCGCGCAAAAGCTTTTGGGGCTGGTGATGGGCGTCAACAAAGTGGACGTTGATCCGGTGCAGCTCGACCGCCAGGCCGATGCGATCCTGCATCGAGCACCGATAGACGAACTGCCGCCGCCAGGTCCTCAAGCCGAGCCGCAGAAAGAGTCTGCCGATGAGGAAAGCTGGCATCAGATGATCCCTGGTCTCACGACGATGCTGGCGATGCTGGTGTTTCCGCAGTGGGGATTTGTGGAGGAGGAGCAGAAAGCCTTCTCGACCGCCGCTGCTGACGTGCTCGAACATGCCTTTCCTGGTGGCATGGGCGGCCGCTACGGTTGCTATGTGCGGCTGATGATGGTCACAGCGGGTGTCACGCTGGCCAGGTTCGATGCGGACACCGGTAAGTTTCCGCCGATCGGCCCGCGACGCGAAAAACCGGTGGGCCCTGCGGTGGACGGCAGCGCGGCCGCAGGATCCGACACTCCGTAAGCCGCAACCGCGCATGCCGATCCAAAAACGACACAGCGGCCGCCTGGTCGCTGTCACCGGCGCCAGCCAATCAGGTAAATCCGTGTGGACGTCGCAGCAAGTGGCGACGGCGGCCCGGCTGTTCGTGTGGGACTACAAGGGCGACTGGCGCCTGAATCATCGGTGCCGGCACGTCAGCACCTGGCCGGCGCTACACGCAACCGTGCTGGCGAGCTCGCCGGCGGAACGGATCGCGTACCACGCACCAGGGATGAATCGCGAGGCGTTCGACACGTGGTGTCGGTTCGCATGGATCTGGCTGCAGCATGCACCGGGCAGCATCGTGGTGGAGGAAACATCGAGCGTGACCCACGCTGGCAAGGCGCCGGACGCATGGGGTGATCTGTGCCGCATGGGCCTTGGGTTCGGCGCCGATATCTACGCGGTAACACAGCGGCCAGCCGAGTCTGACAAGACAGCGCTGGGGAATGCCACATTGATCCACTGCCACCGCGTCGGATACGAAGATGACGCGCGCTACATGTCGAAGCTGCTGCGAGTGCCGCAGACGCAGGTCGATGCTCTGCTGCCGTACCAGTGGATCGAGCGCGACGAATCGGGCGCAGTGCGCACCGGCGGCCCGCGAGGCTCGATGGAGTTGCGCAAACCCTCTCGGAAAACGTCTAAGCGTTAGCCGCAAATCGCCGGCGCTGCGCACCCGTTTTTGCTTTTGCCGATTTTCTGCGGCTACGTTCGATGCCCGCACGCACGGGTATCTCTTTCCAACATTGGAGCCGCAACGATGTCAGCCGCGCAAGCTAAGGACCTGGCGAAAGCCGTGATCACAATCCTGGTGGTGATGGCAGCGGTAAATCGAATCCCCAAGTTGAAAGCGATCATTGGCTGATCGGCCGCGATGCCTACCGCTCGCGAGTTGGTTGCGATGCTCATCGTAGCTGCAGCGGTCGTGTGGGCCTCGAACAACGTGCGGCAAGTGCGCCGCCTGCTTGGTTGAAAGGGGATATCACATGCGCCTGCTGAGATTGTTGGAACCGGTTCAGAACGTCGCGGCAAACTCTCATTTCGTGCTCAACTCCAAGCTGGTGTTGGGCAACGTGGTGGAGCGGCTGATTTTCATTCTGGGTGGCACGTTCACGAAAGCACAGATCACGAACTTGCAGGTTCGATTGAACGGCAAGGCAACCATCGGACCCGTGAGCGGCTCGCACCTCGATTCGATCCAAAAATATTTGCTGCTGGTGAACGATGCCAATCGGCTGACGCTGGATTTCACAGAGCCGACGTCGCGCTCGATCCCTGGTTAGCTGATGGGGGCTGTGCACACGGATGCCAGCGGCGTAACGGATTTCACCATCGAGGGTGATATCGGCGCTGCCACCAGTCCCACACTTCAGGTCTATGCGCAGATGCGCAGCGTGGCAGACATGGATCCGGCGCGTGGGTTCGACCCGGCAACGTTCGGCCTCATGCGCGCGCTCGTTCCAACAACCGTCACTGAGACGGCCGCTGGCGAGTTCCAACATGATTTGAACTACGGCGTGAAGGGTGACACGCTCATCAAGCGCATCTTCATTTTCAGCAGCGTGCTGACCGCGTTCAAAATCCGCCGCGACTCCGTCGAGATCTACGACGCGATTCCAACGGCGCTCGCTGGCTACATCCAATCAGAGTACGGGCGCGATGACCAAAGCGGCCTGTATGTGTATGACCCGCTGGTGGACGGCAATCAGTCTGACGTGCTGACCACTCGCAGCGGCAACCGCGAGACTCAATTCCAATTTCTGTTCACCGCATCCGGATCTGGCGTGCATACGTGCTACGCCGATTTGTACGCGCCACTGTCGCGCATCTGATCGAGGCTCCGTCGCAACTTCCATTGGAGTGACCCATGCCGTTCGATCTTGGCGCCGCACTCAACACAGCTCTAGATAAGGGCTTCGATGTGTGGGTGGATTCGGAGAAAGCGAAGAACTACACGCCTGGCGTGCAAACCGTTGGCCAGCGTGACGGCCAGGGCGGGACAATGCAGGCTGGCCAATCTTCGATGGTGCTCCCGAGCTGGGCCAATAATCCGGCCGTGAAATGGGGCGCGGTTGCGGTGGTGGTGCTGGTCGCTGTGTTTGTCATCCGCAAGCTGTGACTCGATGTATAGCGGCCAGAATTCGAGCTCGATCTACACGCCGACCGAGTCCGGTGCAAGTAGCGGCAGCGGCGCACTTTACATCGGTGCCAATCCTAATCTCGCGATGGTGTTTGGCGCCGGTGGGGGATTATCCGGATGGGTCGGACCCGCTTTGATCGGAGTTGCGGTCGTTGCCGCAGCTCTAATTTTATTGAAAGCTCGCAAACCCTGATCGAGGAACTAGAGTGGACAGACGACGTCGAGCTGCAGCTACGTCACCCGTCCGCGCACTCGCTGCTGCATTGGATGCGCCGCCAGGTCACGGCCGGCATTGCACAGTTGTTTCGCTTCTCAGATCACACGGATTTGCTCTACCTCATCACGCGCAAGGAACAGGAACCTCTGGAATGGGTGATGTGCTACGCGCGCGGCACGGGTGCACGAAAGTTCGGCCGCCTGGTGATGGAGACGGCCAGGCAGCAAGGCATGCCCGTTCGATTGCATATCGATGTGGATCAACTCACGGCGGCGCGCGTGCGCCTGTTCCGGCCACTTGGATTCCGCATGTCCGAGTACATGCTGAGGGCTGACCATGGGCGGCGGTGCGAGCGGGAAGGGTACAAGCCAGAGTCGAAGCGCGAGCAGCTCGACAAGCACCACAGTTACATCGATCGATAACAGCGTCCGGACGTCCGATTTTGGCGCGATCGCTGGCGCGGTCGAGATCAGCCTCGAAGCGCTCGACCTGGGCCGCCGCTCGGTGGATCGCAGCTCGGACCTGGCCGAATCCGTCACAGCCGATACCTTTGCCTTCGCTGGCGATGTCACGGCCGATGCGTACGGGTTCGCTGGCGATGCGATCGAGCGGTTCGCGGACTTTGCAGAGACTGGCCAGCGCAGCGTGATCGATGGTGTGGGCGATGCCTTCAACAATGCCCTGCGATCGATCGGTGATCTGGCTATGCAGACGTCAGCGAGCACCGATGACCGAGTGGCAAAAGTCGCGATCTATGCATTCAGCGCGGCAGCGGCAGCTCTGATTCTGCCAAAGGTGTTTGGAAAATGAGTACACGCTCGTATCGCTACACGTTCAGCGGCGCGGCAACGCTCACAGCACCTGGTGGACGGTTTTTCTTTGTGAAGTCGGCTACCGCGCCGATCAGCATATCGGCACGCGGCAACACCACTGCGCCCATCGAGTTTACGGACGTCGGTGCGGGCCTGAAGTTCGGGCCGGTGCCAGCAGAGCTGCGATGGACCTACCTGGATATCACCAGCGGCGTCGCACAGATTGTCGATGTCATCATTTCCGATGATGCGGAAGTGGACGTTGCGAGCACCGTCAACGTTGCCGGTAGTGTCGCGATCATGGAGACACCGTCAACGGCGCTCGCGACACCGGTGCGGGTTGCACTCAACACAGCGACGGACACGCTGATCGCTGCAGCCAATGCGAGCCGCAGGCGCATCACTATCCAGAATCCGCCGGGCAACATCGATTCGGCCAACATTGGTCCATCCGGTTCGCTGAGCACCACTCGCGGCCTCGAAGTCGAACCTGGCGCGGCCGTCGAGATTTGCACCACGGCCGCGATCTACGGTCGAGCGGTCAGCAACGCGCCCGCTGTCCAGGTCCTCGAGGAGACTTAAATCCATGGCGATTTTTCGTGGCGTAGCGCTCACCCGTGCATCGATCGCACGTCGTCTGTTCGTGCAACCTGAGAAGTTCGGCGCGATCGGCAACGGCATCGCGGACGATGGGCCGGCGGTTCGGCTGTGCCTTCTCGCGTGCATGTCCGAGGGCGTTGCCATGGAGCTCACGCGCGGCAAAACGTATCTGTGCGCGACATGGACCACGATCGATACGATTCTCTCGACCTACATCAACGGCAATGAAGCGTTGCTGCGTGGGCCGGCAACACGCACCGATTTTTTCACCTTTGGCGGACCGCTGTTGATCTGGCGCAACGTTCGCTTTGCTCGCTGGCGTTGTCTAGAGAATCGAGCCATTGGGCAGACGGGTGACATAGGCGAGTTCAAGTTTCTGGAAAACGACGTCACGGATTGCAGCTCGATCGCGATCAACTGCGAGCGGCCCATAGAGAGTTATCGGATCTGCGACAACAAATTCCATGACAGCACCGGCGCCTATGTGATCCGGATCGGTACGAACAACGGTGCAGCCAGCGACACGTGGAAAGATGGCTGGATTAACGACAATGCATTCCAGCGCTGCAGCGGTACGAGCTCGACGGCCGCTGCGCTGGTCTACGGCTGGAAGGTGAAAATTTGTCGCAACCTGGTGGAGGACTTGAGCTGCACCGGTAGCGAGGAAGCGTGGGGGTTCTATACGAAGTGCCGCTACGGAACCTATAACGACAACACCATCCGAAACGTCACGGCGGCCGTGCATGACGATATCGTGGGAATCAACATCAAGGGACTTGATCGCGGGCCGCCGGATCTGCCGCAAGGGTTCGCGTGCGTTGCCACGGGCAACACCATCATCAACGTGGGTCGGCTGACCGGCACGCTGACCGGCGCCGGCATCCGTGGGCAGACGGACGATGTCATCATCGCGAACAACATCATCGATGACTGCGGCCTGATCGGCGTCACGATCGATGAATCCGCCGGCACGATCAATTCGAGGGTCTCCAACAATCGCATCTGGTTTACCACGCCATTCGCGGGGCGCACGGGTGTTTACTATGCGGCCGGCGGAAGTGGACATGTGTGCAGCGACAATATTCTGCGTGGCACCGATGCAGGCATCCGCTTGCAGACTGGCGCCAGCGCGGCGGGATCGGACTACTACGTCCATCACAATGTGATCGAGGCCGCCAGCGCTGCAATCGTCACGAACAGTCCGCAGGCGATGGACAACGTCCGCATTCACAGCAACTCGCTGACGGCCGGCGCTCGCGGGTTCATCAATGACAGCGGCGGCGGCGCGTTGACGAAGTGGGACTTTAAAGACAATGATTTTTCGGTGGCAACCACTGCCAAGTTCGCCGGCACGGCTCCGACCAGCGTGCGCTATCAGAACAACCGAGGTTGGATGGAATCGGCCACCACGTACGATCCTGGCAACCTCAATGACGGGGTCGGAGTCACGCAATCCGTGACGTGCCTTGGCACGCTGCCCGGTGACATCGTGCACGTTGGGTTCTCGAACATGCAGCACGGCATTTTGCTGCATGGCTACGTTGTCAGTGCGAATACGGCATCCGTGCGTTTCCAGAATGAGTCCGGCGGCGCGATCGATCTGGGATCCGGCACGCTGACGGTGCGTTGCGAGCGGCTGTGAATCCGATACTCGCAGGCGGCCTCGGTGCGGCGCTGCTCGCGTTTCTTGCCTCACGGACACAGCAAGGTGCAGCCGTGGTCGAGCGTGTCACTGATCGAGTTCTAGGCGTGCCGCGCGGCATCCGCAACAACAATCCCGGCAACATTGACTGGATCGCCGATCCCAAAAAACGCTGGGATGGCATGGTCCGGAAAGAGACGCCAGCAGAGGGCGGCCGGTTCGGCGTGTTCGATACGCCAGCCAAGGGAGTGCGCGCGATCGGCCAGGAACTGGCGCTCGATGGACGGCGCGGCGTGCGCACGATCGAGGGGTTGATTGCTGGTGTCCCTGGCATTCCCGGCAGCGGCTGGGCTCCCTCGAATGAAAACGACACAGCGGCGTACATCGCGGCCGTTGCGCGCGCTGTGAAGATGGAGCCGCGCCAGGTAATCGATGTGCAGTCGTACCTGCCGCGCCTGGCGGCCGCCATCATCGAGCACGAAAACGGCCAGCAGCCTTACAGCCTTTCCGACATTCAACGGTGGGTTTACTCATGAGCGCGATGAAACAGTGGTCAACGGCCGTGGGCGGCCCGATCGGCGTGGCAATCGCGGTGCTCGGCATCGCTGGCGTGCTGATCTATTTCAGCAAGCAAGCGAAGGACGCTGTCATTGCCACTGGCAAAGCAGTGGCCGATGTGAACAAAGGCACATCGTACGAAGGGGCTGGCGTGGTCGGCACCCTCGGCAACGTCAGCAATGAATTGAGCGGGGGATTTTTCGAGCGCATCGGCAGCGCGATCGGCGGGAAGCTCGCGGATATCGCAGACGCCAGGCGCACGAAAACCGCCAGGCCGCCGGCCTCGTTCACTCCCCGGACCACGGAAGTGGCCAGCCAGGTCCGCTACTACGAAAAGCAGATGGGGCTGTGATCCCTCGCAATCAGGGGGAGGACTTCTCGCCTGATGACACCATCACGAACATGGTGGCGTTTCGGGCCCGGACGCACCGGCCGACGCGGGAAGTTGTTGCCACGGTGCCAGGCGCCGGCGCCGCCGGCCTGGTCGTGTGGCTGGCGCAGCTCGCTGGCATCGATGTGCCTGCCCATGTGGCCGTCGAGCTCGGAGCGCTGATTACGTCAGCCGTCTCAGGTTTCATCCGCTGGCGGCTCGACCGACCGCCGCACCACTCGAAGGGGAAACATCGATGAGCAGATTGCACCGGCAGAAACTGCGCCTGCGGTCCCAGCAGCGCGCGGATGGGGTGATCGATCCCGAGGCCGATGATATCGACCGCGAGGCCTTTCAGGACGTCGGGACGGGGCCGGCGGGGCGCGAGGAAGGCGCGGCAGTTGCGCAAACCGAGCCACCGGAGGACCTGCCACGGGACGAACAACCGCCGCCGGCGGCGCTTCCCGCGCAGAATCCGGACGATGTCGACACTTCCGGAACGCCAAAGGCGTGACCTGGTATTGAGCGCGCGGCAGCGCTGGCAGGCTGCCGTCTGCGTGCTGTTCCAACAACCGAGCACTGGATAGGTATGCAGCTGTAGCTGCATGCAGGATCGAGGGGTTGCGTGTCTAGTGGCTGGCGGCCGCGCCAGTCGCGATCTAGTGTCGCGATACCTACCACCTCTGACGAAGGGAAGTAGCAGCGCCGGCCTGATTGCCTGGAAAACGATTTCGGCCGGCGCTGCTCTCATCAGATGCCGACTGTATCGGAATCTACTTATAAGGCTAGCACGCTCGATGACGAGTGCAACCGGGAATCGCCACACGGCCGCCGGCGGCCAGGCCCGTCCCCCTGGATAACCTCCGAGCTGCTCGACGCGCAACTGTGGCGCGCCCTGGAAAATCAACGCGAGTCCGACCGTCGAGCGGCTGAAGCCGCGACCAATGGCCGCTGGTGGGACGCGCCGGCGTTCGATCCCCCGCCGATCGATGACTACCTCAAATCCTGGATTGCGCGCGCCTGGCGCGCTCACACGAAGGCAGACGCGGACTGGCGGCCTGGTCACGAATCCCGGATCCACGCTCGATCGCAGCTCGCGGACTTCCTCCGCTCTACTGTGATTCCCTACACGGCGGACCCCCGCATCCAGCGCATGCCCTCCGAGCTGCTCAACGCCAGGCGCAGCGGCACGTGCATGTATCGCCCCGATGATGACCGGTGGTGTCGGTTCTACGATCAGAAGGCGGGACTGCGCCTGCTGTGCCCGGATGACTCTCGGGAGGAATCCGATCGCTTGTACAGACGCCTGGCGCCGCGGTTGCTCGAATGGATGGACCCCGGCAGCGGCCACCAGCTGCATTACCTGGTGTTCACCTGCCCACATGCCAAGCCTGGGAACCTGGCGCGCCGCATGCGCGGCCTGGTGAAGCGCTTCCGCAAGGTGATCCGGGAATTTCCGTGCGTGACGGGTTCGGTGGTGGTGCTCGAAGCGCCGCTGTCTGCAGCTCGACGCTGGAACGTCCACCTGAACGTCATCGTAACCACGGACGGCCGCTTCCTGGATTACGGCGCACTGCGTGCACGCTGGCACTGGCAGGTCGAGTGCCAGCGCCTGGCCGGCGGGGAGATGGAGTTGCGCGGCTCCATCCGCGAGCTGCTCAAGTACTCGGTGCAGGCCGTGCCGGAGAAGTCCGGGGAGAAAGCTCGAGCCGCGCTCGAGCGTGGCGCCGGCGGTAGCACAGAGCAGTCGCAAAACGTGACACCGGCGCCGGCGATGACCGAATGGACAGCTGGCGAGTGGCTGGAATGGTGGAATGCTCACCTGCGTTTCCGCCGCACCCGCACCTATGGCGAGCTGTTCCGCATCGGCAAACCGCCGGCGCAACCGATGGAAGGGTTCCACACGGTCGGCTGGTTTGCGACCTATCGAGGCCGCGTTTTTCTCAGGTCCGCTCTACTTGACTCGATACAGGGCGATAAGTCTCCCGGACCATTGCCACGGCTCGACCTGGAAACCCTCGAAAAGATCAGGGGACCGCCGTCAACCGGTCCCCCGTCAGAACAATTCGGCATGTTCAACGTGTGAGGCTATGCACATGAGCACTCCCCCCGATCCGGTGGCCGATGTCCAAATGGCGCTTCGCAAGCTCGCCAGGGATCCCCGCGCAATCGCTTTGAAGATTGCGAACCCGCTGGGCCTGTTGGAACGTGCTCTCGATGAGCTTGCACAGCGTCAATCAACACTCGCTGTAGCTGTGTTGCAGCTCGATGCCGGTGTGGCGAATGTGCTGAGTGCGCAGACACGTGAGAAACTGCACCGTT
>Ga0307411_10000849_pt1 | contig 11473 bp, 13 predicted proteins | sample DK1Ometagenome_2_FD_203712 | JGI IMG/M metagenome (GOLD analysis project Ga0307411, IMG submission 203712) | Maize rhizosphere microbial communities from greenhouse at UC Davis, California, United States - DK15-O-1 | ecosystem: Host-associated > Plants > Roots > Rhizosphere > Soil | place: USA...
CGAGATGGCGGCGTAGCCGTTGGTCCGTCCCGCGCCGAGCGTCTTCACGCGCTCGGGCGTGAAGCCGTCGTCGAAGGTTCCGGCGCCGATGTGGAAGCTCACGGGCAGGTCGCAGGCCTGCGCCGCCGCCCAGAGGGGATCCCAGTGCCGGCTGCCGAGGATGGGCATGCCGTGGCTCTGCGGCGTGCCCGTGAACAGCACGCCCTTGTGCCCGAGCGCCGCGCAGCGCTCGATCTCGGCCACCGAGGCGGCGACGTCCCAGAACGGCGTCGCGAGGATCGGAACGAAGCGGCGCGGATCGGGCGAGATCCAGTCGATGAGGAAGTCGTTGTAGGCGCGCACGCACGCGAGCATCAGCTCCGGGTCCTTCAAGGCGAGGAAGGCCTGGCTGCCGAAGCCGCCCACGTTCGGGTAGAGGGCCATCGCCCAGATGCCGACGCGGTCCATGTAGGCGAGGCGCGCGCGCGCATCCCACGCCGCCTTCGGCACCTCGTCCATGTTGCGCGGCGCCGCCGGAAACGGCTCGGGCCAGCCGGCCACGGCCGTGAAGCCGACCGGCAGGAAGGTCTGGGTGTCGCCGATGCGCCAGGTCTCGACGCCGCTCTGCGGGTCGCGGACGATGTGCGGCGCCCGCTCCTTCATCCGTGCCGGCAGACGGCTCGTCCAGAGATCGCCCGGCTCGCTGATGTGCGTGTCGGCGTCGATCACCCAGTCCTGGATCCGCGGGAGGCTCGTGCTCATGGGTCGCTCCGGTTCGCGCCAGCGTAGCGGGGCGCGGCGCCGGCTACACTGCGCCCGAACGGACCGAGGAGACGCCATGGAGCCGCCCCGCCAGACCCGCTTCGCCGCCATGCGCGACGCCACCCGCGCCGACTACCAGGTGATCGCGCGCCACTCCCTCGACTTCTTCACCGGCCTCCCCGACCGCCTGCTGACCCACCTGCGCATCCTGGCGGGCGACACGGGCGGCTACGCCGTGGACCGGCTCACCCACAGCCTGCAGACCGCGACGAGGGCGCAGCGCGACGGGCGCGACGACGAGTACGTGGTGTGCGCCCTGCTGCACGACATCGGCGACACGCTCGCTCCCTCGAACCACGCGCAGCTCGCCGCCACCCTCCTCGAGCCCTTCGTGAGCGACAAGAACCGCTGGATCGTGGAGCAGCACGGGATCTTCCAGGGCTACTACTTCTTCCACCACCTCGGGCTCGACCGGAACATGCGCGACCGCTTCCGCGATCACCCCTGGTTCCGCGACTGCGCCGAGTTCTGCGAGAAGTACGACCAGAACAGCTTCGACCCGGAGTACGACACGCTGCCGCTCGAGGCCTTCGAGGGCGCGCTGCGCAAGGTCTTCGCGGCGCCGAGGAAGTCGATCTACCTGCCCGAGGCCGCTGCCTAGCGGCGCGGACGGCAGAAGGAGAACGGGTGTCCGAGCCCATCGCTCGCTGCGTCGAAAACTGGCACCGCCAGCTGCGGGGCGAGCTCCCGGGCGGGCTCGACGCGATCCTCGCGGAGGACGTCGTCTTCCTCTCGCCGATCGTCTTCACCCCGCAGCGCGGCAAGCAGCTGACGAAGCTCTACCTGAACGCCGCCGGCGCCACGATCGGCGAAGGATCGAAGCAGAGCGCGGCCGCCGACCCGAACGAGAAGCGCGCCACCAAGTTCCGCTACGTGAAGGAGGTCCTCTCGGGCCACCACGCCGTGCTCGAGTTCGAGACCGAGCTGGCCGGCAAGTACGTGAACGGCATCGACATGCTCACGTGCGACGACGAGGGCCGCATCACCGAGTTCAAGGTGATGATCCGCCCCCTCCAGGCGATCAATCTCCTGCACCAGCAGATGGCCGCGATGCTGAAGCAGATGGAGGGCGCCGGGCGCGCGGGTGACGGCGCGCTCGCCGGCGCGGGCGGCTAGAGCCCGGACAGCCCGCCGCGGCCGTCGAGGCGCCCGCGCCGCCCGCAGAACTCCTCCTGCATCATCGCGCGCAGCACGGCCGGCTCGGCGAGCGTTCCCCAGGTGCGCCGGCCCTCGGCGGTCAGGCACGCCACGTGGGCGATGCGCGGCGCGCCCCGTTGGTGCGCGACGGTGTAGGCCTCGAGCGTCACCGGGCCCGCGAAGTCGACGAGCGCCTCGCGCAGCGGAAGAGCGTCCGCCTCCTGCTGGAGGTCGGCGTAGCGGAAACCCTCGCCCGGCGGCTCGCTCGAGTAGACGCCGATGCTGTGCTTCGCGAGCCAGCCGCCGTTGCCGTGCACCAGCCCGACCGCGCCGCGGCGCGCGCGCACCACCTCGGCCATGCGGGCGACCGCATGCAGGCCATAGCTGTTGAGCGGCCCGCCGGCGAAGGTGAGCCCGCCGGTGACGGTCAGCGGGCGGCCATCGGGCACGCCGAGCTCCAGCGCAGCCACCTGCACGGCGGACGGGAAGCAGCTGTAGAGGTCGAAGTGGTCGATCTCGGAGGCCGCCCGGCCCGCCAGCGCGAGCGCCCGCGCTCCGGCCAGCCGCAGCGCGGGCGAGCGGTGGAGCTCCGCCCGGGTGGAGAGGAAGTTGCTGTCGTTCGCCTCCGTCGCGGCATGGAGGAAGACGAGCTTCTCCTCGGGCACGCCCGCGCTGCCGGCCGTCTCCAGCGAGCAGAGCAGCAGGCCCGCCGCCATGTCGACGCGCGCGTTGGCGTTCATCAGGCGCGTGTAGGGATACGAGATCATCGGGTTGTCGGGCGAAGCAAGGCCGATCTCGTCGGCGGAGTAGGGTCTTCGGATCCAGGCATGCGGGTTGTCGCAGGCGGCCGCGCTGAAGCCCGCCCACAGCGCGGCGACGCGCGCCGCGTGGGCCTCGAGGGATTCGCCGCGCGCGAAGCGGATCGCGCTCTCGATCACGGCGAAGACGTCGCTGGCGCTGTTCATGCCGCGCGCGAGCTCGGCGTCGTGAAAGATCGCCTTGTCCTCGGCGAGCTTGCGATCGGGCGCGCCGCGCGCTTCGCACTGCGGGAGCTCGAGCCCGAGGCGCTGGGCCTGGCCTGCGCTGCGGCCGTTCTCCGCGCCGGCCACGAGCACGATCCCGCTCCGGCCCGCCTGGATCGCGCGCGCGGCGTCGATCACGCAGGCCTGGGCGAAGTTCCCGCCGTACGGGGTGCCGACCGTCTCGCGCGGCGCGGCCGCGAGCCGGCGCGCGATCTCGCGCCCGGGGTCGCCGTAGCGCCAGGCCCCGCGCACGACGCTGATCGAGTCCGCGCGCTGGAGCAGCTTCGGCGCGCCGGAGTCTTCGCCCGCCTGCACCAGCGCCGCGACCATCAGCGCGAGCGGCTCCGCCGCCTGCCGCGGATCCTCCGCGCGCTGGAGGACCTGGCCGGCGCCGACCAGAACGGGAACGGGTCGATTCGAGCGCATCGTCTCTCGCTGGCCGGCCGGCGTCCGGGCCGCTCGCCTCTCGCGCGGCGATGGTTTGATGGCAGCATACCTGCCATGATCTCGCCGGGCGCGGGGTGCGGGCATGGCCAGCTCGAGATCGAACCTGAAGGAGCTCTCCAGCGACGGCCGGCTGCGGCGCGGCGAGCGCAGCCGCGAAGCGATCGTGGCGGCGCTCTTCGAGCTCGTCGGGGAAGGCGTGCTCCAGCCGACCGCGCAGCAGGTGGCCGAGCGCGCCGGGGTGGGCATCCGCAGCGTGTTCCGTCACTTCGACGACATGGACAGCCTGTTCGCGACGATGGACGCGCGGCTGCGCGCGGACGCGCTGCCGATCCTCCGCGGCGCGGCGCCCGAGGGAGCGCTGCGCGAGCGCGCCCGGGCGCTGGTAGAGCGGCGGGCGAAGGTGTTCGAGCGCGTGGCCCCGTACAAGCGCTCGGCGAACGTGCAGCGCTGGCGCTCGCGCTTCCTCTCCACGCGCCACGGAGCGATGGTGCGCGAGCTGCGCGCGGACCTGCTGCGCTCGCTGCCCGAGCTCGCGGACGCGCCGGCCGAGACGCTCGAGGCGGCGGACCTGATCACCTCCTTCGAGGCGTGGGACCGCCTGCGCGCGGACCAGCGCCTGTCCCGGGAGCGCGCGGAGGCGACGCTCGGGCGCGCCCTGCTCGCGTTGCTCGAGCGGGCGGGGCGCTAGCCGAGGACGCAGCGAGCCCGGTCCCGCGCTAGGGGCCGAGCAGCCCTTCGTACGAGGCGGCGATCAGGTCCGCGTCGCGGATCGCGAGCCGCTCGCGCAGGAAGGCGACCTTGCGCGCCTGCTCGGCCTCGCCCGCGCCATCGCCGTCCCAGACCGCCTCGAGCTCGACGAAGTCGCCGAGGCCTTCGACGCGGTCGAGGTGGATGCGCACGTTCTCGAACAGCCCGATCTCGCGCAGCTTGCGCACGACCCGGCGCACGCCGAGCAGCTCCGCGAGGAGCTGCTTGGTGCGCTCCGGCTCGGGCAGCGGGATCACTACGTAGTCCGAGCGGCGCGCCAGCGGGGCGTCCGGCCGCAGGTAGGCCACGAGCTGGGCGCCCGACAGGCTCGACTCGCGCAGCTTGAGGCGCCCGGGCCGAGCCGCGGCGCGCGCATGCGCCTCGCTGCGCGCCGCGCCCGCGGCCGTCTCGAAGTAGGTGTCCACCTGTTGGTCCTCGCCCAGCCAGCTGGTGGCGATGGCGCGGGCCCGCTCGCGCGCGCGCGGCAGATCCGCGCAGCGCGCCTTGAGCTCGAAGTTCGCGGGCATCTCTGCTGGGATACCACGGCGCGAAGGAAAAGTGACGGAAAAGGACCGTCCCCTTCGTGACGGGTTACTCTGCGCTGATCGAGCGCCCGGCTGCGGCCGGGCGCGTCAGGGGGACGCCATGCATCTCGCCGACTACGAGCGCATGCCCTCGGTCGGGGCAGCGATGACGCCCTTCCCGTTCGCGGTCGGGCCCGACGCCTCCGTGCTCGAGGTGGAGCACATGATGAACGCGCATCGCATCCGCCACGTGCCGGTGCAGGAAGACGGGCGCGTGCTCGGCGTGGTGTCGGAGCGAGAGCTCCACCAGCTCGTGCACGCGGCGCTGCCCGTGGCGGACAAGGCGCGGCTGCGCATCCGCCACCTGCTGCGCCACGACCCGTACGTGGTCGAGATGACCACGCCGCTCGACGAGGTGTCCGACGAGATGGCGAAACGGCACGTCGGATCGGCGGTGGTAGTCCGCCACGGCAAGCTGGCCGGCATCTTCTCGACGGTCGACGCCTGCCACCTGCTCGCGGAGTTCCTGCGCGATCGCTTCCCGGAAGGACCGGAGGCGGCTTGAAACAGCCCGCCGGGGACGCGCTCCCCTTCCGGACCAAGGCGGTCTATGCGCTCGGAGATCACACCGTCAACCTCGGCCTGTCGGCGATGCTGTTCCTGTTCCCGGCCTTTCTCACCGACACCGCGCTGCTGCGGCCCACGCTCGCCGGCCTGGTGCCCCTCGTTGCGCGCTGGATCGACGCCTTCGCCGACCCGGCGATGGGGCGCCTCTCGGACGCGACGCGCTGGCGCGCCGGCCGGCGCCGGCCCTGGTTCCTGATCGGTGCGCTCCCGCTCGGCCTCAGCTTCGCCCTGCTCTGGACCACGACCGACACGGGCAGCCAGCCCCTGAAGTTCGCGTACTACGCGCTCATCTACGTCGTCTTCGCGCTCTCGACCACGGTGCTGTCGGTGCCGTACCTCGCGCTGATCCCCGAGATGGCGACGAGCTACCAGGAGCGCACCTCGATGAACGTGTTCCGCGGCTCCGGCGCGATCCTGGGCACGCTGCTGGCCGTGACGCTGATGAAGCCGCTCACCGAGTATTTCGGCGGCGGCGCGGCCGGCTACGCCGGGGCCGGCGCCGTGCTCGGGCTCTGGCTGGTGCTGCCCTGGCCCTTCGTGTACCGCGCGAGCTTCGAGCGCCCGGGCTTCCAGCGCGACAGCCACGAGGCCTTCCTGCACAGCATCGGCTCGCTCGCGCGGCACCCCGCGTACGTCCGCCTCACCGGGCTGTTCCTGCTCGGGCGCGTCGCCATCGACCTCGCCTCCACCATGTTCGTCTACTACTTCACCTACTGGCTCGGGCGGCCCGACGACTTCATGATCACGATGGGCCTGTTCCTGGCCGCGGTGGTGGCGGCGCTGCCGCTGTGGAACGCGATCGCCCGGCTCGTGGAGAAGCGCACCATCTACGTGCTGGGCGCCGTCTCCTGGGTCGGCTCGCAGCTGTTCCTGCTGGCCGCGACGCCGGAGTGGCCGCGCGCGTGGATCTTCGTGGGCGCCGCCATCGGCGGCGTCGGCTACGCGGCGGCCGACATGATCCCCTGGTCGATGCTCGGCGAGGTAGTGGACGAAGACGAGCTGCGCACGGGCCACCGCCGCGAAGGCCTCTACTTCGGCCTGTTCACGTTCCTGCGCAAGCTCGGCGGGGCGGCGGCCGTGGCGCTCGGCCTGTTCGTCCTCGAGCTGTCGGGCTACGTCGCGAACCAGGCGCAGAGCGCGACCACGCTCACCACGATCCGCGCGCTCACCGCGGTCGTGCCCGGCGTGTTCGTCGCGCTCGGCGCCTGGGTGGCGCTCGGCTATCCGCTGACGCGCGCGCGCCACGACGAGATCCTCGGCGAGCTGGCGAAGCTCCGGCCCGGGGCGAGCGCGTGAGCGCCTTCGACGACGACGCGCTGGTGGTGCCCGACGGCGGCCGCGTCCGCCTGCTCCGCCACCGCCGCGGCTGGTCGCGCCGCGCACTGGTGCACGCCGTGGCCCGCGCGAGCGAGCGCGAGTCGGGGCTCTCCACCACGCTCACGCTGAACCAGCTCGAGTGGATCGAGGAGGCGAACGAGCCGGTGCCCTTCGCCACCGTGCGCCTGCTCGCCTCCGGCCTCGACTGCGAGCCGGTCGAGCTGGTGCGCGTCAGCGAGGGGACCTGAGCCGCGCAGCCAAGTCGGTGCTCGAGTGCGCCTTCGGATCGCCGCAGATCACGATCCGGCCGCCGTAGCGCTCCAGCTGCTCGCGCTCGGGCACGCTCTCGGGTGAGCGATCGGTGCCCTTGATCTGCACCTCGGGGCGCAGCGCTTCGATCAGTGCGCCCGCGGTGACCTCGTCGAAGCTCGTCACGAAATCCACGGCGGCCAGCGCGGCGACGACCTCCATCCGCTCCGCGAGCGGAACGAAGGGGCGGCCGGCGCCCTTCAGCGCCCGCGCGCTCTCGTCCGTATTGAGTGCGACCACCAGCAGGTCCGCGTGCTGCCGCGCCTCGGCGAGCAGGCGCACGTGCCCCACGTGCAGCACGTCGAAGCAGCCGTTCGCGAGCGCGACGCTCCGGCCGCGCCGGCGCTCGGGGGCCAGCTGCGCGGCCAGCGCGCGGTAGTCGGGCACGATGCGCGCGCTCACGCGAGGAGCTCGGCGGCCGCCGCCACGACGCGATCGGGGCCGATGCGCGTCATGCAGCGCCGGTCGATCGGGCAGGCCTTGAGCCCGCACGGGCTGCACGCCACGTCCTCGCGCAGCACGCGCTGGCGCTCGAGCTGGTGCGCGGTGTGGCGCGGGTCGGTGGGGCCGATCAGCACGATGGTGGGCGTGCCGAGCGCGACCGCGATGTGACGCGGTCCGGTGTCGTTGCCGAGGTGGAGCGCGGCGCTCCCGATCAGCGCGACCAGCTCGGCCAGCGAGGTGGGCGGATCGGCCAGCACGCTGGCGCGCTCCTGCATGGAGCCCGCGATCTCGCGGGCGAGCGCCTCCTCGCCCGGCCCGGGCGCCAGCACCACCGCGAGCCCGTGGCGGCGCGCGATCGCGTCGGCCGCCGCCGCGAAGTGGGCCGGCGGCCAGAGCTTGCTCGAGCCGAAGCTCGCTCCCGGCGTCAGCACCAGCGCGCGCGCGCCAGCCGCGAGGCCGGCCTCGTCGAGGCGCTTCGCGACGGCGCTCGCGGCGGCGGCGTCGACGGCCAGCGCGGTGCGGCGCTCGGCGGGGTCGGCGCAGCCGAGCGCGCGCGTGATGCGCAGGTAGCGCTCGACCATCGAGATCGGCACACGCCGGCCGGCCGCGTGCGGCGGCGCGAGGGCGCGGGTGAGCAGCGCCCGGCGCAGCGGGTCGCGCGCGTAGCCGGCCCGCACCGGCACGCGTGCGAGGAAGGGCGCGAGGGCGCTCCGGACCGAGTCGGGCAGCAGGACCGCCCAGTCGAAGCGCTCGCCGCGCAGCGCGCGCACCCGGCCAGACGTCGCGCGCACCTCGGGCAGGAAGCGGTCGACGCTCGCAAGGCCGCGCACCAGCCCGGCCAGGTACGGCCGCCCCTCCGCCACGATCTCCGCGCCCGGGTGCGCCGCCCGCAGCGCCGCCAGCGCCGGCGTCGCCATCACCACGTCCCCCACCCAGTTGGGCAGGCGCACCAGGATCCGTGCGGGCTCCACCGGGCTAGAGGAAGAAGTCGGCGCGCTCTTCGCTGGGCTCGATCTCGACGTCGGCGGCGGGATCGTGCACCAGCTTCTCGAGCCACCAGTTGACGCCGTTGTAGAGGCAGGTGACCTCGCGGCACTCGTGGCTCGCGTCGAAGCGGTCGAGGATCGCGCCCACCGCGCCCGCCGTCTCGCGCGCGCTCGGCTCGCCGGCGTAGGCGGCGGCCGCGCCGATCTTCGCCTTCTCGACGCCGCGATGCGCGGGACAGTTGTAGAGGCCCGTCGGCGTCAGCACCTGGCGCAGCGACTGCATGTGGCAGGTGCGCGGCTGGCGCGTGTAGTCGCGCCAGTTGCCCTCCTCGAGCACGCGCAGGTTGGTGCTCTCGTAGACCGAGAAGCTGCCGTCGGCGAGCTGCTTGGCGGCCTCGATCTCGCGGCGGATGCGCGCCACCACCCCGGCGAGGTCGCTGGCGACCTTGCCCGGATCCATCACCTCCGCGCCGTCCGCCTGGCGCTCGAGCACGGGCTTGAAGGCGATGTAGTCGAAGCCGGCCTGCTTCGCGCGCGCGGCCGCCATCTCGATCTCGTGGATGTTCTCGTGGAGCGCGTTCTCGTCGCGCGAAGAGCCCTGCCAGGTGATGATGTACGAGTAGCCGCAGCGCACGGCCGGACTCGCGGCCTTGATGTCTCGGATCCAGGCGCAGATCGCGTCGAGGTCGCACTTGGGATCGACCGGCTTGTGCATGGCGCGGAACAGCTCGTTGCTGCCCGAGTCGAGCGAGAGCCGGATCCAGTCCTGCTCCTTCATGTGGCGCGCGGCCGCGAGCAGGCGATCGCCGCGGCTCCCGTTCGAGACGACCGCGACCTGGAGCCGCAGCTCCTTCAGGTAGCCGACGAAGTCCGCGAAGCCCGGGTACAAGGTGGGCTCGCCGCCGCCGATCAGGATCACCGAGCGCATGCCCGTTTCGGCCATCTGCGCCATCGAGGCGCGCAGCTCGGCCTCCCGGTGCTTGTGCTTGGTGTTGAGGATGTCCCAGTCGATGCAGTGCGTGCAGCGGTAGTTGCAGGCCGTGGTGAGGTCGAGGTTGATCGAGATCGGCGCCAGCGCGGGGGCCTTCGGCTCCTGCTGCCCCGACAGGCGCGCCTGCTCGACCGCGCGCCGCCACTGCACGTAGCGCTCCACGTGGCTCCGGAGCGAGGGCTGCCGGAGCTTCGCGGTGAAGTCGTGGATGGAATGCATGGGCTACTCCCCCCGCTGCGGGTCGCGCGCACCCGCGCGCTCGGCGGCCGGCAGAGCTTCGAGAATTTGTTCCATTAGCGCCATCCGCGCGGGAATCGCGGGGTCGGGCTGCGCGGATGCCCCGCGGGTCTCGAGCGCGACCAGGAAATCGCGCAGCAGCGCGCGCAGCGGGTCGGGCACGCCGACCTCGCGGCTGCCGTCCCGAAAGCGGAACGCATAGTCGGAGAGGCGGATCTCGCGCTCCGCCCAGTGGCCGTTCACGGCGTAGGACGCCTCGCGCGGCGGCCGATCGCTCGAGCGCAGCCGCACCTCGCTCGCCACGGAGCCCGTCGGCGTGCGATAGACGAAGCGCAGATCCACCTCGCCCTCGCGCGCCGCGAGCACGATGCCCTCCGCGCGCGCCTCTGCGCCGCCGGCGAGCGCCTGGAGGAGGCTCAGCGGATGAGAGAGCGCGTCGCCGAGCATCTGCCGCGGCTCGTGCGCAGCGGGCGAAAGCCGCATCGCGAAGCTGCGCAGCGGCCCGACCCCGGGATGGAGCGCGTGATACGCGGGCAGCGTGTACGGCCACTGGCAGCACTCGCGCAGCAGCAGGCCTGCGGCGGCGAAGCGCTCGCTGAGCCGCGCCGCGCGGCGGGCGAGAGCCGCCCCTTCCCACACCAGCGGCTTCTCGCACAGCACGTGAACGCGCGCCTCGAGCGCGGCCTCGAGGTAGTGCTCGTGCGTCTGTGACGGCGACAGGATGGCGACGGCGTCGGGCGCTTCCTTCGCGAAGAGCGCCGCGAGGTCCGTGTAGCCGCGCGCGCCGAGCGCGCGCTCCGTCTCGGCGAGCGCCTCGGGGCGCGTGCCGAGGAAGCACGGCACCGCGGCGCCGAGCTCGACCAGGTGGCGCGCGACGTACGGCCCGAGGCCCTGCCGCACGCGCCGCGCGCCGATCACTGCGATCTTCGGCCGCATCACACCCGCGGCGCGACGCCGAGCCGGGCGTAGCGCGCGCGCAGCGGCTCGGGCAGCTCGCTGGCGAAGCAGCCGAGCTGCGGCAGGAAGCCGAGGTGATCGCAGAGACGCATCAGCGCGAGCTCCGTCTTCATGTCGGGAATCGCGCCGCGCCGGCACGCCTCGATCGCCTCGACCAGCTCGTAGCGCACCAGCTGGCCGTGCTCCTCCATCACCGTGCCGTCGCCGTGCGCCGCCGTGCGCTCGGAGGCGCGCACCGGGCCCGCGCAGTAGTAGACCTTCTCGTCGCTCGTGCCCGGGCTCGCGAACGTCTCGCCGCCGATCACCACGAACTCGCCGGCGTCCACTGCGAAGCCCGCCTCCTCGCGCGCCTCGATCGCGGCGCGCTGGCGCATGCCGGCTTCGCCGTCCCCGTCACCGGGCTCGACGAGGCCCGCCACCACCTCGGCGATGGTCAGGTACTCGCGCGCGTCCGGGTGGTGGAAGCGCTTCCAGCGGCGCAGATAGATCGGCGCGCGCGGCGCCTCGCGCAGCCAGACGAAGACGCGGCCGTCCGCGCCGCGCTCGTAGAGCACGGCCACCACCGCGTCCGAGCCCGGACGGGAGACCACGTCGCAAGGGTAGACCTCCGAGACGCGGTCCTCGTAGACGTTGCGCAGGCGCAGGCGGCGCAGCTTCAGGAAGCCTTCGTCGCAGCGGCTCTCCGCGGTCCGGTCCTCCACGATCTCGATGCCGACGAGCTTCACGCCAGGCCCGCCCCGCGCAGCGCCTCGGCGAGGTGCCGCGCGACGCCGGCGTGCGCGCCGAAGGTGAGGTGCGCGCCCGGGTACCAGACCGTGCGGGGCTCGCCCCAGTGCTGCACCAGGCGCTGCACGTGGCCGGCGGGCACCAGCTGGTCCGCGCTGCCCGCGAAGATCCAGCGCCGCCCGGGCGGCACCAGCGGCGCGA
>Ga0307411_10000850_pt1 | contig 11472 bp, 12 predicted proteins | sample DK1Ometagenome_2_FD_203712 | JGI IMG/M metagenome (GOLD analysis project Ga0307411, IMG submission 203712) | Maize rhizosphere microbial communities from greenhouse at UC Davis, California, United States - DK15-O-1 | ecosystem: Host-associated > Plants > Roots > Rhizosphere > Soil | place: USA...
GTCGGGACGCGGCCACCCGCCGGGAACGGCGATCTCGTGCACCTCGACGCCGAGCGCGGCCAGTCCCTGGCACAGCCTGCGGTCGTAGAGGTTGCCGCCGCTGGGCGCTGTGACGTCGTCGACGTCACCGGGCAGTACGACGTGGACCCCGGAGTGGGTCACAGCGCGGTGGGTCACAGCGCGCGTTCGTAGCTCGCCCACGCCACATGAGACTCGTGCAGTGTGATTTCGATCCCACTCAGACCGCGCGCGCCTTCGCCCAGCGCACCCTCGTGCACGCGGTCGGCGAGCCGGTCCGCGATGTACTTGGCCAGGAACTCGGTGGAGGTGTTGACGCCCGCGAAGGCGGGTTCGTCGTCGAGGTTGCGGTAGTTGAACGCGGCGAGAACCGTGCCCAGTTCCTCGGTGGCCAGTCCGATGTCGACGACGATGTTGTCGGAATCGAGATCAACGCGTTTGAACCGCGCGTCCACGAGGAACGTTGCTCCGTGCAGGCGTTGTGCCGGACCGAAGACCTCTCCGCGGAAGCTGTGGGCGACCATCACGTGGTCGCGGACAGTGATGCTGAACAGGATGACCTCCAGCGTGTGGTCGAGTTACGGTACGACTTCCGGCCGAGCGTAGATGAACGCCCGGCCGGCGCATGGTGACGAGGGGACCTGATGCACGAGCAAGCGTTCAGCGACGCCGACGTCGCGGAGTCGGACCTGGTGACGAGGCGCGGCAAGTTCCGAGCCGTCGCCTTCCGAGCCGACGGCCACGAGCACATGGCCATGGTCTTCGGGAAGACGAGGATGCGCGAGAACGTGCTCGTCCGCGTTCACTCGGAGTGCATGACCGGTGACATCTTCGGGGCCATGCGGTGCGAGTGCGGCGAGCAGCTCGACGCTGCGCTGAACATGATCGTCCGCGAGGGCAGCGGCATCCTGGTGTACCTGCGCGGCCACGAGGGGCGCGGGATCGGGTTGGTCGAGAAGGTGCGCACGCACGTCCTGCAGGACGAGCAGGGGCTCGACACCCTCGACTCCGCCACGTCGCTCGGCCTGCCGGTCGACATCAGGGACTACACCCCCGCCGCGAGGATCCTCAAGCACCTGCGGGTCCAGTCGGTCCGGTTGATGTCGAACAACCCGGACAAGATCGAGGCACTGGAGTCCCACGGGATCCCGGTGGTGGCCAGGGTGCCGATCCTGGTGCCCGCGACCGACCACAACATCGGCTACCTGACGGCGAAGCGCGACCGGCTGGGGCACGACCTGCCGCAGGTCGACGTGTTTTCCCCCGACCTGCCCCATGCCGCCGACCGCTGACCTGCTGCCGATCGCGCGCGAGGCCGTCGCGATCGCCCACCGGATCGTCCAGTCCCGCGTGCCGCGGCTGATCACCGAGAAGACCGCACGCGACCTGGTCACCGACGTCGACCTCGCGGTCGAGGACGCGGTGCGGACGTTCCTCGCGCGGGAGACCCCGCACATCGGGATTCTCGGCGAGGAGCACGGCCGCACCGGCCCGGCCGACAGCGAGCTGTGGTGGGCGCTGGACCCGGTGGACGGCACGACGAACTTCGCGCGCGGCATCCCGCTGTGCGCGGTGTCGCTCGGCCTGGTGGCCGACCGGCGCGGCGTGCTGGCCGTCATCGACCTGCCGTTCCTCGGCGTCGACTACGCAGCCGTGGACGGTGGCGGGGCGTTCGTCGGCGACCAGCGCATCCACACGTCCACTGTGGACGACATCTCGCAGGCGGTGGTCTCGATCGGCGACTTCGCCGTCGGCGAGGACGCCGCGGCGAAGAACCTCGTCCGCATCGCGCTGCTGAGCAGGCTCGGCGCACGTGCGCAGCGGATCCGGATGATCGGGACCGCCGCCATCGACCTGGCCTGGGTGGCGCAGGGCAAGCTGGACGCGACGGTCATCCTGGCGAACATGCCGTGGGACACGTTGGCGGGAGTGCTCCTGGTGCGCGAAGCAGGCGGTGTCGTGCTCGACCTCGACGACACCGAGCACGACGCCGACTCCTCCGCCACGATCGCCGTCTGCGCGGGCCTGCGCGACGACGTCATGACGATCCTGCGGGAATCAGTCCAAAATGGACAGTAGTGCCTAACCGCGCAGGAACGTCCTGAGCCGGTCGATCTCCGCGTCCAGCGCCTTCGCGTAGGTGGCCCCGGTCGGTGCGTTGTCGACGTAGCCGACCTCGACCTCGCCGCCCGCGCAGTTGGCCCACCCGATCACCCGGTCCCGCCACAGCAGCGGCATCGCGTAGTAGCCCCGCACCCGCTTCGCCGCAGGCGTGTACGCCTCGAACCGGTACTCCCAGCCCCATGCCTCGGCGAAGCGGCGGCGGTCCCAGACCACCGGGTCGAACGGCGCCAGGAACCGCACCCGCGCGGGCGGGTCCGCCTCGACCGGCACCAGGTCGGCGGGCCACACGTAGCGGGTTCCCGCGACGTTGACGGCCGCCAGTTCGCCGCGCGCCAGCAGTTCCCTGACCACCGGGCGCCCACCCGGCCGTCCGCCCGGCGGGCGCAGCCCCGCGGCGAGGTGGCTCACCGCCGCGCCGAGGCTGCTCTCCGACACCGGCGCCAAGGTGCGGGCAACTCGGAGCACCAGCGTGCGCAGCCGGTCGGCGGGGTCGATCGGGTCGCCCAGCGGCGGCGCGACCTCGTAGCGGCGCTGCCCGGCGATCCGGTCGACGACCCGGAGGAAACCGTGGTGCCGCAACCGTTCCAGGTCGAGCGTGGTCGCCGAGGACTGGCCACCCCAGTCGTTGGTGACCCGCTGGTGCCCGAAGTGCGACTGGAGGTCGCGCGGGTGCACCACCCCGCGCTCGCGCACGAACGCCAGCACGTCGGCGAACCTGTCGGTGAGCACGAACTTCCCGTCCGGGGCCCGGCGGTCGCGGCGCGGGTGCAGGTAGGGGCGCAGCCTGCGGGCGACGAACCCGTAGGCGTAGAGCACGTCCTCGTCGAGGTCGAGCGCCGGGTAGTGCCGGTCCAGGTCACCGACCCGGTAGCCGCGCACCCGTTGCCGCAGCACGAGGTCTTGCGCCCGAGCGGGCGCCTGGATCGGGTCGGCCTGCACGAACTCGATCTCCGCGAGCGTCGCGGCGAGCGTGCCCGCGGCGCGGGGCAGCGACCACCCGATGGCCTGGCGGCGCAACCACGCGTTGTCTTGAGCGGACAACTCGACCCCTTTCCCAGTGCCTGCAAGGACAATGTAGTCACCGACGAGATCGAGGTTGCCGGTTCCCCGAAACGCCCGCGAACGCGGTTGTTCCCGACTTACGATCGCGCGCATGGAGCTTCGTCGAGTGTCACGGATGACCATGGCCCTCGCGTTCGCCCTCACCGGGGTGCTCGCGAGCGGCGGTACGCAGGCGTTGGCACAGGACAGCCCGCCATCGCACGATCGGCAGCTGCTGTTCTACAACCACGCGTACGGTGTGCTCGATCGGGAAACCGCCGATGCGATCGAGCATTCCGCCTACCTCAAGGACTTCGCCAACTTCCAGGTGCGCACCACGACGGGTTCGGGCGGGCAGACCTGGAAGGGCCGCTACCTGATGGGCCGCGAGACCTACCTGGAACTGTTCGGGGTCGGCGACCTGCCCGGCCAGGACGGCGAGTTCGGCGCGGCCGGGATGGGGGTCTCGACCGAGCGGTCGGGCGACCTGGCGACAGTGGTCGAGCGGCTGAAGGCCCAGGGCGTCCCGAACCCGATCGAGTTCCGCCAGACCCGCGACTTCGGCGACGGCATCCCGGTCCCGTGGTTCGACGCCATCTTCACCAGCGACCAGTACGACACCTTCGGCGCGTGGGGGATGGAGTACCTGCCGGAGTACTTCGCCGACCCGCGCAGCAAGACCGAGCCCGCCGGTTTCCCCGGTGACATCAGCCGGGAGCGCTACCAGAACGACGACTACCGCGACCACCTGATGCGCGACGTGGCGGGCATCCGCCTCGCGGTCACCGAACGGGACCTCGCCAACACCGCGCCGCTGCTGCGGGCGGGCGGGTTCCACGTCCAGACCGTGCCCAGCGGCCTCGTCGCGACGCGGGGCGGCACCACGATCCGCTTCGACGCCGTGCCACGGGACCAGGCGCGCCTGAAGCAGTTCGACTTCTCGCTCAACCGGCACGTCGGATACCGGCACCAGGAACGGATCGGCCGTTCGACCCTCACCGTCGGTCCTGGCGCCCACGCCGTGTGGACCTTCGACCCGAAGTAGCAGGAGACCAGGGAGGCGGCGGCGAACTTCGCCGCCGCCTTCGCCATGCGCGGGGACGAACTGCTTGAGGCATTCTTTAACTTGATTGAATCCAGAAAGTGGGCCACACTTGGCCCGTGCCCACGGCTGCCGACTTCACCCGCATGTTGCGCGAGGCCTCGCTGCGCGTGACGAGCCCTCGGATAGCCGTGCTCTCAGCCGTGCACGCGCATCCGCACGCCGACACGGACTCGATCATCGGCGTCGTGCGCGAAAACATCGGTGCGGTGTCCCACCAGGCCGTTTACGACGTGCTGCGGGCATTGACGACGGCTGGTCTACTACGACGCATCGAGCCGCCGGGCACCGTGGCGCGCTACGAAGCACGCGTCGGGGACAACCACCACCACGTCGTGTGCCGGTCCTGCGGTGTCATCGCCGACGTCGACTGCGCCGTCGGCTCGACCCCTTGTCTGACAGCGTCCGACGACCACGGCTTCACGATCGACGAGGCCGAGGTCATCTACTGGGGCACGTGCCCCGACTGCACCACAGCAACCAGTTGATCAGCGCTTCCCCTGAACCCGGAAGGATCCTCGTGTCCGACAGTCCTAACGCCGTCGTTGGAGAGATGAATGACGAGAGCGCGGGCGGGTGCCCGGTCTCGGTGGGGCGGTTCAACCACCCCACCGAAGGCGGCAACAGCAGCCGTGACTGGTGGCCGAACCAGCTCAACCTGAAGATCCTCCGGAAGCATCCCGACGTGTCGAACCCCATGGGTGGGGACTTCGACTACGCCGAGGCGTTCCAGGGCGTCGACCTCGACGCACTGGCCAGGGACGTCGACCAGGTGCTGACGACCTCGCAGGAGTGGTGGCCCGCCGACTTCGGCCACTACGGGCCGTTCATGATCCGGATGGCGTGGCACAGCGCGGGCACCTACCGCATCCAGGACGGCCGCGGCGGCGCGGGCGCGGGCATGCAGCGCTTCGCCCCCCTCAACAGCTGGCCGGACAACGGCAACCTGGACAAGGCGCGCAGGCTGCTCTGGCCGGTCAAGAAGAAGTACGGCCGCACCGTCTCGTGGGCCGACCTGATGATCTTCACCGGCAACCGCGCCCTGGAGACCATGGGCTTCAAGACCTTCGGTTTCGCGGGCGGCCGCGCCGACGTGTGGGAGCCGGACGAGGACGTCTACTGGGGTCCTGAGCGCACGTGGCTCGGCGACGAGCGCTACACCGGCGACCGCGAGCTGGAGAACCCGCTGGCCGCCGTCCAGATGGGCCTCATCTACGTCAACCCCGAAGGCCCCAACGGCAACCCGGACCCGCTCGGCGCGGCCCGCGACATCCGCGACACGTTCGGGCGGATGGCCATGAACGACGAGGAGACCGTCGCGCTGATCGCGGGCGGGCACACGTTCGGCAAGACCCACGGCGCGGCCGACCCCGAGCAGTACGTCGGAGCGGACCCCGAGGGCGCCGCGCTCGAGGAGCAGGGCCTGGGCTGGAAGAACAGCTTCGGCACCGGCAAGGGCCGCGACGCGATCACCAGCGGCCTCGAGGTCACCTGGACCGCGACGCCGACGGCGTGGAGCAACGGCTTCTTCGAGAACCTGTTCGGCTACGAGTGGGAACTGACGAAGAGCCCCGCGGGCGCCAACCAGTGGCGGCCGAAGGACGGCGCGGGCGCGAACACCGTGCCGGACCCCGAAGACGGCTCGCTGACGCGTACCCCGACGATGCTGACGACCGACCTCGCGCTGCGCTTCGACCCGATCTACGAGCCGATCTCGCGCCGCTTCCTGGAGAACCCGGACCAGTTCGCGGACGCGTTCGCCAGGGCCTGGTACAAGCTGACGCACCGCGACATGGGCCCGATCCAGCGCTACCTCGGGCCGCTGGTCCCGCAGGAGACGCTGATCTGGCAGGACCCGGTGCCCGCCGTGGACCACGAGCTCGTCGGAGCTGAGGACATCGCCGCCCTCAAGCGCCAGATCCTCGACTCCGGCCTGTCGGTGTCCCAGCTCGTGTCGACCGCGTGGGCGTCGGCCTCGACGTTCCGCGGCAGCGACAAGCGCGGCGGCGCCAACGGCGCGCGCATCCGCCTCGAACCCCAGCGCGGGTGGGAGGTCAACAGCCCCGACGCCCTGGCGAAGGTGCTGAGCACGCTGGAGGGGATCCAGCAGTCCTTCAACAGCGCCCAGACCGGCGGCAAAAAGATCTCGCTGGCCGACCTCATCGTGCTGGGCGGATCCGCGGCAGTCGAGCAGGCCGCCAAGAACGCCGGCCACGACATCCAGGCCCCGTTCACCCCCGGCCGCACGGACGCGTCCGCGGAGCAGACCGACGCGGAGTCGTTCGCCGCGCTGGAGCCGGTCGCGGACGGGTTCCGCAACTACGGCGGCAAGGGCAACCGGTTGCCCGCGGAGTACCTGCTGGTGGACCGCGCGAACCTGCTGACCTTGAGCGCGCCCGAGTTGACCGTCCTCGTGGGCGGCCTGCGGGTGCTGGGCGCGAACTACGACCAGTCCAACCTGGGCGTGCTCACCTCGACGCCCGAGTCGCTGACCAACGACTTCTTCGTGAACCTGCTCGACATGGACACGGAGTGGAAGCCGACGTCGGCTGAGGCGGAGACCTTCGAGGGTCGCGACCGCACCACCGGCGAGGTCAAGTGGACCGGCAGCCGCGTCGACCTCGTGTTCGGCTCGAACTCCGAGCTGCGCGCCGTCGCGGAGGTCTACGCCAGCGACGACTCGCGCGAGAAGTTCGTGCAGGACTTCGTGGCCGCGTGGGACAAGGTCATGAACCTGGACCGGTTCGACCTGGTCTGACGGTGTCGCCCAGGTCGGCCGCTCGTCGGCCGGCCTGGGCACTCGCCGTTGTTCACGGAAGTCGTTCGTCACCTAGGGCGTCCACAGGTTCGGTGCGGTTCCCTTCACGAGTCGGGGCGCACCAAGTTCGTTCGGGTCGGGCAGGTCGGTCAACCCGTCCGTCACCTCGGCCAAGGTGCCCTCAAGGCTCCACACCACACCCCCGGTGCTGTCGATGCGCAGCGCCGTCGCGTCCGTGGTGTACCGGATCCGGATGGCGTCCGCCCACCCTCCCGGCCACGCGCGAACACCGTGCACCTCGACCAGGTCACCGTCACGGATGCCGGGCAGCCACGTCCACGGTGCGTCTCGCAGGTCGATCAGCCGTTGCAGCTCGGGGAACGCCGCCACAGCGGCCCGGTCGTTGCCGTTCACGGGCGTGTCCGCGCCATCTCGCGCCAGTGCGCCTCGACCCGCTTGCGTCTGCGCAACTCCCTGCGGTGCGCGCGCCGTTGCGCACAACACGGCGTCCGACACCACCAGTGCCGCTCATGGCCGATCATCGCGAACAGCGTCGTGACGGCAAGCACCGCGCCTGCCGTCACTACGTGCATGTCCGTCATTCATCTCCACCTCCCACCGAGGAAGGGAGACGATATGAACTTCCGGACCCGAGGAGGGGTACAGGTTGTACCCCCACCTGATCGGGTTATGCGACAGCCAACCCGACGCGGTCGCACAAGTCATGTACGTCCGCGCGCAGCCCCGTAGGTGGACGAACAGCAAGATCGAGAAGCATGTCCCGAGCGAAACCGTTGTAGCGGATCGTCTCGGACGCCGTGCGCTCCGACTTGTCGAGCAACGCCCACACCGCGTGCCTGTCGTCCCGCTGGAAATGCGCCCGCGCGACCTCGATCAGGTGCCTGCTGCGACGTGCCAATGACGGGATGGCATCCGGGTCGAACGACTCCGCTGCCCGCAACGCTTCGCCGGACCTCCGCAACTCCACGCCCAAGGTGGTGGCGTGCGCCTTCATCACGGTGGTGCTGAACGAGGTCTGCACGTGCCGGTAGTCGGGCCCCAAGCCTTGCGCCGCGTGATCGGCCTGTTCCCAGGCTTCCCATGCCTGCCCGTGGCGACCACGCCGAGCGTGCACGTATGCCACCTCGGCGTGCAGCGCGCCCCACAGCCCACGCCAATCCGCTGGGCCGTGCTCAAGGTAGGGCTCGATACCGCGTGCGGCATCGGTCGCGAGATCGACTGCCTCATCCCAACGACCAGCGTCGCGAAGCGCCTGCACCATCGCCCACGCGCCGCCACCGATGGCGTACGGGTCGTCGGCCTCCTGACCCTCGGTGAGCGCGCGGTCGGCCACCATCCACACGAGTTCCGGTGAAGGCTGGTAGGCCACGTAGAAGTCAGCCAGTCGGTAGACCCCGGCCAGCACTCGCCGCGCCTCCCGACGTTCCTCCGCACGCAGAGTGCGGACGGCACGTTGCGCATCGCGGATCAACCCCGGCAGCAATGATCCGAGCTGAGTTCGGTGATCAGGAGTCGAGTGACGCACCTGCCACGCCTGTGCCAGGCGCACCGCCAGGTGTTCGACGTTCGGAGGCGTCAAATCCGAAGTGATGCGGTAGTCGGTGAGCGCACTCTGCACTGCGGAGAGCGCCGAGTGCCGCTCGCCGGCGAATGCCTGCACAGGCACGGCGTGCCCGTTGCCGGTCAACTCCGAAAGATCGGTCACGCCGAGGGACTGGGCGATGCGCAGCAACATGGAGAGCCGTGGCACCTGCAACCGGCCGTTCTCGACGGCCTTCAACCACTCTGCGGATCGGCCGACGAGTCCGGCGAGCACTGGCCGGGACATGCCCGCGCGTTCTCGCCGCTGCTTGATCCGCAGTCCGACCGACAAGCCGGACTCGGGCGTCTGTGCCGCCATGGTGCCTGCCTTTTCGCTGATGCAGCTTTCGCTACCTCCGACCTGTCCGCCGAGGGCTCAGACCTCGACGAAGAGGTACCTCCAAGGTACGCAGCACACGACCGGGTGAACACGGTCAGGGACGAGGGCCAGGCACTAACCCACCGAGATCACGACGTTGCCGCGCTTGTGCCCCGTCTCGACGTACCGGTGCGCCTCGGCGATCTGCTCCAGCGGGTAGCTCCGGTCCACCACGATCCGCAGCTCGTCCGCCTCGATCAGCTCCCGGATGAAGACCAGCGCCTCGTTCTTGTCGACCGACATGCCGGCGACGACCTTCTTGCCGCCGCGCGGCGAAGTCCACAACGACCGGAAGATGTTGCCCAGACCGGTCGTCGGGACGTAACGGCCGTTGGCGCGCAGCGCGCGTTTGCTGCGGGCGAAGGAACTTTTGCCCACCGTGTCGAAGACGACGTCGTACGCGTCGAGGTCCTCGGTGAAGTCCCGCTCGGTGTAGTCGATGACCTCGTCGGCGCCCAAGGACCTGACCAGCTCGACGTTCTTCGGGCCGCACACGCCGATGACCTCCGCCCCGAAGTGCTTGGCCAACTGGACCGCGTACGTGCCGATGCTGCCCGAGGCCCCGTTGACGAGCACGCGCTGGCCGCCGCGCACACCGAGTTTGGTCCTGAGGAAGAACAACGCGGTGGTGGCCCCGTCGACTGCGGCGGCGGATTCCGCGAAGGTCTTGTTGGCCGGTTTTCGGGCCAGCGAACCGGTTTCCGGCAGGCGGACGTACTCGGCGTGGCCGCCTGCCGAGAAGCCGGTGAACCCGAAGACCTCGTCCCCCGGCTTGAACCTGCTCACCTCCGCGCCGACGGACTCGACCACCCCGGCGATCTCCAGCCCCAGCACCCGCAGCTTCTTCCTCGGCCTGCGGAGACCGATGATCAGCCGACCCCAGGCGGGCTCGCCCTTGCGCATCCCGCACTCCGCGGTCGTGACGGTGCTCGCGTGCACCTTGATCAGCACGTCGTTCTTGCGGGGGATCGGTTTGGCCACCTCGGCGATCCCGACGACGTCCGGGGAACCGAACCTGGTGTGCACGGCAGCTCTCATGGCTCACGCTAACCAGCGGTGCCTGAGGAACCTCTCAGTCGTGCCCCTGCGCCTCGGCGAACACCGACAGCGCGACGTCCGGCTGGTAAGCGGCCACGATCCTGGTGGCGGGCTGCCCGAGCGCTTCGACGGCGTGCGCACGGCAGGCAGGCACGGGCCGGTGACCGGAGTCGGGGCGCCACAGCTCCACGATCGGTGCCGAGCGGCAGTCGCCCGTCCCGCAGGCGAGGTCAGCACGGGCCAGCAGGAGCGGATGGCTGTTCATGGCGACGTACGCGTCAGCTGTCAACGCGGCCAGCAGCCCGCTCGCGCGCACTCCCGCGGGATCGGCGGGGACGGGATCGCTCACCGCCACCGTGTGCGCGTCCACCAGCGCCAGGTCGAACGCGTCGATCCGCTGTGCCGGTGATGCCTGCTCGATCTCGGCGAACCGGGCACGCAGGATGTCCAGCCGCGGCGATTGCGCCGACGTCGTCAGCACGGCGCGGACGCACTGCGCGAACTGGTCCCCGCGGCGGTGCCACCAGGCGAGCTTGCGCTGCCGTTCATCACTCAGCCCGGCCAGACCCGGCCACTTGCGCCGGGCGCCTTGCCTGGTCATCCCGGCCGCGTCCCCGATCGCGGGGTAGTCGGCGCCGTGCTGGGCCGCGGACAGCGCGGCGGACGCTGCCAGCTGCTCCGCGCTGTCCCGGATCGCCAGCAACGCGGTGAGCTCGGCCAGCCACAGCTGCCGCCGATCGGATTCCGGCAAGTCCGAACGGGGCTCCGCAGCCCCGTCGAGCTTCAGCATTCCCCGCGCAGCGGCCCGCGCCAGTTGTTCGACTGCGGTGGACAGATCGGCGCGTTGCGCGTCGGACATGCCTGGCACGGCGACTCCTTGACAACACTTGTTTACGACCCCACGATACACCTCCGACAACACTTGTTGTCGATAACGACCAGCGAGGTGGGGACATGAGGCTATTGGTCATCGGCGGAACGTCGTTCGTCGGACGCACGATCGTGGGAGAGGCACTCGGCCGAGGACATCAGGTCACGACCTTCAACCGGGGCTTGACCGGCAAGGGTGTCGACGGCGTCGAGGCGCTTCACGGCGACAGGTCCACGGACGAGGGCGTCCGGCCACTCGTCGGGCGTGGTTTCGACGCGGCCATCGATCCCGGCGGCCTGGTGCCCGCGCACGTCCTGCGCACAGCACGGGCAGTGGCCGAGTCGACGCCCTTCTACGCGTTCGTCTCGACCACCGCCGTCTACCGGACCTGGCACACCGCCGCGGTGGACGAATCGACCGCGACCTGGCCCGGCGTGGCCGACGAGGACGGTGACCCGGCCGACTTCGCGAAGTTGCCCGTGCGCAAACGCGGCTGCGAGTTGGCGGTCGAGCAGACCTACGGGCTCGAAGCTTCCCTG
>Ga0307411_10000851_pt1 | contig 11465 bp, 6 predicted proteins | sample DK1Ometagenome_2_FD_203712 | JGI IMG/M metagenome (GOLD analysis project Ga0307411, IMG submission 203712) | Maize rhizosphere microbial communities from greenhouse at UC Davis, California, United States - DK15-O-1 | ecosystem: Host-associated > Plants > Roots > Rhizosphere > Soil | place: USA...
CATGTTCCAAAGTCCATGTTTATTTGACGTATCCGTTTGTCTTGTCGTGGTCGTTACTGGAGGCGATGGCGTCCGGTTGTGTGGTTGTTGCGTCGGATACGGCTCCGGTAAGGGAAGTCATTGTCGATGGGGCTAATGGCATGTTGGTGGATTTCTTCGACCATCAAGGAATTGCCAGCAGTGTAAGCAAGGTTTTGCAGTCGGCAGGTGAGTACGAGGGTCTTGCCAGCGCCGCGAAGTTGACGGCAGGTCGGTTCAGTGTGGAATCGGGCGTGAGCCAATACTTTGAGGTTTTTGCAAGCGCGATATCCGGATATAACAGCATACCAATCGTTCCGCAGTTTGAGCGGGAGGTTTGAAATGTCCAGGAAGTCGCGTAAGCAGGCGATCAAGTGGTTTAAAAGGCTATTGAAGTATGGGTTGTTCTTTTATGTCTGTTATTGCGTAGCGGAATTTTATATTCGCAAAGAACAATCCGCGGCGTCGGCGGCTATTCACCAGGCAGACGAGAAGGCCTGTCAGAACAAGTTGGCGAGCATGAAGCAGGTGCCGATATTGGGCGGCGCCTATGTGGATAAGACGATGGTCCCGGAGTTTTACGTTGGCATGCCTGAGATGGTGAACAAGAAAGCGTGTCTGGCCAACACGCTCAAGGGGCTTGTCTGGTGGACCGGAACGGGTTTTCGCCGGTATCAGGATCAAAGCCTGAAGTCGATTCCGCAAAGTTGGCGTCTGTATGAATTGAATGCCGGACTCTATACAAGAAAGGCAACCAGCGAGCCCCATGAGCGGGGTTACCGGCACGTCAACTGGCCGGATGAGTTGATTGTAAAGCTGAAGAATTATCCGGGGCTGGAAATCTGGCTGGATGCTCCGCCACCGCACTTCAAGAATAGAGATTCGGTTCGAACTTTTGTCCTCACGGGCTGGCCACGGCGTGATGGAACTCCTCGATTGATAAAATGCGACGGTTTGATTCGCCCAGCTTCCGAGGAGGGATTGAATGGCGAGAAGCTGGCAAGGTTCAGCAGAACCGAACTGGAAAACCTGGATTTGGGCGGCTTGAATTTTTTTTGCACTGTGGAGTTACACAGTTTTGACTTTGCCGGGGGGCACGGTCGTGTAGGCCTCGATACATCGTCATTGCGCGAAGCACCTGAGATGCTCAAGTTTCTCGGTAATTACCTTTCACACTCTGTTATTACAAGGAAGTAACGATGAGTCATATTTTTAGCGATATGGAAAAATCAGAAATTTTAAATGCAGCAAATATGTGTAGAGGTATGGCATTTAATTCAAAAGATCTCGAGTATCTTGCGCTGGAGCTAGCGGGGGCTAGCTGCGCACCCCTGTATCAAAAGCTATTCGATATTATCGATGGAAAGTTTTCCGAAGTTTTTGCTGTCGACGAAGAGGCTGGGGAAATTTTGAAAAGCGCCAGGCTTTGGCTGGCTGTGGCTATCGACGCCAATGGTGGGAAAGGCGCCTACTCCGCGCTGATTCGCGGCTACACCTCACGTCAAGGCGAGCTGAGACTCAATAAAATCTTCGGTGAAGACTTGATGCAGCTTTCATCCAATCAGGTCGCCGCCAACTTCATCAACACCTTGGTCGACGGATCCCTCGCCGGTCAACTAGCGCCCTGGACCGTTCCCACTATCAGCCAGATCGCAGAGATCGATGCCAGCGCAATTGGCAAGGCGCTGTTCAGTGGTGATTGCGGAAAGGACGATACCGCCGTGAGCCGTAACGCCGGCTGGTCTGGAACAGTCGGATTCAGCCTGCTGGGCGGTAAACCTCCTTATGAAACGTGGAGACTGGTCTCTGCGGGCGAACCGGATACGGAAGATGACGGCCCACCCATTCAGGCAAAAGCCAACCGGCTGGACGACTATAAAAACATTCTCTTCGCCATCGATTCCTACAGCGTCGGTCTGCGAGCAGCGATCAGCAATTTCGGCATCAATCCACTGCAAAGTCTGCTTTCAGTTGTGCCAGAACAAATCAATATCGCGCTGGCCAGTGGCAGTGTGAGTCCGCTGATCCAGCATGTCGTCAAAGGCACGCCTGTGGCCACCGTGGTTGACCTGATATTGCGCTACGGCCAGAACGAATTTCTCGACCTGTTCAAGCGCACCTACGACGGCGATTCCGCTGCTGTACCCACAACCAACGAAACTTTCGTCAGCAACGCTTACGCATTCTTCTCGGCATTCTCCCCAGAGCAGTCGCAAAGCATTGTCACCCGGACAATAGGCGAGTTCGGCAATGCCAATGCATGGGCAAAACTGGCAGGCGAGGCGACGCCGCTCGGTTTGGCGTTGCGCAACTCTTTGCAGCAACTCAGTGAAGTCGTCATAGAACGAGCCGACGGTTATCCCGATCGCAACCTCGAGCTTTACGATCCGCACACTGGCGAAGGTTTTATCACCGCGCAGTGGCTGGCGGATCGAGCGCAAATGCTGGCGCGGTTGATTGCCCGAACCCAGGGCTCGTTCGGTGAACACTCACTGCAGAAGTTTTCCTACTCCGATCTCGTCTCAGGCAGACAGGCGCCGATGACCACCGGTGTATTGAACCCGCTGGCCATGTTCGGTGATGACGGCGGTCGCTCTTTCGCCGGCGGATCAAACAGCGATCACCTGTATGGCGGCGTGGGCAATGACACGATCAATGGTGCAGCGGGTCATGACGTTATCCAAGGTGGGCGCGGCAGTGACTCATTGGCCGGAGGAGACGGCAATGATGCGCTGTACGGAATGGCCGGTGATGATGTTCTGCTGGGCGGAAAGGGTAACGACTCATTGTTCGGAGGCGAGGGCAATGATCGCTATGAGTTTTCCAGCGGCGACGGCATCGACGAGATTGTTGATGCCAACGTAAATGGGCAGCTATGGATCAACGGTTCGCCCATTCCTTCACTCGAACGCCGCGCGCCGTTGAGCAATATCTGGTCTACCGATGATCAGGCCATCACCCTGACGCTTGTTGAACACGCGCTGAATATCAAATATGGCCTGAATGATCTGGTCATCATCAAGGATTTCCAGCCGGGAATGCTTGGCATCCATCTCCCTGAATACGAGGGACGGCCAGTCGCCGTTGCGGACCTGACGCTTCAGGGGGACTGGAAAGCTAAAGATACCGAACTCGATGTCCCCGGCGATCAACTTTCCTTCGATGAGTTAGGCAACGTCGTGCTGCTTGCCGATGTGAAACACCGAAACAAGTCAGACGTACTTTACGGTTCCGCTAAAAACGACGTCATTCTCGGCATGGGTGGTTCTGACCGTTTGTTCGGCAAGGCCGGAGATGATCGACTGTTTGGCGACAAGCAGACGACGTTAGAGAAAGCCTTGGCCACCGGCGATTCAAAAGGCAAAGCGGGCCGTGGCGATTGGCTTGATGGCGGTGTGGGCGATGACCTGCTGATCGGCGGTGCCACCCGAGACGTATTGCTGGGCGGAAACAATCAAGACACGCTGATTGGGGGAGCAGGTGACGACGTTTTATCCGGAGACGAGACGACCGGTTCTGTAAATGAGGGATGGGGATTCAAACAAATCAAGAATCTTGTGGGCGATGTTTCCCAACACCGCACCGTGTTTTCCAAGGCCTCTTTGATTAGCCCGTCACAAGGCGACAGTGACGTTCTTTACGGTCAGGGCGGTCGGGATGCACTTAATGGAGGCTGGGGCGCAGATCTGCTCGATGGTGGAACGGAAGATGATTTGCTTGCCGGAGATGGCGGGGATGACACGCTAGTCGGAGGAAGCGGTAACGATATTTTGTTGGGAGACAACCTCGCCTGGTCAGGTGGACTTCCAATCGAACACCACGGCAACGATGTGCTGGAGGGCGGAACTGGCGATGATCAACTCGCAGGGAACGGTGGCAGCGATGTGTTGTATGGCGGGCCTGGAAATGACGACCTGAAAGGGGATGACTGGGTTCCGTCCGATAGCGCCGTTGACGCTGCTCATGGCTATGGGCGCGATCTATTGGAAGGCGGTGCAGGAAACGACACGCTCTGGGGCGGCGGCGCCAATGATCGATTATTGGGCGGAGCAGGTAACGACGACCTGACTGCAGACTATCTCACCGATCCGATTGAGTACCATGGTGATGACTTCCTTGATGGCGGCGAGGGAGACGACACCCTGCGAGGCATGGGTGGCTCCGATACATTGATCGGTGGCGCAGGACTCGATGCGTTGGATGGCGATGCCGCGAATTTGCAACCAGGTGGAGCCAACGACGACTACCTTCAGGGCGATGAAGGAAATGATACGTTGCTGGGTGGTTTCGGCGCCGACACGCTGTATGGCGGCGCCGACGATGATCTTCTGGTCGGCGACTATGGCCAAACGGATGAAACCAATCACGGCGCCGATTATCTGGACGGAGGTTCAGGCAACGACACCTTGCTCGGAGGTGGTGGCAACGACACGTTGATGGGCGGAGAAGGCACAGACTACCTGCGCGGCGATTCCGGCGACAACGTGTTTGATGGCGGTCCCGGTCATGACGTGTTGGACGGGCTGGAGGGTGCTGACATCTACTATTTCGGCACTGGCGACGGGCTGGATGTTGTCAACGACTCGGGTGGCCGCAACGTTGTCAGGTTCGGCGCAGGTTTCTCCGCGCAAAGCCTGAAGGCCGACGTTATCGAAGTTACCGTCGGTACGGTGTTGCGACTGGCCAATGGCACGGGCGACGCGATACTCATCAAGAATCACGAGATGTGGAAGGATTCCACATTCAGTTTCAGCGACGGCGTGGTACTGGATTACGCAGATGTCCTGCGCAAAACATTGCCGCCGATAGTGACGCCCGAGTCACCCATACCAGAACGTGTCACCGCCCCGGCAACCCCTGAAAGCAACGTTGAGGATCCGGTTCAGCCAGACGATGTAACCGCTGCGGCGCGAGGCCCGGTGGCATCTGTTCAAACGCTCGACTGGACCGATGAGTTCCTCACGCAACTCAAGTCAAAACGCTCTGCCCGCAAACTCGCCACAGGTTTTACCTTGAACGATCAAGGCGTCTGGGTTCGCAGTCATATCTCCACCAGCGGCACCGGTTACACCACTCACACCGAACTGAACGATGACAACATCGGGGCCGGGGCACTGTCTGAAACGCCGCAGTGGATGAAGGCTAATGGCGGGCAAGCCGTGGTCAGTGAAAGGCAGTCGGAAACCACAACCCGTGTCGAACATAAACAGGTGAAAGCCGAGGGAGCAATGCCTTCCTCAAGCCAGGCACCTCGCTATTATCGATCCGGATCTGCCAACGGGTTTTCATTCAATACGGGAGATGTATTGGTCGAAGACCGAAAGGAATCCGGCGCGCTTGAAGGCTGGTATGTCTATCCGGCGGCAAGCTTCAGTTCGGGCGCAACAGTGCCCAAGGCGTTTCGCTGGGATGTCACGACTGAAACGATCAAACGCAAAATCGTCCGTGGCGACGATGCCGGCGGGCGGGTCAACGTCGAAGTGGAAAGCGTTTTCCACGGTGGTGCGGGAGATGATCTGATCGTCGCTTACTCAGGATCTCCACTTGATTACGGCACTGTCGGAGACAGAACGCCGGGTGCCTTTCTATCAGCAGGAGCGGGCGACGACACGTTGCAGGGTTCCGAAGGTGCCGACTATCTGGTCAGCGGCTCAGGTGTTGACTGGCTCTACGGCGAAGATGGCGCCGACACTTACATCGTGCAAGCGCACGCCGGAGCGACCACGACGATTGCGGATGTACCGAATCCTGTTTTCCACCGACCAGAAGTTGGCGTAGCGGGGTGGAAAGACGAGTACGGATTGATCGATCAGGACACGGTCGTCCTTCCAGCGGAAGCGAAGCGCGATGCACTGCAATTGAGCTGGGGTGCTGCGCTGATAGAGACCACCCATGTCGAGCTGGAGCCCAACCCGGGTCGCGAGGCTTACCGCAATCCGCCGAGAGCGAAAATGCTCCATTCGACGCTCGATATCCAATGGGGCGGGACGCAAAAAGTCCGCATCGTCTTGCCCCACAACGGTGAACTTGAGGGGGCCGGTATTGAGCTCGTCAAGTTCGCCGATGGGTCGGTCGCAAGTTTGAAGCAGCTCCTGCAATCAAGTCAGCTCGGCCCTGCGCCCGAGACTTTTCATACGGGTGTCATCGTCAACAATCCCAGCCGTTCAACCTCCCTGCGAGACGGACGAGCGCTGCCACTCGTGGGCGGTCGTGGCAACGACACCATAAGCGGCGCGGGGGAGATCCGAGGCATGCACGGGGATGACGTGCTCACCGGCAGCCTCGGTGATGATCTGCTGTTGGGTGGGCCGGGCAATGACACCCTAACCGGCAGCGCGGGAAATGATATCTACCGATACGATGGCCTCGGCAGAGACGTGATCATCAACAACGGAGGCGGCCTGGACGGGATCGATTTTTCCGAGCGCAGGCTGACGATCGAAAACCTGAAATTTCACCGTGAGCGCGATGATCTGGTGATCGTGGTGGATTACGGCATGGCGCCGAAAATCCGGGTTTCCGGGCACTTTGCCGAAGGTGAAAGCGCTATTGGCTTCATAAGAGTCAGCGAAGGAACAGCGACTCAAGACTACAGCGCAAAGCAAATTGCTGAACGTCTGCACCCGCTTCCGCCACTGAGGGATGTCGAGGATATTTTGATAAAGGGCGACGATGAAGCGCAGCGGGCCATGAAGGAAATCATTGAGTTCTACGAGCTGAATGTCTGACAAGACGACCGATTGAGCCGGCCCGCGATGGCAATCCAGTCGCCATCGCGGGCCTCGCGTCACCTCAATACTGGGTCAGATCCGCTAACGGATGCCGCCCCTCCCAGACTTTATGAAAGTGCGCCTCGACCACCGCATCCGGCACGTTATTGATGTCCGGCCAGTGCCAGTGCGGTTTCTGATCCTTGTCGATCAGCCGCGCGCGCACGCCTTCGCTGAATTCCGGATGGCGGCAGCAATTGAGGCTCAGGGTGTATTCCATCTGGAATACTTCGGCCAGCGACATGTGCCGCGCGCGGCTGATCTGTTCCCAGACCAGATGCGCGGTCAGCGGCGAGCCCTCGGTCATGGTTTTCGCCGCGCGGGCAATCAACGGATCGCTGCTGTCGCGGTGCAGGCTGATGGCTTTCCACGCGCAGGCAACGTCGCTGACATCGAGCAGTTCGTCGATCAGCTGACGACGCGGCAGCCACTGCGCTTCGGGCATTTGCCCAAATGCTTCCTGCTGCAGAGCCTTGAGCAGGCTGTTGAGCTGCATGGCGGTCTGTTCCTGCCAGTTCAATTGCAGCAAGCCTTCGATCAATTGCGGTTGCTGTTCGTCGAGCAGGAAGCGGTCGGCCAGATCCAGATCCAGCGCATCACGGCCGTTGATATGCGCGCCGGTCAGACCGAGAAACAAGCCGAGCTTGCCCGGCAACCGCGCAAGAAACCAGCTGGCGCCAACGTCCGGATACAGACCAATGGTGATTTCCGGCATCGCCAGACGGCTGCTCGGCGTGACGATCCGCGTGCTCGCGCCCTGCAACAGGCCCATGCCGCCGCCAAGCACGTAACCGTGACCCCAGCAGATCAGCGGCTTCGGATAGGTATGCAGGCTGTAATCGAGGCGATATTCCGCGCTGAAAAATTGCGCGGCCAGCGGCGGCACTTCGCCGGGGTGAGCGCGGCAGGCTTCGACCAGGCTGCGCACTTCGCCACCGGCGCAGAAGGCTTTGGCGCCGTTACCGCGCAGCAGTACGCAGACGATTTGCGGGTCATTGGCCCAGGCGTTCAATTTGTCGCTGAGCGCGTTGATCATCGGCAGGGACAGCGCGTTCAGTGATTTTTCGGCATCCAGGCTGGCAATGCCGATGCGGGCGCCGTCGGTGCCGGTAAGTTCTTCGAAGTGCAGATTCATCGTGACCTCGATCGGGAATTTGAGCGAACAGTATGATCGCTATGGGGGAAAGTGCCGGATCTGCGTCAGATCAATTGACAAGCGTGGTCGGCTTTCCTAGGGTTCGCCCCATTGTTTTTGCCGGAAATGACCATGACTGCTGACGACCGTATCAAACTCGAACCGAGCTGGAAGGAGGCACTGCGTGCTGAGTTCGACCAGCCTTACATGGCAGAGTTGCGCAGCTTTCTGCAGCAGGAGCGGGCGGCCGGCAAGGAGATCTATCCGCCGGGACCGATGATTTTCAACGCACTGAACTCAACGCCCCTGGACAAGGTGAAAGTGGTAATCCTCGGCCAGGACCCGTACCACGGCCCGGGCCAGGCCCACGGTCTGTGCTTCTCGGTGCAACCGGGCGTGCCGGCGCCGCCGTCGCTGGTCAACATCTATAAAGAGCTGAAGCGCGACCTCAATATCGACATTCCCAACCACGGCTACCTGCAGAGCTGGGCCGAACAGGGCGTGCTGCTGCTCAACACCACCATGACGGTTGAGCGCGCCAACGCCAACGCGCACAAGGACAAGGGCTGGCAACACTTCACCGACCGCATCATTGAAGTGGTCAGCGAGCGGCAGCCGCATCTGGTGTTCATGCTCTGGGGCGCCCATGCGCAGAGCAAGCAGAAGCTGATCGACGCGACCAAGCACCTGGTGCTGACCTCGGTGCATCCGTCGCCGTTGTCGGCCTATCGCGGGTTTTTGGGCTGTGGGCATTTCAGCCGGACCAACAAGTTTCTAGAGCAGAATGGCGAAACGCCGATCGACTGGCGCTTGCCACCGATTTGATGTGTCGACCGGGTTGGCCCCTTCGCGAGCAGGCTCGCTCCCACAGGAATTGTGTGCAAGCCACAAACCCCCTGTGGGAGCGACCCGATCTCGCAGACTTAGGCGGGATGACGATTCCAGTATTTGAACAACGGCTCCGCCAGAAACAGCACAAACAACAGCCGCATCACCTGCATCGCCGTCACCAGCGGCACCGACAGTTGCAGGGTCTCCGCCGTCAGGCTCATCTCGGCGATCCCCCCCGGCATCATGCCCAGGGTCAGCGAACGCAGATCCAGATGGGTCAATGCACTCAAGCCCAGCGCCGCCAGCGACGCGATCAACATGGTCAGCGCCGTGCCGATCAACGTCCGGCCCATGAACGACGGCGCGCGGCGGAAGAACTGCCGATTGAAGTGACAGCCCAGACCGCTGCCAATCAGCCATTGGCCGATCTGACTGCCGCCGTTGGGCAAACCGATGTGCAGATCCCACGTAATGCTCACCGCCGCACTGACCAGCAACGGCCCGAACAGCCATGGATTGGGTTGGCGCAGCCGCTGCCAGAGCCAGGCGAGCAGGGCGCCCGCCGGAAACAGAATCGCCAGCCAGCGCCAATCGACACTGCCGGCGTGAGAAATCGGCGTGCCGTCACCGAGCAGATACTTGAACGCCGCCGGCACGCACAACACCACCACCAAAACCCGCAGACTCTGCCCGGCCGCGACATGGCTGAGCAGAGCACCATTGCGCGCGCCGAGGTTGACCATCTCCCCGGAACCACCGGGCATGCTTGAGAAAAACGCCGTGGCGCGATCCTCGCCGGTGCGGCGCATCAGCCACACGCCGACCACCGCCGACAGGCTGGTGACCAGCGCACCGAAGAAGATCAAACCGAAATGACTGAGCACCTGTTCCATCACCAGCGGGGTGAAGTGCAGGCCGATACCGATGCCGACGATCCACTGGCCGCACTTGCGCCCGCCGGGGATTTCCGCCAGTTGCCACGGCGTCAGGCAGCGCACCAGGATGATCGCCAGCAACGAGCCGACCATCCACGGTAGCGGCCAGCCGATCTGGCTGGCGATGAAACCGCCAAGCAGACCGACCAGCGGGGTGCCCCACCAGGCTTTCAGGGACAAGCGATCAAACATCGGCAATGACGCGTCGTGCCGCCGAACGCTTGCGCCAGATGCGGATCAGCGGCATCAGCAGCATGATCGCGGTGAGGATCCAGCAACCGAAGGTGATCGGACTCGACCAGAGAATCTCCAGCGCGCCATTGGAGATCGACAGGGCGCGACGCAGGTTCTGCTCCATCAGGCCACCGAGGATGAAGCCCAGCAGCAGCGGCGACAGCGGGAAATCCAGCTTGCGCAGGATGTAACCGAAGATGCCGATACCGATCATCAGGAACAGATCGAAGGTGGTCGCGTGCACCGCGTAAACGCCGATCCCGGTGATGATCGCGATGATCGGCACCAGCGCCCAGTTCGGCACGGCGAGGATGCGGGTGAATACGCGGATCATCGGGATGTTGAGGATCACCAGCATCACGTTGGCGATGAACAACGACGCGATCAGGCCCCAGACGATGTCCGGTTGCTGTTGGAACAGCAGTGGACCCGGGGTGATGTTGTACAGCGACAGCGCGCCGATCATCACCGCCGTGGTGCCCGAACCCGGAACGCCGAGGGTCAGCATCGGAACGAGAGCGCCGCACGCCGCGCCGCCGATAGCGGTTTCCGGCGCGGCCAGACCACGGGGATCGCCTTCACCGAATTTGCCGCTGGTGCCGGCGATGCGCTTCTCGGTCATGTAGGCCACGGCACTGGCTAGCGTTGCGCCAGCACCGGGCAGCACGCCCATGATGAAACCGAGCACGCCGCAGCGCACGTTGACGACGAAAACCGACGCCGCTTCCTTGAAGTTGAACATCATCCGGCCGGTGGCTTTCACCGCTTCCTGGCCGTGGTGGGTTTTTTCCAGCAGCAGAAGGATTTCGCTGATCGAGAACAGACCCAGCACCAGCACAACGAACTGAATGCCGTCGGTCAGGTGAATGTTGTCGCCGGTGAAACGGTACACGCCACTGTTGGCGTCGATGCCGACGGTGGAAAGGAACAGACCGATCAGCGCCGCAATAAAGGTCTTCAGCGGTCGATCACCGGCCATGCCGCCGAGACAGACAATCGCGAACACCATCAGCACGAAGTATTCCGCCGGTCCGAAGGCAATCGCCCATTTCGCCAGCAGCGGCGCAAACAGGACCATGCCGCAGGTGGCGATGAACGCGCCGATGAACGAACTCCACGCCGACAGTGACAGCGCGACACCGGCCATACCTTTGCGCGCCATCGGGTAGCCGTCGAGAGTGGTCATGACGGTGGAAGCTTCACCCGGAATGTTCAGCAGGATCGAGCTGATCCGGCCGCCGTATTCGCAGCCCAGATACACCGCCGCGAGCAGGATCAGCGCCGACTCCGGCGGCAGGCCGAGCGCGAACGCGATCGGAATCAGCAACGCCACGCCGTTGATCGGACCAAGGCCCGGCAGCAGACCGACGACGGTGCCGATCAGGGTGCCGCACAGTGCGGTCACCAGGTTGTACGGGCTCAGCGCGACGCCGAAGCCCTGACCCAAATAGCCAAGGGTATCCATATCAGTTCTCCAGGACGCTGAGCAGGCCGAGGGGCAGCGGAACATCCATCAAGCGATCGAACAGCAGATAGAGACCA
>Ga0307411_10000852_pt1 | contig 11461 bp, 10 predicted proteins | sample DK1Ometagenome_2_FD_203712 | JGI IMG/M metagenome (GOLD analysis project Ga0307411, IMG submission 203712) | Maize rhizosphere microbial communities from greenhouse at UC Davis, California, United States - DK15-O-1 | ecosystem: Host-associated > Plants > Roots > Rhizosphere > Soil | place: USA...
CTCCTCGCCGACGCGTTCTCCGACACCCTCGCCAAGGGGGGCGTCGTGCTCCTCGCCGACCCGGGGCGCGTGGGGCGCGAGGAGTTCCTGTCGCTGTGCGGGCCGCGCGGGCTGTACGTGCGCGAGGCCGAGGAGGTGCCGTTCACCGCCGGCGAGATCCGGCAGACGATCACCATCTTCGAGCTGATCCGCCCGTGGTGAGCGAGCGGCTGGCGGCGCTCGAGCCGGTGCTGCGGGCGGCGCTCGTCGCCTTCGCCGTCCTCATCGGCGTGCTGCTCGCCGTGAGCCTGCGGCGCGTCGCGCGGTCGCGGCGCGACGGCGGCCAGGGGGCCGGCGGCGGGGCCGCGCGGCGCACAGGGGCGGGCGACGCGGTGCCCCGCGTGCTCGAGGCGCGCGGCGTCGCCAGCGCCGACAGCGTGCGCGACATGAGCGACCGCGAGCAGCTCTTTCTCTTCGAGCACTCCACCACGGCGCTCGGCGCGCGGGGGACGCTGCGACCCGACCGCGCCACGCCGGCCGCGCCCGCGGCGGCGCCGGCCCCGCACGCGGTACCGCCCGCCGCGCTTCGGTGCCCGCTCTGCACGGCATCGCTCGCGACGGGCGGCGCGGCGGCCTACTTCCTGGGCGGGTGCCCCGGGTGCGGGCGCCGAATCTCGGCGCGCATGGACGGCACCCGCCTCGTGCTCACCGTGGACGACGCGGCGCGTTAGGGCTCGCGCGGCGCTGGCCCGGTGACCGGACCCGGGCTTCCGCCGTCCTTCTCACGTGAAGTGGCTCGGCCCCATCAGCGGTCGCACATCCTTCTCGTGAGGTCATACCCATGCTCGGTCGTTCGCAGCTCGTCGCCGCGTTGCTCGCGGTTGCCATCGGCGCCCCGGTGCTCCGGGCGCAGGAGCAGGAGCAGGAGCAGGAGCAGGAGCAGGTGCAGGAGCAGGTGCAGGAGGGCAAGCGATTCGTGGTGGGCGTGACGCTGAACTCGATGGCCATCGACCCCACCACCGCCGCGAGTCAACAGGTGCGCGCGCAATCGTGGGGCATGCAGTTCGACGCCGGCCTCCACTTCAAGCGCTATCTGTTCGTCGGCATCGACTTCGGCCCCCAGTTCCTCTCGGACCTGGCGACGTTCACCGAGAACACCACGGGTGGCGAGATGAAGTCGACGGCCGCGCTGACCTACTTCTCGGCGATGGCGGGCTCCCGGACGCGGCCGTTCCGCCTCGTGTCGGGCATCCCCGCGGTCGCGCTGGGCCTCTACGGCGGCGGGAGCGTCACCAAGAGCCTTCGCAGCATCGACAACTGCTCCGACTGCCGGTCGGACGACATCGACATCCCTGGTGGCGCGTTCGTTCAGCCGACGCTCGTGTTCGGGCAGGGACGCGCGCGCCTTCGCGTCTCGGACCGCTACTTCCTGAGCGGCGAGGGGATCCGATCGGTGATCTCGGCGGGCATGGAGCTCGGGGGGCGGTAGCCGACTCTCACGCCCCACGGCGGCGAGCGACTTTGGACTGAACGCGCACAGCCCCTCACTCGAGGTCCGGAGTGAGGGGCTGTCGCTCCTCGGGGCGCGCCTCGCACGCGTTCGCGCCCTTTCCGCAACGGCGGGCGAGCCGCCGCGCTCGCCGCCTAGCGCCGCGCGTGGGCCGGCTCCTCTGCGCTGAGGCGGCTCGCGACCACCTCGGCAATGTCGTACACCGGCACCGTGGACGCCTTCGCGGTCAGCCCGTCCGTCATCATCGTCATGCAGAAGGGGCAGGCGACGGCGATCGCGTCGGCGCCCGTGGCGAGCAGCTCCTCCGTGCGCTCGACGTTGATGCGCTTCCCTTCCCGCTCCTCCATGAACATCCGCCCGCCGCCCGCGCCGCAGCAGAGGCCGCGGCTCTTCGAGCGTGGCGGCTCGACGATGCTCACCACCGGCAGCGCGCGCTTGAGCGTCTCGCGCGGCGCGTCGTAGACGTCGTTGTAGCGCCCGAGGTAGCAGGAGTCGTGGTAGGCCACCACCAGCCGCTCGCCGTCCTCGGTGCCGAGCGGCACGAGGTCCTGCTGCAGGAGCCGCTCGATGAAGGTGGAGTGGTGGATCACCTCGTAGTTCCCGCCGAGCTGCGGGAACTCGTTGCCGATCTGGTGGAAGCAGTGCGGGCAGAAGGTGACGACCGTCTTCACCTCGTAGCGGTCGAGCGTCTCGATGGCCTGCTTGGCGAGCACCTGGTACAGGTACTCGTTCCCCATGCGCCGCGCGGGATCGCCGTTGCAGCTCTCCTCCTGCCCGAGGATGGCGAAGTTGACGCCGGCGGCCTTGAGGATGCGCGCGAACGCGACGGTGATCTTCTTCGACCGGTCGTCGAAGGAGCCCATGCAGCCGACCCAGAAGAGGATGTCGGGGCGCTCGCCGCGCGCCATCAGCTCCGCCATGGTGCTGATCTCGAGCCCCTCGGCCCAGGCGGCGCGGTCCGCGGGGTTGAACGCCCACGGCGAGCCGTTGCGCTCCAGGCTCTCGAACGCGGGCTGGATCTCGGGCGGGAAGCGCGACTCCATGAGGACGAGGTTCCGCCGCAGCTCGTTGATCACGTCGAGCTGGTCGATGGAGACCGGGCACTCCTGCACGCAGGCGCGGCAGCTCGTGCACGCCCAGAGCTCCTCCTCCGTGATGTAGTTGTCGAGCAGCCGGTTCTCGAGCACCGCCGCGGCGGTGGTGGCGCCGGCGTCCGCCCCCTCGCCGGCCTGCAGCTGCGGCTTCCGGAACTCGCCCACGTCGCCCACGGCCAGCGGCGCGTACTCCATGAGCCGCTGCCGCGTGTTGATCATGATCTTGCGCGGGCTGAGCAGCTTCCCGGTCAGGTTCGCCGGGCAGGCCGCGGTGCAGCGCCCGCACTCGGTGCACGAGTAGCCGTCGAGGAGGCTCTTCCACGACAGGTGGCCCACGTCGCTCGCCCCGAACTGCTCGGCGTCCGCCGCTTCCAGGTCCATGGCGCGCATCACCCCCTTCTGCCCCGGCCCGCTCGTGTTCGAGAGCCAGACGTTGGGCAGGGAGACGATGACGTGCAGGTGCTTGGAGTACGGGAGGTAGTTGAGGAAGTACAGGATGAGCAGCGCGTGGAACCAGAAGTTGACCACGTAGCCGACGTGCGCCGCCTCGGGCGACATCCCGGCGAAGAGCATGGAGAGCGCGTACGACACCGGGCGGACGGGGCCCACCGTGCCCGGGCTCGCGACCCCCTCGAAGCCGCCGATGAAGAACAGCGTGACCATCAGCGCGGCGATCATCGAGAGGATGAAGATCGCGTCGCCGGAGTGCACCCGGTCGCCCTGCAGCCGCCGCGGCTTGACGACGATGCGCCGGTAGAGGAGCACGCTCACCGCCGCGAGCACGAGCAGCGCGAACAGCTCCTGCGAGAGGAGGTAGAGGGCGTACAGCGGCGCGGGGAGGAAGTCGCCGAAGTCGAAGTCGGCGATCACCCCCTTGATCAGGATCTCCGTCGTCCCGGCGCCGAGCACCAGGAAGCCCCAGAACACGGCGGCGTGCAGGACGCCGGCGCCCGGGTCGCGCAGGATCTTGGTCTGCGCGAGGCCGATGGAGACGAGGTTGCGCAGCCGCGTGAGCGGCGCGGTCGTGCGGTCGTCCGGGCGGCCGACGGTGCGCATGTAATGCACCAGCCGCTGCATGTTGTACGAGAAGAAGCCCGCCGCCAGCAGCAGGATGAGGAGGAAGACGACGTTCTGCGTGGTCATGGCGCGCTCCGCGAGAGGCCGAAGGTGTAGCGTCCGCCGAGCTGGAAGGTCCAGTCGTACGCGGTGGAGGCGGCCGACACGTCCGCCACGTCGGGGTCGAGCTCGGGGTCCGCCGGCCGCACGACGTGGCCGGTGTAGACGGCGCGCAGGTTCCACGGGCCGCGGCGCAGCGCGTCGTAGCCGACGGCGAAGGTCCCCTGCGGCTCCACGACGCTCCCCTCCGCGAGCGGCGCGGCCGACCGCGAGGCGGCGACGACGCCGCCGCCGAGGAAGAAGAACACGGGCGCCGCCGGCTTGAGCCGCGCGGCGAGCCCCACGTCGGCGCCGTAGAGCACCACGCTCTCGTATAGCGCCACGTTGCTCGCGCTCCCGTCCGAGCGCTGCTTGGAGAACGGCGACACGGTGAGCGCGGCGGCCACGCCGGTGCGGCGCGTCACGGGCAGCTCGCCCCAGAGCGAGAGCCCGACGGAGCTCTTGTACGAGAAGTCGGCCGTCGGAGACTCGACCCGGGTGCCGAACAGCCTGGGGGAGAGCGTGAGCGACAGGGAGGGCTCGAAGGCGCGGCGTGCGCGCTCGGCCTGGGCCTCGGCCACGGTGGCGCCGAGGACGACGGCCGCGAGGGCCGGGAGGAGGGCTCGCATGCCGACAAACGTAGAGTCCGGCCGGGGGCGATACAAGAACGGGGCGCCCCCCGAGAGGAGCGCCCCGCCGTGCCGTCGGGCGCGTGCGCCCGGCGAGCCCTCAGAAGCCGAAGTTCAGCCCCGCCGTGAAGGCGATGTTGTTGGCGACGTTGTTCTCCCGGTTGTCCTGGAAGCGCACGTCACCGAACTCGCTCCAGTCGAGCGAGGTGATGTAGTCCTTCACCATCAGCCGCAGGCCGAGCGAGCGGGCGAGCTGGAAGTCCGCGCCGAGGCCGACGTTGAAGGTGGTGGAGGTGGTGCCCTCTCCGTTCAGGTCGTCGTAGTCGGCCGTGTACTTGGTCTGACCGACGCCGCCCTGCACGAAGGGGGCGATGCTGGAGCTCCCGACGCCGAGGGCGAAGGGGAGCTTGAGCTGCAGGTTGGCGTCGTAGAAGAAGACGCCCAGGTCGCCCGACACGTCCTGCGTCGTCGCGCCGCCGGTGCCGTCCGGGTCCTTGATCACGAACTTGCTCTTGGAGTACCCCAGGTTGCCGAGGAGCGCGATGTTGGGGTTGAAGCTGTAGCCGAGCTGCGCGCCGTAGAACAGCCCGTCCTCGTTCGAGTACTCGGTCTCGCCACCGAGGTCGGCGAGCTCGCCGAACTTCATGAAGCCCACGTACGGGCCGGCGAACACCGAGCCGTGGCCGCTGGTGACGGGACCGGCTTCCTGCGCGGCGGCGGGAACGGACACGGCGGCGACGAGCGCGGCGCCAACGAAGAACTTTCTCATGTGCAACCTCACGGCTAAGGTGAATCCCTGCTTGCGTTCACCCCCTTTTGCAAACGCCTTGCCAGGCAGGGCGGCAAAAACATCCGCCCACGCCGACTGTTGCACACCGCCCACAGGCGGCGCTTTGTGACACATGGAACAAAAAGGGGCGGGCCGTGTAGGCCCGCCCCTCCGTCGTAGCGCGTTAGGTGCTCCGAGAGCGCGTCAACGCCCCTTGCGCGCCTCCCGCACCGCCGCCGTGAGCGCCGGCACGATCTCGAACGCGTCGCCGACGATGCCGTAGTCGGCCACCTTGAAGATCGGCGCGTCCTTGTCCTTGTTGATCGCCACGATCGTCTTCGAGGTGCGCATCCCGGCCAGGTGCTGGATGGCGCCGGAGATGCCGACGGCCACGTAGAGCGTGGGGCTCACGAGCCGCCCCGTCTGGCCGATCTGGTCGCTGTGCGGCCGCCACCCGTCGTCGGTCACGGCGCGCGTCGCGCCGACGGCCGCATTGCCGAAGGCGTCGGCCAGCTCCTCGACGAGCTTGAAGTTCTCGGCGGCCTTGAGCCCGCGCCCGCCGCTCACCACCACCGGCGCCTCGCCGAGGTCGAGCTTCCCCTTGCTCCCCTCGCGCACCTCCTTCACCACCACGCGCGACTGCGCGGGGTCGGCGGCCGGCGCCAGCGGCTCACTGCGAGCCGGGCGCGGCTGCTCGGCGGCGGTGACCGCCCCCTGGCGCACCGAGACGAGCGCCGGCGCGCCCGTGAGGCGCACCGTCGCCGTGACCTTCCCCGTGTTCACCGGGTGGCGGGCGACGATCGCGTCCCCTTCCACGGCGAGCGAGGTGACGTCGCTCGCCGCGCCGACGCCCAGCTTGGCCGCCACCCGCGGGAGGAGGTCCTGCCCCTGCGCCGACGCGCTGAACACGGCCGCGCGGTAGCCGCCCGACGAGACGCGCGCGGCGACCGTGGCGGCCAGCGCCTCCGCGTCGTAGTGCGCGAGCCGCTCGTGCTCCACCACGAGCACCAGGTCCGCGCCGTGCCGCGCGAGCTGCTCCGCCGCCCGCGCCCCGATGCCCGGCGCCCCGGCGACTATCGCGTGCACCTCGCCGCCGCCCGTGGCGTCGGCCAGCGTGCGCGCCGCCGTCACGGCCTCCAGCGCGACCTTGCGCAGCTCGCCGCCGCGCGACTCCGCGAATGCAAAGACGTTCGCCATCAGAGTACCTTCGCCTCGTTCTGGAGGAGCCGCACCAGCTCCGGGACCGCCGCCGCGCCCTCGCCGATGATCCGCCCGGCGGCGCGCTCCGGCGGGAGCTCCATCTTCGTCACCGTCGCGCGCACCTCGCCGAGCTGCGCCGGCTTCACCTCCAGCGGCTTCTTCTTGGCCGCCATGATCCCCTTGAGCGCCGGGTAGCGGGCCTGCGTCACCAGCCCCTGGTCGATGGTCAGCACCGCCGGGAGCGGGAACTCCACCACCTCGACGGCGCCCTCGAGCGCGCGCTCGGCCGTCCCCTTCCCGTCGGCGAGGTCGAGCTTCGTGATCGCGGTGACGCACGGGAGGCCGAGCAGCTCGGCGACCATCGGGCCGGTGAGCCCGTTGGACGAGTCCACCGCCAGCTTGCCGAACAGGATCAGGTCGTAGCTGCCGCCCTTCAGCTCGGCGGCGAGGGCCCGGGCGATCGCCAGCCCGTCGAACGGCACCCTGTCGGCCTTGAGCTGCACGCCGCGGTCGGCGCCCATCGCGAGCGCCTTGCGGATGGTCTCCTGCACGGCGTCGGGGCCGAGGGAGACGACCGCCACCTCGCCCTGCCCGCGCTTCTCCTTGAGCTGCAGCGCCACCTCGACCGCCCACTCGTCGAAGTCGCTCATGGCGTACTTCAGCCCCGTCTCGTCCACCGACGCGCCGTCGGCGGCGATCCTGAATCGCGCGTCCATCTCGACCACGCGCTTTATGCACACGGCAATCCGCACCGAGTCGTCCCCCGTGAGAAAGAGACCACAAAAATACTCGCGGGACGGAGCGCGGTGGTAGGGAGCGGAAACGAGAGCGGCCCGGGGCGAAGGTGCTCGCCCCGGGCCGTCCCCTAGCTGGCCCTGCGCCCGCGCTAGCGCGTGACCGTCAGCGTGTAGGCGCCGAACTCGTTCTTGTCGAAGGTGCCCGCGTCGATGACGTAGACGCCCGACACCGTCGCCGTGATCGCCTCCTCCTCCGTGTCGCCGGGCCCGCCCCCGTCAACGTCCACCTGCGAGAAACCGGTGGGGCCGAAGACGATGATGTAGCTGTCGAGCGTCGGCGACTCCTGCGTGACGGTGATCGTCTCGCCGGCGTTCAGATAGATGCGGTACTGGTCGCTGAAGTAGCTCCCCGTCGCCGTCGTGCTGCTCGCGCAGTCCGTGTTGGAGATGGTCTGGGCACCGGAGGTGGCGCCGGGGACGATGAAGGCCATCTCGCAGCCCGTCATGTCCGCGTCGGCGACGGCCGTGCTCAGCGTGTAGGCGCCCGTGCCGCCGGCCGCCGCGGACGTCGCGCCGAAGCGGTAGGTGCCCGGGGCGAGGAAGAGCTTCGAGCCGTTGACCTCGGAGCCCGTCTCGGCGTCGTCCACCGCGACGTTGCTCCCGTCGGCGGTGACGCTGAGCACCGGCGTGAAGGCGGTGGAGGCGAGCGTCGCCACCACGTTCGTCGCCGCCGAGACGGTGAGGTCGAAGAACTCGGCGAAGAAGCCGCCCTCGGCGTTGCAGTCGGCCGCCTCGAGCGACCGGTTCAGCGTCGCCGGCACGTCCACCACGCGCGCGACCAGGCAGGGGTCCGCCGGCGTGGCCGTCAGGACCACCGGCGCCGGCAGGCCGGGGATGGAGGCGTTGAGCGCCTGCTCACCCGCCGCGCCGATCGTCCAGGTGTTGCGCGCGACGCCGTTCGCGTCGGTGGTCGTCGTGACGGAGTCCACCGTCCCGCCGCCCGCCGCCACGGCCCACGTCACGGCGACGCCCGGGACCGGGGTGAGGTCCGAGCGGATGACGCGCACGCCGACCGGCGTGGGAAGCGGCTCGAGCGCGAGACCGAGCTGCTCGTTGCCCTCGGACGCGCCCGCGGCGTAGAGGTCGGCCGCCGCGCCCTTGGCCACGAACGTCACGGGCGTCAGCCCCGCGACCGTCGCCGTCGCCGTCTGCACCGCGTCGGGCTCCGCGCCGATCGTCCAGGTGGCCCGGGCCACGCCCTGCGGGTCCGTCCGCGTCGTGTCGTCGCTCACGATCCCGTTCCCGGCCGTCACCGCCCAGGCCACCGGCACGCCGGCGATCGGGCGGCCGTCGGGGGACGTCACCTTGACGCTGACGTCCTGCGAGAGCGGCGCGTTCACGAGCCCGCGCAGCGTGTCGACCGTGACGGTCGACACGACCTCCGCGGGCGTGAGCGGCGCGATGGATTCCTCGTCGTCGCACGCCGCGAGCGCCACGAGGCAGGGGAACAGGACCGCGGCGAGCGGCCGGCGCAGACGAAACTCGAGCATCGCATCCTCCAAGAGATCGATGACACACGACGCGCCGGCCCCGGCTCGACCGGGGCGGCGCGGAAAACAGCCGGGAGAGAATATGGTTGTGTCGCGGTTCGGACAAGGCCGAGCTGCGCTTCGTCCCAAAAAACGGGCGCTTCGGCCCCGAAAACGGGCGGTTCGTCCCTACTTGAAGGCGTTCAGTCCCGTGACCGCCTGCCCCAGGATGAGGGTGTGGATGTCGTGCGTCCCCTCGTAGGTGTAGACGCTCTCCAGGTTGGCCATGTGGCGCATGGAGGCGTACTCGGCGAGGATCCCGTTCCCGCCCAGGAGCCGGCGCGCCTCGCGGGCGACGTCGGTGGCGATGCTCACGTTGTTCCGCTTGGCGAGCGACACCTGCTGCGGGGTAAACGTGCCGGCGTCCTTCATGCGCCCGAGGTGCAGGGAGAGGAGCTGCCCCTTCACGATCTCGGTGAGCATGTCGGCCAGGCGGGCCTGCTGGATCTGGAAGCCGCCGATCGGCCGGTCGAACATCACGCGCGTCTTCGAGTACGAGAGCGCCTCCTCGTAGCAGGCCATGGCGGCGCCGAGGGCGCCCCAGGAGATGCCGTAGCGCGCCTGCGTCAGGCACATGAGGGGGCTCTTGAGCCCGCCGGACTTCGGCAGCAGCGCGCTCCCCGGCACCCGCACGTCCTCGAGCACCAGCTCACTGGTGTCCGAGGCGCGCAGCGACAGCTTCCCCTTCTGGTCCCTGGCCGTGAACCCCTTGGTGTCCGTGGGGACGATGAAGCCGCGGATCGACCGGTCCGACTTGTCGTCCCCGGTCTTGGCCCACACGATGGACACCTGCGCCTGCGAGCCGTTGGTGATCCACATCTTGGCGCCGTTGATCACCCAGCCGTCGCCGTCCTGGCGCGCCGTGGTGATCATCCCGCTCGGGTTGGAGCCGTAGTCCGGCTCCGTGAGGCCGAAGCAGCCGATGATCTCGCCGCGCGCCATGCGCGGGAGGTAGTGGCGCTTCTGCTCCTCGCTCCCGAAGGCGTAGATGGGGTACATGACGAGCGCGCCCTGCACGGAGGCGAAGGAGCGGATCCCCGAGTCCCCGCGCTCGAGCTCCTGCATGATCAGCCCGTAGGACACGTTGTTGAGCCCCGCGCAGCCGTACTCCTCCGGCAGGTTGGCGCCGAAGACGCCGAGCTCCGCCAGCCCCGGGATCAGCTCGCGCGGGAATCGCCCGTCCACGTACGCCTTGCCGATGATCGGCAGCACCTGCTCGTCCACGAACCGGCGCACCGTGTCGCGCACGGCGCGCTCCTCCTCGGTGAGGCCGGCGTCGATGTTGTAAAGGTCGTTGGCGCCCGGCGCCAGCTCGGCGGACGGGAGGAAGGTGCGCTCGGGCGCGGCGCCCACCTGGGACGCGGTCTCGGTGGCCATGTGCCGGAAGGGTAGGCTGGCGGCGCCAGCGTGATGCAGCGGGTCGGGCGCGGCCGCCTCGGCCGCGTCACCCGGAAAGCTTACCCCGCGGCGGGGGTGGGGCAACGGCCCCGCGCGGCGCCGGTCTACCGTAGGCTCAGCGCCGGCGGCGCGGTCGGGACGGGTCCGTGGGCTTGCGCGGGCGAGGCGGGCTGGCCGCGGCGAGCGGCGCCCGCGCCGGGTGCGTATCGGTGCGCTGCTCGCCCGCCGGGGCGCGCGGGGCGCGAGGCGGCGCGGCGCCCCCGCCGACGCCCACGGCGCGCCGCGCCGCGGGGGTGATCCCCACCGACCGCGCCTTCGCCCGGAACGCCCGCCCGTGGTCCACCGGCAGCCCGACCTCGTCCTGCCACTGGTGCACCATCTCGTGCAGGAGCGTGTGGAGCGCCTCCTCCCACCCGTGCCGGCGGATGTGGCGGTAGCCGATGACGATCTCCGCACCCTCCCCGTCGGGCGCGGCGACCGCGTAGTGCCCGAGCCGCGTCCTGAGGCGGCGGGACACGCGCACCGGGAGCGCGCCGAGCTGCCCCCCGAAGTGCTGCGCGTTGAGCCGCGCGTGGTGCTCGGCGAGGGTGCGGGCGAGCGGCTCGTCCTCGGGGCGCGTACGCTCGCGGGCGCGGGGCGCCGGCCGCTCCGCCGCCGGCCGCTCGATGCGGAAGGCGAGGATGACCCGCTGGGCCTCGCGCCGCGCCGCGCGCGTGCGCCCGCCCACGAACGCGACGACCGCCTGGAGCACCGCCGGCGGTGCCGCCAGGTACCCCTCGTGGATGCGCAGCTCGCCGCCCTTGTAGCTCACCATCACGGCGCGGTTGCGCGTCAGGCGGCAGCGGGAGATCCCCTGCAGCCCGTGCTCCCTCAGCCGGGCGAGCAGCTCGTCGGCCGTGCGCGGCGGCGGCGCCTCGAAGTCGAGGGTGAGCTGCGCCCCGCCGTCGCGCGGGCGAACGCCGAAGAGGCGCATCAGCGCGCGGAGCACGCGCCCTCCACCGCCGCCCTCATCGGTCGAAGTGGCGCGCCGGGCCGGCCACGAACGCGCTCGCGCCGGCGTCCCAGATGCGCGTGACGACGTCGATCCCGCCGGGCGTGATCGTGATGGCGTTCACCGACGAGGGGCGCCCGCCGCGCGAGCGGCTCGACACCGTGCCGGCGGTCGAGATGACCGTCCCCTTCTTCGTGTGCTCGATGTAGTGGATGGCCTCCTGGTGGTCGTGCCCGCAGAGCACGAGGTCCACGCCCATGTCGGCGAAGGCGCCGAGCACCTTCCGGGTGTTCTTGAGGCCGTGCCGCTGCGAGAGCTCGCCCTTCACCGGGTTGTGGTGCATGATCACCACGCGCGCGTCCCCCTCGCGCGCGTCCTCCACCTCGCGGCGCAGGCGCAGCAGCTGCTCG
>Ga0307411_10000853_pt1 | contig 11461 bp, 9 predicted proteins | sample DK1Ometagenome_2_FD_203712 | JGI IMG/M metagenome (GOLD analysis project Ga0307411, IMG submission 203712) | Maize rhizosphere microbial communities from greenhouse at UC Davis, California, United States - DK15-O-1 | ecosystem: Host-associated > Plants > Roots > Rhizosphere > Soil | place: USA...
GAATATGTGACTGTCGTCCCGAACCGCTAAATCCAGGCTCAACGACAGTATAGCCTAATCACCGGACACTACTCGGAGGTCTTCTTTTTGAGGTCTCCGTAGAGCAATTCCTCCGAAAATTCGACGCACTTGTATTCCAGGAGCTGAGCGTTCGGCTCGACGCGGCGATAGAGCGGCATGCGGATCGTAAAGGGCCGCGTCAGCACTTTCGGGTCCTCGATCCGTGCCTCGTAATTCAGGATGTTGCCACCCGAGCCGGGCATGATCGAGTAGCGCTCGGTGACGACCAGCGCGTCGCTGTGGTGGTTGCCCGCGCGGTCGAACCAGGACTGATCGTTGAAGCCCTTCGCTTCGATGACGAGCGTGTCGCCGTCCCATTTACCGTTCGACCATCCCATCCAGCTGTCCACCGGCGCCTCGGTGTGATTGCTCATGTGGACGATCCGATTGGAGGTCGCGTACTCGTAAACGAACAGAATGTCCTTCTGTCCCTGGACGATCTGGAAGGGGTACGGCATGTAGGTCGCGCGCGGCAGACCGGGCATGTAGCACTTCGCCTCCGGATCGGCCTTCGGCCACCCGGCCTGGTTCTCGGTTCTCTTCTTCAGACCCGCAGGGTTGTACGGAATCGTTCCGTTGTTGTCGACAATCACGCTCTGCCCGGCCGGGATCGCAAACATTGCACCGAGCTGCCAGAACGCAGTCGCGGAGGCGGAGTGATCCTCGAGGTTCCAGTTGGCGGTGTTGATCGCCTGGTAGATGCCATTGAGGTTGGGACGGCCCGCGATCCGATCGCCACCAGGACGCGCCGGCACGCCAGCGACCGGAGCCGCGCCGCGTCCCTGCGCAGGCGCTGCGCCGCGACCCTGTGCCGGAGCGGCGGGGGCTGGAGCTGCGCCACCCTGACGACCCGGCTGCTGCTGTGCCGTAAGAGTCAGCGTTACTGCTGCCGCCATCACCGTCGCTGTGACTGCGCCTGTTAACCGGTTACGCATGTGCCTAGGTCTCCTTAATTCACGTAACTTACTAAGAGATAGAGAGGTAGGTGCCCGCTGCTTCTATCAAAGTTGTCGCTGGGGTGTCAAGGAAGCCATCACCTCTGAACGGACGATCGCGGCCCCTGCCGCCAGTGCCCGCATCTTACCGCGAGCCGCCGCGGCAGTGCGCGGCACCAGACCGCAGTCCGTGGACGGTTTGAGCCGCTCCGCAGGCACGTGTTCGAGCGCGCGGCGGATCCGAGCGGCGACGATTTCGGGCGCTTCCACCTCTTCGGACCCGACGTCAATCACGCCGACCGCGACATCCTTACTACCCGCTGCGCGCAGCACCGACGGATCCACCCCCGAGGCCGCGCACTCCACCGAGATCTGGTCCACGCTGCTCTGTGCGAGCAGCGGCAGCGTGGCGCCGTAGTGTCCCCAGCTCGTATTCTTCGACTTCCAGGCCAGCACGAGCGGCGTTCCATAGCCGTAGCAGATGTGAACGGCCTTCGTGGCCCGGACGCCGTCCATGCAGCGCTCGAGCGCTTCGATCCCCCACCGCTCGACCTCCTCGACGAAGACGTTGAAGCAGGGCTCGTCGAACTGGACGATATCCGCTCCGGCGTCAGCGAGATCGCGAGCCTCTGCGTTCAGGACTGCCGCGAACCGCATGGCGAGAGCCTGATGTCCGACACCGTAATGATCGTCCGCCACATCGTCCGCCATGGTCATCGGGCCCGGCAGGGTGACTTTCAGCCGTCGCGTCGTCAACGCACGTGCGAATCGACACGCCTCGACGAGGATCGGACCACGCCGCTGGACGTCGCCGACGATCCGGGGCACATCCATGGATTCGGCGTAGCGCCCGCCACGCGTCTGCTTTTTTGCGGTGCGTTCCTGGTCGATGCCGGTCAGGCCGTCGAGGAATCCGCCGATGTAGTGCCGCCGCCGCAGTTCACCGTCGGTGACGACATCGAGGCCGGCTTCTTCCTGAGCGCGAATAGCTTCGCGGACCGCCTCATCTTGCGCCGCGCGCAGTTCCTCACCCGATGATTGCCACGCGGCGCGCAGACCCGGCTGCGCCAGCCACGACGGCTTCGGCAGGCTGCCAACGATGGCGGTCTCGAGCATACGTAGTGTCCGCCTTCAGGCGGACCCTGCAAGACGGACAACATAACGCCCTCGCGCCTGGCCAGCGGCCAGCGTCGCAAACGCGTCCGGCAATGCTTCGAGAGTGATCTCGCGCGTCATCGGCGACAGATCGCGCTTCATGTCCGTCGCCAGCCGCTGCCACACATCTTTCCTGATTTCCATCGGACAGGTGACCGAGTCGATTCCGATCAGGCTGACGCCGCGGAGGATAAACGGAATCACGCTCAGCTTGAGGTCGATACCGCCAGTCAGGCCGGTACTGGCGATCCCGCCCCATGCCATGGTCGTTTTGACCAGCCACGACAGCAGATCGCCGCCGGCGGCATCGACAGCGGCCGCCCACTGCCCGTGTTCGATTGGGCGGTCTGTGAACTGGATGGCATGCCGCGACAGGATTTCATGCGCGCCAAGCTTCACGAGGTATTCCCGCTCGGACTCTTTGCCGGTAATCGCTGTCACCTTATAGCCACACCCGGCAAGCAGCGAGATCGCGATGCCGCCAACGCCGCCGGTCGAACCGGTCACCGCCACGGGACCATGTCCCGGCCTCAGCCCGTTGTGCTCGAGCCTGACGATCGCGAGCGCGGCGGTGAAACCGGCGGTGCCGTATTCCATCGATTCGCGCAGCGTGAGGCCCGCAGGCAGCGGCACGACCCAGTCCGCCGGCACGCGGACGTACTCCGCGTAGCCGCCGTCATTGCCCACGCCAATCTCGTAACTGGTGGCAATGACGTTGTCGCCTTCCGTGACTCTCGGGTCAGTGCTCGACACCACGGTGCCCGAGACGTCGATGCCGCCGATCCGAGGAAAGGAGCGGATGATCCGCGGCCCGGTCGCTGCCAGCGCGTCCTTGTAGTTGACGCTCGAGTACGCGGCGCGGAGAACGACTTCCCCCGGCGTCAACTCATCGAGGGTGGTCTCGACGATGCGGCCGGCAATCGTGCCGCCGTCGTTGAAGATCCGAAAAGCGCGGAACGGTTTCACAACTACCGACTCCTGATGTACTGCCGGTCGATCCGGAACGCAAGGGCACTCAGGCTGATCATCAGCAGGCCGAACAGCATGAGCGCCAGGGGCCAGCCGAGTGAATCGGCGAAGTGTTCTCCGGTGAACCAGCCGGTGTACCCGAGAATCGCGCCCGTGGCGACCAGGAGCAGGGTGCGGCTGGGAATCGCGGCACTCAGATACACAAAGCCGCTGGCCATCACAATGAAAAGCAGCTCGAACGGCGTGCCTTCGACCAGGTCGAACAGACCGTAGAGAAACGCGATGCCGCCGACGAGATACCACGACGGCGTAATCGATCGGTGCGGCGTCCGATCGGCGGCAACCGCGGCCAGCAGCAGGCAGCCGCCAAGCATCATGACGCCAAACGACTCGTCGACGTTCAGCACGTCGAACACTGTCCACCACGTCAGCATGGCGAAGAAAACGGCCAGGAACAGCAGCATCGACTGACGCAGCACGAAAAAGATCGCGGCGAACTGGACCGCCATCACGCCGCCGGTGATGATCGCCGCCCATCGTGCATCGCCGCCCGATCCGTACTCGTTGAAGGCGACAAGCATCCCGACGGGCTCGAGGGCGGCGGCAATGAGAAACAGCGGCGGCGCAGCCTTTTCAAATCGGGAGTCGCGTGTGGCGATTGTGGCGAGCGCAAAGGCGGCAATGCCCGAGCCGAGTGTGATGACGACACGCGCGGCGGAGTTCATTGAGTCCCACTGGAGCGCGATGAATGCGGCGATCCCGGCAAAGACGAACGTGCCGCCCAGGTAGGCGCCGACGCGCATCAGAATCGCCCGCGCGCGGCCCTCCGCCTTCGCGCTCCGCGCGTCAGCGGACAGGTCCGTCTCGTCAGCCAGCGCGGCGCTGATGTCCGAAGGGGTCAGATGATGCTGGCGCGCCAGCGCGACGATCTGCTCCAGCGCGTGCGAGCGATCGTCCATATCAGGGCTGTCCGGGTTGGCCGGAACGGCTTGACGCGGTTCCTTCGGGCCGGCCGTCATCGACGATCCAGCCGATCGTCTGTATCGTGGCGTACGAGTCGCGGTGCGGCGCCGGCAGCCCGAGCTCGATCGTCCGCCCGCTCTTTGTCACGGCCACACCACGCCGGTACCTGCGATTCATGCCGAACACTTCGCCGACGATGCCGCCGTTGCTGCTGCCGGTGTTCAGGCTCGACACCTTGTAGCCGTCCGGCGCGTCGCCACCGGCGACGATGCGCCGTCCCGCCAGGGCCTCGATGGGAACTGTTCGTGTCTCGCCTTCGGCAAGAGATTTCGGCAGATCGATCGGCAGCTCGCGGATGGCCATGGATTGATGGTCGAGCAGCAGCAGCGCCCATTTTTGCGGATAGATGATCCCGACGGCAGGGTTGTCCGGTTTTACCAGCGGCCGCAGATCCGCTTCCAGACGTCCGTCGCGCACGACAAACGCGACAAAGACCTCGGAGGGGGTCGTCTCCCAGCGTTCGATGGCGAGCACCAGGTCATGCTGCGGCAGCGAAACGGTCCACCTCGGCACGGCCATCGCGACGAGGAACAACGCCGCAACCGCGCCCGGCAGCGCGAATGCCGCCACCAGCACGAAGTTCTCGCGCAGGAACTTCTTCACGGCAGAGATGCTACACCCGCACTGGCAGCGAACGGAGATATCATCCACGGCCACCCGGAGGAAATCGTGAACGTCCCGCCAGCGGTACAAAAGATGATTGACGACGCGCGCCGCGAACCGGAGGCGTTCTGGGATCGCGCAGCGCGGGAGCTACCGTGGTTTCGTATCTGGGATCGCGTATTCGATACCCGCGGCACCGGCGTCGCGGGGGCACCCGACGGGCCTGAGTTTCAGCCGGCTTTTCACTGGTTCGCGGGCGCGCACACCAACCTCGCCTACAACGCGCTCGACCATCACGTCGCAAACGGCCGCGGCGGCCACCCCGCCCTGATCTATTTCAACGAACGCGGCGACGAGCGCCGGTTCACTTACGAGGAGCTGCTGCAGGAGGTGGAACGCGTCGCCGCGGCGTTGCGCGCGCTCGGCATCCGCAAAGGCGACCGCGTCACCGTCTACATGCCGACGACTCCGGAGGCGATTGCGCTGATGCTGGCCGTCGTGCGCATCGGCGCCATTCACTCGGTGGTCTTTGCCGGCTTCGGCGCCCGTGCCCTGAGTGATCGGATCGTCGCCAGCGGATCGCGGCTGGTCGTCACCGCGGACGTCACCTACCGGAAGGGCAAGAGCGTCGCGCTCCGGACGATTGTGGACGAGGCGCTGCGGCTGGCGCCGAATGCGGTCGAACACCTGGTGGTGTTGGAACGTTCGGGGCCGCCTAAAGGCGGACACTACGAAGGAACCACCTGGGATTCATTCCTCGCTGGAGGAGAGGGTCACTCGAGCACGCACGTCGAGATGGAGGCCAACGAGCCGGCGTACATCCTTGCGACCTCTGGGACCACCGCCAAGCCGAAGCTGGCCGTGCATACGCATGGAGGCTATCAGGTCCACATCGCCAGCATGGGGCGCTGGTGTTTCGGCTTGAAGCCGTCGGACGTCTGGTGGGCCACGTCGGACATCGGCTGGATCGTCGGCCACAGCTACATGATCTACGCGCCGCTCATCGCCGGCTGCACGACGGTGGCGTTCGAAGGCGCACTCGACCACCCCGCCCCCGCGGCGAACTGGAAGACGGCGATCGAGAAGTTCGGTGTCACCGGGATCTTCACCTCGCCGACCGCCGTCCGCATGCTGATGCGCTATGGCGAGGACGCCCTGGCCAGCGTCGACCATTCACGCCTCGAGCGGATCGTCTGCGCCGGCGAAGTGCTCAACCCGCACGCGTGGGACTGGCTGCAGAACCGCGTGCTCGGCGGACGCGTGCCGGTTCTCGATCACATGTGGCAGACGGAAACGGGTGGTCCGGCGTTCGGGAACCCGTACGGCGTGGAGCTGATGCCGATCAAGCCGGGCTCGGCGACGATTCCGCTGCCCGGTATCGAAGCGCGCGTCGTGACGACCGCCGGCGAGCCGTCCGCGCCGAACGAGAAGGGCATCATGGTGCTCACGCGTCCGTTTCCCGGCATGACGCCCGCACTGTGGGGCGAACCGGAGCGCTATCAGCGCGACTACTGGCAGAAGATTCCAGGCGTCTACTACTCCGGCGACTCGACCTACGTCGACGACGACGGCTACTTCTGGTTCTGTGGCCGTGCCGACGAGGTGATCAAGATTGCGGCGCACCGCATCGGCACCATCGAAGTCGAGAGCGCCTTCATCACGCATCCCTCTGTGGCCGAATGCGGCGTGGTCGGCCGGCCCGACGAGACGCGTGGCGAGGTGATTTCAGCCTTCGTCGTGCTGAAACACGGACAGACGGCGTCCGACGATCTGCGCACTGCGCTCCTGCGAACCGTCCGGCAGGAACTTGGCGCCGTGGCCGTTGTCGGCGAGCTCAACTTCGTCGGCATGCTGCCGAAAACACGCAGCGGCAAAATCATGCGTCGCGTGCTGAAGGCCGTCGTGCTCAACGTCGATCCCGGCGACATTACGACGATCGAGGACGAAGGCTCGGTTGAGGAAGCCCGACAGGCGTGGGAGGAACTGAAAGGCCTAAGGGCCAAGGCCTAAGGCCAAAGGGCTGGTCCAGGGACGCAGGGATCAGGGATCAGGGATCAGGATCAGGATCAGGGGCAAACGGTCGGGGTGGAACAAGCTGAGCCGAGCCTGTTTCCTCGTCGGAACGGCGGAATTCAGGCCGGGCCCACGTTGTGCATCCTCTATTCAGCTGAGGAATAGCGATGCTACACAGATTGAGCCGGATTAACGGGTTCCATGTCGGGGCTACGGATGGCCCCCTCGGCCACGTCGACGACTTCATTGTCGACGAGGCGACCTGGGCGATACGGTACCTGGTGATCGATACCAGTAACTGGATGGGCGGCAAGTGGGTCGCCGTGTCACCGTCATCGGTCACCGGCATCGAATGGGCGAACCGGAGCGTGACGCTCGGGCTCACCCAGGACGAGATCAGAAACAGCCCGTCGCTCGAGGAAGCGAATGTGCCGTCGCACGAGCTGACGCCGAGGTTTGTGATCCTGTAGGCCTCAGGCCTTCCCATCAAGGGAGCGCATAGGCGACCAGCGTCGTTCCGGCAACAACGGCCACGTACTGCTTGCCGTTCTTGCCCAGATAGCTCATTGGATTGGCGTTGGCCGCGGGCGAATTGCCCTGCGCGTTCGGCGGATTCCTGGTCACCCAGAGCTCCTTGCCGGTTTTGGCGTCGAACGCGCGAAAGCGGCCGTCGCTGGTCGCGCCGACGAAGACCAGGCCCCCGGCGGTCGCCGTCGGACCCGCGCTGCCGCCGCTGCCGGCGAGCTGCTTGCCCGCAGGAAGGTTCTCATTCAGCCCAAGCGTCGATTCCCAGAGAATCTGCCCGGTGTTCGCATTCACCGCGTACAGCTTCGACCAGGGCGGTCTCACGCAGGAGGCGTTGGGACTGTTGCCGCCGTTCGGATTCGGGCGCGGCCTCCCCGTTTCGTCGACGCCGTACAGCGGCGCGGAGAACGTGAAGAACGGACCGAGCCCGAGCGTGATGGAGCCGTCCGGCGCGACACCCTGGACGCTGCCGCGATCGTACGGATGTGATGAACCGGCGGATTCACCCGCGAAGTTCACCCGCTCCGGGACGCCGGTCTGCTGATTCGGACGCGCGAGGGGCCGCGGCTGTGTCCACCCGACAAGCGTCGTGTTCTGCGCGTTCACGAAGAACACGCCATTGACGGGGTCCATCGACATCCCGCCCCAGTTGACGCCTCCCGTCCCGCCGGGCGACTGGATCGTCGATTTCGGCGGCGCATCGAGGTCGCGGAACATGAACGGCGTGAAGGGACCGGCGTTGTAGTAGCCGCCGGCGCGCTTCATCATCGCGCGGCACGCCTCGACGTGTTCCGGCGTCGTATCTTCCGCACGCACGAGGTCGGTCTCTTCCTTGAAGCTCACACGGCTCAGCGGCCGCGGGCGGACAGGAATCGGCTGCGTCGGCGAATACCACTCTGTCGGCACGTCGCCGGCCGGGACAGGCGTCTCTTTCACCTCGATGAGCGGTTTGCCCGTCACGCGATCCAGCACGTAGACGTAGCTCGACTTCCCGACGTGCGCGATCGCGGGGATGCGCCGGCCACCCTGGACGAAGTCGAACAGCGCGCCCGCAGTCGGCATGTCGGTGTCCCAGATGTCGTGATGCACGGTCTGGAAGTGCCACAGATACTTGCCGGTCTGCGCCTCGACGGCGACGATCGAGTTGCCGTAGGCGTTGTTACCGGGGCGATCGCCGCCGTAGTAATTCGTTGCCGGACTGCCGATCGGGACGTAGACGATGCCGCGCTCGGCATCGACCGGCGCGTGGAAGGCCCACATGTTGGCCCCCGAGCGCTGCTGCCAGCCGCCCGAGTTGTGCGACGCTGCCATCCCCCACGTCTCGTGTCCCGGCTGCCCCGGCTGCGCGACGCTCCAGAACTCCCACAGCTTCTTGCCGGTAACGACGTCGAACGCGCGTGGATTCCCCGGAGGACCCTGCGGCACTTCCTGCGTCGCCGCACCAATGATCGCGACATTGCGATAGATGGTTGGCGTGCCTCCGTACGAAACAGCGCCAACCGCAATCGACCCGTTCTCGCCGAAGCCCGCCGCCGGGTTTCCAGTGGCAGCGTCGATCGCGTACAGACGGTTGCCACCCATGAAGAGAATCCGTGGGCCGTTGGCGCCATCGCCGGGCCAGTAGCTCACACCGCGCTGCGACGCCGTTGGACCGCCGCCGCCACCGCGCCCGCCGCCCCCCGGGCCACCTCCGGCGCGTCCGCCGCCGCCGGGACCTCCCCCACGCCGGCCATCACCCTGCCCTGCAGCGGCACCCGCCGCGGGAGCACCTGCCGGCACGGCGGCTGGGGGCACGGGAGCCGGCGCCGGCTGCACGGCGGGTGGCGCCGCTGCAGCTGCTGGTGCCGGCAGCGTGAACGCCCATACTTCCTTGCCGCTTTCGCCATCGATCGCGACGACTCGTCGTCCACTCGACACAAACATGACGCCGTTGACCACGAGTGGAACGGACGACCCACCGCCGGTCATCGTGAACGTCCACGCCTGCTTGAGATTCGCGACGTTGCCGGCGTTGATCTGATTCAGCGGCGAAAAGCGCGTGGCGCCCGAATCACGATTGATGTTGTGCCAGTCGCCGGGGGGAACGGCGCCCGCCTGCGCCGCGCTGCGCTGATTCGATTGCGCGAACACCGCCGCGGCAATACCAATGCTGACAGCTGTAATGAGTCCTAAGCGTTTCATTGAGTCTCCCGAGTCTTAACCGCGAAGCACAAATCCTTACAAAGCTCTTCTTCGCGAGCTTCGCGTTCTTCGCGGTCTTCGTGGTTCATCGTTTTAGCGTCAACACGATGTACTGCCCCGGAGGTGCGCCTGCTCCACCGCGTCCTCCGCGTCCGTCCCCACCCTGACGTGCGGCTGCCTGCTGCTCCGGCGGAGCGCCGGCTCCCGGCCCTGCACCGCGCGCGGGGGCGGGGCCGCCAAACCGCGCCGCGAACTGGCCGGTGCCTGCCGCAACCGGCAGGGCGATGAACTGGCGTCCGCCGATTTCATAGGCGGCCGGCATTCCTTCCGACGCGGCGGGAAGCTCCATCGACCACACCTCTTTTCCGGAGTCGCGATCGTAGGCTCGGAACCGCCGATCGGAACCGGTTGCGAAGAACACGAGGCCGCCGGCCGTGACCAGCGGTCCCCCGCGCGGGAAGTGCGATCCGGTGTTCGCCGGGATCTTGAGCTCGGGCGGCGCGAGCACAGTTCCGGTGGGCACACGCCACTTGACGTCGCCGGTGTTCAGATCGTACGCGGTCATCTCCGACCACGGCGGCCCGACGACGCTCATGCTCAGGCTGTTGTTGTTCATGAACTCGTAGGGCGACGGAAAGCGCACCACATCCCCCTTCGCGTTCGCCGCGTCCACGAGGACCTGTGCCTGCTTGATCAGCTCGGCCTTCTGCGCCGGCGTGATCACCGGACCGCCGGCGATCACGTCCGCTCCGCCGCCACCGCCACCGCGGCCGCCGCCTCGTCCGGCGCCCGGAGGCGCCGGCAGCGCGATGCGGTCCACCGTCGCGAGCGTCTTCGCCACGACGTACATTTCGCCCCGTGTCGGATCGACCGCGGAGGTCGCGAAGTTCGCACCGCCGTTGTGACCCGGCAGCGAAATCGAGCCTTCGAAACTGGGCGGGGTAAACAGCCCCTCGTTGCGCAAGTACTTCAGCCGCTCGGCCACGGCCTGTCGTTCAGCCGCGGGAAGATACGGGTTGATGTCTTTCTCCGTGAACGTCTGCCGCGCGAACGGCGCCGGCTTGGTCGGGAACGGCTGCGTCGGCGATGAAAATTCGCCCGGGACATCAGACTGCGGGACCTTCCGCTCCTCAATCGGCCAGATCGGACGTCCGGTTTCACGCTCGAACACGAACAGGAAGCCGTGCTTCGTGGCCTGGGCGACGACGTCGATGGTGCGGCCGCCCTGCCGGATCGTCAGCAGCTTGGGCGCCTGCGGCAGGTCGTAGTCCCACAGGTCGTGATGCACCAGCTGGTAATGCCAGAGGCGCCGGCCGGTACGTGCGTCGAGCGCAACGAGGGAGTTGCCGAACAGGTTGTCGCCCTTGCGATCGCCTCCGTAAAAGTCGAACCGCGGGCTGCCGAAGTTGATGAACGCGATGCCGCGCGTTTCGTCGACGGTGGATTCGCTCCAGTTATGGACGCCGCCCTGTTTCTTGTACGCCTCCGGAGGCCATGTCTCGTAGCCGAACTCACCCGGGTGCGGGATCGCATGGAATACCCACAGCGGCTTGCCGGTGACCACGTCGTATGCCTGGATGTCGGCCGGGTTGGCGTCGTACTGCGCGCCCTGCGCCGGCAGCGACATGATGACGATGTTCTCGAAGATGCGGCCGGGGTTGCTGGTCTGGAGCGGGTTGTTCACCTGCCGGTAGAGCGCGATCCGCAGATCGACCCGGCCGCCGACACCAAACGTCGGAATCAGGTCCCCGGTCTCGGCACTGATCGCGGTCAGATGGCCCCCGGCCAGAAACAGGATGCGCCGGTCCTTCCGATCGGCGCTCTCCCAGTAATTCATCCCGCGGGCGCCGAACGTCCCCGGCATCTGCTTTCGCCAGCGTTCCTTGCCGGTCGCTGCATCGACGGCGGCCAGCGTGTTGTTCGAAGCCTGCAGATACATGACGCCGTCGATGATCATCGGGTTGAAGATCACCGTTCCCGTCACCGGGAACGTCCAC
>Ga0307411_10000855_pt1 | contig 11440 bp, 12 predicted proteins | sample DK1Ometagenome_2_FD_203712 | JGI IMG/M metagenome (GOLD analysis project Ga0307411, IMG submission 203712) | Maize rhizosphere microbial communities from greenhouse at UC Davis, California, United States - DK15-O-1 | ecosystem: Host-associated > Plants > Roots > Rhizosphere > Soil | place: USA...
CGAAGGACTTTTTCGAGCGCAAGGTCGCGATGATGTGGACGACGACCGGCAACCTGACGAACGTGAAGAACAACGCCAAGTTCGATTTCGGCGTCGCGATGCTGCCGGCCGGCAAGCAGCGCGGCAGTCCGACCGGTGGCGGCAACTTCTATATCTTCAAGAAGTCGACGCCGGCGCAGCGTGAAGCGGCTTTCAAGTTCATCAAGTGGGCGACGACGCCCGAGCGGGCCGCCAAATGGGGCATCGACACCGGGTACGTCGCGGTGCGTGCGGACGCGTGGGATACGACGACGATGAAGCAGTACGTGGCGGGATTCGCGCCGGCAGCGGTCGCGCGCGACCAGCTTCAATACGCCAAGGCGGAGCTTTCGACGCACGACAACCAGCGCGTGACGAAGGCGCTGAACGACGGCCTGCAGGCGGCGCTCACCGGCACCAAAACGCCGGAGCAGGCGATGAAGGATGCGCAGCGCGAGGCGGATCGGCTGCTGCGGAGCTACAAATAGGCACAGGATCCGACGCTTGCATCCCGGTCTTCGATTAATTATGATTAATTCTGATTGCAGGAGGCCGGGATGTCGGACACGAAGGTGCTGACGGCGCATATTCCGTTGGCGCTCGCCAACAGGGTCGACAAGATTGCTGCACGGTTGGAGCGGTCGCGCGGCTGGGTCGTGAAACAGGCGCTGGCGGCCTGGATCCAGCAGGAAGAAGAGCGAAGACGCCTCACGCTGGAGGCGCTTGCGGACGTCGACGAAAGCCGGCTGATCGACCACCAGGCGGTGCAGGCGTGGGCGGCGAGCCTCGATTCGGAAGAACCGCGGTCGCCGCCGCGCTGATGGAGCTGAAATGGACGCGCAAGGCGCTGTCCGACCTGGTCCGGCTTCATGAATTCCTGGCTCCGGTAGATCGGCGGGCGGCTGCGGTCGTCGTGCGATCGCTCGCGGCCGCACCGGATCGGCTGCTCGAATATCCGCGGCTCGGCGAGCAGCTCGAGGAATTCGCCCCGCGCGAAGTCCGCCGCATTCTCGTGGGCCGTTATGAAATGCGTTACGAAATCCGGGAATCGACGATATACGTCCTGCGGATCTGGCACACGCGTGAAGAACGTTAGCCGTCATCCTTGTCTACGGAGCCGTACCTTCGCATGACCCGGACACGCGAGTGGCTCCACGCGTGGCTGCTGCTGTTGCCGGCAGCCGCGCTCCTCGCACTGTTCACGCACTATCCGGCGGTCGCGAACCTCTGGCACAGCTTCTATTCGACGCCACGGGCCAACCGGCCGGCGAAGTTCATCGGCCTCGAGAACTACCGCGCGCTGATCGACGATCCGATCTTCTGGCAGGCGCTGACCAACAATCTCTGGTACGCGCTCGGCACGATTCCGCTGTCGATCGGCCTCGCGCTGCTGATGGCCGTATGGGTGAACGAGCGGCTGCCGGGACGTGGCTTTTTGCGCCTCGCGTACTTCACGCCGACCGTGCTGCCGATGATCGCGGTCGCGAACATCTGGCTCTTTTTCTATACGCCCGAGTACGGGCTGCTCGAGCAGTTCACGAATGCGCTTGGCTTCGGGCGCCACAACTGGCTCGGCAGCAAGAGCACGGCGCTTCCGGCGCTGATGGCGGTGACGATCTGGAAGGAGGCGGGGTTCTTCATGATCTTCTACCTCGCCGCGCTGCAATCGATGTCGCCGCATCTCGCCGAGGCCGCGGCGATCGAGGGGGCATCGCGCCGATATTTCTTTCGCCGCATCACGTTTCCGCTGCTGATGCCAACGACGCTGTTCGTCCTGGTCAACGCGGTGATCAACGCGTTCCGCCTGGTCGACCACATCGTCGTGATGACCCGCGGCGGGCCGGACAACGCCACCGCGCTGTTGCTCTATTACATCTTCGAGATCGGCTTCCGCTTCTGGGACTCGTCGTATGCAGCGGCGCTGACGATGGTGCTGCTCACGCTGCTCGCCGTGGTGGCCATCCTGCAGTTCGTGTTTCTCGAGCGCCGAACCCACTATCAGTAGCCGAATGACGACCAGTGCGACCGGCGTCTATGCGCCACACGGGCCGACGCGCGTGCTCGAGACACTCGGCGCCTGGGTGCTCGGCGTGTTGTGGGTGCTGCCGCTGCTGTATGCATTCTGGAGTGCCTTCCATCCGCCCGCGTTCTCGACGCGCTTCGCCCTCGACGCGCCGCTCACGCTCGAGAACTTCGTCAAGGCGTGGCACGCGGCGCCGTTCGCGCGCTATTTTCTGAACACCGTCATTCTGGTCACGATGGTCCTCGTCGCGCAGCTCGTGCTGGTCACGCTCGCGGCGTACGCATTCGCCCGCTTCGACTTCCCCGGCCGCAATGTCGCGTTCGCGCTCGTGCTCGTGCAGTTGATGATCATGCCGGACGTGCTGCTGGTCGAGAACTACCGGACGATGACCGCGCTTGGGCTAAAGGACACGATTCTGTCCATCGGTCTTCCGTACATGGCCAGCGCATTCGGCATCTTCCTGCTGCGGCAGACGTTCAAGACGGTTCCACGCGAGCTCGACGAGGCGGCGCGAATCGAGGGGTGCTCGCCGCTGCAGACGCTGTGGAAGGTATACGTTCCGCTGGCGCGTCCGACGTACCTCGCTTATGCGCTGGTCTCGGTGTCATACCACTGGAACAACTTCCTGTGGCCGCTGATCATCACCGATTCGGTGGAGTCGCGGCCCGTCACGGTAGGGTTGCAGGTGTTCTCCTCGACCGACCAGGGCATCGACTGGTCGATCATCAGCGCGGCGACGCTGCTCACGACCGGGCCGCTGCTGATCGCGTTCCTGCTATTCCAGCGGCAATTCGTCCAGTCGTTCATGCGAGCGGGCATCCGCTGACGCCCGCATGCCGCGACATTCCCATTCGATCGCCCCGCTTGCGTTGCCGTTTGCGCCATCTCGATCATCCGGAGCCCGACGACCATGAAACTGATCACGTGGAACGTGCAATGGTGCCGCGGTGTCGACCTCGTCGTCGACCCGGCGCGCATCGTGCGCGAGGCGCGGCGCCTCGCCGATTTCGACGTGCTGTGCCTGCAGGAAATCGCCGACAACTACCCCGATCCGCGGCTCGGCGGCAACAGCGGCGAGGACCAGTTCGCCCGCCTTGCCGGGCTTCTTCCCGGCTATGCAGCGATCCCCGGCATTGCGGTCGATCACCCGGGCGACGACGGACGCCGGCGCCTGTTCGGCAACATGATCCTGTCGCGCCTGCCGGTGCAGCAGGTGTATCGCCACACGCTGCCTTATATGTGCGATCCGGGCAAACCGTGCATGCCGCGCATCGCCGTGGAGGCCGTCGTGCGCGCGGACATCGGCGACGTGCGCGTGATCACGACGCACCTCGAGTACTACTCGGACGTGCAGCGAATGGCGCAGGCCAACGCGCTGCGTACGATCTACGCCGAAGGCCACGCGTACGCGCGCGATGCGCAGCTCACGAAGACGGATGGCGGGCCGTTCCACACGTATGTACGGCCGCGCCTGGCCGTGATCACCGGCGATTGCAACTTCGAGCCCGATGCGAAGGAGCACGCGCGGATCCTGGCACCGTTCGACGACGGCACGCCGCCACTGCTCGACGCCTGGGAGGTCGCGCACCCGGGCGAGCCGCATCCTTCGACGTTCAAGATCTACGAGAAGGACAAGCCGGGCGATCCCGAGCTGCGTTGCGACTTCATTTTCATCGGCGAGGAACTGCGTGCCCGCGTGCGCGACGTCCGCGTCGACCGGCAGACGCAGGCCGCGGATCATCAGCCGGTGATCCTGACGCTCGGCTGATCGCGGCAGGCCTCCGGACAGTTCGCGGAACAGGCCCTCGAGCATGCGTCCGGTCGATGTGATCGTTCCCGTGCGCGGAAATGCGGCGCTCGCGACACACTGCGTCGCGAGCGTGCTGGCTTCGCACAACGTACAGCCCTGCGAAGTGATCGTCGTCGGCGACGCCGATGCATTGCGCGGCTTTTCGGCGACGCCCGCGGACGGACAACACGTCATGGTTTCGCGGCAGGATCGGTCGCTCGACTACGCCGGGACGCTGAACCGGGCGTTCGCGCTGCATGGCGACCGTGACGTCGTCGTGCTGCAGGCCGACGCCGAAGTCGCCGGCAACTGGCTCGACCGGCTCGTCGCACACGGCCGCATCCGAGGCGTCGGCATCGTCGGCACGTTCACCAACGCGGCCGGCAGCGCGACGTACCCGCAGCCCCATGCGCGCAACGCGCTGCCCGAAGGCTGCACGGTGGAGTCGCTCGCCACGCTGTTCGCACGGACGAACGCGGGCGACGCCGCGGACGTTCCGGCGCTGTTCGGGCCATGCCTCCATATCGTGCGCGCCTGCATCGACGCCGTCGGCGAGATGAGGGCGGTTGCCACCGACGACGGCCACGCGTCCGAGATCGACTTCGCGTTGCGCGCGCGAGCGGCGGGCTTCGCGGCGCGCATCGCGGGCGACGTCTTCGTTGGCAACGACGGCGAAGGCTCGTTCGGCGATCGCGCAATGCGGGTCGAGACGCATGCGGCGAGACCGACGCTTGCCCATCTGCATCCCGAAGTCGCCGATCCGGTTCGCGCTGCCGCAGCAAGCGCTGAGGTTCGCATGCTGGCCGGCCGCGTCGATCTCGCGCGTCTCGCCGGGTCGTCGCGGCCGGCGATCGTATTCGTGTCGCACGCCTGGGGCGGCGGTATCCGCCGGCACATGGACGACCTGGCCGCGCTCATCGCGGGGCGCGCCGACGTGCTCTATCTCGAGCCGGCCGACGCCGATACGGTGCGACTGCATTGGCCGCGCGCCGGCGAGCGCTTCGAAGCGTGGTTCCGGCTTCCGGGCGATTTACCCGTGCTCGCCGACACGCTGCGCGCGATCGGTGTCGTACGGTTGCACTTTCATCACGTGCATGGACTGCCGCAAGCGATCCTGCAACTGCCGGCGCTGTGCGGCCTGCCGTACGATTCCACGCTGCACGATTACTACGCGATCTGCCCGCAATACCATCTGGCCGACGAGAGCGGCCGCTATTGCGGCGAGCCCGACGAACCGGGGTGCGCGGCGTGCATTCGCGGACGGCCGGTGCAATGGAGCCTGGACATCCGGACGTGGCGCGAAACGTTTGCATCGTTCCTGCGCGGCGCCGCGCGCGTGATCGCGCCCTCCCGCGACGTCGCCGAGCGCATCGGCCGACATGTCACGGGCGTTGCAATCGACGTCTGGCCGCATCCCGAGCGGCCGCTCGCCGTGCCCGCTTCACCGGTTCGCGTCGTGACGCTCGGCAATCTGTCGCCCGAGAAGGGCCTGGCCGTTGTCGCGCAATGCGCCGACGACGCGAAGCGGCGCGGCCTGCCGCTCGTCTTCCGCGTGCTGGGCGCGACGACAGCGCCGATCGCGCTATCGCCGGACTCGCCGCTGACGATCCACGGCTCGTACGACGAAAGCGCGCTGTCTCGACTGTTGGCGGCGGAACGCGCCGACGTCCTGTTCTTCCCTGTGCAGGTTCCGGAGACGTATTCGTACACGCTGTCGGTCGCGCTCGCCACGCGCACGCCGATCGTCGCGTCGGCGCTGGGAGCATTTCCCGAGCGCCTCGCGGGACGCCCGGCGATGCGGCTCGTGCCCTGGAACGCGACGCCACGGGAGTGGAACGCCGCGCTGCTCGAATCCGCGAGCGGCGCGCTCCGCATCGAATCGGCCTCGTCCGCCGCGCCAGGCGTGCCGGTGGGCGCGCCGTCATGATGGATCCCGAGCGCTATCTGGCGCTGTATGCCGCGCCGCTGCCTGCGGCGCAGCCCGCGCGCGACGAGGCTCCGCCATTGCCGGCGCTGGAAGCTCGCCACTTCGTACCCGTCGTCGCCGCGCATGAAGAACCGTTGACGCTGCTCGCGCTCTACACCGCCGGCGCGCTGTGCGGACACACAGGCGCGCGGGCCGAGCTCGGCCGGCGCGTCGAGGCGGCCGATCGCGAGCTGGCGGAGCTCGCAGCGGTGCGCGAGCGGCGGCAGGGCGATCCCGAACGCACGGCGGTCGACCTGATCGAGGCCACGCGCGATCTCGCGTCGCTCCGCGCGAGCGCTCGCTCGCTCGAGGACGATCTCGTCGCCGCACGCACGCGCGCCCGCGAGCTCGAGACGTCGACGAGCTGGCGGATGACGGCGCCGCTCCGCGCCGCGGTCCACGGGCTGAAGGAGACGCGCGCGCGGTTCCCGATGCGCGCGCGAATGCTGCGGCAGCTCCCGCGCTACTCCGGCATCGCGATGAGCGTGCTGCGCGACGAGGGCGCGATGGCGCTTGCGCAACGGGTGGCGCGCAAGTTGCGCGGCGGCAACCGCTTTCGTCCGCCCCCGGCGCGCGCGTATCGCGCGGAAACGCAGGTTCGTCCGCTCACCGTCCAGACTTCGCAGCATCCGGATGTGTCGATCGTCGTTCCCGCGTATGGGCAGCCGCTGTCCACGTTCACGTGCCTGGCGAGCATCGCGCGTCACACGCAGGGCGCGTTCGAGGTGATCGTCGTCGACGACGCTTCACCGGAGCCGCTCGCCGCCGCGCTTTCATGCGTATCCGGCGTGCGCTTCGAGCGCAATGGCCGCAACCTGGGCTTCATCGGCACCTGCAATCGGGCGGCGACGCTCGCGCGCGGGACGATCATCGTGCTGCTGAACAACGACACGATCGTCACCGACGGCTGGCTCGACGCGCTCGTCGACGTCTTTGCGCAGCACCCGGACGCGGGCGTCGTCGGGGCGAAGCTCGTGTACCCCGATGGACGCCTGCAGGAAGCCGGAGGGATCGTCTGGCGCGACGGCAGCGCGTGGAATCTCGGCCGTGACGAGGATCCGCAGCGTCCCGAGTACGACTACCTGCGCGAGGCAGACTACTGTTCGGGCGCCTGCCTCGCCGTCCCGCGTGCGCTCTGGAATGCCGTCGGCGGCTTCGACACGCGCTACGCGCCCGCGTACTACGAGGACACCGACCTCGCGTTCGCCGTACGCGCGGCCGGCCGCAAGGTGTTCTATCAGCCGCGCGCGACCGTCGTGCACTTCGAGGGCGTAACGTCCGGAACCGACGTCACGCAGGGCATCAAGCGGCACCAGGCCGTCAACCACGCCCGGTTCGCCGCGAAATGGACGACCGCGCTCGCGGCGCACGAGCCGAATGGCGTGCGCGCAGAGTTGGCGCGGGACCGCTGGGCATCGCGACGCATGCTGGTGGTCGACGCGTGCATGCTGCGGCCCGATCAGGATTCCGGCTCGCTGCGCATGCAGTCGCTGCTCGAGCTCGCGACGTCGCTGGGCTGCAAGGTCACGTTCGTGGCCGACAACCTGGAATACGACGAGCCCTACGTGCGCGCGCTGCAGCGGCGCGGCGTCGAGGTGTTGTTCCACCCGTACGTCCGCTCGATCCCGGAATTGCTGACCAGGCGCGGACGCGAATTCGACGTGGTCATGCTGTCTCGGCATTACGTCGCCGCGCGGCATGTCGATTCGGTGCGCCGGTTCGCGCCGCGCGCGCGCATCGTATTCGACACCGTCGACCTGCATTTCCTGCGCGAGGAACGGCTCGCCGCGCTCGGCGGCGGCAGGGCGGCCGCGGCGTCGGCGCGAGCTCGGCGCGACGAGGAGCTCGCGCTGATCGCGAAGGCCGACGTCACGCTCGTCGTATCGCACGCCGAGCAGGCGGTGCTGCGCGAGCTCGCACCCGCGGCCGACGTGCGGCTGGTGTCGAACGTGCACGAGCTTTCGCCGACGGTCGTGCCGTGGGAGGCGCGGCGCGGGCTCGTGTTCATCGGCGGCTTCCGGCACCCGCCGAATGTCGATGCGGTGCTTTGGTACGCGCGGGAGGTGTTGCCGATCGTGCGCCGAAAGATGCCGGGCGTGAAGACCTACGTGATCGGCAGCCAGGTGCCGGCAGCGATCAGGGCGCTTGGCGCGGAGGATCTCGTCATTCTCGGTCACGTCCCCGACATCGCACCGTATTTTTCCGGCTGCCGCGTGTCGATCGCGCCGCTGCGCTACGGCGCCGGCGTCAAGGGCAAGGTCAATCTCGCGATGAGCTACGGGCTGCCCGTCGTCGCGACACCGGCGTCCGTCGAAGGCATGCATCTGACGGACGGTGAAGATGTGCTCGTTGCCGAGGACGCGGAAGCGTTCGCCACCGCCGTGCAGCGCGTCTACGACGACCGCGCGCTGTGGGAGAAGCTGTCGGCCGGCGGTCGGGTCAACGTCGAGCGCCATTTCTCGCGCGACGTCGCGCGTGCGGCGCTGCGGGAGCTGCTCGCGCTCTAGCCGGAGCCCGACTTCGGGGTCGGAGCAACAAGTCGACTTGTTCCTCCGACCCCGAAGTTGGCGTCGCCTCCGACACCGTTCCGTCTGAAGAGAAGGTCGAACACCGCGTGGCCGCGCGCGATTCCGCGCTGCTCGAACTTGGTGACCGGCCGCCACGGCGGCCGCGGTGCGAACCCTTCGCTGGTGTTCGCAAGCAGCGGCTCGGCGGAAAGCACATCGAGAATCTCCTCCGCATAGGACTGCCAGTCGGTCGCGACGTGCAGGTAGGCACCGCGCGCGAGCCTGTGCGCGAGCTCGTGCACGAATGGCGGCTGCAACAGCCGGCGCTTGTGATGCCGCTTCTTGGGCCACGGATCGGGAAAGTAGACGTGCACGCCGGCGAGCGAGCCCGGACCGATCTGGCGAACGACATCGACGGCGTCGGCGCGCGCGATGCGCAGATTCGCAAGACCCGTGGCGTCGATGCGACGCAACAGCGCACCGACGCCCGGCAGGTGCATTTCCACGCCGAAGAAGTCGACGTCGGGCTGTGCCGCGGCGATTGCTGCCGTGGTCTCGCCCATGCCGAATCCGATTTCGAGCACGACCGGCGCCGAGCGTCCGAACACCTGCCGCCAAACGAGCGGGCGATCGACCGCGACGCCGTAGCGCGGCAGCAACTCGTCGCAGGCGCGCGCCTGCGCAGGCGACATTCGCCCCTGCCGCAGCACGAAGCTCCGCACGGGGCGCAGCGCGATCAACGCATGCGCGTCCAGTCCGCGTCGCCAAGCCGCCGCTCCATCGTTTGCGGCGGGGACCCCTCGGTCGCGACGTACTCCACGACGACGCTGTCCGGCGACTTCCACGTGACGCTCGCCTCGCGCCATGGAACGGGCGGTGCGAACACGAGCTCCTTGCGAACGTCGTTCGCCTCGATACGCCAGACGCCGACCTCGTTCGTGCAGCCCTTTTCGCAGAAGTCGGCCGTCGCGAGGCGGCGGCGTCCCGGCGCGAGCACCGGCTCGGAAGGCAAGCGGAACTCGCCGCCGCCCTGCCGCTGCACCCACCAGAATTCGCTGCGATCGCCCCGGGTCGCAAACAGCACGACCGACTGCAGATCGTCCACGTAGTCCCACAGCGCATACGAACGCGCGCCGGCGATGTCGATCGAATCGCGGAACGTCGTGGATCCCGGCGACAGCAGGTCGATGCGCAGTTCGTCGCCGTCGCGGCGCACGAATGACTTCACCCGCGTAATCTGCTTCGCTTCGATCAGGCGTCCGCAGTGCGCCTGATCCTCGGCATTCGCGCACAGTCGCGCGATTTCGGCCGCAGTCGGCGGCGCCGCGGCAGCCGGCGAGACGAAGGAGAGAGGCGCGAGCGCAGCAAGCGCAGTCCATGCGACCGCGCGCATGGCTTCGTCGCCCCGCGGGATCACGCGATCTTGCCGGTGGTCGGTGAGCTCGGGCTTGCCGCGTACGTCTTGCGTGGCATGCGGCCGGCCAGGAAGGCTTCGCGGCCGGCGACGACGGCGAGGCGCATCGCGCGCGCCATGCGCACGGGGTCGCGCGCTTGCGCGATGGCGGTGTTCATCAGCACGCCGGCGCAGCCGAGCTCCATCGCGATTGCGGCGTCGGAGGCGGTGCCGACACCCGCGTCGACCAGCACCGGCACCTGCGCCTGCTCCAGTATGAGCCGCAGATTCCACGGGTTGACGATGCCCATCCCGGAGCCGATCAGCGACGCGAGCGGCATGATCGCCACGCAGCCGATGCGCTCGAGCTCGCGCGCGACGATCGGGTCGTCGGACGTGTACACCATCACCTGGAAGCCGTCGGCGACGAGCCGCTCCGCGGCCTTGATCGTCTCGCGCACGTCGGGATAGAGCGAGGCCGCGTCACCCAGCACTTCGAGCTTGCACAGCGGATGGCCGTCGAGCAGCTCGCGGCCGAGCTTCAGCGTACGCACGGCGTCGTCGGCCGTATAGCAGCCGGCGCTGTTCGGCAGATACGTGAACTCGGACGGCGGCAGCGCATCGGTCAGCGAAACCGCGCTCGCGTCCTGGCCGATGTTCGTGCGGCGGATCGCCACGGTGACGATCTCGGCGCCCGAGGCGACGATCGCATCGCGCGTCTGCGCGAAATCGCGGTACTTGCCGGTGCCCACGAGCAGCCGCGAGCGATAGGCGCGTCCGGCGATCAGCAGCGGATCAGACAGTGCGGCGGTGACGGCAGGCGCGTTCATCGGGCAATTTTACTCCGCAGGGCTTGCACCTCCGACACCCGGGAAGTTGCCCCTCCGACACCGGTGAGTTGCACCTCCGACACCGCCAGCCGGATACCGCTAGCCACCGCCGACCGCGCCCACGATCTCCAGCCGGTCGCCGCGCCCGACGGGCGTGTCCGCGTAGCGGCTGCGCGGAACGATCTCGCCGTTTTTCTCGACGGCTATCCGCTTGCCCCCGAGGCCGAGCCGCGCGACGAGTTCCGCGACGGTGTGCGCGTCCGCGACGTCGGTCGCGCGGCCGTTCAACGTCAAGTTCAGCATGGTCGGAAACGTGGAGACGATGCGAGAGACAACGTATGCGCCCCCCGGTTCGCGCGCCGGCCGCTCACGTGCGATAGCGCGAAAGCGCCGTCCGCATGTACGCGAGCTGTCGTCCGAAGCGCGTGCACGCCGTGCATACGGCCAGATGCAGACGAAGCTTGACGCGCTCGCCGAGCGCCAGCGGCCGATCCTGCGCCTGCGACAGGAGCCGCGTGACCTCCTTGCACGACAGCATGTGGGTCAACCGGCGAAGCATCGTTTACCCGCCCTCCCCGCGGCGCGACGGATCCATGAACCAGTTCTGCTCGAGGCACTGGCGCAGCGCCATCCTGGCCCGATACAGGATGACCCATAGGTTGTTCGCCGTGATCGCCAGTTCCTTACAGATTTCGTGGGTTTCGAGCTCCATCACTTCCCGCATGATGAAGGCGCGGGCGGCGTTGGGCGGCAGCTTCTCGAGGCACAGCTCCATCACGCCCATGAATTCCTGTCGAGAAAGCGCGTTCTCGGGATCCCCCCACCGCGCCGGTGGCGCCTCCCAGGCTCCATTGTCCTTGAACAGCGGGTCAAATTCGTCGAGGTCGGTCTCCTCGTCGAGCGTCGCCGTGAAC
>Ga0307411_10000857_pt1 | contig 11436 bp, 9 predicted proteins | sample DK1Ometagenome_2_FD_203712 | JGI IMG/M metagenome (GOLD analysis project Ga0307411, IMG submission 203712) | Maize rhizosphere microbial communities from greenhouse at UC Davis, California, United States - DK15-O-1 | ecosystem: Host-associated > Plants > Roots > Rhizosphere > Soil | place: USA...
AGGACGCGCAGCGCTCGGCCGCCAACTCGAACGACTTCCGGGGCAAGATCCTGCGCATCCACCCGGAGCCGAACGGCACCTACACCATCCCCAAGGGCAACCTCTTCCCGCCGGGAACGCCGAAGATCCGCCCCGAAGTCTACGCGATGGGGCTGCGGAACCCGTGGCGGCCGGCGATCGACTCGAAGACCGGCTACGTCTACTGGAGCGACATCGGGCCGGACGCGGGCAAGGACTCCGCCGGGATCGGCCCCATGGGGTACGACGAGCTCAATGTGGCGACGAGCGCCGGCAACTACGGCTGGCCGTACCTCATCGGGTACGACCGCGCGTACAACTCGTACGACGAGGCCACGCAGACGTACGGCCCGCCGCCCGACCCCGCGCACCTGACGAACGCGTCGCCCAACAACAGCGGCGTGCGGGCGCTGCCGCCGGCGCGACGGCCGCTCGTCGCGTACCCGTACGGCGTGTCCGACGAGTACCCGCTGCTGAGCAGCGGCGGCCGCTGCGCCGTCGGCGGCCCCGTCATCCGGCGGGCGAACTTGGCGCGGGACGCGGCGCGGCCCTTTCCGGAGTACTACGAGGGCAAGTGGTTCGTCACCGACTGCGTGCGCGCCTGGATCATGGTGGTGACGCTCGACGGCGAGGGCACGAAGGCGCTGTCGATCGAGCAGCTCCTGTCGAACGAGAAGTACACCAGCCCGCTCGACATGGACTTCGGGCCGAGCGGCGACCTGTACATCGTCGAGTACGGCCTCAGCCCGGACGGCCGCCTCTCGAAGATCGAGTACAACGCGGGGAATCGCGTGCCGCGGGTGCAGGTCGCCGTTGACAAGCCGGCGGGGGCCACGCCGCTCCGCGTGTCGCTCTCCTCGGCGGGCACGGTGGACTACGACAAGGACCCGCTCCGCTACGAGTGGGTGGTGACGCCGGCGACCGGCGGCGCGCCGCAGCGCTTCACCACCGCCAACGCGGCGCTGACGTTGGACCGGCCGGGCGTGTACGACGCCGTGCTCACCGCGACCGACCCGGCCGGGGCGAAGGGGAGCGGCAGGGTGCAGATCGTGGCCGGCAACGAGCCGCCGCAGGTGACGCTGGCGGTGACCGCGGGGAACCGCTCGTTCTTCTTCCCGAACGGAGTCGTGTCCTACCGGGTGACGGCCAGTGATCGGGAGGACGGCAGCGACATCGGGCGCGACGTGAAGGTGACGGCGGACTACGTGCCCTCGGGGATGACGCCGGCGGAGCTGGCCGAGGCGCGCGGCCTGAGCCCCGACGCCTCGATGCGCGGTCTGCGGGCGCTCGCCATCATGGCGCGCAGCGACTGTCGCTCGTGCCACACCGAGGAGAAGCCGCTCGTCGGTCCGTCGTTCAGGCAGGTGGCCGAGCGGTACGAGGGCCGGCAGGCGGAGGCCCTCGACCACCTGTCGCAGAAGATCGTGGCGGGGGGGAGCGGCGTGTGGGGCGACGTGCCGATGCCCGCGCACCCGGGGCTGACGCCGGCGGACGCGACGACCCTCGCGCAGTACGTGCTTGGCCTGACCGCGACGGACGCGACGCCGAAGCGGCTGCCACTGCAGGGCAGCTACACGACGCCCCTGCGCATGGTCCAGCAGAAAGTGCCCGACCAGCCGCCGCGGACCGTGTCGCAGCGCGGGTCGTACGTGCTGCGCGCGACGTACACGGACAAGGGGGCGAACGGGGTCGCGCCGGTCACGGTGAGTGACGCGGTACTGCTCCGCTACCCGGTGCTCGCGCCCGAGACCGCCGAGATCATCTCGCCCGGCATCACGTTCAACGCGTCGAAGGGCGATCCGGGCTTCATCATTCAGCGTGACGGGGCGCACATCGGCTTCGAGAACATCGACCTGACCGGGATCGGCCGGATCGAGGTCGGTGCGCTGACGCGGTTCTACACCTGGTCGCACTTCAAGGGCGCCACCGTGGAGGTGCGGCTCGACTCGTTGACCGGCCGGCTCCTGGGCACGCCCGTGAAGGTCACGCCGCCGGCGCCGGTCGCCATCGCACCGGCCGCGCCCGGCTCACCGCCTGCCGCGCCGGGTGCGCCGCCCGCGGCGCGTGGGCTGCCCCGCGGGAAGCAGGCGCGGGACGGAGGGCTAGGGGGCACGGGCGGTCGTGAGCCCGCGAAGGACGCGCCGCCCGCCGGTCAGATCGTGCTGGGCTCGAGCCTCGAGCGGCCCGTGCCCGTGGACGTCTCCGGCGTGAGCGGTGTGCACGACGTGTACGTCGTGTTCCGGAATCCCGAGGCGCGCTCCACCGACGCCCTGGTCCTGGTGACGGGGATCGAGTTCAAGCGGAGCGGGGCGCCGGCCACCGCGTCGCGGTAGCGGCAGGGGCGGTGGCGGCAGGGAGTGAACAGCGTGAAGCGACTATGACACCATGACGCATCACCGCGCAGCGCGATCCCCGGCGAGACGGTCCGGCGCGACCCTGCTGCTGCTCCTCGCCGGAGCCGCGGAGCTGCCGGCGCAAGTCGGCCGGATCCCGCCGGGCTTCACGCCCATCTTCAACGGAAAGGACCTGAGCGGCTGGCACGTGAGCCGGACCACGCATCACGGCACGACCCCGAGCTTCACCGTGGAAGACGGGGCGATCGTGATGCGGCAGCGGCCGTACGGCCAGGGCGGCCTTCTGTTGACCGACAAGAAGTACAGGAACTTCGATCTCTACCTCGAGGCCAAGCCGGACTGGGGCACCAACGGCGGGATCTTCTTCCGCTCCACCGAGGGCGGCTCGGCGTACCAGATCGAGCTGGAGGGAGGCGGCACCGGCGGCTCTGGTAGCCTGATCGGCGAGATGCTTCGGATCAGCAAGGAGGTGAAGCCCGCCAACATCGGCAAGGTGTGGAAGCCTGACGAGTGGAACTCGATGCGCCTGCGCGTCGTCGGCGACGTCCCGCACGTCGCGCTGTGGGTGAACGGCGTGCGGATGTGGGATGTGACCGAGGAGCGGAACGATCTGATCGCCGACGCGACCGACGGCATGATCGCCCTGCAGCTGCACTGGGGCGCCACGTACACGCCGGTGCCGGACGCGTTCGACATGAGCGAATCGTGGAAGCCGGGTGCGGCGCATCGCTACCGCAACATCGCGATCAAGGAGCTGCGATAGATGCGAGTCCTCCGCGGCATCCTACTGGCGCACGCGCTCAGCGCGGCCGGCGCGACTGCCGCGACCGCCGCGGGTGCACAGGAGCCGGCGCGCACGAACCGCATCGGAATGGAGTTCGTGCTGATTCGGCCGGGCAGCATGGTGGTGGGGCGGTTTCAGCCGGCATGCCCCACGCCGGCGCCGGTCGGGTCCCGCCGCGACGCGGTGGACGCGGTGGACGTGCGGGCGCGGTGGACCCCGGAAGATTATCGGCGCTGCGAGGAGATGGTGAAGCGCGACGCCCTGCCCGGCTTCACGGTGCACATCCGCCGGCCGTACTACATCGGCAAGTACGAGGTGACGCAGGCCCAGTGGCGGCGAGTGATGGGCACCAACCCGTCGGTCTTCCAGGGGAGCAAGGTCGATGGCGACGCCGATCGGCACCCGGTGGACAACGTCACGTGGGAGGACGCGCAAGCGTTCCTGAGAAAGCTGAACAGGATGGATAGGACCGCCCGCTACCGGCTGCCGACCGAGTTCGAGTGGGAGTACGCCGCCCGGGCGGGCGCCGAGCGGGACCTGACGTGGGCGCAGATCCGCGAGCAGGCGCAGCTCGCGCTCGTCGACAAGGGGACGACGCAACCGGTGGGCGGAAAGCAGCCGAACGCGTGGGGGCTGTACGACACGCTCGGCAACGTGTGGGAGTGGGTGCAGGACTACTACAACGAGAAGCTGTTCGCCGACCCGACCCCGCCGCGCACCGGCACGGAGCACGTGCTGCGCGGCGGCTCGTTCCTGTCCGACGTGAAGAACACGACGTACTTCACGCACGGGGCGGGGCCGGGCAGCGGGTTCGACGTGGGGTTTCGGGTGGTGCGGGAGGTACGGGAGGGCGGGGAGTCGAGGCGCGGCTCTCGCGCGGCTTCAGCGCCACCCTGACCGCGGGCGCGGGCTTCAACCAGACGGCACTCGTGCTCGACGACGTCTACCGGTCGCCGTTAGACCGTCAGCAGGGGAAGATCGACATCAGCGACTTATACGTCGCCCAAAGCGAGAAGGACGCCGCGCTGCTGGCGTACGTGCAGGCGTTGCGTGGGGCTTGGCTGGCCTACTACCGGCTGCGGCGGCTCACGCTGTATGACTACGTGACCGGGCGGCCGCTGTGATTGCCAAGCCGGCTGGCAACGTCGACTGCGAGTCGAAGCGCATCACGGCATCGACAGCACCTCCGGCCCCGGCATGGCGGTCGGCGCGTCTCCGCCCGCCGGCAGGGCCGCGCTCGCGCCGTCCGCGCCGGGGCGTAGCTGATCGCGCGCCGGCTCCCCACCACGTGCGGAGCCGCCACGGCGTCGGGAGGTGGCGGCGAGCACCAGCCCGAGGCCCAGCACCGCGGCGACGGCGGTCAGGCCCGGGTGCAGCGCGGCTTTGGTGTAGAGGCTCATCCCCCGCGTGCGGCCCGTCCACGTGCGCCCTCGCTCGCCGCCGTCGTACTCCACCGGCTCGTACAGGTTGTCCCTGCGCTCGGGGGTGACGGGGAGCTTCGTGAGTTGTGAGTCGAAGGTGCTCCGCTCCATGTACTTGTCGGCCAACCGCGGCACGAGGCTCGACAGGGCGATCACCTCCGCCATCCCACTGACGGCGATGTCGCGCACCGGGCGCTCGGCGCACTCGAGGATCGTGTCCGCCACGACCTCCGGCGCGTAGACCGGCGGCACCGGCTGCGGCTCGACGTCGAACAGCGTCCGCGCCTTCTCGAAGAAGGGCGTGTCGATGCTCCCGGGCTTCACCAGCGTGACGGAGATCGGCGCACCCTCCTCCTCGAGCTCCATGCGCAGGCTGTCGGTGAACGCCTTGAGCGCGTGCTTGGCCGCGCAGTAGTTCCCCTGCAGCGGGATGGCGCGGTCGGCGAGTGCGCTCGCCACGTTGATGAGCGCGCCGCCCTGCTTCCTGAGGTGCGGCACCGCCGCGCGGGAGCCGTGCACCTGCCCCCAGTAGATCACGTCGAACTGCCGGCGCATGTCCTCGAGCGCCAGGTCCATGATCCGGCCATACATCGACACGGCGGCGTTGTTCACCCACGTGTCGATGCGCCCGAACTCGCGAACGGCGGCGTCGGCGATGGCATCGACCTGGCGGGGGTCGGCGACGTCGGCCACCCGGTAGATGGCGCGCCCGCCCTCGGCGCGGATCGCTTCGACGGCGCTCGCGAGATCCCGCTCGTTCCGAGCGGCGAGAACCACACACGCGCCGCGCCGCGCCGCCGCCTTCGCCGTGACGAGCCCGATCCCGCTCGACGCACCCGTGATGACGACGACCTGATCTCGAATGGGCTTGAGCTGCACGTCCATATCGCCTCCATTCCAGCTTCGCGTTCCTTTGCGATCTCCGCTGGGATCTCCGAGCGGGTCAGTGATGGAAGACGCTCTCCACGAGCGCACCGAGCCTGTCGCGGACGCCGGCGCCGAGCGACTCTGGCGGGGGTTGGTGCACGAGGTGCAGGGTGCCCCGCTTGTGGACGACCTCCGCGTGCGACTTCCCCGACTCGTCGCGCACGAACCGGATCGTGGCGGTGGCCCCGCCGAGCCGGAGCCCGCGCAGGGTGACCTCCGGAAGCCAGGGCGGGAGCGCCGGGTCGACGACGAGGAGGTTCAGCGCCGCCACCGGCTGGAGTCCGAGAAGCGTGTGCATCACCAGCGCGAGGCCGCTCTGGTTCCACGCCTGGATCGGGTTGGCCCGCGGGTACGCGCCCGGCTGCGGGAACTCGCTCCGCGCGTAGCCGCCCACGCACTCCGGGACGCGCCCGCGCTCGTAGAGCCGCGCGAGGTCGAACATCGCCCGCGCCAGGTCGAGCGCCCGGGCGTCGAACCCGAAGCGGCGGAGCCCGAACAGGGTCGTCGCGTTCTCCACCGGCCACACGGTGCCCAGGTGGTACGCGAGCGGGTTGTACGACGGGTGCTCCGTCGACAGCGTGCGGACCCCCCAGCCGCTGAACATGTCCGGCGCGAAGAGCCGCCCGACGACGCGGGGGACGTGCTCGTCGGCGATGATCCCCGCGGCCAAGCAGTGGCCGACGTTGGACGTCACGCTGCGGGCGAGCCGCTTGTCCGCGTCGAGCGCGAGGCCGACGAAGCCCTCGCGCTCCATCCACCAGTCGCGGTTGAAGCGCTCCTTCAGCTCGGCCGCGGATCGCCAGAGCGCCCGCGCGTCGTCGTGCTCGCCCACGACCCAGCTCAGGACGGCCATCAGCTGCTGCGCCGCGAACCAGTAGCCCTGCAGCTCGCAGGTCCCGAGTGGCGCGGGGATCGGGCGCCCGTCCTCGTAGAGCACGGCGTTGCCCGAATCCTTCCACCCCTGGTTCTTCGTGCCCTTGGCGGACTTCGTCTCGTACTCGAGGTAGCCGTCGCGGTCCTTGTCGCCGTCCTCGCGCGCCCAGTCGAGGACGCGCCGGGCGGCGTCCCAGTGGCGCCGCAGGAAGGCCCTGTCACCGCTCCACGCGAAGTGGTGCGCGAGCGAGATGACGAACATGAGCGGGCTCGCGAAGTCGGCGTAGTACGCGGCGTACGGATTGACGTTCAGCCGGGCCAGCGGTCCCGCGCGGACCTGATAGGGGATGCGGCCGGGCTCTTCGTCCCGCCACTCGAACACGCGGTCGCTCTGCAGCCGGGCGAGCCGGTTGAGCGCGGCGCCGAGCAGGGCTCCCCGGTCGAGCATCGCCGCCTGCCAGCCGGCGGTGAGCGCGTCACGCCCGAAGAGCGCCGGGTACAGCGGGATGCCGGCCTGGATCGCGAGCCATTCGTCCTCCGCGCCGTCGAGGAGCGCGAGCGCGCCGAGGTCGTCCCCTGCCTGACGCACGAGCGCCTCCACGTCCCGCGCCCCGGGGATCTCCACCCGCGCGAGGCGCTCGCGCCAGCGCGCGAGGTGCGCGCGCCGCCGCTCTGTGTCGTTAGGCGTTGGCCGGTAACTCGGGTCTACGGCGTCCACCCGGAGCGTGACGCGCTCGCTCTGCCGCGGCGGCAGCGAAACCGTTCCGACGAGCCGGCGCAGGCCGGCCGCTGCCCACGCGCCGCCCCCCGTTACGGTGACCCCCGTCTGCAGGGGGAGGTCGGGGTGGAGATAGAAAAAGCGCAGCGACGCGCCCTCGGACTCCGCACGCACTTCGGCGCACTGCTCGCGCGTGCCGGCGTGCGCCTCCTGGATGTCGGCGAAATCGGCGTCGACGATCCACGCGACTTCGAGCTCGACACGGTCACGCGACCGGTTCGCCAGTACGAGCTCGGCGTCCAGCCCGTGGAGCCCGACGCGGTACCGGAGCCGGAGGTCGACGGCGCGCTGCGTGACGCCGCGGTCGTCGGTCCACGTCGTGTCGTCCGACACGTCGGTGCCGCCGCCCCCGAAGCGCGTGAGCTCCGGGTAGACGTACACGACGTCGAGCTCCTCCGGGCCCGAGGACCCGTCGGCGCACAGCCACGGCACCGTACCGTTCACCTCCAGGCGGAGCGTGCGCAGGTGCCGCGCCTCGCGGAAGTAATAGCCACTGAGCCCGTCACGCTCGCCGCACTCGCCATGCTCGTCGGTGACGAGGAGCGACGGGCCGCGCCAGGCGTAGCGCTGGCACGGCCGGACGTGGGCAACCGTCGAATCTCTCACGTGCTCACCCGGTGCGGACCGCGCCGTCTCGGCCGTCACCGCCGGCGATCTCGAAGCAGCAGCGGGGGCGCTCGCCGCGCTCGCAGCACTCCCGCACGGGCACCTCGAGCAGCTCGGCGAGCAGGCTCTCCATGGCTCGGCAGACGTCCGGCCGCCCGTGAACGACCTCGGCCAGGAGGCACCCGTACCCGCGGATGACGAACCCGCCGTCGAGCCGGTCGACCTCGTTCATCGCGCCGAGCTGCTCGAGGAGCGTGGACGCCGCCTCGACCCGCTCTGGGAGATCGCCGCGGAGGCGTGGCCACTCCGCCGCCAGGCGCCGACCCACGGTGTGCATCACCTCGTCCAGCTCGCCCGGCGGCAGACGCTCCTGGAGGACTCGTACGAGGTGGGCGACGAAGGGAATGTAGGCCTTCGAGAAGACCGCCTCCGCCCCCGGGACCAGCTCGTAGACGACCGCCGGGCGGCTCGCGCTCCGCTGCAGGCCGCCCTCGCGCACGAGCCCCTCGCGCTCGAGGGCCGCCAGGTGACCGCGCACGGCGTTGTGGGTCAAGCCGAGCTGGGCGGCGATCTCGTTCGCCGTCAGCCGGGAGCGCCGGAGCAGGGTGACGATCCGCTCCCGCGTGCCCTTCAGCGAGCCAGGCCTATGTGGAGGAACGGGCATCGGTCGCCTCGAAATGGTTGGCGGCTAGCGATGGACGGGGAGTAGTTCTTGCAGAAAATGAACAAGTATCTTCACTAACCTTTCCCATAGTGCACGGAGCGTTCCGGCAATCCCAAGACCCCAGGGACAGTACCTGACCGCACCCTAGACCGGGCGCGGGAGGAGGCGATATGGCTGCTCGTGCATGGCAGGGCCAGGGTGTAATAACGCGCAGGGATCGGACCCGGAGAGCCCTCCAGGGCTCACTCAACTTCGTCGTGCTGGCGATCGTTGGTGCGACCCTTGGCTGCCGAGCGCGGCAGCCGGCGACGACCCCGGCGTCGTCGCCGACCGGGTTCGACGTATCCAGCGACACGTCGCCGCAGACGCTCGCCGAAGGGCAGCGGATCTTTCGCTTCGAGACGTTCGGCGACGAGCAGTTCTGGACGGACACCGCCCGGATGCAAGAGGTCGTCCAGAAGTCGGTCAGCCCCAAGATGGCGCTCTCGGTAGGGTTGAAGGTCGACGCCGACGCGATCCCGCCCGACGTGGCGCAGGCCATCAAGAACGGCCAGGTGGACCTCGACAGCCCCGCCACGACCGTGACGCTTCTCAAGCTGAACGCGGTCGTGGGGCTCAAGGGTACCGTGAACACGGTGAGCGGGAAGGACACGCTCGTCCGACTGGGCATCACCTGCGCGCTCTGCCACTCGACCGTGGACAACTCGTTCTCCGAAGGGATCGGGAAGCGCCAGGACGGCTGGCCGAACCGCGACCTCAACGTGGGTGCGATCATCGCGCTTTCCCCCGCCGTGACGCCGGCGCAGAAGGCGGTCTATACTTCCTGGGGACCCGGCAAATACGATCCGCGCTTCAACATCGACGGGCAGAGCACCCCGCTGGTGCTGCCGCCAGCCTACGGCCTCGCACAGGTGAGAAACGAGACCTACACGGCGGAGGGCCCGATCTCGTACTGGAACGCCTACGTGGCAGTCACGCAGATGCACGGCCACGGCAATTTCTCCGACCCGCGGCTCGGGATCGACATCAGGCAGGCTCCCGACATGGTGGGGCCGAAGCTCGCCGCGCTGCGGGCCTACCAGCACAGCCTCCAGGCCCCGCGGCCGCCGGCCGGGAGTGTCGACGCCGCGGCGGCGGAGCGCGGTCGCGCCGTCTTCGATCAATCCTGCGCACGCTGTCACGTCGGCGCCACGAACACGGACAACAACGCCGGGACGCTGCACCCGCCGGCCGAGACGGGCGTGGACGGGGCGTATGCGGCGCGCACGGCCGCCAAGGCCTACCGTACCACACCGCTCCGCGCGCTGTGGCAGCACCCGCCGTACTTCCACGACGGCAGTGCGGCGACGCTCGAAGCTGTCGTTGACCATTACGACAGAGTACGCAGCCTCAACCTCACGCCGGCCCAGAAGGCGGACCTCGTCCAGTTCCTGAAGTCGCTGTGAGGGGAGGTTGACGGCTCGTGCGCGACGTGTCGGGTGGCCGGCAGGGTGCAGGGCCGAGTGCGTGATCGATGCACACATCCTGGTGACCGCCCGATGCCAACTCCACTGCCCGGGCGTCCGGTCCCTTGCCGTGCTGCGAGTCATGGTCGGACCCGCCGCCGTCTCGCGAGGTCGAGCATGAGCCGTGTCGCGGGGGAGCCGTGAGACGCGGAGCTGTCGTGGCTGTGTTGGTGGGCGCGTCGGCCGCGCTGTCGGCGTGCGACTACGCCCGCCAGCTGCGCCCGAGCGTGCTCACGCAGCTCTGAAGGCCGCGGCTGCCGTCGAATCTCATTTCAGTACAGGAGTGCCGCCATGCGAAACGCCGCCCGCGTCCTGCTGCTCCTCGCCCTCCTCGTCAGCGTTGGGGAGGGCTGCCGTCGCAAGGGCCCAGGCCCAAGCCCAGGACCATACCTCGGTCCCGCCCCTGCGCAGGCGGTGGAGCACGCTCTGCACGACGCACCGTGAAGGGTGAACGGCCACGCACGCCTGGGCCGGTCGCCGCGGCAGACATGGCCGTCGGCGAGGCGGCCGGCACGGGCGCAACCCTCGGACCGTAGACTCGAGTCGCCTGAGCGGCCGCATGCACGTGCCGCCCATGGCGACGCATCACTGATCACGCATCACGCACGAGCACCGGCATATGCTATCCGCGCCCCGCTTCCACCGCGCCGCAGCTGTTTCGGCCCTCAGTCTCGCCGCCTGGCTCTGTGCCAGCGCCTGCACCGCGAAAAAGGACACGTCCGCCGCGGACACCGGGACCGCCGCGATGGCCGACACGACGGCGGCGGCTCCGGCGGCAGGCGCGCCGGCGGCTGCGGCACTCGGCGATCCGCAGATCGCGCACGTCGCCGTCACCGCGGACGCCATCGACAGCGCCGCCGGCGCGTTCGCGGCCACGAAGACCAAGAACGCGGCGGTGAAGGACTTCGCGCGGACGATGGTCCGGGATCACGGCGCAGTGAACAAGCAGGCCGTGGCCCTGGCGCAGAAGCTCAACGTGACGCCCCAGGACAACGACGTGAGCCGGCAGCTCCAGAGCGACGCCGAGCAGGCGCACACCAACCTGCAAGGCAAGAGCGGGGCGGACTTCGACCGCGCGTACATCGACCGCGAGGTGCAATACCATCAGGCCGTGCTCGACGCGCTCGACAAGACGCTGATCCCGGGCGCGCAGAACGCCGACCTGAAGGCGCTGCTCGAGAAAGTGCGGCCGAACTTCGCCGCTCACCTGGAGCGGGCGCAGAAGCTCCAGGGCACGCTCGGCAGCCAGTGATTGGGCGCACGGGTAGCCCCCGGCCGTGAGGCACTCTCCCGCCCGGATCTCCCTCAGCAGACTTGGGATCTCGAGGCCGGCGCGCAGGGCTACTCCCCGCGGTCACGAAGATGGCGCTCCAGCGGCGGGGGGGGGGGCGGGGGCCCCCCCCCCCCTCCCGCGCGCGGTTGGCGCGCCGCCCCCCCCCCCCCCCCCCCCCCCCCCCCAATTTCGTTGGCGGCGCCTCAATCGACGTGGCGCCGTCGGCATACGGC
>Ga0307411_10000859_pt1 | contig 11430 bp, 13 predicted proteins | sample DK1Ometagenome_2_FD_203712 | JGI IMG/M metagenome (GOLD analysis project Ga0307411, IMG submission 203712) | Maize rhizosphere microbial communities from greenhouse at UC Davis, California, United States - DK15-O-1 | ecosystem: Host-associated > Plants > Roots > Rhizosphere > Soil | place: USA...
GAATCGTGGCTCCAGGGTGCAGCGTCCCGTCAGCCTCGGCGACCTTGATCATTTGCAGCGCCGCACGGTCTTTGATCGAGCCGGTCGGGTTGTAATCCTCGAGCTTCGCCCAGAGGCGCACCGACTGGCTTGGCGACAGCCGCGGTAGGCCAATCAGGGGGGTATGGCCGACCGACTCGGCGAGCGAGGCGTACCGGACCATGAAGGACGCCGATCAGCCGCCGGCGACAGCAGGCAAGACCACAACAACGTCGCCATCGGCGGTTGCCGCGTTGAGCCCGCCGCTGAAGCGGACATCTTCGTCGTTGACGTAGATGTTGACGAATCGCCGTAGCACTTCGGCCTCGACAATGCGATCTTTCAAACCAGGATTGCGCGCATCGATGTCGTCGAGCACCTCCTGCAGGGTCGCTCCATTCCCGTGCACCGCCTTTTGTCCGCCGGTGTACGTGCGGAGGATCGTCGGGATCCTCACCTCTATTGACATCGAGCCCTCTCCTGTATCCCTGGCTACTCCACACCCAACGATTGGCCTTGGAGGCCTATTCCGTGATGTGAATCTCCTCCTCGGTGACCGCGCCGTCGACAATACGGAAAGACCGTACGCTGACCGGCCCTTCTGAGGCGTCGGAGCCGGCGGTCGACACGATCATGTAATGGGCCTGCGGTTCGCTGGCGAGCGAGATGTCGGTACGCGAGGGGTATGCCTCGGTCGCGGTGTGGGAGTGGTAAACGACGACGATCTCCTCCCCCGTCGTACTCATCTCCTTGTACAAGGTGAACTGCTCCTGCGGCTCGAAGCGGAAGAAAGTCGGCGACCGCTCAGCGTTGATCATGCGCACCAAACGGGTGGGCACATCCGAGCCCTCCGGCCCGATGACTACCCCGCACGCCTCGTCCGGATGATCTTCCCGAGCGTGGACGATCATGGCGTCTACATGCTCCCGGGCGATCTTCAGCACGGCGGTCACACTAGGGGCCATGGCTCAGAGCAATACGGGCATCCGGAGTGTGAGATCGCAGTGTCGCCTTAAAAGGGCGGGAGGATACCGAGGCGCTCTAACAGGAAGAGAAACGCCTCCGCGAAAGGATGATCCTGCGTCGCTTTACGGATCTCGGCCCAATCCAGCTGCTCGCGTACGGCGCGTACGACGAGCAGGGGTTGCTCGAAATCGCAGTAGTGCTCGCTGAACGACTGAAGCTTGGCGATCATGATCGGAGTCGGCGGCAGCACTGGAATCCGGATGCCCAGAACCTCGTATTCCTCAGACGTTTCAAGCAGCGCCTTCGTGACCGGAATGCCCGCGAGCCGATGCAGCACATCGACCAGAGCACGCTCCTCCATCGCCTCCGATAAGTCCTCGTCAAGGTAGGCCTTGAAGAGCCAGTCTTCCGGCGGCCGCTCGATTCGTAGTCCGGCAGCGGCCATGCTGTTGGCAGCCATCTCGACATCAGTCTCAGCTACCACAAGATCGACATCGTGGCTTGGCTCGGGGCCGCCGTGGACCCAGAGGGCATAGCCGCCTCCCAAGGAAAACGGTATGCCGTCAGCCTTGAGAGCTGATGCCGAATACTTGAGCGCGGTACGCAGCGGCGATTCATCCGATGTCGCCGATGGCGGCGGTGATTGCTCAGCGATGATGGGTACCTTCTTCCCATGCGGTTGGCGACATTCAACATCTTGCACGGCCGCTCGATCCACGACGGGGTGGTCGATCTTGATCGGCTTGCTGATGCTATCCGCACTTTGAACGCTGACATCTTGGCGCTGCAGGAAGTGGATCGCGATCAGCCGCGGTCTCATCTCGCCGATCTGACCGCAGTTGCGGCCGAGGCCATGGGCGCGGTAACCCACCGCTTCGCCGCCGCGCTCGCCGGAACACCCGGGGCTACCTGGATAGCGGCGTCGGAGAACGACCTTCCCGGAGTCGCCTCGTACGGCATCGCCTTGCTCTCCCGCTATCCCGCGGACTCCTGGCAGATCCTCCGACTACCGCGAATCCCCACCCGCGTCCCGCTCTATCTGCGCACTCCACGCAAAATGATCATCGTCAAAGAAGAGCCGAGGGCGGCGATAATCGGGCGGCTGCGCACTCCGGCGGGACCGGTCGTGGTTGCCAACACACACCTGTCGTATGTGCCGGGTTGGGGACGGCTGCAGCTGCAACGGATCCGACGAGATCTCGCTCCGCTGCCCGAGCCGGTGATCTTGATGGGCGACTTGAACATGCCAGATCACCGCCCCGAGCAAATTACCCGCTACCGGTCACTGGCACGGCACCTCACGTTTCCAGTCGAGGAACCTGATCGCCAGCTGGATCACATCCTGCTGCGCGGCCGGCTGGGCCGTGTGACCGCCAGCAGTGCCCCGACGCTGCCACTCTCGGACCACCGCGCACTGATCGTCGACATATCTGTACCAGGGCAAGAGGCGGAGCATGATTCACACTGACAACTACCTCCGCTGGCAGCGGGTGGATTCGGTCATTCAGACACCAACGGGCATCTTGGCCGAGCTACATGGTGAACAGCTGAAGATCGACGTGGTACGCGCGGACGTGTTGCGCATCAAGATCAGCCGAGGCGGTGTCTTCGACGATCCACCGACGTTCGCTGTCTGTGTCGACCCACTCATCGCCCCCGCCGAGTTCAGTGTCGAGAGGGGCGGTGATGCGGTACGGCTTACGACCGCCGCATGTGTTGCGTCGCTGTGGCTAAATCCATTTCGCATCGACGTACACCGCAGCGACGGCTCTCCGGTGATCGAAACCGCTCGGGACGCCGACGGCCACTTCTGGGCGTACGCGACTCTGAACGACGCATTCACCATCCGGCGTCGCTGCCGGCAAGAGGACGCCATCTTTGGGTTGGGCGAGAAAACGGGGCGGCACAATCGCAAGGGTCGCGACTTCACCATGTGGAACACCGACGTACTCAGTCCGTACGAGACGTTGGAATTCAGGGCCGGCAAGGCGGCTGAGGATCCTCGTGGCGATTTCAAGAGCGTCGAGTTCGATCCCTACTACGTCACGATCCCGTTCTTCTACCACCAGTCCTATCCCGATGGGACCATGGCGGCATCCTTTATTGACAACGGATATCGCGGCGCCTACGAGTTCTCCGAGGACGAGGAGTACCGGATCGTCTTTCGCGGCGGTCAGTACACCGAGTACGTCTTCGCCGGACCAGAGATGCCGACGATCTTGGAGCGCTATACCTGGCTTACCGGGCGTACGCTACCGCCGCCAATCTGGTCCCTCGGCTACCACCAGTGCCGCTGGTTTTCCTACACCCAGGATGCGGTCGAGGCCATCGCGCAACGGCACCGCGACAATGACATTCCTTGCGACGCGCTCTGGCTGGATATCGAGTACATGGACGGCTATCGCGTCTTTACCTGGGACACCGACCGATTTCCTGACCCACCAGAAATGCTGAAACGGCTTGACGCGCAGGGTTTCCGCGTGATCACGATCATTGACCCGGGGGTCAAGTTCGACCCGGGCTATTGGGTGTTCGATCAAGCCGTCGAGCGAGATGTGCTGTGCCGGACCGAAGGCGGCGATCTCTACATTGGCCAGGTATGGCCTGGCAACACAGCGTTCCCTGATTTCGTCACCGAGGAAGCTCGTACCTGGTGGGGAGAGCTCAACGCGGCGCACGTCCTCTCCGGGTTAGCTGGCATCTGGAACGACATGAACGAGCCGGCAACCGGCAATATCCCGTCACTGCCGATGCGGTTCGGTGGTGGCAAGTATTCCCATGAGCGCTATCACAATCAGTACGCGCTGTTGATGGCGATGGGAACTACGGCGGGGCTGCTTGATGCCATGCCAGACCGGCGCACCTTTGTGCTGTCTCGCGCCGGCTTTGCCGGCATTCAGCGCTACGCCGCCAACTGGATGGGCGACAACCAGTCACGTTGGGATCATCTGTGGCTAAGCATCGCGATGGGAGCCGGATTAGGAGTCTCTGGGCAAGGTTTTGTCGGAGCTGACATCGGCGGCTTTGCGGGCAACTCGAACGCGGAGCTCTTCCTACGCTGGATGCAATACGGCACGCTAACTCCCTTCTGTCGCAACCACTCCGAGATTGGCAATGTTGATCAATACGCGTGGGCCTTCGGTGAGGTCATTCAAGATCACGTGCGAACCGCGATCAAGCTGCGCTACCGCTTGCTGCCGTACCTGTATGCCTGCTTCTTGGAAGCCTCTGAGACGGGAGCGCCGGTACAGCGTCCGTTGGTTTTTGACCATCAATACGACGCCACGATCCGTGACATTGATGATCAGTACCTGCTGGGAGCTGACCTGCTGATCGCCCCGGTCGTCGGGCCTGGTGCCACCGGTCGTCAGGTATATGTGCCGGCGGGCGACTGGTACGACTGGCATACCGGCGAACTCGTCGGCGGCAAGCGATTCCTAACAGTCACCACTCCGCTGGACCGGATACCGATCTATGCGCGTGGTGGCGCGGTCATTCCCATGTGGCCCGAGGCGCCAGTCTCGACCAGCGACTATCACCCTGAGGTCGTGGCCCTGCATCTGTTCGTGCCGGCATCTGACGGGGTGTATCACTCGATGATGCAGGAGGACGACGGGTTGACCTTTGCCGCCTTGCGAGGTGCTCGATACCGAACAACTTTCACTGTCGAACGAACCGGCGCCGAGCTGACGATCAAGGCTGAAGTCAGCGGTGACGGCTATCCGGAATTTAGGCGAGAGCGTTTCGTTTTGGTGCTCCATGGCGCCGCACCTGATGCGGGACAACTGGACGAAGTCATGATCACTGGGACAAACGGCCGTTTCGAGATATTCAACCGCGGCACCGCCTTCACCTTTGGTTGCACGGTGACGGAGTGAGCTTTGTCGTCCGAGCTGCCGAGCCGGCCGAATATGCCGACGCCGGCAGGGTAACGGCTGAGGCCTATCACGCCGACGACCTGCTGCGCCGTACCGACGGTCTGATCGACCTGGATTACGAGGCCCAGCTGACTGAGGCGAGCCGCCGAGCCCGAGAGGCCGTGCTTCTTGTGGCAGTCGACGATGGTCAGGTCCTTGGAACCGTCACCTGGTGTCCACCGACATCACCCTGGCGGGAGCTGGCGACCCTGCCCGATCAAGCTGAGTTCCGGATGCTCTCGGTTGCCGCCGCTGGGCGGCGCCGTGGCGTTGGCCGGGCGCTCGTCAAGGCGTGTCTGGATCGAGCCCGTGCAGCAGGAATGCGTGAGGTACTGCTGTCGTCGCTACCGATGATGACGGCCGCTCATGCCCTCTATCGAGAATGCGGCTTCGTTCGGGCGCCGGAACTTGATCACAGTCCGAAGCCGGATGTGCACCTCTGGGCCTTCCGCCTGAGCCTGCTGCCACAAGCCTGACCACTACTTAGAGGATTTCAACCAAGAGCTGGCGTCAAGATGCTGTAAGAGGTCATGCGCGGCCAGTTCGATCTCCTTGTGCCGCCATTCCGATGCCCGGTAGACGCAGGCGATCAGCGCCGTACGGTGCACGCGGCCGAGATCGCCGAAGACAAACGCATAACGAGCCTTGGTTTGGTCGGCCACACCCTGAGTGAGGCCAAGATGCCAGGCGGCGTACTCCTCCCAGGAATGCCGCTTCAGATAAGCGTTCTGGTCATCTGCGCGTGGCTGCACTTCGCCCCAGTCGCTATCAAGGACATATTGCTTGGCGTCGATCAGGTGACGGCAGTTTTTGACTGCGGCGTCGTTCAGCGCGTATTTCGCCATGTCGTGCCGCCTTTCAGATGCGTCTTAGAGAGCCGCTATGAGAGTTTCTTGTGCAAAGCCAAGCCAGTCATACACGCTCACCATGAAGCTACGCGGGTCCTCATCCGGAAGAGCCGCCAACTCATCGGCACCAGCCGCATCTTTGATGCCAAGACGAGTTGCGACGGCCAACCGGACACTGGTCAAGGTACGCAGCCAGCTCTCGATCTCCTCGCTGGGGATCTTGAGATCTCGAGCCCCAAGCTCAGTAGTTGCCAGTCTGTTGAGGACAACGCGGGCTTCTGCGACCTTGGTCGCCTTCAGATTGCGCTCGGTGAACCGCCGGAAATCTGCCGCAGCCGCAGCGTCATCTTGGTATGCGTCCGGGAAAAGCCTCTTGAGCACCGGGTCCTCCAATGGTCCGGGCTCGTCGGGCTCGCCCTCAAGATCTTTGACAATCTCCTCAAAAGCATCTGAAGCGTCGGATTGATCCGCAAAGCCATCCGGTTCACCATCGGAGACCAGCTCGATCAGTTGCATGATCAAGGAGGCCAGCAGTTCCACCTCGTACGCGCTGAGCTGCGTGACGATCATCCCCCGCCTCCGATGAAACTTCTTCATTTTGAATTGCTCCGCTCGCTGCGCTCGCGTCGCGCGGATCGCGCTGGGGAGCCGCTGCCTTTCTCGCCTGCTCGCAGGCAGCGAGCCTGCCCATCCCAGCCTCTCAACCAAGGCTGCCTGCTCCCAGCCTCGTCCAGGACAGCGGCGCGCGATCCGAGTTTCACCGGCCTGCGATGCATCATGCGATCGTGTCGCTCACTTATCCGACTTGTCGAGAGTGGCCCATAGGCCGTATTCATGCATGGCAGTCACATCCCGCTCCATAGCCTCGCGGGTACCGCTGGAAACAATTGCCTTGCCCGTCGTATGCACCTGCAACATCAACTTCTCGGCCTTGGATTTGGTGTAGTGGAAATAGATCACGAACACGTGCGTCACGTATGACATGAGATTCACGGGGTCGTCCCACACGATGGTGACCCACGGAGTCTGCGTCAAGACTTCGTCCACGGGGCGCTCGGCGATGGCAGTCCCGCCTGCAGGTGTCAGGGTCTCCCCGTCCGAATCAGGCATAGGAACCATTCTTGCAACGTCGCTGCGGTTTGGGGCAGCGCTCCTGCCAGTGGACTGAGCCCACGCCGACCAGACGCTCACGCCCCTGGCTAGGCTGACGCCGTGACCGCGACGGATCCGGCGCCCGATGTCGCGGCGGCTTGGGGACCGAGCGAGGTTCCGACCACCGCGCTGCTGACCGATCAGTACGAGCTGACCATGGTGCGCGCTGCGCTGCGGGCCGGTACGGCGAACCGACGATGCGTCTTCGAACTCTTCGCGCGCCGCCTGCCGGGAGGCCGCCGTTATGGTGTGGTCGCCGGAGTTGGGAGAGCGCTACGCGCGCTGCGTCACTTCCGTTTCGATGACGAGTCGCTCGCCTTCCTCCGCGATCGGGAAGTAGTTGATCAAGCAATGGCCGACTGGCTGGCCAACTTCCGGTTCTCGGGTGACATTTGGGGCTATCCGGAGGGAGAGATCTACTTCCCAGGTTCGCCGATCGTGATCGTGGAGAGCACCTTCGGTGAGGCCGTGATCTTGGAGACGCTGCTGCTGAGCATTTACAACCATGACTCCGCCATTGCGTCCGCCGCCTCGCGGATGACGGCGATGGCCGGCGATCGACCGTGTATCGAAATGGGCTCCCGCCGGACACATGAGCTGGCGGCGGTCGCTGCCGCCCGAGCCGCGTACGTTGCCGGCTTTGCGTCGACTTCCAACCTGGAAGCCGGGCGCCGTTACGGGGTGCCGACCCGCGGCACAGCCGCCCACGCATTCACCTTGTTGCACAATAACGAGCGTGAAGCATTCGCCGCCCAAATCGCCGGGTTGGGCGAGGGAACCACCTTGTTGGTGGACACCTATGACGTCTTTGAGGCCGTCAAGACAGGTGTGGACCTCACCGCGGGCAGGCTAGGTGCGATCCGGCTCGACTCCGGCGATCTCGGCCTACTCGCCGCTCAAGTCCGCGAACTGTTGGACTCCCTCGGCGCCACCCAAACCAAGATCGTCGTGACCAGCGACCTGGATGAGTTCACCCTTGCCGCACTATCTGGTGCACCCGTTGACAGTTATGGGATTGGCACCGCCTTGGTCACCGGCAGCGGTCATCCCACCTGTGAGTTCGTCTACAAGTTGGTGGCTCGGACCGAATCGGACGAGGTGGATGCACCATTGCTGGCCGTGGCCAAGAAGAGCGTCAACAAGATCTCGGTTGGTGGCCGAAAGTACGCCCTTCGACGGCTATCTGAGGATGGTATGGCGGTTGCGGAGATCATCGACGTCGGCGTTGCGCCGCGTGGCGACTCCAACGACCGACCGTTGCTTGTGCAGCTGGTCGCCGGTGGCAAGATCATAGGTGATGAATCGCTTGAAGTCATGCGCGAGAGACACGTCCGATCCCGCGCCGAGCTGCCGCTCGAGGCGCTCAAGATGTCTCGTGGTGAGCCAGTCATCGAGACACTTTTTGCTGGCACTGGCGGAGATGTAAGGAACCCCTACCGGACCGAGCCCAGCGACGAGTTGCGCGCAGCGGGCAGCGTGGGAGATGCGATCGCTGGGCCAACCAGGGAGTTGTGATCATGACACGTGCCTTGATCGTTGCCGATCCGCAACGTGATTTTTGCGAGGGCGGCTCGTTAGGCGTGACCGGAGGAGCCGCCGCTGTCAGCCGTATCGACAGCCTGCTCAAGAGTGATCATGGCTATACCTATCTGATTGCCAGTCGTGATCATCACATCGACCCCGGCTTGCACTTTGCCGCCGAGCCGGACTTCGTGGACTCCTGGCCGCCGCATTGTGTGGTTGGGTCACCAGGCTCGGAGTTTCACGACAATCTGACTTTTCGCGATTTCTCGGCTGTCTTCTACAAGGGCCAGTACGCCCCCGCGTACTCCGCCTTTGAGGGCGTCACCGCAGAGGGGGAGGAACTGTCTACGTGGCTGCGGGACCGAGGAGTCGATCAAGTCGACGTCTGTGGCATTGCGACTGACTACTGCGTACGCGCGACCGCGCTGGACGCGGTACGTGAGGGTTTCGAGACCACCGTCTTGATGGATCTGACCGCGGCAGTCGCTCCCAACCGTGTGCCCGCGATCTCGACGGAGCTGACGGCCGCCGGAGTGACCATCACGAACTCGGCGTAGGCGGCAGCATCTTGACCAAGGTCTTAGGCGCGATGGTTATGAATGCCTCACGACAGATCGCCTTAAGCTCGGCCACGTCGATTCCTGGCAGCTGAACACCGAGCCAACCACGATGACCGACGTAGGGCGGCCGGAAGAAGCGCTCGGGATCGGTCTCGACCATCTCCACCTGAACCCCGTCCGGTGCGGCGCACCAGATCGCGAGCCGTCCGTCGTCGTGGTGATCATTGAGGAACATCACGAAGCACTTCTTGTCGTGGATGAAGAACGCAGGTCCACCATGGCTCAGGCGTTCCGACGTCTCCGGCAATGGCAGGCACGCCGTCCGTACTTTGGCGAGCGCGTCCTCGACCTCACGCTGTGGAAACCGCCTCATAATTTTGCTCCTGCTGAATCAATTCGGACCAGTGTCGCTTCTCCGACAGCTGCGAGCGTCGACAAATCGTGCGCCCGCCGTGCTGAGCCATGCTGGCGCCGGAGCGCCAGCCTCAGCGAGCGGAGCGAGCAATGGAACACAGCGGGAGGGCGCTTTTCCTCCGAGCGACGACGAAGCGGACCAACACGCGCGATGCGCGAGCAGCTCCACAATAGGTTGGCTGCGTAGCCTGCTGGTCATGGAGCTGTTCGACAGCCTTTTCGACGACGAGATGCTGGTACGCCGACCACAGACCCCAGCTGCGGCGGCGCTGGCCGACCACCTGGCGCTTCGCAACGCGTACCGCAGCCTGCTCGCGACGATGGTGGTACCGGACCGTCAACTGGCCGAGGTCGCTCGGCATGTTCCAGCTGGTGCCGGGATTCCGGTAAGCGTGGTCATCAGCGGCGGCGCCGGAGGCCTCCTCGGGTTGGCACGACGGGACCTGCCAGGCATCGATATCGTGTCGGCCGAGCCAGCGCTGCGGGACTTTGATGATCTTGCCGGCAGCGCAGCCCGAGCAGTGTCTGCCGCCGCGGAACTCGACAGCGAGATCGCCATCTTCGTGGAGCTGCCGTATGCGCCAGGCTGGGAAGCTGCCGTTGAGCTGGTCGAGGCGTCCGGTCTGTACGCGAAGATCGCGGCCGAACTGGCCGAGCCGAGACAAACTGCCGAGCAGCTGTCGATCTTGATCGAGGCAGACCTACCGTTCAAGATCAGCAGCCGATTTGGCACTGACTGGTTAACGCTGCTGACAGCAGTCGACGCCCTCATCGACGGCGCGAGCCTCGACGAGGCGACCACGCTCATGCAGATTGATGACAATGATCAAGTACGCAGCCGAGTGTCAACCTGGACGCCGACGACACAGTCCCGGATCCGTCATCGGATACAACGCCTCGGTACTGATCGAGTAGGGGATGTGATCAACGACTGCGGCGCCGTCGACCAATCAAGAGACAGGTAGCACCGGCAACCGCCAGCCCGGCTCCGACAAGCGGAAGCTGCGGAGCAACACCTCCGGTCGTCGACAACGCCGCGTCGATCGGAAGCGTGTTCCTGCCTGGTACGCCCCGATAGTTGTCCCGCGTGGTGAGTCCCGCATCAATGCTGGCGTCAGACGGGTTCTCACTTCCCAACGCGAACACCGCAGTGATTCCGGAGGGATAGGCATCAGAATCCGCAGCGGCGTTGTCGCCAGCATCGCGGCACGCAAACACCAGGCCATCGGGCAACTTGCTGAATTTGATCTTGTAGTTCCCGGCCGGCACGTCGTCGAAGCTGTAGTGGCCAGTATTTGAGGTCACTGTTGTGGCGACCACACGTGAGTCATCAGCCAGGAGCTGGACAGTCATCCCGGCGACGCCGGAGTCGGCCGCGTCGAGCACACCGTCACCGTTGCTGTCTCGCCAGACCGTGTCCCCCACCGAGTAAGCGCCGATCAGCCCGGCATTGACGGTCTGATTCTCAAAGTCGATCGAGCCGGCGTCGGCGTCGCTGGCGGGTACCAGATTCGGCGCTCCCTGCGCCAGCTTGAAGACCGGAGTCCGTCCGGTCGCCGGATCAACGTCAGAGTCCAGCGCAGGATCGGCACCCGCCGCCCGCTCGGTGAACGTGCGATGCGCCGGCAGGTTCGTGAACTGGAGGCGATAGCGCCCACCTCGCAAGTTGGAGAACTCGTAACGGCCGGTGGCATCAGTGGTGGTCGTGGCCACGACATTGCCAGTATCGGTAAGTAAAGAGACCGTCGCTGATCCGGCTGGTTCATCAGGCTGTTGGATGCCGTCGCTATCCAGGTCCAGCCACACCCGGTTCCCTATTGCGTACCGCAGTGGAGTGATCCCGGCGTCAATCGTGGGATTGATGTACGCCGCGGTGACCCCGTCCGCCGCTGTTGTTGGTCGGACATTAGGTTCCCCCACGCCCAAGGTGAAGGGAGGCGTTCTGCCGGAATAGTCCGGATCGGAATCGACGATCCGCTCGTCGCCGACCGCCGTCGGCGTCAGCCGAAATTCCTCGGGAATCCCGGCAAA